>ENA-ORPK01000083-ORPK01000083.1-human-gut-metagenome-genome-assembly--contig:-NODE-83-length-83515-cov-7.495447_pt1 | contig 83515 bp, 99 predicted proteins | sample MGYA00242139_ERZ509068 | MGnify/ENA primary metagenome ERZ509068 (study PRJEB26280, sample SAMEA2338687) | human gut metagenome | biome: human gut; feature: human-associated habitat; material: faeces...
CTGTTGCCGATGCCGCCAAGAGTCAAAAAACTATCGCGCAGAAATTAGCGCCGATGGTGGTAGAGGACGGTAAACAGAATAATCTGATTAACGCTGAAAACTGGCTGCTTAGTGACAACGGCAAGGATAAAAAGGCCGTGCGTCAATATCTGCAGGCAATGCCGGCAGAGCGTCTGGCGCCGGTGATGGCAGGCGCTGTCATTCGCATGAGCGCCTTTCCGCATCTTTACGGCGATGGAGAGGTGCTGCCGGTAGAAGGCTTTGCTACGAAGCATTACTACAGCGTACCGCTGCTGATGCTGGCAAGTGCTGACGAGTTCAGCTCCTTTGCTGCACGTGATCCTTTCTTTAAGGATCGTCTTGGCTTAATCAACAACGATTATAAGACTACGAGTGAATTTAAATTTGCCAATAAATACGGCAGTGCTTTGTATGGCTTCTTCAACGGCCAGCAGTCTGCTGAGGTTTTGTATCCGCATTATAAGGCAGATATGTATGTCTGCAGTTTTGCTTTTGCTCATACTGCTGACGTTGTCGGCAAGGAATATATGGTGCGTAACGGTGCGTTGCATGGCATCTTCCAGCCCTTCCTGACGGATCAGGGCTACGGCTATACCAAAAATACCGATGCCTTTGAGCAGGCAGGCTCCAAGGAGCTGAGTAAAGCATTTATTGCTTCGATTGCAGCCTTTGTGCGTACCGGTAATCCTAATACTCCGGCTTTGGGAACAACGTGGCAGGCATGGAATCCCACCTACCGTCCGGAGCTTGTATGGGATGCCAACCGTCAGCATGCACGCATCAGCAGTATCAACAGCAGAGTAAGCTATGCCGGCATTTTGGCAGAGATGGCTAATGACAAGAGCATCAATGAGCAAAGCAAAAATTATATCATTCATAATGTGCTGAACGGACGCTGGTTCAGTGACGAGCTGGATGCCAAATACGGCAATCCCAGTCTGTGGCCTAAATAAGCAGTTTTATAAGGAGCTGATTGATAATGACAGAAGAAAAAAATACTACTCCGCTTCATGGCAGCAATATTGCCAGAGAGCAGATTCCGGCAGCCTGCAAATGGCATATAAGCGATATATATGCCGGTGAAAATGATTGGCAGGCGGCCTGCGAAGAATATAAGAGCAAGCTGCCGCAGCTGCAGGCTATGCAGGGCCAACTGAATACTGCAGCCGTAGTCTGTGCAGCCTTAAAGCTGCAGGAAGAGTTGGCAAAGCTGCTGGATAAGATTTACGCTTACGCACGCTTGCAGCAGGATGCGGATAATACGGACCAGAAGCTGCAGGCGCTCGCAGGCGAGGCCGAAGGTATGGCAGCAGCCTTCAGTAACGCTAACGCTTTTGTAGAGCCGGAAATGCTGGCCTTAGGTAAGGAAAAACTGCTGCAAATGCTGGACGAAGAGCCTGCATTGGCAGAATACCGTTTTTATATTGAAAATATGGTTCGTTTATCAGACCATGTTTTGTCTGCAGATAAAGAGGCTGTTTTTGCGCAAAGCCATTTGGCAACATGCACGGCGGCAGCGGCCTTCCGCGCACTTGTGAGTGCTGATATGCAGTTCCCGGAAATTAACGACGGACAGGGCAACAAGACTAGCGTCAGCGAAGGCTGCTATCTGCTGAATATGACCTCTCCTGACCGTGTACTGCGTAAAAATTCCTTTACCGGCCTGATGAATACCTATCATCAATACCGTAATACGCTGGCAGCAACACTCACAGGCTCTGCACGCACCGGTTATTTTTATGCTACCGTGCATAACTATAAAGATACACTGGAAGCAGCGTTGGCAGAGGATAATATTCCGTCCAGTCTTTACGACGGACTGATTGATACCGTGCATGATAATTTTGCCCCTCTGCATGAGTATATCCAATTGAAGAAGGATGTACTTGGCGTAGATGAATTCCATTACTATGATATGTATATGCCTATTTCCAATGCAGGCGACAGCTTTGCCTGCAGCTTTCCGGAGGCCTGCGCCAAGGTTGAGGAGGCACTGGCACCATTAGGCAAGGAATATCTGATGGCACTCCACAAAGGCATGACCGAAGGCTGGATTGACGTTTACGAAAACAAGGGCAAACGCTCCGGCGCATATTCCTGGGGCGTGTACGGCGTGCATCCCTTTGTGCTGCTCAATTATCAGCCGCGCTATAACAGCATTTCTACCATTGCGCATGAAATGGGCCATGCTATGCACAGCTATTTCAGCAGTCAGGCACAAAGCTACGTTAATTCGGAATATACGATTTTCTGTGCTGAGGTTGCGTCCACAACGAACGAAAACCTATTGCTGGAGCATACCTTGAAGCATGCTACGGCGGAGCAGAAAATTTATCTTTTGAACCAGTTTTTGGAGGCAGTACGCACAACGGTTTACAGACAGGTGCAGTTCGCTGAATTCGAAAGATATATTCACGGCGAAATCACTGCAGGCCGTTCCCTGCAGGCCGAAAAGCTGGAGGAATACTGGCTGCAGAGCAACAAGGATTACTATGGCCCGGCGCTGACTGTGGACAAGGAATTGGCAAGCGAATGGTCCCGTATACCGCATTTCTATACGCCGTTTTATGTGTACAAGTATGCAACAGGCTACAGTGCAGCGACAGCCTTCGCCAACGCAATTTTAAGCGACGAAGCGGGAGCGGTGGAAAAATATCTGGGCTTCCTGCATGCTGGCGGCAGCGATTATTCGCTGAACATCCTGAAGAACGCAGGCGTGGATTTGAATACGCCGCAGCCTGTAACGGTAACGCTGCAGAGGTTTGCTGCTAAGCTCAAGGAGCTGAAGGCGCTGTTGGGAAAGTAAATTAAAGTAAGATAAAAATATGGTATAATACTCCTAAAGCAGATAGTTTATAGTTTTAACTGCTTTAGGAGTTTTTTGTTTGAGGTGTAAAATGAAAAAGCGCAGGACATTGGAAGAAGTTTTAGGCAGTAAGATTAATGCAGAATATAGTGGGAAGTATGCTTATATCATGGAGCTTGTAGATAGTGGGCGGATAAAGCCTGTGCTTGCGTCGAAAAAAAATGGCAAGAAGCCAGCATTGTATCGGGAATATTGGGAGCTGGAAGAAGAGCAGGATTATTCAGATTTGAAGCAGGAGCTTTTGTATAAGCTGGCTCCGCAAATTGATATAACATATTATCAGCATAATCTTGAAACTTATAATAAAGAACGTAAGGATGTTTTGCAGCTTAGCAGTTTCTTGCAGAACAGTGCGACGTTGCTTACGAAGCAGGTTTCTTATAACGAGCGTAGCTTCCAAATATGGCAAAGAGAAAAGTTTTTGCTTCAGGGAGCAGGCAAAAAAATTTTGGGTCACTGCGGCCTTGAGCTTGCTGAACTAAACTGCTACAGTACTGCAGAACCCTTTGCTTATTTTACTTCAACACGTGCAGTACCGCAAAAGCTGTTGATTATAGAAAATAAAGATACCTTTTTTAGCATGAGAAAGCATCTGCTGGCAGGAAACAACCAGCTTTTGGGAGAAAATATAAGTACTGTTATTTACGGTGCTGGCAAAAGAGTTGTCAGCTATTTTCAAGAGTTTAACGCCAGCGCTGAACCATATATGCTGGCAGATGGTAATGAGCTGTTGTACTTTGGCGATTTAGATTACGAAGGCATAGGCATTTATGAAACACTGGCAGAAAGTTTTGTTGAGCAAGGGGAGATTAAACCGTTTATTCCTGCGTATCTGGCGATGCTGGCGAAGGCGGATAATTACAAGCAGCTGCCGCCGACGAAAAAAGACCAGAACCGCAATCTGCAGGGAGCTTTCTTCCGTTATTTTTCCGCTGATGCGCAAGCGCAAATGCAAAGTATTTTGCAGCAGGATTTGTATATCCCGCAGGAGATTTTGACGATAAGTGATTTTTGAGGTTGATTATGCAGTACGATTTTTTGAAGGATTTTACGAGACGCATGAAATGCGTAGGCTTATATGCTCTGCTTTATGATAATAGCAGTCAGAAGTATATCTGGAAGGAACGGGGCTTTAACACTTTAGATGAACAGCTGAATGTCATTTTTTCTGTGATGCTTTATATTATGGAGCAGTCACTGAAGGAAGAAAGCTGTACTATTGATAATATTACTGTTTTTTTGGACAGTCTTAACGAAAAGTATTATAAAAAGTCTATGAGCTATGCTGAATGCAGTGATTTGGCTAAGTTCATTGTTAACGTGGTACTGTCCAACGAAGGAAGGCCGATGTATTTTGGCGGCTATGATTATGAGCAGCAGGAGATGAAGAAGCTGCACATCAGCTATGTCAACAATCGCATTATTTATGACGAACAGGATGTGCGCCGTACCTCGTACTATCTTACAGATGATGGCTATAATCTGCTTTTGGGAACGCTGGAGGTTGAAAGCAATCTGAAGCTGACGATTCAGGAGATGATATTTAACCTGCATCTGGAGAAGCAAAGCTACGATAAGGCATTGGATGATGTGAAACATATTTTTAACCTGATGCGTATTAAATTGCAAAAAACTCAAGCTGATATGCTGCGGATAAAACGAAATCCGCTGGAGTACAGTGTTGCGGAGTATAATGAGAGGGCACAAGAGAATTTTAATACTCTTGAGGATTCTAAGAAAAAATTTGCTGGTTATCGTAATAAGGTACAGTCGCGTGTACAGGATATGGAAGAGAAGCACATTTGCTTAGAAGATTTGTCTGCTGTAGATACTGAAAAGCTGCATGATTTACAAGAAATAGATAAATATTTAGCTAGAGCGATAGATGAGTATCAAAGAATTTTAAGTCTTCAGTTGGATTTGCAAGTGTTATATGAAGAAGAACTGAAAAACGTATCAGAAATGTCCTTGGTACAACGTTTTAATTTACACACAGAATTGTATGAAAGAGTTTTAGCTAATCCTTTTTGCCTGGAGCGGCTGGATATATTTTTCCGCCCGCTGTTTAACAAGGCTCCCGATAAAGTCTTGAACATTAACCAGTTCCTTACGTTGCAAAAGGTGCGAACATTGGAAGAAGACTGGGAGGAGGAAGCTATAGAGATTTTTGATGCCACTGCCTGGGAAGAAGAGCAGCGTCGTCGCGTACAGGAGAAAATGGCGAAGTATGAAGCCAGTTTGAGCGTTATTCTTGCACATACTTTGGCAAAAAAGGAAATTCAGCTTTCAGAGCTTATTGATGATCTTAGTGTAGAAGAGCGCGAGCGTTTGGTTCCTACGATAGGAATTTTTAAAGAAATAATGGTGGAGCTCCTCGGGGTAAATGTTGTGAATATTGCAGAATTACGCAAAGAGCGTTCTGATTTTATTCTAGAGGAAACCAATGATTTCAGGCTACAAAATATGTTGCTTGAGATTTTAGATAAAAGAGCAGATTGGGAAGCTTTAAAAAAATTGGAGGTTTATCGTCTGCCGGAAGCAAAGCCAGTTTTGCTTAAGCAGGCAGATGAAAATACAGGAATTTTAAAGAACATTCGTTGTTCCGACGTTATGCTGAAGGCAGTTTGGGAGTGAAAAAATGGCTTATCAGACAGATGCTGTAAAAAATGCGCAGAAGATTTTTTATTATTTACTGGAGCATCATGAGCTGCGTGAAGAAAATGCGCCAGCATTATATAAGGCTTATATTGAACAGAATGAGGTACAGGAACTTGTCAAGTCACAGGCTGATATTGCTGACTGCTCGATTGCAGCGTATAGTGGAGTTATTTATCTTATACCCAATGAGGATAATTATTTTTTGGGTTATTCTAAGGGACAGATGAAAAAAGAGCTTTGCCGTAGTGGTGCCACCGATAAGGATTATTATTTGGTGCAGTTTGTTATTCTGGTGCTACTTTTGGAATTTTATGATGGGCAGGGCAGTAGTTCTAAAACGCGAGATTATATCTTATTAGGCGAACTGCAAAACGCTATTACTGACAGGCTTAATGAGGGTGTAGCACGCTATTCAGAGGATGAGCAGTCTCAAAATGGCATGGCCTTTACCGCTATGCGAGAGGTGTACGAGTCTTTAAAATCTGATGAAAAAGGTAGTCGCAAGAAAACAACTAAGGAAGGCTTCATGTCTGGCATCTTACGTTTTTTGCAGGAGCAGGGTCTGATAGATTATATTGAACAGGATGAGATGATTAAGACAACTCGCAAGCTGGACAACTTTATGGATTGGGAGCTGTTGAATAAAAACAAGTTTTATCGTATACAGAAAATTATAGGAGCAGAAAAAAATGAGCAAAATTAATGCCATCAGACTGGTTAATGTAAACTATAATCATAATGCTTATCATATTAGTGATGAAACCTTACGTCTTAATGGGCAGAGTACCTTGATTTTTTTGGATAATGGTGGCGGTAAATCCGTAATTGTGCAGCTTTTGACTGCTCTGTTTGTGCATAAGGGACATCGTAATTTCAATAAGAGAACCTTTGCCAGCTATTTTAAAACTGTCAAGCCTACTTTTATTATGGTAGAGTGGGTTTTGGACAATGGCGCTGGGTATTGCTTAACGGGAATGATGGTGCGTAAAAGCCAAAATGTTGATAATAATGAAGAGCTTGAGATAATCAATTTTATCAGTGAGTACAGAAACGCCTGTGAGCAGGATATTAATCATTTGCCTGTAGTTGAACGCGATGCCAAAGAGCTGAGGCTGAAAAGCTTTGCTGCATGTCGAGATATATTTGAAGGATATAAGAAAGAAAAGCTGAATAGTTTTTTCTACTATGACATGAATAACTATGCTCAAAGTAAGCAATATTTTAGCAAACTCGCGGAGTATGGCATAGATTATCGCGAATGGGAAAGCATACTAAAGAAAATCAATTCGGATGAGTCTGGCCTTTCCAAGCTGTTTTCCGACTGTAAGGACGAAAAAGGATTGATAGAAAAATGGTTCCTTGAGGCTGTTGAAAACAAGAAAAATAGAGATAAGAACAGCATGGAAGGATTCCGTGAGATTATGGGAAAATATGTTGCAGTTTACAGTGATAATTTTACTAAAATACAGCAACAGCAACAATTATCTTTATTTCAACAGAAGGCAGCACCGATAATCGAAATTGCCGGGGACTATGAAAAGATTTCTTTAAAGGTTAAAGCATCGTTGGCAAAGATAGTTGCATATTATCTTGAGCTGGAAAGATTAACAGCAGCTTCAGAAGCAGCAAAGGAATCATGCAGGTTGCAATTGCAGGAAGTGGAAAGCCAGCTGGTACAACTACATTATGAAGAATATTCTGCTGATTATTATAACAAGGAAGCTGAATGGGAAAGTTTGGTGCTTGCTCAAAAGCAGGTTGTCGCAGAACTGAGCAGAATAGAAGCGCAGATTGAGAAATTGAAAAGAGATGAGCATATTCTTGATTGTGCATGCTTGCAGGAACGCCTGAAGAAAGATGAGCAGGATTTGAAAACTGCAGAGCAGCAGTTGGAAGCTTCGCGTCAAAAGAATAAGGAGCTTGTACCCAAAAGGGAATATATTGGTTTTTTGCTGAAGCAGCATATAGAGCAAAATATTTATGACAAACAGGCAAATCTTCAGGAATGCCAGGATAATCAAGAACAATATGCTGCTGTGTTAAAGCAATATAGAAATGATTTTGAGCAATTGCTACCGAAGCTTAATGATTTACATAGCAGACAAGGCTGTTTGGAAGGGCAAATTAGAGCGTACTTTAATTTAGAAGAGGCTTATAATAAAAAATGGCAGACTCCGGTAAATGCTTTGCAGCGCAATATGTATCAGGAATATGAAACAGGGGCGTTGCAGGGCTTGTCAAATGACCTTACAATGGAGCTGGAGGAGTCTTTAAAACAGCAGCAGAGGCTTCAGCGTAAGCTGGCAGCATTTAAGAATGAGGCTGGCAAATTGGATATTGATATGCGCAGTCTGGCAAAAACGCAAAACGAGCAAGAAGTAGCTTTGAATGCCAAAATGCAGGATAAAGCAAGCATTGATGAGCAAATAGGAAAGCGGAGAGGTTTACTGCAGTATTTACAGCTTACAGATGATGTTATTTGGGATAAACAAAGGATACAAAATGAGCTTAAGAAAAAGCTGACAGAATTAGAAGATATAAAGGCTGGGTTAAATAATAAGCTTGCAGAATACCAAAAACAATATAAATGTCTGCAGACAGGAAAAACACTGGAACTGTCTGAGGAATTGCTTAAGATGCTTAAGGATTTGGGAATAAATGTTGTTTATGGTATGGAATGGCTGCAAAAAAATAAAAACAGCGAGGAGCGTAACCGGGAGTTGGTAAGGCAGCATCCGTTCTTGCCATATGCTTTGATTATGACTAGCAAAGATATTGAAGAGCTGCAAAATGCTGAAAAAAATATTTATACTTCATTCCCAGTGCCGATTATTTTACGCGAAAGCTTGAATGATGCGAACACACATATTGCAGCTGATGGTCTTTTACGCTGTGGCGATGTAGATTTTTATATGCTTTTTAATGAAAATCTGCTTAATGTGGCAAAATTTGAAAGTATGCTGGCTAAATTGCAGACTCAAAAACAGGATATAAGGAATTCCTTAGAGCTGAGACAGCAAGAATATGCTTCTTATTGCAGTAAACAGGGTGAGCTGGATAAGCAGGATTTTTCTCAGGAAAGCTATAAAAGTCTGGCAGATGATTTGGCGGCAATACGTGAAAAACTACAGGAGCTGGAGCAAGAATATGCCTCGATTAAGAATGCCAGAGAAGAACTTGTTCTGGAACAGGAGCAGACTATTAATGAGCTTGATGAAATGCGGGAGACAATCAGTAAAAAACAGCAGCAGCAAGAGGATCTGCAGCAGCTAATTGTTAAGTACAACCAATATCTGCAGGACAAGAATGAGAGGGAAACTTGTCTAAGGAGCATTTCTGAAGGTGAAAAGCGGCAGAAAATGCTTCAGGGGGAATGCAATTCCTTACAAGATGAAATTCAATTTGAAAAACAACATGTATATGAGATTGAGTTAGATATCAAAGCTCTGAAGAAAAAATTAGCAAGATATGAAGCTTACAGGAAGGCTCCGAAGCTGCAGAGCTTTGCCGATGTAAACGAGCTTGATACTTTAGCTCTTGAAGCACAGTTTGATGCTATTACGCAAAAGCTTTCCGGTGAGCTTAGGTATTATGAGAATAATAGGGAAAGTGTTGCTGAACGTGTAGAACGGACAAGAAATGAATTACAGGGGAAGGCTGAACGTTTTGGCCTGGAGGATGGTGCATGGCTTAACGTACAATACAGTGAAGCAAAAGCACGAGAGGTCAGCGCACAACAAGAGGAGGTAGAGCGAGAGCATAAAGAAATTGCAAAGCGACGCAGTGAAGTTGCAATAAATATCGGTGTTATAAGAGAAAAGCTTAATCAAATCAAAAAACAGATGGAAAAGGATTGTTCTCAACAAGAGCCTTTGCCTAAGGGTGAGCTTATACTGAAGGATTTTGCAGCAGTACGTGTTGATATCATACAGAAGCAGCAAAGATTGCAAGCACAAGAGAAAACCTTAGATAAGCGGCTAAAAAGCTTAAATGAGAATCTGGTATCTTTGGACGAATATGCAAAATTGAAAGAGCAAGCTGTTTGTGATGGTGAAGAGAAGCTTGAAAATCTGTCTAATGAAGAGCTGCGTACCTATACTGCAAATTTGAAAGCAAAGTATGGTGATGCTAAAGTTTTGCAAGCGAATACGAAGGATAAGCTGCAGCAGGTGTTGTTTGCACTAAGTAATGAAAAGGATTTTCAAAATGACTTTTTCAGAAAACGTATAGAGGTTTTAATCAGACATACTGAGAATGCACATGTCTTCCTTCAGCAGATAACTACAGTATTGCATGCTTTCAGCACTCTTTTAGAAAAGCATGAGGCGGATCTTTCTATCATTAAGCAGAACAAAGAGCAGATTATTGGTCAATTAGAGGAATATGTACAAGGTGTACATGATGAATTGGGACAGATTGACCGTAACTCTAAGATTAGAATTAGGGATCATGATGTTAAAATGTTGCGGCTGATTTTGCCAGTTTGGGATGATAATGCCAATACCTATCATACCCGTGTCTGTGATTTTGTTGAATCGATTACTCAAAAATGTATGGAAAGGCTGCGCAAAAATGAGAATATCAGTGAGCTGCTTGGTACATCCCTAACGGTTAAACAGCTTTATAACGCAGTTATTGGCGTTAATAATGTTCATGTACAGCTGTTTAAGGTTGAAGCTCAGCGAGAGTGGCAGGTTACATGGAGCGAGGTAGAAGTTAATTCTGGTGGTGAAGGCTTTTTATCAGCATTCGTTATTCTCTCCTGTCTTTTGTACTATATGCGTAGAGATAAGACTGATATTTTTGCTGACCGCAATGAAGGCAAGGTGCTGTTGATGGATAATCCGTTTGCAAAGACATATTCCGGTCATTTGCTTATGCCGATGAAGGAGATAGCTAAAAAGAATAATACGCAGCTTATTTCACTTACTGGTATCAAGACTGAAGCAATTTATAATTCTTACGATAATATTTATGCGTTGAGCCTTATTCCTGCCGGTTTAAGTAACAGCAGCTATTTGAAGAGTAAACGCCTTGATAAAAAGGATGGTAATTATGGTGAGTTCCTGAGTCTGGCGCGTGTTGAGGTGACTGATGAAGGGCAGATGGATAGTCTGTTCTAAAAGATATTTTGGCAGTAAGTAAGCCCCTATAAGAATTTTTAAATAAGACTATTGACAAAGCTTTAAGAAACGAGTATAATTACTATTGTTCCGAGTGATTGGAACTTATGCCGAAGTGGCGGAATTGGCAGACGCACTTGACTCAAAATCAAGCGGGTTTACGCTCGTGCCGGTTCGAGTCCGGCCTTCGGCACCAGTAATTTTAGCGGTTTATCGAAAGATAGACCGCTTTTTTGTATTTCAGAAAATGCAGCTGCAATAGCTGCGCAACAAACATGATTTTTATCCAAAATCAGCTTTCGACAAAAAAACGTGACACAAAGAGAAATAAACATACCTCTGAGAAGGCCATATTTCGCTTCTAAAGGTATGGAACCATGATTTAGGTATTCCTGTATGCGTAAGCAATAAAAAATGCAATACAGGGCATTTTGAAACAAAATTAGCTGTATTGCATAACAGACAATTTAAAATTTTACTCACACACGGCTTTGTAAGACCAGAAAAACTGGCTTTACAAAGCTTTTTTGCGTTACTGAAGACTAAAACAGGGCTGAGTATCCTGATCTCTCGATGCAAGTAAATGCGAGAGATTGGAAAGCTGCTCCTGATTACTTGCAAAATTAGCAGAATAATTACCCAAGAGAATTTTATCAAACTCTAAAAAATCATCATCCTTTATAATCTTTAAAACATCATCTTGTAATAATCCTAAATTATTTAAACTTCCAAGATAAGAAATGAGAAAGCTATAAAGCAAAAAAACAATATTCGCTCTAACAGATAAAGAGAAATGCTTTTTTCGCAATGTAATATTCCAATATTCGTTAGGTATTTCGTTTAAAACTTTACAAGAAAGAGAATTAAGAGAAAGAGTTTTAATTATAAATAATAAATCCCTCTCATTCTTTTCAATATAAGAATCAATATATGGATTTTGTGAAACACCAAACAACCAATCAAATGAAACTGAAAAAACTCTTGAAAATTTATTAAGAAGTTCAACTGAAAGAGAGTTTCTATTTTCTTCAATACGAAAAATAGTAGCTTTGCTTTTTATATTTAATAAATCAGCAACGTCACTTAAAGTTAGACCGTATGCTGCACGAATAAGTTTCCAATGTCGACCAATTTCACATAAATCAGACAATACAGACACCTCCGAAAAATTGACATAAACCAAAAAAATGCGATATAATTAAATTACAGGTGTTTCACACTATGAAACCTGCATTACGAAACGTTTAAAATCCAACTTGCTCCAACACTATTTTACCAAAAAAGCATTAGAGCATCAAGAAGTACGATTGCTATAAAGGCGTTAATTTAGCTCGAAATACGATGATTTTAAATTACTACAAATCGTCACTGACAAATAAGATGCTATATACTTATAAACTTTAGAGTAAGTAAGGTAGTAGTATATATATTAATACTACTACTAGGGAGCGATTTTGAAAAGCTGTGGATAACTTGAAAGTCAATAATAAAAGTCAATAATAGCAACTAAAATATAAAATTCAATATCTTAAAGTAATAATAGCTCGCTGATGAGATTACCTAAAGTCACTGACGAGATTACCTAAAGTCACTGATGAGATTACCTAAAGTCACTGATGAGATTACCTAAAGTCACTGAAACAAAGAACATCATGAAATATATTCACAGGAGTGAAAGCCAAATGAAAAACTATATGCCTTTAATTGCTACTCAAATTCTAAATATAGAATTATATACTTTATTCAGAGTAAAAGGTAAAGAACTCCATGCTCATGGAAATCAAACATACTATCTTGGTTACGATGGACTACACAGTACAAAAGATGAAATAAACATTGATTCAGAATTGCTTAATAAAATTCTGACAGGAAAAGCGGAAATTATCTATCTTAAAGATAAGAAAAAAATTTCCGATGACTGTACAATCTGTGATATTGCAATAAATGCAGTTTCAAGTAGATTTAAATTAGGAGATCTAAATCTTCTAGAGTGGCGATTTTTATATTATTTAATTGCTAAAAATAGTAATAAAAAAGAAACTCAAATAATTGACTTCAAAGAATTTAAATTTATCTATCATTATTTTTGTAATACATTAACTAAAGAAAAAATATTGTTAGAATCATTGGTAAATAAAGGGATACTAGTAGATTATAAGAAAGTTGGGAATCAGCAAATTGAAGTTAATTTATCGAATAACTTACTAAATAATATAAAAACAACAAATTATACATATAAAATAAAAAATATATCTAATTTCAAATGTGTAGCTAGTTACCTTTTTTACGATTATCTGATATATCAACTAAAAAAAGAAAACTTTAAAGTTATCGAAATAGATCTAAATAAATTCAAAAAAATCTGCTCAATAAATGGTGGCTCTTATTCAATATATACAAATTTAAAAAAAAGAATAATTAATCCAATTCTAAATGATATTAATAATTACGTAGATAAACACAAATATGGATTGCGGATTTTCTTTGATGCTATAAAGCAAAATAGAAAAGTTGAAAAACTTAAATTTACAGTAATTAGAAAGGAAGAAGAATAAATGACAGAAGAAAAAATCCAAAAAGAAAAATTATTAATAATTGATAAAGAACTCAAAAAGACAAATCCGGTGTATATCACTGTTGATAGGTATGTTTCTAAAATAAGGCTAAGCATCTTGGCAGAAAAACTTATAAGAGCTATCGCATCAAATATAGCCGAAGGTAACTGTACTAATCTTGAAGATATTTCGTTATATACCAATATCGAAACTTCGATTAATACAAAAACTTTTTGCGAAATCTTTAACTATAAAAACGATAATTGCTTTACAAAATTAGCTGATGCACGAGAAGAATTACAATATACAGGCTTTAGGCTTCCAGGCAAATGCAGAGCAACAGATTCATTGATTGCTAAAAGTTATGTAAAAAATGGAAACATGTATTTTCAGATTTCACCATTAGTTTTGCCTTACTATATAGGCAAAGGGATAGATTATGAACTGGCTAATATTACAAATTTTAAAAGTATAAATAGCTTTAGATTTTATGAATATATATTAAATAAATTGCAAAATGAAGACAAAGTTACTTTTATCTTAACTTTTGAAGAAACAAAAGAACTCTTAAACCTTTCAGATAAATATTCTAAATATATAAACTTTAAAAGTAAAGTATTAAAGCCTATATTAAATGATATTAATGGAGAAGATATTCAACAAGAAAATTTTTGCAATATAAGGCTTGCTATAGAAACAGTAAAAAATGGAAGAAAAATGTCAGGCATAAAATTTACTGTTACACGTAAAAATCCTAAAGTTGTACCTGTAATTTCTCTTAACATTATAAAAGAAAAGCTTACTGAACAAGGAAAACAGGCATATAATTTCTTTCAATTTACTTCTAACAATGGATTATTTGAAATTGATAGCTGCGTAAGGGAATATGGAGAAGAAAGATTAATTCAAATTTATGAATACGTAAAATATCAATATGATAATAAAAAAATCAAGACTTCATTAAAAGCCTATGCTTCTAATGCTTTGAGAAAAGGCTGGTGCGATCCAGAACTCATCAATAGACTTACTAAGAAAAAATCACAGACACATCAACCTGATAACCAAGAAATGCTTGATGTCCCCAAAGAACAAGAGCCTAAATTACAAGAAACTTTTAATGAAAAAATTTACAATAAGATTGTTAGTATGACTCCAAAACAGCAGCAAGCTTTATTTGAAAAGACACTACAAAATTATCCTGATAAAAATGCATTTTCATATAAACTTTTAAGTTCAAAAACATATGAAGAAGTAATAAATCATCCGGGACTCAGTAATTTCTATATAAAAACTTTAAAAGAACAAAAATTTGTAGATATACTCATGGATCAATTCTAAGGAGAAAACAACAATGGCAAAAAGAAAACCTAAATTTTTAACAATCAACCAGCTTCTGGAGTTTCTTGGACCTAATACAATAAATCGCATGACCATATACAAACAAATCTGGGCAGGTAACATACCTGCAAAAAAAATAGGAAGAAAATTCCTTATACCGATGAAATGGATAGAAGAAGAATTTGGTGAGTATAATGAACAATAAAAGCAATGCAGGGAGTATATTCTACTTAGAGAAAAGAAAACGTTGGGTATGGGTAGGTACATATAATAATGAACAAGGCGAAAAAAAGAAAAAATGGATCTCTGCATTAACTCAAAAAAACTTAAGAGAAAAAATAGAAGATTTTACAGAAGAGCTAAAAAGTAAAACCATAGAACCTAGCATGAATTTAGAAGTCTGGGTAGAAAAATGGCTAAACGTAGTTGCACAGCCAATGGTATCCGAAAATACCTTCATATGGTATACTCATATCCTAAAATATATACACTTCACTTGTGACATACAAACAGATAAAGATCATATTGTACAATATGATTTTGGAAACGAAAAACTGAATCTCATAACACCAATCAAAGTACAGGAGCTGCTACGTAATTTAAGATACTTTGGAAATAAAAACCACAAAAAATTAGCAGCAAGAACTGTCAATTCATTTCGAAGAGTCTTAGGTATGGTTCTTAAAAGTGCTATGGAAAACGATTTGATAAAAAGTAATCCTGTACTTAAAGTCAGACCATTTAAAGTTCCTAAAGACTCAATTGTTGTATTGGACTGTAAAGGTATTCATAACTTCCTTGAAATAATTAAACAAGGAAAGTACTTTGATCAATATTCAAATAAAAAATTCGACCGTGAACGAAAATACTATAAGCAAGAATTCTACGCTTTGGTAAGTCTTGGATTTGCTTCGGGAATGCGAATATCAGAAATATGCAGCTTAAAATGGAGTGACATAAATTTTGATGAACATTATCTGCAAGTGAAATGGGTACTGAAAACAGAAAACAGCTATCGGAAAATAACATTAGACTCAGAAACAATAAACAAACTTAAAGAGTTCAAGGAATTTCAGAATAGCTTTCAAGAAAACCACCAGGAGTATTTTCATCAAGAAAATGATTTGGTATTTACATCCGGTACAGGTAAAAAATTAGAACCAAATAACTTCAGGGAATATTATTGGTATCGGATGATTAAAAAAGCATCCTTACCGGAAAATTTCAGGATCCACTGCATGAGACATACCCATGCAACTCTTTTGCTGGAAAATGGTGTAAACATAAAAGTAATCTCCAAAAGACTGGGCCATTCAACTGTAGAGTTTACTTTAAAAACCTACGCCCATGTAATAGAAAGCATGGAAGAATCAGCAGCATCAAAATGGGAAGAAATAATGAAAGAATAATTTTTAAGAAAGGATAATAAAAACATGAAATCAAAAATTACCTTAAAAGAAGAAACAAATCACATGATAAACATTGATGTAATCATCGGATGCTATCAATTCGATTGCATTCTTGTATGCTACGCTGAAACTGAATTCGGAAGAACATGGCATATGGTAATACCCAATTGGGAAGTAAATTGTCGCATTGGCAAAAATATCTACTATAATGAAACCAAAATTAAAGAAGCTTTAGAACCAGAAATGAGATTCCCTGAAGAATACGCAGCAATAATTGCTAAAGCGATCACCAGCCGTTTGAATGAACATGATAAAGAGATCGATGAAGCAATCATAAAAAAATACTTTCAGGATGATAAAGACAACGAATAAGCAGCTATTAAAAAGCAACATATTATAAGCCTTGGCTAATATAAAGCTAGGGCTTTTTTTCATGCAACGATATTCTAAAATCCCTTGTAATGAGCAAACGATTGTGTTAAAATAAGATAAGAGAGTAACGAAATTTACGGTCTCTTCCTAGCGCGAAGCGTTAGGCGCACTTACGCGTTTCCAATACCAAGGCTACGCCTTGGTGGAAACGCAGTGCGAGGATGCTAAAATAATAAAATAAAACACAATCCTTAAGCAAGGAGGATGAGGACTAACAATCCCTCATCAATTACAGGCTTAGCCTGTTGAATTGCTTAAGGATTTTTTGTTTTTGAAAGAAGAAAGCAGACATGGCAACCTATCATTTAAGCCTTAAAAATGGAAAAGTGGGTACTGCAGAGCAGCACGCAGATTACATATTGCGTGAGGGACGCTACAGTGGGGGAAAACGTGCGGAAGAATTGGTCTATAAAGATGCCAATCTCCCGCATTGGGCTATGTCTGCATCTGTATTTTTTGCATGTGCGGATAAGTATGAACGTGCTAACGGCAGAGCTTATACAGAATTCGAAATAGCTTTACCGAATGAGCTAACGCATAAAGAAAACGAAAAATTGGTAAATGATTTTATTGCTACCCATATAGGGAATAATAAAGTATGGGCATATGCTATCCATAGCAAGCCTGCTACGTTCGACGACTCACAAGAACAAATACATGCACATATAATGATTTGCGAACGTATTGTAGACGATGAAATGGCAAAAGCCAAATCACCCTCTAAATTTTTTAAAAGATACAATGCTAAAAATCCTAAAAATGGTGGCTATCAAAAAGACAGAAGATTTTCTGGATATACAGAAAGCAAAGATAATTTAAAATTGATTCGTCAATCCTGGGAAGACATGGTTAATGCTGAATATAAAACTCATGGAATAGATAAAGTTGTATCCTGCAAAACTTTAAAAGCGCAACGTGATATAGCAGCTGAAACAGGAGATGAAGATATGGTTGAATTTTTAAATCGTACTCCCCAGGAACATCTTGGCCCGGCTCTCGCATATAAAACCAAAAAAATCATTGAAGAAAATGGTTATGATCAAGAAAATATCGACAATACCTTGGACAAAATTTATCAAATGAGTGCCAAGGCTTTTGGCGTAATTATAGATAAAATTCAAAAAGCACGTAAAGCTGCTGAATTAAAATACAAAAAACAAATTGAGTTAGAACATAAAGAAAAGGAATATAGTGAAAAACGATTAGCAGAGCTTACTACTTCTGGCGAAATTATCAGAAAAGATTTTGTAAAATTACTTGGTTCAGTTAATAACCAAATAAAATATAACGAATCTGCAATTATAAGAATTGAAAAAACAATAACTCCGATTGATCAAATGCCAAGCAAGGTACTTAATATTATGACCAGCGGCAGATTTGAAAAATTGCAAAAAGAAGGTGAAGCAATAATCAGCCTTAAAACTAGACTAAAAGAAATCTTAAGCCTATACGGTCCCAAAGAATCTATGCCTAATAATATACGAGCAGAATATAACGAAAAAGGACGAGCTTACAAAATCCTAAAAGCTGATTATGAAAAGCAAGATACAGAAATACGCAGCTTCATCAGCTCCGAAGCGGGTGACAAATGGTATAAGAAATTATTGAAAGAAATACTTGAACAAAATAAAGATATGGAAAATCAAAAATTAAATCTGCTTAAATTAAATAGCGAATACAAAGAATTACGAAAGGAAATCATCGAAGTTGGCAGAAAGATAAACCCCCACCTGCATTACAGAATGAAATCTAAATATCGGGCTCCAGAACTTGGCAACGGAGCATCAGCTATATTTGACGCAAGGAATGATATCAATAATCTGTTACGCAATATCATTAATGCCGGCAGGGAGAATATAAAACATAACAAGATGACTGTAAACCTTCAAGATAAAAAGAAAAATTTCTGGGAAGTATAAACTTATACCACCTATCCGCACACTGTCAAGGTAGTACAAGATCTCGTACCTCAATCTTGTCTCCACCTTGACAGTTTAGCTCAATGATAGGTGGTATATAAAAAGTATCAAAAAATAAGGAGGAATAAAAATGCTCGTAAAAGATTATATTGAAAACTGCCTTAAGTTTGCAAAAGAAACAAAAAAATGGGAATCTCTAAATCCATATAGCTATTATTTAACTAATGGCTTTTCTTGGAATGAAACTTGTGACGGAAACGGAGGAGGATTAGATGTAAGCTGGGCATTTAATATGTCAAATAATGAAATCAAAAAACTTGCACCACAAAAATTTGTAGACTTGATTAAAGAAGAAATCCAAACAGCAATCGATAACGACTTATCTAGTGATGAGATCGGAGAATTAGTAAATACGCTGTTAAAATAATAGGACTGGAACGTACTCGACAAAAAAGAAAAGAAATAAAAAAGCAGCGCAGGGCTCTGCCCTGCGCATATCGCATATCCCAAAAAAGAAAGGAAGTATAAAACATGTTTATCTATATCATCAAAAACAAAATTGCCTTTTATGATGACCCCGAAGACTATACTGCAAAGAAGCTTTATAAAAAACTCCTTAAAGAATACGGCTGCGAACCCGTCATCATCAAGCTTGAGCCTGATGAAAATAACGAATTCGCCGTAACTGCAGAAATCACTCCTGCACAGGTTCTGCACCTGATGGCACAGACCATCTACGCACAGGAAAACAAACCGGTCGCCTATGAAATCACGGCAACCGGCTACGATGAATGCAGCTTCGGCAAAAAAGGCGAAGTACCCGCCCCATACATCTTCGACAACGAAAAAGAATCTACAGATATCTTCAATAAGAAAGCAGAAAGCGAAGACGTTCCCGATGCCAGAAACGAAACAATCACTGCCTATACCGATGGTTCCTACAACGTAAAAACCGGCATTGCCGGCTATGCAGCAATCATCATGGCAGGCGATAAAGAAGAAACCCTGTCCGGCAGCATCACCGACCCTGAACTGACCAGCATGCGTAACGTTGCAGGTGAACTCCAGGCAGTCCTCTCCGTAATCGAATACGCACAGCAGAAAGGCATCAAAAAAGCTGTCATCTGCTACGACTACGAAGGCATCGAAAAATGGTATACAGGCGAATGGAAAGCAAAGAAAGCTTTCACACAGTCGTACCGTAACCGCCTGCACCTCGCAGATATGCAAATCGAATTCCAAAAAGTAAAAGCCCACAGCGGAATCGACCTCAACGAACGCGTCGACAAACTCGCAAAATCCGCCTGCGGCATGTAAGCATACAGGGCACAGCTTCAGCTGTGCCCCTTTTTCATTATCAAAAATACTATTATAACTTAAAAAGGAGTTGTGTCATTATGACAAAATCGGAGAAATTTGCAAAAGCTATCAAAGAAGCCTTAGCAACAGTAGAACAACGCCGTGCATTATACTGGAAATTATGCCATGAATATGCAGCGAAATCCGCAGAAGAAGGAAGCAATGAAGAATTAATCAATCAACTCAGCGCATTCCTCTTTGCTGCAAAAGCAACAAACCTGGAGGCACAAGCTGTGTGTGCTTGCTATATCGCATATACTGACCTTTTTGAAGCACAAACACGAGAGAATAGTCCGCGCCTGCAACCTATACGTGACGCAATCCGCGCCGCTGGATATTCCGTAGACTATGATCCGACTACAATAGTCTATAAATCAGGACAGAATGCAGTAAGCGCAAGTTTTTCTGTCGGGCCATTGAGCGGTTCTAGTACCTACACCTACGGTCGCGGTCGCTTGCTAAACGGTGACTATTTGCGCAGCGAACTAAAGCGACTAAAAGAAGCAGATAGCGGAAAAACGCCGGCTGAAATTATCAACGACGCAAAAGCAGCGGCCGCCGCTTGGCAAATGTTGAAAAAGCAACGCAAGGACTATCAAAACAATATTCGCAAACTGCGTCAAATGCTGAAAGGCATATCTTTTTATAACTGGGCTCAAATTTGGCATGTATAAGCACATTTTAAAATCTCAAAGGATGATGAAAAATGAAAAACACAATCAAAGAATATATTACAAAAAACATGCGTAAATTAACTAACAGATACGTCAAAGAATTCAAAAAAGATCTGGAAATTGACTTAAACACATTAAATGAAACAACGACATTTCCTGAACATCTTATTTTTATAGCACGAACCTGCGGAACATATCTTTTATTCAGAAATAAGGATAGTGCAAATATTATCATCAACCACTATAAGAATAAGTATGGAACACATTACTTCGTATTTAATACAAAAAAGAATGTACCCTATAAAAAAGTAAATTGGGAAAAAGCACTTGAATATATAAAAGAGTATCCAGAAAAGGAAAAACAACATGCGTAGATATAAAGAACCAATATATACAAGCAAATATAAGAAATACAACTATCCAGGCACAAGAATAATCTATACTGGCTGCAGTTATAATACAGCTTGCTATGCTCTATCAAAAGATTTTATGTTTGACGAAGAAAAAATTAAAATTAAAAAACTCAATACTGATATATTTTTAATTGAAACTAAAACACACAAATTTATTATTGATGAATTTGCAGAATACGATAACAACCTTGGCATAGTTGTTATGTGTTAAAAACGATTCTAACACACCTTAAGCTTTAACTGTCAAGGGATTCCTGCGAGCACTCGGAATTTATTCCCTTGACAGTAAGCTAAGGTGTGTTATGTTTTGCGTATAAAAAGAAAGGAGAATAAAAATGGAACTTAGTGTCACAGTAAATAGAAATAGCTTTAACTGGGGAACTGAAGCAACCCAGGCTATTCAAAAATTTTTCGAAGTCGAAAGACAAGCAAAAGAACTTTTTTCAGAAAATAAACTATATGAAATCATTAAATTCTACACAACAGATGAAGTAAAAAAAGTCTATGAAGTACTCTGCATTGTTGAGAAACATAATGAAGAAGTCGATCTAAAAGTAGCAATCTTCGCAGAAGGCAAAAAAGGCTGCCATAGATTAACTTTCTATTTAAATGATTACGAAGCCCGAAAAAAAGGAAGAGCAGCCGAAAAAAAAGCATTAACAGCAATAGAAGAATACATTGCTTATATGAGAACAGATACAAAAGCTAAGGCATGCTAAGGAGGAATATCAAATGATTTTATTAAGTTATACAATGGCAACTATTGCAGTATTAGCATACTTAATTGTATTTATCCTTGTGATTACTAAAAATACAGATATTCTCAAATAAAGAGCAAGAAAAGGAAGGTAATAAACATGGCAGTATGGCCAAACGTAATCGAAGAAGAAAATGGAAGAAAAACAGCCTATGACATTCCATCAAGGTTGCTTATGGACCGCATTATTTTACTAACAGATGAAATCAACAGCGCAACAGCAAACTCAATTATTGGACAATTATTATTCTTAGAAAAGGAGGACAACAAAAAACCAATCACACTGTATATCAACAGTCCAGGAGGCAGCGTAACTGATGGATTTGCCATTTATGATATGATCCATCAAATCAAATGTCCAGTGAATACAATCTGCATTGGAATGGCTGCTTCAATGGCAGCTTTTCTGTTGGCATCAGGTACAGGAAAAAGATGTGCTACTGAAAATAGCACAATTATGATTCATCAACCCATGGGTGGAACAAGAGGTCAAGCTACAGATATTACAATCTATACTAATTATATCCTGAATCTAAAGAAAAAACTTAACACAATTCTGGCCAAAAAAACGAAAAAAGAATACTCAACAATTCAAGAATATACTGAAAGAGACAAGTATTTTAATGCTGAAGAAGCCAAAAACTTTGGCTTAATTGATGAAGTATATAGGAGAAAAAATAATGTTTAAAGTGTTTATAACTAACCTAGGAAAATACGTTGAAGGTAAATTAATAGGAAAATGGCTAGATTTACCATGTAATAACATAAATCAAGCACTAAAATCCATTGATGTGAAACCTAATTCTAAATATGAAGAAGCTTTCATAACAGATTACGAAAACGACTGGAATTATAATGTTGGAGAATATGAAAATATATATAGTCTAAATGAATTATCAAAAAAATTAGAAAAAATTCAAAAAGAAGGAAGTAAAGAATGGCTATTAGCCTATTGCAGCGCATTAGGTGAAAATCTGCAGGATGCAATAGAGAACCAAGAATATCAAAATAGCTGCTTCTACCAAAATGAAAAAACTATTGATGTTACAAGAGAACTATTTAACGAATGGCTTAATACAATAAAAGATAAAGAATTAAAAAAAGTAATCAAATGGCATTTTGATTACGAAGAATATGCTGAAGAACAATTAATGGATCGCTACTATGATACAGAATACGGTTGCATTTATATTTAATCTAAGAAGGAGAGGATACCCATGCTAACTTACGAAAATTTTATCAAATCTTTAAATGAACAAGAAGATGAAATCCTGGTAAAAATCCATAATAAGTATTGTGAGAAAAGAGACAAGATGTACCTTTATATCTATAACAATACACCAGATAATGTTGAAATGCTTCTTCCGGAACAACGATACGACTGCTTACTAGAAGGTCAATATATTAGAGATACTTACTTCCAATCCGACAAATGGGTACAAATGGATGAACAAGGACATATTATTTCAGAGAATGAAGCAAAAGGAACTTTACTGTTTTTATCTGATCTTGCCGTATGGTTACAAACTTTCAAATTTAAAGACATAAAAGAATTAGAAAGCTACATTAAACGATATAAGGAGGAAAAATGAAAAAATTTACAGTAACATATGAATTTGCATCTTATATTTCAGAAGAAATAGAATCTGCAGATATGGATGAAGCTTGCGAAAAAGCATGCAATCAAAAATATAACGAAGTAAAAAATAAATACCTTCCTAAAATCAATCTAAAAAACATAGAGATCAGTGTAAAAGAAATTACTGACAACGAAACTAATGAAATCGCAGCATTCTATTAACTAACTAGTAAAATTTAAGAAGAGAGGTATAAAAAATGCACTACTCATACATCATTAAATGGCTTGGATCTAGAAGTTGGGAAGAAATTGACGAAGCTGATAATAGAGCAGAAGCAGAAAGACTTGTCCAAGAATACAATTTAGCATTTCACGGAGGAAGATTCAAAATCATTAAAAAAAGAAACAACAAACCGTAAAAATAAAAATCTATCAAAAAAGACCTGATAAATGCAAGGTAGTACAAGTCTCCATCTTGCATTTATCGGGCTTTTTTGATTTACAAAAATTAATCTAAAATTTAAGGAGGTTAATATGTTTAACAATAACTTTGATTTCGAGAACTTCGAAGACGTTCAAGAAGTACTTACACCTAGAAAAATAAAAAACCATCTTGACCAATACGTAATTGGCCAAGAAAAAGCCAAAGAGATTTTGGCAGTAGCTGTATATAATCATAAAAAGATTAGCTACATGAGAGAACCTATCGAAAAGTCCAACATCATTATGGTTGGACCTAGTGGCAGCGGAAAAACGCACATCATTAAAAATCTAGCAAAACTTCTAAATGTACCTTATTGTATTGCCGATGCAACAACACTAACCGAATCAGGTTATGTTGGCAATGACGTTGAAATTGTCCTACAAATACTTATAAACAAAGCTCTAGAACAAATCAGATTCTATGATTCACCTGAAGCTGCTTTAGAACAAGCTGTTAGAAGAGCCGAAAAGGGCATTGTTTTCATCGACGAAATCGATAAGAAAGCAGCCAAAGGAGAAAGCAGGTCAGTAACACGCGACGTTTCAGGAGAGGGAGTGCAACAAGCTTTACTCAAACTAGCAGAAGGTACTGAAGTTAAAGTGCCCCTGACAGGCTCTAGAAAGCATCCACATATGGATCAAAAGGACAGCGTGACCATTAACACTCAAAACATCCTTTTCATCGTAGGAGGGGCCTTCCAAGGCATCGAAAAACTGATTGCAAAAAGATTAGGATACGATAACAGTGCGAAAACAAGTATTAACTTACTTGAAGAAACTAAAAGCGAACAATCAAAAGAAAAATTAAGCTATAACCAGCTCATTAATGAAATCAGTGCAGAAGATCTGAAGAGATTTGGACTTATTCAAGAGTTTGTCGGAAGATTTCCGATTATCTGCCCATTGCAGCAGCTTACCGAAAAAGAAATGGTAAGAATCCTAACAGAACCTAAAAATTCAATCATCAGACAATATCAGAAACTTCTAGCAGAAGATGAAGTTCAATTGGAATTCCAAGAGGACGCTTTAGCTATGATTGCCAAAAAAGCAATCAAAAATAAAACCGGTGCCAGAGGTTTAAGGGCACAACTTGAAGAGCTGCTAAGAACAATCATGTTTGAAGCACCAGAATATAAAAGAAAAACAAAAATCATCATTACAAAGGAGGATATCGAAAAAAACTTAAAACAATTAGTAGCTTAAAACTGACTCTACCAAAAAACAAAGTGCAGACAAGGGGTAAATGCAAGCACGCTACGCGCCCCTTGTCAACACACTTTGTTTTTTAGTTATATTTAAAGTATCTTAAATAAAAAAGGAAGATTGATTATGAACACAATTTATCTCGAAGGCAGGTTAGTTAAAGAACCGGACATCATTTGGACAGAAAGTGGCATTTGTATCGCCAATTTCAAAATCGCTGAAAATGTATATGCAGGTAAAGATGAAGAGGGTAAGCCGAAATATGAACCTATTTTCCACAAATGCGTAGCATTTGGTCCTGAAGCAGAAAAAATCGGCAATGACAGCAAAAAAGGTAGAATCTACAAAATCAAAGGTACGATTATCCCAAACAACTATATCAACAAAGAAGGTAAAAAAATTTACGACTTCAAATTCAAAGCAGAATTCATCGAATTCGGAGCTTTGCCAAAGCAAAAAACAGAAAAACAACCTGGTAAAAAAGAGCAAGCAGCATAACAAAACAACAAGAGCCCTTTCAACTAATGAGAGGGCTTGAATTTTATTTAAATAACGGAGAGTAAAAATGGAAGAAAAATTAGAATTGTATTTAGACACAAAAGAATTAATTAAAGCTTTAGAATTCACCACTAAGGTTCTGAAAGGTAAACCAACATCAGAAATCTATGCTTTCAACAAATTTATTGCTAACAAAGATAAAGTTGATATTGAAGCAGTCGAAATGTACGAAGCTGCTAAAACGTCAGTCAAAGCAAACGTTGATGGTGAAGGAGAGTTCATCATCGATCCAAAGCAACTATTAATGATGCTCAAGAATGTAGATATTGATGAGATTATTATCACAAAAGAACCAGAAAAAAATTACATTGAAATCCAAAGTGGATGGAATGTTACCAGCATGCCTACCGGTAATATCGAAAGTTATCCAAAATTTCCTGATATCAACGAAACAGAAGAAATTGAGTTCGATACTGAAGAACTCAAAGAATTAATTGAAAACACAACATTCGCCTGCAGCACTGACGAAGCTAGACCAATTTTTACCGGTATTGAATTAGATACTGCAAAAGCTCAAATTGCAGCAAGCAATACTCACATGCTAGCAATTGGTAGTTTTAAAGCAAACCATAAGTCCGAAAACAGTAAAACAATTATTATACCAGCAAAAACACTAGATAAGCTTATCAGAACGACAATCCAAGATAAAACTGTAAAAATTAACTTCAATGATACTAATTTATATATCACATTTGATAATACAACATTAGTAAGCAGACTTATCAACGGAACCTATCCTGATGTAAATCGAGTAATTCCTAAAAACAGCAAGGTAAAATGCAAAATCCACAAAAAAGCATTTGAAAAAATGCTCAACAGAATCAAAGTTTTTACAGATAATGATAATAATATCATTAAAATTGAAATTAATAACAAAGAAAAAACTCTTATTTTAAGCGCATCCTCACAAAAAGGAAGCAGTAAAGAGGCAATCAAAATAGAAGATTTAATTACAGACAATGAAAATGAAAATTTTAAAATTGCCTTCAATAGCAACTACATTACGGAGATTACCAAAAGAATTAAAGGAGATAACATGGTAATGCTAATGAATACAAGCGTTAGTCCGGCAATCATTGCAGAAAATGAATACAGCAACAATAAATATATAGTAACACCACTCAGAATGGTTCAATAAATCAATTATATCGCAAAAGCATATGCAGTCACGATAGTAGCTTCGCAAGCTTAGCTCTCCAACGTGACAACGCATATGCTTTTACGATTATATAAAGGATAAAGAAAGGAGGGAAAAAATGATTAGAAAAACATTATCAGGCGAATTAGTAGCTGAATTCGGCTTGTGTAAGGATAGGCACGAATATCCGGTAAATGACTGTATTTATCCAGAAACAGTGCAGCGGATGAACTTCGCTCGCTTGGAACTGACAGCTACCAGCGTTTTAAAGCCATTGGTGGAACAAGGAATCAAATCCGTGGTCATTTACGCAAGTGGATGTACCGAAGCTATCCTGGCAGTATACAGTGCAGCTTTAAAGCTACATGTCAATAACTTTACTGTAATGCATTATGATCCAATCTACGAAAATTATGCAGCACAGCCATTAGCTGCATACAACACATTAAGCGCATAAGGAGAAAAATAACATGAAAAAAGGAAAATTTTTGTTTATTGAAAACACGAAAGACGAAAAAGCTGAATATCAAATTTTTGTCTTATTTCCGGAAAAAACAAAAAACGATAAAGTAGATGAAATCTATGAAAAAATTTGTCAAGCTATCGGCAATGTAAAAACCAGAGTATTTGCTAATAGACTTGATAACAACCAAGAATATGACGAAGAACAACAAAAAAAGTTACTGAAACAAGAAATGATCTGTCTTCCTGAAGAAACTTACGTAATAATCAACAAGTTTATCATTAAATAATCATTGAATATGAGGCAAAATATGAAAAAAGAATACGAAATGGTATTTATTGTAAAACCAATTGAAAAAAAGCAATTCGAAGTAGCAATCCAAAAAATTGAAAACATTATCACAGATAACGGAGATGATATCAAAGTAACAGAACGTTGGGGCAAAAAACACATTGCATACCAAATTAATGGCTTTAACGAAGGCTTATTTGCCTTTATTGTATTCCAAGCTGAAGACAAAACCGTAAAAAATTTAGAAAAAATGATTAATCATACTGATGAAATTATTCAGCATATGATTATAAGAAAGGAGATGGAATCCTCGAAACAACTATATCGTTTAAAATAATGTCTATATTAAAAACAAAAATACATTTCGTAAATAAAATAGTAAAGGAGCAAAAAAATGAAAAAATACTATGAAATCATGTACATCGTTAAACCTATCGAAGAAGATGCATTTAAAGAAGTAGTTGCTAAATTTGATAAGCTTATTACTGAAAACGGCGGAAAAGTAGAAAAAACCGATTGCTGGGGTAAAAGACGCCTGGCCCATGAAATCCAAGATCTGCAGGAAGGTCTCTATGTCCTTGTAACATTCCAAGCTGAAGCTGCAACTGTTAAAGAACTTGATCGTGTTATGAAAATTACTGATGAAGTACTGAGACATATGATTATCAGCAAAGACTAACAAAATTGAAAGCTGCTATAAAATATGAATTATAGCAGCTTTCTCATTTCAAAAGGAGCATAACATGATATACGCAAATTATGACGAATACGAAAAAACAAATCGAAAAGCTTATGACAAGTTTAACAAAGGAAAAATATTTTACGCTTTCAATCTGGAGCAGTTGAAAGAAGGAATGGAAAGCATTGGACTAAATCTAAAAGAAACAAAAAGAGTTGCTTACTTAGGTGCCGGAGTATATATACGTGCTGATGAAATACAAAATTACAAAAAATTTAAAGAAAAACAACGTAAAGAATTTGAAGAAAATATGAAAATTTATGATTTTGCAAAAAGCGCTTTTAAAAGCGAACTCACAAATCACGAATACTGCTATACAATGGATCCGTATGATGCAATCAATGCATTAGGATATACTTCGAATAAAATCAATAATGAACCTTTACTTTCCAAAGCATTAAACGCAGCAAAAAAAGAACTTTTAGATGAATATTAGAATAAACATCAATACTTTAAAGGGAGAATAACATGAAAACAATTATCACGTTCAAAAGTTTATTTGAGATTGGTGAACATATCGATAAGCTTGTAGGCGATTTTCAAGAAATCAATGGCGACTGCGTTGATACAATCACAAATGTTGTAATAAAAGATATTCAATTAATTTGGGATGAACCAAAAGAACTAAATGCTGCTGAACTATATTATAGTACCTATCAAAGGTCTGTAAGCCTACCTTATTATGTCTATACAGCTGAAGCTGATTATAACGATAAACATGGTAAATTTATTTTTAATGACATAGAAATTGATTATGATGAAAGTTAAACAATACTGGAGGATCATAAAATGGCTAATTTATACGATTTTACTTTTCAATTAACCGGAGTAAAAAAACAAAAAGCTTGTGAAGAAATTATCAAAAACCTAAAATTAAAAAAATGCTATGTTCAATACCAAGAAAAAGAATTAGTAATTAAATTCGAAGAAAGCAAATGCGAAATTTACAAAGCAAGCAAAATCGCAAAAAAGCATAATTGTGAATTCAATTACGTAGCAGAAGAACCAGGAATGGATATCTACTGGACAAATAACTGCTACTACCCAACATATAAACTTGAAGGCAACATGATTTCTCAAATTATCTACTTTGAAAGTGAAGGAGAAGTACTTGACTACCTTATCTGCAACTTCTCTTTTAATGAAAGTATTACAAGAAAAATTAAGAATCTCGAAAAATACCTATGGGATGAACAATCAGAAAGCAAATACGAACATGAACCAAATATCGAAGAAATTATAGAAGAAATTCAAAAATCACATAAAGAAGATGATTTTTATCTTTTAATACATAAATTTGACTATGTAGAACCTAAAGACACAGAAGCATAACAAAAGCCCTGAAATGAGATTTAATCACTTCAGGGCTTTTGATTTACTCAATTCCAAGCTGTTGCTTCAAATTATTAACTTCATCATGTTCTAACATCCACGCTTTCTCGAAAAAAGCAGCACGTTCTTCAGCCTGTTTTAATTGAGCCTTAAATTTCTCTACTTCTTCAGGGGTATAAGAATACAATACTGTCATAAGAAACACCTCTTTCACAATAATAAAAAAAGCACCTGCCAAGCTCGACAGATGCCACTGGCTCACACAGCCAGGCACGACCTCAACGCTTATGCGAAGCTACCCGTGCAACTAAGATAATTATATCATAAAAAATAAAAAAAGACAAATAATTTTACGGAGGTAAAACATATGGAAAACTTACAGTCTAAAAATTTTTCTAAAAATGAATATCTTGAAATTGTTAAATTTGAAAAAAATTACAATCTTAACATATCGCAGATGCAATAGGGCAAGGCAAAATAAATCGTTTGAGTCTCTCTTTCCGTTCCTCCATTCGAGCCACAAACGTCCTTGCCCAATTGCCTGCGATATGTTTATGCGAAAAACATCTAACAAATAGATATATTACAGAAAGCAGGTGTACAAAATGGATGATGTATTAAATACAATACAAGAAATGCTTGAAGAGGGTTTTTCCGAAGAGGAAGCCCAGTTCATTGCTGCTGACAGATGCTTCGGCAGCATTGCCTACAATGAAAACAAAATTCAGGAGGAAAAATAATCATGACTAAGTATTACAATACCCAAAGGCCAATAGGACCAGGTACCTATCCAAAGCCACAAGATAATAAGGTTATTGAAATTAAAAACTTTGATAAAAAAGAAAAAATCGAAAATGAAAATATTAGCGCCTATGGATATATTAAATACGAAAAACCACTCATGCCGGCTGCAGCAAAAGCATACGAACTCACATTAGCATTAGCGAAGGATGAAACAAAAGAAACAATCGAAGTAAATAAAAAAACTGAACAACCAATTACTAATCTTACTGCAATGACCGATGAAAAAATCATCGAAGCAGCAATCAAAAAGATCAGCAACGAAGAAGATGGATGGAACGATGTATTAAAAAACTTTCTACTTGCAGAACTTCCAAAAGATATCCAGCTCGCAAAAGGTGTATTAGAACCTCTTAAGAGCTTAAAAAGTCTCAATAACCACCTAGGCAAGTGGGCAAAAGAAAAAATGGAAAAAAATGCAGCTGCATTCAATGTAACAAACGGAAGCATAAGAGGCTGCGCACTGACAAGTGATGAAGTATTCAGCGAAGCAATTCATTACTTCATTGATATAAAAGAAGAAAAACTGGAAGTAAAGCCAATCAATAAACCAGCATCAACAAAGCCGACAATTTCAAACAGGCCTACATTAACAACAACATCTGTAACTAAAAAAGAAAAAATCGAAGCACAATACGCATGCTCATTATTTGATTAAAAAAGAGGAAATAAAAATGGATAAAAAATTATTAAAACAATGGATATTAGACATTCCAACTATCAAATTAATGATAGATAATTACGCTGTAGATATTTACAAAAAAAATAAAATTAGAGCATTAGCTGTTTACGAAAAAGAAGACCTTAAAAATGCAAGATATGGAAAATTAAAATTCATCCATTTCATTAAAGAAGAAAAATGGACAACCTATAAAGAAGAAAAGTGGTATCCAGGAAGCCTTAATTTATTGACCTTCGGAATATACTGCTTAGAAAATAAAATTTACAAAAACAAAAAAATTGTAAAATACATCAACAAAAAAGAAAAAGAAATTATTGATAAAAAAAGAAACGATAAATATACTAAAGAAATAAATACTTTTAAAGAATTTAATAAACAGGTACCCGAAGTACCTAAAAATTTTTATAAATTTATTAACAGAAAAGTAATGAACGGATATGCCTTATATAATAATAAAAATCATCAGGCTTACTGTACAACGTGTCAAAATAAATTTAACATAAAAAAATTAAAAAGAGAAGAAAAGATAACGTGTCCGTTCTGCAGAAAACATTTACAGGCACTGCCAATAGGGCATTACAGCTATTATCAAGAAAAATATAGCTGCCTAATTCAGAAAACCCAAAAAAATAACCTGGTCTTAAGATACTTTTTATGTATAAAAACATCATCGAGCAGCATGAGTAAAGAAAATTCTTGTATTGCAGAAGTAAAAAGAGTTTTCTTTAATATCGAAACTCACGAGACAGAAATTTATATAAAAGAAACTTACAAAGGATCAAATTACCATGGATTCATTCCGAAAAAATACGAAAAAGGAACCCAGAATTATTGGCAACAAAAAGATTACTGGGTACAAAGAGGAGTACTTTATACCGGCAATTTAAAGGAGATCCAAGAAGTACCTCTAAAATACATTTACAATTCAAAATGCACAAAAAATACTATTGATTTTTTGCAAAATAATATTCAACAGTCAATAAAAAATTTACTTCAATATCCTTTTATCGAAACATATATAAAAGAAAACAGAATCGACATATTAGAAGCATTAGGAAAATGTGAACTAATCGTACCAGAAACTAACGAACCAAGCAAAGCACTAAAGATTAGCAGAAACCTTTTAAAGAATCTACCTAAAAAAATTGATGATACATATTTATTAGCCAAGCTGCAGTTAATAAACAATTCAATAAATACTCTTGGAGAAACAGAAATAAAATACCTGAATAATTATAAATTATGTAATTACGAAGCACTCAAAAATGTATACGAAATCATAAATGAAAAATTTGATAAAGTAAGCAGATATTTGGAAAAAAACGATTCTACAATGAGTGACTATTACGATTATCTAAAAAATCTTAACGAATTACATATAACAATCAATAAAAAAAGTGCTTTCCCAGATAATTTTTGGAAAGCACATGATGAAGTCGTTGTAGAATATGCAAAAGAAAAAGCTAAACTTAAAGATATCCAAAACAAAGAAAAAGAAATCAAATATAAAGAAATTAAGGAAAAATCAATATACCAACCACTAATTATCAACGATTTACTCATCAGATTACCGGAGAGTTTAGAAGAAATAAAAATAGAAGGAATTCTTCAAAACAACTGCGTCAATAGCTACGTAAATAGAATTCTAGATAAGCAAACCAATGTGCTGTTCGGAAGAAAAGTATCTCGTCCAGACATTCCTTATATTACCATTGAAATTAAAGACAATAGAGTGCTTCAAGCACGCTATAAAGGCAATATAAACTGTACCGCAGAAGATACAAAAACCATCGAAAGCTACATTGCATCTATAAAAACACCTGACAAAAAGAACCAGGCTGCATAAGCATTATAACTCTTCTTTTGAACGTAGTAACACAGGGCAGGCAGATTAGTCAATAGCTTTCCTTCGGACTCTGCTATATGACAAACTGCCTGCGCCTGTGTTATGTCAAAGATAAGAAAGAAGGGATAACATGATTATCGAAGAATTTGGACCAAAAAAATATATCGGGAAAAAACAGGTTCTCAACAGAAAAACTGAAGATACCAAGACAATACCGAAAGACAAATTTCAAAGATACTGGCTAAAATTACCTGCATGTATCAGATTTATACTTACAATACCTTTAATGATTATCTACCTAATTCCATGTTTTATAATAACAGAAACAATAAAATACTTATGGAATAACAAATACTGGGTAATAGGGATTGTAGGAACAAGCGCAGCAATCTACTTTACGCTCGTTACAAAGTATGGAGCTGATAGATTAGCAGAAGCTGCCAAAGTATTACTAGGAGGACTTATACTAATAATCATCATCAAAAACTTCTTTTTAATACTGTCTATTTTATTTTACAGCGGTATTATATACCTAATCTATTGGGCAGTAATGCACGCACTTACCCGATAATTTAATCAAATTTAATCAAAATCGTTCAAAACATAATCATCATCGTTAAAATTCAGACTATGTATGTAGCTATTAATAGCAGTATCAATATCAGTAACAGAATCAGAATCATCCTCTAGAAAACGGTAATTATCTGCTTTACTTCCAACAAATTCAAATTTCCTAACAAGACAAAAATTAAAGTAAAAAAAGCGACCATCTGGATTCTGGCAACGTTTAGTACGCCATGAACCGCTAGAAATTAAAATAGCCTGACCTTTATTAAAATTATCATATATAACTTTAGCTGCTTTATTCCATACAACACAAGGAATAAAATCAGCTTCCTTTTGAGCATAGCTTGATTTACAAGCTATAACAAAAGAACAACGCATAGAATCCTTAGATATGGCCAAATCAGGTTTCTTTACAAGTCTACCTAAAAGTTTAACATCATTCACAGTATCACCTCAAAAAAATATATATATTAATTATAAACCAAAAATAGAAAAAAGAAAATAATGATATAACACATCTTACGGCATCATTAAATGTCTAAAAAGAATAAATGAACATATCAAAGATATGGTATTCAAGGTCCAGGAACCGATAATGACATTCAGAACATTTTAGGAGGATAATAAAAATGAAAATAAGAACAAAACAAATTATAAAATATGTACTAATGCTTAACACTCTTCCACTGGCTCCTATTAAAGAATACTCGGAAATCAGAACAACATTACCTACTTCTTGGAATGTTGAAATCTTTGAATATGAAGAGCAAATCAAACGCAGAAACCAAAAAATCAACACTTTACGTGAAAAACTTTTAATGCCGGTAAACTGCTATCCATACAGATCAATATAAAAAGGAGGCAAAAAAATGGATGCACTTGAAAAATTTAAAAAACACGCACAGACCGTTTTGCTCTGGATTGAAGATGAAAAACCTAGAGTACAACGTTTTAAATGCGAGAATTGCCAATATCGTAGATATCATTGTGATAGTAATTTTGGAGTTTTCACTCATTCATACAGAGTGTGCTGCTGCCTGCCGTACTGGTATACACCTATTGCAAAACTTGATTCTTGCCCCAAAGAAGATAACCCTAAGGCTGGAAAGCTTAGCTCTATTTGCAGAGTTAACACGGAGGTATAAAATGATTAAAAAAAATGGAATTAAAACAGAAAGAGGAATTATGGACAATAAATTTGACTATAATTTTGATTATAACTTCTGGAAATTGAACCCCTCAGTTTTAAATAAGGGAGAAGAAGCCTTTTGTAAGCTTGCAGATAAGTTTAAGATCAGCATCATAGAGCAGACTGAAATAGAAAATCAGGCCAAAGACGATATCCTTTATGCTTTAATAAAAGCGTATCAAGAAAACAAAAATCCATTAAAAGACTCCGAACCATTTCTTTTGGCTAATCTAATTAATCAATACAAACTTGATAATTTAATCGAGCATATCTGCAGAAAGTACAATTTAAATGAAGATGATTTTTACCACGATGCTTACCATGATGGAAGTTATCTTAAAGTTGAATATCAAAATAAACTCATTGCGTAAAATAATTTAAGGAGAAAATAATGCTTAAATTTAAACACGAAAAAGGATACTGTCCTAGGTTAAACCTAAAAGGAATAACCTACTACCTACAAGATGAAAATAAGGGAAAAGATATTCACGGAAACACAATCTATGAATATCAATTCTGCTGTTGTAAGGATCGAGGAAGAATAATTAGCTTACCAGATCACTGTGCAGTTATTAATCAAATTGCAGGAACAAATTATTTGCCCAATAAAATGTATCCGTGGAAACCTCAAAAAAAAATAGGTGAAGAAATTGCTGAATACTATTTGTTATATAATCTAAGATGCACAGAAAAAGAATACTACAGGCCTCTGCCTGATAATCCAGACGGCATAAGAAAATCTTACTGCTGCTTTCTTATAGATGATAACAAACAGCACTGGCTATGGCATAGAACCATAGAAAATGAGCTATACAAAGAAAAAGGAATCTACAAAATTAAAATGATAGGCCAAAAGCATACAATACAAAAAGTATATCCAGTAGAAATTATTTACTCATCCGAACCTTATAAAAAAGCTGAAGCAGATGCAATTAAATATCTAAAAAATAAGTATGGATATGAAGAATTTCAGGAAACACAAATCTTTACAAAACAATAACAAATTAATAAAATCATAGAAAAAGGCAGGTGCAATGCATCTACCTTTTTCTATGAGTAATGAGCAGCGCAAGAGGGGGAACCCCTGATTGCTCAAACCTATTGACTTACATCGTAATTATAACTATAATATTATTGAGTTGTTAAAATGAGGTGAGTGTATGGATTACATGACTGAACTTACCGCTATTGCAAAATCGCATGGCGGAATTATCAAAACAAAAATAGCAGCACAACATGGCATATCCAAAGCAATGCTTTATAAGTTGTGCAAAGAAGATAAAATACAACGCATTGTAAAAGGTCAATACATTCTTCCTGATGATATGCAAGATGAGTTGCTGGCGATCAGTAATCGTTCTGAAAAAGTAATATTTTCTCATGAAACAGCCCTTTACCTACATGGGATTTCCGACAGAACCCCATTCGAGCATACGGTTACAGCACCGTCCGGTTCTATTCCATCTGCAGCAATCAAATCTGAATGCAAGGTATATTACATCAAACCCGAATTATTTGAGCTTGGCAAAACAACGATGAAGACATCTGCAGGAAATGATGTTACTGCATACGATCTTGAACGCACGGTCTGCGATATAATCCGCAGTCGCAACAAGTTGGGAACAGAAACTTTCCTTGCGGCATTAAAACTGTATGCAACTAACCCAAAGAAAGATTTGAACAAACTAAACTCTTACGCAAAAAAAATGCGAGTGTCTAATATCCTGCGTCAGTATTTGGAGGTGCTTCTATGAGTAAAGCAATGAGTCTGAAAGCGAAAATTCGCAATATTGCCAAGCAGAAAAATATTCCTGCACAGGTCATTTTGCAGAACTATATGTTTGAGCGTTTGCTTGTCCGTTTGTCTGCTTCTGAATATAAAGAGAAGTTTGTATTAAAGGGTGGAATGTTGGTAGCAGCAATTGTTGGTCTCGACAACCGCGCAACGATGGATATGGATACCACGCTCAAAAACCTTCCTTTAACACCGGAAGCAATTCGCAGTGCGTTGGAAGACATCTGCAGCATTGCATTCGATGACGGCGTTGTGTATGAAATTGGCACAATCTCTCCAATCCGTAAAGATGACATTTACGGCGGATATCGTGTCATGCTAAATGCCAGGTTCGATATTATGCTAACACCGCTTAGCATTGATGTATCCACCGGAGACGTAATTACGCCTCATGCGGTGCAGTACAACTTCTCCGAGATTTTTGATGACGAGAAATCATACGAGCTTTGGGCATACAACATTGAAACAGTTATGGCGGAAAAGGTGGAAACCATTTTGCGACGCGGCATATTCAACACCCGTCCAAGAGATTTTTACGATGCCTACATACTGACTACAACGCAGAAATTTGATATTACGGTCTTTGAGGATGCATTGAAAGCAACGGCAAATCACCGCGGTACTATAGATCAAATCGCAGATGTTCCAAGTATTCTTTATAACATTGAAGAAAGTCCGGAACTCAAAACGATGTGGGATAAATACCGCAAGCAGTTTTCCTATGCAAGGGATATTACTTACGAGCAAATTATGAATTCCATAAAGACTTTGCTCAAATAAAAAGAGTTTATTGAATTTCAAATAGAAAACAATTGATTATTTAAGCAAAAAGGCAGATGCATTGCATCTGCCTTTTTGTTCTGATAAAACAATTCAATAATATGATATTTATAATTACGATGTAAGTCAATAAGCTGGAGCAATCATTCAAATTTTTTATAATGATAACAATCAACATTTTCCAAGAATTTCTTCATATCTATGCACACGAGCATAAAACCCGGAAGAAGATAAATGCTCACGAAACATAAACTCTTTTGATGTAATCTTACGAGCACGCCATTGTCTATAATTCTCTTTCCAGATATCATCAAAAGACCTTCTAGGACGGCCATAAGGGCGACCTTCACGCAAACATAAATCAATGCCCTCACGCTGCCTTTCACGAATAAAATCGCGCTCTAATTCAGCAAAAGCAGCAAAGAGGGTAGTAACAAACCTGCCCTGCGGAGTAGAAGTATCTATGGACTCTTTTAAAGAAATAAGGCCAACGCCTTTTTCTTTAAGTCTATTAGCTATATCTAAAAAATCAACAGTATTACGAGCCAGGCGACTAATACTTTCTATATAGACAATATCGCCTTCACGAATGTAATCAAGCATAGCCAAAAGCTGAGGACGATCAGCAATATTTTTACCGCTGACATGCTCTTCATAAGTTCGGTCCAACTTAATACCACGTTCTTCCATAACGGCAAATTGCCGGCCAGTATTTTGATCTTTCGAAGAAACTCTCACATAACCTATATTAGCCATAAGACACTTGCCCTCCATCAATAATCCCAATTATGTCAATATACTAACAAAATGTGCTAAAAATGTCAATTAGAAATAGGACATCCTAAAAAGTCAAAAAGGACTTTTTTAGGACATAAAAAGCATAGCATCAGATATATCCTAAAAAAGTGTACATTTTTAGGATATTAGAAAAATATCACAGGCATATTCTTGCTAATCATTATTTTCCCAAATAAGTTGGATGACGTATAATAAGTTGACAATACGTACTGAACATGATACGATAAAAATCAAAGTAGACCATATGGGGCATTGGCTTAACCAAACCTCAAAAAAACTCCCGAGTACCAGCTCGGGAGTTTTTTATTAGACTAACTATAAACTGAATAATACATAAAGTAAGGAGACATGTAGAGGCGGAGCGCGTTCGGGTGCAGAGCGAAAGAATTTCAATCCACACTCCCTTACGAAAGCGACCTTAGAGCAGCTGCGAACTGCAGCTGCTAAAACCATTTCAATTCATGCTCCCTTACGGGAACGACAGCAACAATCTTATAGTAATTGAAATGAAAGAAAAAAGCAAATTTTTCGCGAACCCTTATAAATAATTAGAATAGCCAATAAGTCTCTTAATATAGTATAGGAAAAATAACTTCACAACAAGTACATTAAAAAAGTAATAGAAAGCCTAACATATAAAAGCCCGATAAAGCTAATAAAATCAAGGCTTAACGCAAAATCAAATACACAAAAATAATCCGTCAAGGTAATAGAAAAGTAATAAAAAGGTAATAAAAAACGTAAAACCGAATTTCAACGCACACTTCCTAAACAAGAAGTGAAAATAAGCATTACGTGCTTCGCTTCAGATTACTTTCTTTCAACACACGCTCTCAAACAGAAAGCAAAATCTCTTATTTAGATAAAAATCACAAACATATTTCAACACAAACTACAAATATAACGAGCAATCTTATAGTTGATTAACAAAAGCATAAATATAATCTGATTTCAACACATACTCCCATGCAAGAAGCCATGGAACAACACGCAAAAACTTCGCATTAATAATGCGCTTTAACACATACTTTGGTATATCGCCTACTTTATAATTTCAACTAACACTCCCATATAGAAAGCGACTAGTACAATAAACAAAAATCCGATTCTGTACGTTGATTTCAACACACGTTCCTACGTAGGGAACGAACTCAAAATAAGAATAATGTATTTGTAACAGATGCTGTTTCAACTCACGCTTCCACGCAGTAAGCTATTTGGCACGCACGCGTGCCGAATTATACTATTTTATTTTAAAATACGCTCCCAGGTAAGGAACGAGTTCCTACATTATGTAAAGAATCAACTATAGATTTGTTTCAACACACGCTCCCACGCAGGCAGCGATTATTGAATGGACATTTTGTAAATATAGATTATTTGTTTCAATTCACGCTCCTGCATAGGGAGCGATTCGTATATGATACCGGTTTTCCAAACGTATTAGTGTTTCAATTCACGCTCCCACATAGGGAGCGATGCTGCATATTCCACCATTCGGGGGTGTGTGAGTTGTTTCAATTCACGCTCCCGCGTAGGAAGCAATATCTTATAACTGGAGTTAATTGCAGCAACGAACCGTTTCAACTCACGCTCCCATGCAGGAAGCGATAGTATATTGCTGCAGCAAAGCATTTGAGCAAACTGGGTTTCAATTCACGCTCCCATACAGGGAGCGATTTCCTCCTTAATACTAATATTGTAGCTCACACACGTTTCAATTCACGCTCCCACGTAGGGAGCGATCAACTTTTGCATATTGTCCTTGGCAGCCCTTGTCTGTTTCAACTCACGCTCCCGCGTAGGGAGCAATCCAACGTACAGAAGTAAATTTTTGATCATTGAAGTTTCAACTCACGCTCCCACGTAGGGAGCGATATAGCCTCTTGCCTATTATGGGTGTATAGGATAGTTTCAACTCACGCTCCCACGCAGGGAGCGATCCCAACATAAATTGACGGTTTTTGGCACACTTTAAAGTTTCAACTCACGCTCCCACGCAGGGAGCGATTCGACAGGTGCTTTTTTTATTATCCGTATACATGTTTCAACTCACGCTCCCACGCAGGGAGCGATCTACATCGTCAGCTCGCACAAGCAGCTCGAAATAGTTTCAACTCACGCTCCCACGCAGGGAGCGATTCCTTGTTCTATTCTGCGTTGATACCATTCTGGATGTTTCAACTCACGCTCCCACGCAGGGAGCGATTATATACCTTTGTTGATTTACCATCATCTTAGTTGTTTCAACTCACGCTCCCACGCAGGGAGCGATAGGCTCAATATAAAGCACTATATATAATGTAGAAAGAACATAAAAATGCGAACCACAAAATAGATAGATGAAAAAACCAATAAATAAGGTTATAATCTCTATGTTTGATTCAGCTTCACACTATTAGACAAGCTTATCCATAGTAATGCCTACAGGAATAGCTGCTTCATCTACAAAAATGTCAAAATCATTAAACTGACGAGGATAATCAACCTTAGAATCAATATGGATAAGCTCTTTAAGCTTCCAGAAAGGAGCATTACCAAGCTCATGCTCATGAGTAAAACGATAGATACCTCTTACGCTCATACCATTTCTGCAGGAGCTTTCATCATTCTCGAACATATTGATAAGCGCAGTCTCATAAACCTTTAAATCCTCGGCAGTAAAACCATTTTTAGCAGCCTGGACAGCAGAAATACTTACATAGAAAACATAAAGACCATAAGGAACAATCTGTTTCCTGCCCATCTCATTAGAAGCATTCTTTTCAAAACGATCATTACTTGTAAAAGCCTGACGGGTAAGGGAAATCTCCTGGACAGTAATCGGATGAACGCTTCTGGCGAAAGAAGTCTGCACAGCACCTGTTACACGGCCGGCATCAAAATTACCAGTACTTAAAACAGCACCAAAAGTTCTGATATCAAAATACTTCTTAAGCATGAATTTCTGAGCTGCAACAACATTTTCAAGTTTAGAACCTTTTTCTGCAGCCTTAGAATCAAGACCAAGTTCATTATAAGCTTCAGCACTTTTATCATTCAAAGTACGGTCAGTCTGGATATAGATATCGTAGCCTTCAACACCAGGCATACGCAGCAATACCTGATTTCTGATTTTACGATTAAGGCACTGATTAGAAATAATACCATATTCGGTATCTGGATCCATACGTGGAGCATTATCATTATCCGGATCACCATTAGGGTTAGAATGAACAGCTTCTACCAATACAACATAATTCATTTTCTTAATCTCATTACTCACAATCAACAACTCCTTCTTGATTAACTAATTTTTTCTCAGAACGGTAAAGTTCTGCATTTTGATGATGATAGCCAACTACAAAACGTGCCTGGTCGGATTCATTCAGATGCTCAGGAATATTATCACCCAAAGCATCCATAATCTCGTTAATAAAGTCATAATAGAACTTAGCACGAGGGGCTTTCTTAATGTGATAAGAAAACAACACATTAAGAGAAGCAAACTTCTTGCTCGGATTACGCATGAAAGCAGCAAACGACGTATCTTTAATAGAACGATTAAGCTTCTTGCCGTTATTTGCATTACGTTGTACTGCTTCATAACAAGCAAAAAGACGGCCGCAAAGATACGCAGGATTAGAGTTAGAATAATCAAGACTCATAAGCAATTCATCCTTTCTTTTATTTGACCTATGAATATCATTAAAGCAAGCACGTACAATGCCGACACGAATGTTATTGGTAATATAACCAGCATTAAAATCGTGCTGTATCCTATTAAGTGCCCTGCTTAAAATCTTTCGGGGCAGGGGAGAACCAATAGTGATTGATCTGAAAAAACCATATAAAGAATCTGCATCATTCCTTTTTACATTAGGATTATCAAGCACGCTGATGAGCTGCCAGATACCAACACGTCTAAAATCATCATCAAGACCAAAGCCTGATTGAAATCTAGCAATATTCAAGGCAATTGATCCTAAAGTACCTTCATAAAAAGCTTTAATGCAAATTCTGGCCGAATTAGGAGCAAGAACAGCAATGCAGAATTTCTCTTTATCTAATATAGTATCTGCAGATACATCAAGACCATTACAAAGCTGCTCCATAATTCTTTTCAAAAGCTTATCTGCAGATTCAGACATATCATTATCTGTACCGAGAAGAACAGCAGAACAAAGCTTTTCTAAAGAAGAATCAGGATTCTCGGCCCAAAAAAGAAAAACAAGACCAGTAGTTTTCTCAACAACACAATGCTCATCACTGCTCAGAAGATAGTTAAGCGCAGCACCATACTTATCTACAGCAAGCTGAGAAATATTAGAATTTACCGACTGCTCCTTGCAATATGAATTCTCGGAATCATTATTGTAAGAAACAAGCGTCATACCACTTGCAAGACCGCCAGGGAAACGCATAATCTTTTTATGCAGCCTTGCAACAGGCAGCACAGCCTTAAAAATAGGACAATACGCTTCTGCAGTGCCCTCAGGAGAAGAGTTAGCACAAATTTGGTTCCATGAATCCTTTACGCCAGCATCGTTCTGTAAAAGCGTCTCAGGATGGGCTGTAAGGCAAAAAGAAAACTTCTCTATAGTAAAATCCTTAAACTCAGAAAAAAGCTCCTGTAAACAAGCCTGATTTTGCGTCTTTTCTTCAGCATTCCAGTTCTGCATAAATCTTATAAAAGCAATCACGATGGGAGAGGGATCAACAACAGACTTAAAAAAGGACAGGTTCTTATCCAAAAAAAGACGATGCTTCTTTTCACATTTCTGCGTTGTATAGACTCCATTTTTCAAGGTCATACCAAAGATATTCTCTGGTCTATGCTCAATAAGAAAAGAAAAGCTATTATTAGCATCCGGCTGAGCCGGATAAAGCAGCTGCACAGGACGCTGCACTTCTTTTTCCTTACCATTTTTAAGCTTTATGGTAACAATCTCTTTAAAATTGCTGATTTTAGAGACTGTACCATCCAAATTAAGCTCAATAAGAGCAGTAATACCTCTATAAACGTAATTGTCAGGAGGAAGCAGGCCTTTACTTTTTAAAACATCACTGTATTCACAAAGCTTTTCAATGAACATCAGAACTCAGGCCTCCATTTCGCTACATCAATAACACCATCTACCATAACAGGATTATAATATACGGCCGTAGCTTCATCACTCCACACAGTATCAACCCAGGCTTCATAAGAATCAACAGCAGGTGCTTTTACAGCAAAATCAAGACCATAGAGCATACTGCCTGGAACGCGGGTACCACGCAAAGAAGCATCTACATCAGCAAGAGGAAACTCAGGGACAATCTCCCAATAATCAGCAAGACATTCCGAAAGGCCGAAATAAGGCTCACGGAAAACCCTGCCACAATCAAAACGTCGCATAAGGATATCCATATGCTTAGAAATACCTTCACCTGGATGAAAAGCCATACAACCAGACATTTCAAGATGAAATTCAATGCCGTAAAGCACGTCCTTCAGGAAAGTAGTAGTACGCTGCGCACGTTCTGTATCCTTTTCAGTATAAACATGAAGATCAACATCTTTGCCGGATATAGCTTTATAAACTTTACTGCAAGGAATCTTATTCTTCAGCTCATTACGTTTAACACACATTGTCCTTATTGGATTAAAGACAACAATCTTATCAATTACATACTGGAAAGCAGGCTTCCAGTAAATACATTTCAGAAAACCAGCCAAAGCAGAAGGAGTAGGGACTTCATAGCTTATACGTTCAACCTTGAACTCAGGCCGAGTAAAGCAGGCTAGAGGTCCACCGCACATCACTTTGAAAGAACGGCTTCTTCTTGGATACTCCATAATAATTTCCTTTCAAAACACACTAATTAATATTTTTTGACCTATATAAATTAGAATAAAAACCCAAAATCGAACTATCTGACATCTCAGCATTAATAAAAGAAGAGGCATCAGTCAGCTTAGCAACAAAAAATATAAGCCAAAGCAATTCATCATTACAACAAGATTCCTCATAGGAACGCTTTAAAAGGTCAATATGCTTCTCTCTAAGCTGTAATGCCCAACGAATCTGCTTACCCGAGCCAACAAGAGAAGGTAGGCTTTTCATGAATTCCTGCTTCTCTAAAGACCTGATAAGACAATCTGGACATTCATTCTCACGATAGAAAAGCAATTTCTTCTCATGCTTTAAAGTCTCACCATAAACATCGATAATGATTTCATGACCACAGGAGCAAGTGATTTTATATTTCATAAAACCTCACAAACCATAAAAGCAATCAATCCTTTCCTTTTCTAAAAATCCATGGCGGAGTAGGATGGACTTCCTGCCATAAACCACGATTGGAACGCTGTGCATCCAACATAAACCCCGCATACACAGGATTGGAATCAAAATGATTATAATGCCAGGCGTAACCGCTGCGAATCATCTCGCCATTAATATCTTTACCATTAAGATAAATCTTACCAACATAACGACCATACTGATCACAGGATAATACCTTGATAGATACATCCTTATCAGCAATCAAGTGCTCAAGATAAATTTTAGACTGCACACCATATGCCTGCTGCTTTTCGGGAGCATCTATGCCGGCAAGACGAATCTTATATATATGCCAATCACTACGCAGCTTTACAGTATCACCATCTAAAACATCAATAATCTGTCCATGCAAAACCTTCTCCTGAGAGATTGAAACTGAAGAAAGTGGAGAAGATTTGCAAGAGACAATCAATAAAGTAACAAGAAGCAAAACTAAAAATTTTACAAATCTAGACATGCTTCAAACCTTCATCAAAACTGAATTTCTTCATCAAAAGGCTCATTAAAAGGAACAGGTTCTTCCTTACCAAATGTAGAAAAAGAACCGGAAGAAGCATTAGAAGACTTAGACTCCATATATTCAAAACGTCTGCCGATTACCTCCGTTACCCAACGCTTGGAACCGTCCTTTGCATCATAGCTGCGTACCTGAATACGGCCGTCAACAAGAATTTTACTGCCTTTCTTTAAGCTGTTGCCGATAATTTCCGCACTTTTGCCCCAGAAAACTACAGGAATAAAATCAGCCTCATTCTTATCATCCTTACGGATACGGTCAACAGCCAAAATAAATTGAGTAACAACTTTACCACTAGAAGTATAACGGACAACAGGATCTTTGGTCAGACGACCAGATAATTTTGTCTCATTCATGAAAATAAACCTCCTCAGATACAACATAAAAACTGTTTTTGTCTTTAACAAACCGTACAAAACCTTTCGATATCAAAAGGTTTAAATCATCAAGTGATGCTCCACACTCATCTAAAACCGAAGCAGAATTATTCAAAAAACCAGCATCATCAGAACGCACCAGCATTTCAAAGAAAAGAAGTTTACTAGACACTGGCATCATCTGAAATTTATCAGTTTTAGTAATGTTTACAGGAATCAATTTTCTTATTATCATTTTTTATTTTTTATCCTTTTTACCAGGCTTACCGTTATCATCAGGGAAAGTAGCTTTGCAATCCGGATAGGCATTGCATGCCCAAAAATCTCCGTTCTTGCCGGTACGCTTCATAAGATAGCCTTTTTTACATTCAGGACATTTCTTGATAAAGGGCTTACCTTTAACGTCAGGGAAAAAGACTTTACATTGATGAGTGCTGCAACCCCAATAATATTCGTTTTCAACTTTTTTGCTCTTGTAACGAATAAGATACCCATTATGACAGATGGGACAATCATAAATGCCAGGCTTACCGTTATCATCAGAAAAAGTAGCATTACAGCCATTTTTCCATTCACCGCAATACCAGAAACGACCATTTTTGCCATCCTTATAATAAAGCTTACCAACGTGACAAGCAGGGCAATCAGGACGATCAGGCTGATCCTTGGCAGACTTAGTGAAATTGCTTTGAAGAGTCATAAGCTGAGAAACATAATCAATCTCTTTTTTCATGAAATCATCAAAAGACATTTCACCATGTTCTACCGCATCTAAATCCTGCTCCATAAGAGCCGTGGAATCTGGATAAGTAAGCTCATCGGGAAGATTATGAATAAGCTCTTTTACAGTATCTGAAACTGAAAGGATCTTAGAAGATTTTTTGCCAGTCTCCAAAAGCATCTCAGCATCAAGCAGCTCTTTAATGATTTTAGAACGGGTAGCTTCAGTACCAATACCTTTAACATCTTTAATCTTTGTCTTTAAAGATGCATCTCTAACGTATTGATGAGCATTACACATAGCACCAATTAAAGAAGTCTGCGTAAAAGGCTTAGGTGGAGCAGTATTCTTCTCGGTATAATCAGCAACGGAAAGGACAAGCTTATCACCTTCATGCAGCTCAGGAAGCTGTTTAGATTCTTTAGCAGCATCCTTATCCTTGTCCTTAGAATCAATTTCTTCATCTTCATCTTTTGCGGCGGCAGTCCAGCCAGCCTTTAAAATAACCTTACCTTTGGCTATAAAAGTTTCGCCAGCACAATCAATCTCACAGACAGTATCTTCAAATTCCTGCAGGGGATAGAACTGCAAAAGATAACGCTTGGCAACCATTTTATAGATAAGCTGTTCATCAGTACTCAAAGTCAAAAAGTCAACCTTTTCCATAGTAGGAATAATAGCATGATGGGCATCAACTTTTTTGGAATTGAAAGCTTTTCCTTTGATGCTGCTGTCTGCACCATCTGCAAGAAGCTTGATTTCATCTTCACCTGTTAATTTAAGATTAGCAATAATAGTAGCTGCATCAGCATGCTGACTATCAGGAATATACTGAGCATCAGAACGAGGGTAGGTAGTAAGCTTCTTCTCATATAAGCTTTGACATACGGCAAGAACTTTATCAGGAGATAAAGCTTTGCACGTTTGCTGGAGCGTAGAAAGACTGAAAGGCAATCTAGGCGCCTTTGTCCCTTTCTTTTTTTCAAGTTTCTTTACTACGCCAGGCTGACCTTCAACCTGCTGCAGAACCTTACGGACTGAAAGGATATCAATAACACGCCCTTCACTGTCCAAACCTTCAACATCATCTGCAGGCTGCCATAAAGATTCGAATGGAGTAGAATCATCAGTCCTGAAAAAAGCACGTACAACATAGTATTTTATAGATTTAAAGTTTTCGATTTCCTCATTACGACGAGCAACCAAAGCAAGAGTAGGGACTTTGACACGGCCAACCTTAAGAGTCTTGCCGCTGTCTAAAGAATATTTCCGACTAGCATTCATACCGATAAGCCAATCTGTATAATCACGGCCTAAAGCAGCTTTATACTGGTTACGAAGTTTAGAAGAAGAATTATCTTCCATAGAATCGAAAGCACGCTTAACGCTCACATCATCATAAGCATTGATTAAAAGACGTTTTGTAGGTTTTTTGTTCTTGATAGCTTCCAGAACCTCATCGACAAGATACTGTCCTTCTCGATCCGGATCTCCTACATGGATAATTTCATCAGCATCTTTAGCAAGCTTTTTGATAACATTAAAAGCATTCTTAGAAGAACCACCTTTAACGTGCTTTTTAAAAGGGGAAGGCACAATAGGAAGAGTATCATAAGAAAAATTTTTTAAAGCAGGATCATAGTCATCAGGCTCATCAAGGCCGAAAATATGCCCATAAAGCCATGCTACACAATCGCCGGCAACACTATAATAGCCATCCTCTTTTTTAGGCTTACCGAGGAAGGAGGCAACTACGCTGGCTAACGAAGGCTTCTCACAAATAAATAAACGCATTTTACCAAATCCTTTCTTGAAAAAAAAAGAGGTATCAAGCCAGTCACAAGACTGACCTAATACCTCTGAATAATTCAGGTTTGAAATTGTATTTATATTATAATTATAAATCGTAATACCGAAAACGTCAATATAAAAAAACCTAAAAAATTAAACTTTAATCAAGCTAAAAATGGAATAAAAAAACAATACAATTGCTGCAAGAAAAAATTAATGTTAAAATAAATTAAACAAAACATCTATTTTAACATATCGCGCCAACAATACAGGCAAGGAAAAATGAATCGTTTGTGTCTCTCACTTCGTTCGAGATACAAACGTCCTTGCCTTATTGACCGCGATATGTTAATGGAAAAGATAAAAATAAGAAAGGAAAATGATTAATAATATGCTTAAGAAAATAAAAAAACCAGACGAATATAGAATCGGCTATGAATTCGTAGAATTAGCAGAAGATATTCAAAAATTACGTAAAGCTAAATTAATGCTACAACACAATATCTCACGAAAGAAAGTATGTAAATACACTACATTAGAACCAAAAGAAATTAATATATTAGATAATTCGTTAAATCAAAGAGAAGAAATATTAAACAAAATACCCGATATTACAAAAAGGTACTTAGATTACGGCTATATTTACGTAGAAAAAATTATAGTCAAAAAAATGATTGAAGATAATTGCACAAATCAAGAAATCCAAGAATTCGTCAATCTAACAGAAGATTATATCAACAAAAGAAGATTAAAAACCTTCCCGTTCTTTTCGTGGCATTTTGGCGGAACAGATAAAACGGTAGGCTTAGCTAGATGGGCAACAGTAGAAGAAGAAGCAAACTATAACCATGCCAACGTTTTTGACTTAGCAAAAGCAATTGAACAAACTCCGCTAGAAGATATTACATTTGAAGATGTCCAAAAAGTAATAACAGCATCCGACAATGACGGCTTTTTATATAATGACGCATTGTATGTCATTACCAACGAACAAAAAGAAGCATTGTTAAATTACAACACAAAAGAAATCCTTGAAAAAGAAAATAAACAAATAAACTATTACAAAGAATTAATTAAAAATATAGAAAAACATAAATTATATCATGCACAAGATGTTAGAAAGATGAAGAAACAATACAATGATATACATAACGAAGGTGGAGAAGGATATATTCCTCACTTCTACACATTTGAAGAATACGAATATGCTAAAAAGCAACTAGCAAAACTCATAAAAGAACAAAACAAATAAAATTCAAAAGAAATAGAAGCAAAAAATAAGCATGATAGATTAATCTATCATGCTTATTTTTTTACTGCTGTACTATTTTGTCTTTGAAGAACTCAGAAAGAATTCGGCACTCGTCGTTTTCATCAAAACTACGGTTTATAAAATTCGGACCTAAAAGACCTGGAATAAGTCCTCTATATACTGTTTCGACTACTTCACCTGTATTTATTCTACGCATCTCGCAAGATTTTGGCTTAAACAGCTTTTTATCATAATCTAAAGTACAATCTACAGTCTGAATACGGTTCTGCTTAGGATACCAGAAAGCCGCCTTCAGATTAACTTTATTCTTTTTGACCTTTACTGTCTTAGGATAATAGAAGACGCCAACACTTCCTGTAGATTTGATCCATGTCAGGCCTAAATCTTTAGGTGTAGTATAGGGCGAACCATCCTGATTAGGAATATCAAGGAAGTAAGCAAACTCACGCTGCAGCACACTGTTGATATGATACTTTCCATAACGATCGGACAAATCATTAGCATCTGCAAAAGAATAGCCACCTCTATTATAATCACCGATAAGTTTATCAGTACCACGCTCATAGTATCTCACACGCAATACATGGGCAGTACTCTGAGAAGCATCTTTAAACAGCTTAAGGCGTTCAAAGCGGTATTCATCATAATGATTATAAGGGGAAGGTGTAATAAAAATCAATACATCTACCGTATGAGCTGCCTTATCTACCTGAATACTGTCAGTATCGAACTTAGGGGTAATAAGATCATTAGTCACTGTATCTGCAGGTACAATAAGAGAAACAGGCCCCATGCTGATAAGATTAGTAGCGCTGCAACTATTAGCTAAAAACAAGAGACTGCCGGCTACCAATGATAAAATCTTCTTTTTTAACATACCATCACTCTCCAAAATAAAAAGTCAGGTATATTATAGCATAAATCACAAAAAGCAACAAAAAAGCAGGCTTTTCGGCCTGCTTAGAATTAAGAACCACTATGAAAATAGCTAAACCTAAGACAAATTTGATAAGAATAATACAACCATCTTTAAGATTTTTTAGAGAATTTAACCCAATAAGATGAATGAGAAAAACCATCATAACCTAATATATACTCATTAGTTGTTTTATTATATAAAGAAGCAGGACCATCTTTTTCAAGTAAAAAAGTAACCTTACCACTTAATTTCAATGAACGTGATACGATATCGGGACTACCATCGTTTTCCCCACCTGGAAGAACATGATAGAGAGTAACAATATACTCAGCACCATCTTCTCCAAAATCAACAGTAATCTCAGCTTTTGCAGGATTACCATCCCCCTCCATACAGGAAAGACCAAATGTATTCGGTGCAATATTACTACCATTTACACTACCAGAGGAACTGTTACCACTGTTACCAGTATCAGGAGTGGTTGTACCACTACCACCACTTGTAGCACCACTTGTACCACCAGAAGAACCTCCGGAATTGCCACTGTCGCCAGTATTACCAGAATCGGGAGTAGTAGTACCACTGTTACCACTGCCACCTGTATTACCAGTGTCAGGAGTAGAAGGGGTAGAAGTAGAACTACTACCGCTAGAAGAAGGAACATCTGAAACAGGTTTTAATGGCAAATCCCTATCGCTATTTACACTGGTTTCTGTTTTTTTACCAGAAAGATTAGCAACAAGACGGAATTTGTTATCCGAAAGCTTAGTATAAGTGAATTTAGACAAATCAATATCATGCAAGCCCATGATAGCAAGCATATCCTTACTTAACGATTCAGGAAGCTCATAATCATGAGATGTATACCAATTTATGATTGCTTTATCTAACATAGCACTGTTACTGACAATCTGTTTATCTGCAATAGCAGTCTTTAAGCCCGTAATGCCTCCTGCAGCACCAATGCCGCCCATAAACATACAAGCTATAGCCAAAGCCAAAATAATTTTGATAAGCATAATAACCCTCCTTTGATTGTTTCAAGAGAATAACAGATTGTATATACCCCAAAGAGATGGCTTATTAAAATAAAAATATAGAGGAAGCCATACAAGAAGCACTGGAGCATATGCTAATTCAATATCTTCAGCATGTTTCCTGCTTAATAACAGCATCAGAACACCCAAAATGCCGCCTAGCATCATAGCAAAAGCAAAATAATGTAAAAAACTCGTATCCAGGAAAAAACCTAACGCAGCAAGCAAAATAACGTCTCCCTGACCAAAGGCTTCAAAGCCATAGACCTTATATACAACACCAAAGATTAATAAGCCGACTATGAGGCCCATAGCAAGGCCGTAGAGAGAAGAAAAAAAGTCTCCATAGAAAACCTTATACAATGCAACAAAAACCATTGTAAGAACGATATCTTTGTCATAGATGGCATGTTCACGCCAATCTATGACAGAGATTCTGATAAACATAAGAAAAATAAAAAATAGAAAAACATAAATTAACATATAAATACCTAAGCTTTTAATTTGGACCAATAAGCCTTATGACAATCACCATAAATATGCCACTTAGCACCTTTCGGAACAGGAACACAAGCAGAAATAGCACCAGTACCATAGTTACGGCCAACAACATAACCTAAAGTGACACCATCAACATCAATACCGTAAGATTGCTTACTGCTACCATAAGCAATAATAAAACCAGCTTCTTTAGCAACACCATTTAGCTCACCGCTACCTAAATATTCAGCTTTACCTATATCCAAATCACCAGCTTCAACACTATATCGTTGAAACGTTAAAGTAGAACGAGGCAAGGATTCGGCATCACTATAAATATTGACAGTAACAGGACGTTGCTTTATAGAAGATGAATAACTTGATTCTTCTCCTAAAATCACTTCTTTAGAAAAGACAGTGCCGGCTATCTTGGCTTTTGCTGAAGAAGATAAATCTGAATATGGCATAGAACGCATAAGTTCAGCTTCAGATGCAGCATACTGCTGAGCCTGCAGAGTAGTTTTATTAGAACCAGTGCTATTGATAGCAGCCTGGCTAATCTTAGCTGTACTGACACTCATAACTGAACTGATAACAGCAAGAACCAATACTACTGCAAGAAGAGCACTACCTTGTTTTTTTGAGCTATGAGAAATTTTCATTTTAAAATCCTTTCTCAGCTCAGACAAAACAAAATTATACTTTCATAATATAGTAAAGTGCATAGTATGGAGGGCGATTTTCATGAGGTTTTTGTGCTTCAGTAGCTATAGCAAGAGATGTTATCTGCTGTCCTTTCACTGGACCTGAAGGAGCACTCCAATAACCACCATGGTTTGAACCATTCCAGAAAATCCAACCACCACCAGCAGGAAGCTGAAATTCAATCTTTGAAGCTAAACCAAAAAAATCACCATTATTAGAACCAAAGTTATAAGAACCTACACCATGATAATGACTGCCAACCTGTGGAGCTTCTAAGGTAACTTCATTCTCACCACCAATATCTGTGAGCTTGTAAGCATCTCCTGCACCAACAATAAAACGATTTCTTAAATCAGGAGTACCATTTTTACCATCACAGAGATAGAAACCATCCGGGATTTCATCTAACTTACCATACCAAGGAAGAATAGTACCTTGTGGAACACTGGTGCCATTGGAAACGGAATAACGAGTGAATTTTAAAGAAGCACGAGGAAGTGTTTCGGTATTACTATATACGTTAATCGTAACATCCTTTTGCTTAATTTTTTCGTTATTAGGATAATCTGTCTCATCACCAATAATAACTTCGTCATAGAAAGTATTAGAATTTGAAATTATAGATTTTGTCTGAGCTGTTAAATCACTATATTTTGCGGCTTTCACAAGTTCAGCTTTGCTTGCAGCATACTGCTGCGCCTGAAGGGCAACCTTAGAGCTGCCAATACTGTTTTGGGAAGCCTGACTGATTTTAGCAACACTCACGGCCATAAAGCTAGAAATGACGCTTAAAACCAGAACTACTGCTAAAAAAGCACTGCCTTTACGATACGTGGACTTTTGTAAAATGGGGGGGCACAACGATAAATTTGCATAATTATATCCTTTCCCTCACAGCTCAGATATTAAGTTCTATAATTTCATGATATAGTAAAGTGCATAATACGGCGGACGGTTCTCGTGAGGTTGGTCATTGCCAAGCTTAAATCCTAATGAAAAAGGTTTTAACCAAAAATATGTAGAATTCGTTCCCAGTGAACCACTAAAATTTAAAACTTGGAAAGTTCCTTTTCCTGAATCTCCATGTATCTTATGAGAAGAACCATAAGCAGAAATATACCACCCAACAAAATCAACGCTCTGACTCGGCAACTCAGCTCCGACCAGCTTATGCATTGCCTCACCACCTTTAGCGCCCAAAGAATAGGTACTTCCAGCACCTACAAGGAACCTATCCCGAAGATCAGGAGTACCTTTTGTACCATCACAAAGAGCAAAGCCATCTGGAATATTAGTTTTATCTCCATACCACGGAATGATAGAGCCTTGGGGCACACTAGAAGCTTCTGTAGAAACAGAATAACGCATAAGCTTAAGGCTGCTGCGTGGTAAGGTTTCACTATCTTTATAAACACGGATGATGCATTCTCGTTGGCTTATATTACTGTTGCCTGGATATTCACTTTCTGCACTAACACTTACTTCATCATAAAAACCATCTGAATTTGAAATTACTGTCTTATTTTGAGCTGTGAGTTCATCATATTTTGTGGCCTTCACAATATCTGCTTTAGATGCAGCATATTGCTGAGCCTGTAAAGTAATCTTGTTTGTACTTGTACTGTTTATTGCTGCCTGAGTCAGCTTAGCTGTTCCGACGGAAAGCATACTGCTTATGACAGCAAGAATAAGTACAACTGCTAAAAGGGCAGAACCTCTCCTATATTTTTGTATAATGGGGGGGTACAACGATATTTTTTTAAAAACACATTTCATTTTGCTTGCTCCTTACAAGCTCAAAATAACAGTAATAACATGATCAGGACATTATGAGAAGAACGGTAGTATGTGTAATTTCAGCACCACTGGAAGCATGAGTAGAAATGGTAATTGTAGAACCAGCTGCAAGGGAAACCTTATAATCTCCACTGGCTGACTGGCTTGTATCAAATTCCCATCCATGACCTTTGCTACCATATTTATGAGTAACAGAATCCATAGACAAAGTTCCAATACCGCCAATGTTGACAGTATTGGTTCTTGTTCCTTCACCATGAGTATCAAAATCAGTAATAGCTAATACAGACAAATGGCTGACATTACCTGGAAACGTATATGTTACAGAACCATCTTTAGGTATAGAAAACACCTTAGAAGATATAGTGCTACTAGAAGGAGCCTTATATCTGATAAACTTGGTCGTAGCTCTAGGCAACGATTCACTATTACTATATATATTGACAGTTACATCACGTTTTTTTATACCTCCAGATAAGTCACTTTCATCTGAAAGTAAAATTTCTTTTTGAAAACCTGAATCTGAAATAGACTGTTTATTTTGAGCCTTCAAATCTGAATAATTTGTTGACCGTAATAATTCTGCCTCAGAAGCAGCATATTGCTGCGCCTGGAGCGTAGCTTTGTTAGAACCGGTGCTATTGATAGCAGCCTGGGTAATCTTGGCCGTACCTATGCTCATAACTGAGCTGACCACAGCAAGAATTAAAACTACCGCAAGAAGGGCAGAGCCGCGTCGATAATTTTGTATCGTGGGGGGGTACAACGGTATTTGAATTTTACTATATTCATAATCTTGCTCCTTTCGACTCAACATCAAAATATGAAGCAGATAATAATTCAGGTTTGACAAAAAGACAGATAGAACGTATAATAAACACAAAGAGACAACTGGTTGTGGAAAGCCGGTTCTCCTCAAAACTTTAGTGATTAGAAAGAAACCGTCTTACCGCTTAGGCGGTTTTTTTCATGCCGTAATTACTTACGATACGTAATGATCAGCACGACCAGAGTTGCGAAAGCAATCATCAGAGATAACGCTTCGAAAACAGTCATAACATCACCCCCACTCATTAGGGAGTAGGAAAACCGACTACCAGCTGTCTCAACTGGTATTATAACATAATATTAAACTTTTGAAAATGCACCAGCAATGGTGTATTTTTTATTTTAAGCAGCTTTGATAAAATAACGAACAGCAATATTGACAGGACGTAATTCATTAGCAGTAGGAATTGCTCTAGAAAAATCCAGGATGTATTTACGTCCCCAGTTATCACTATTACCAGTTTTCATACCAGTGTCATAAAAGGAAGTATATGAAAAAGCACCAGTACATGAAAAAGCATTTTGCTCTTGCTCACTAGCAAAATCAGAACCGATACGACCTAAAGCAGCATAAAAAGAGCTTTTAGGTAACTGCATCATAGCATCACCTTGAATTTCACCTAGATTACCGCTGGAATGAAGTACATTACCAAAATGAGTAGTTTTTCTTGTGCCTAGCCCACGAAGAAAAACTCCACGATAATCAGGAACAGTAGTTTTACCTAATACAGCACTAAGCTCTGAATAAGCAGCACAAGATTGGCCGTTACATTCAAGCCATGTACCATCACTAGGATTTTTGCTGGATGCCCAAGCTATGACTGTTCCGATAGGGACACCGCTGGCTTTCTGCTCTACAGAATAACGGGTTAGCTTAATGGTAGAACGGGGAAGTGATTCATTACCTTTATAAACGTTTATCGTAGCTGTTTTTTGCTTAATTTGTTCAGAGTAATCGCTTTCATCTGAAAGAATTACTTCTTTTTGAAAACCTGAATCTGAAATATCTGCTCTAGATTGAGCTGTCAAATCAGTATAACTAATAGATTTAATAAGGTCTGCCTCAGAAGAAGCAAACTGCTGCGCCTGAAGCGTAGCTTTGTTAGAACCAGTGCTGTTGATAGCAGCCTGGGTAATCTTCGCTGTACCTATGCTCAGAATAGAGCTTACAACAGCAAGAACCAAAACAACGGCAAGAAGGGCAGAACCGCGCCTATAGTTTTGTATCGTGGGGGGGTACAACGGTATTTAAATTTCAATACATTCATAATAGCACACCTCGACTGAAAACAAAAAGCAGACGGCGGCTACGCCACCGCCTGCGGTGAGAAAAAAAGATTAGAAGCTACGAACAACAGAAGTCATATCGGTACCGCTTGCATCTTTAGGAGTGCAGGTTACAGTACGGTCAGTCTGACTGTAGGTATAAGCAGCACCCCAAGGATCCAAGATACTGTCAGCACTTACAGTGCTGCCTTTAGTTTGAGTAAGAAAAGTATGAGCAGTACCATCAACAGCTTTGTCTGCAGCAAGACCGCTCATGAGCGCAGCCATATCAGCCGGCGGATTAGAATCCAGGCTCATAGCCTCATAAGCAAGAGCTGCAGTGCAGATAGCTTCCATATCCTGACGCATCTGAGCCATCTTACGGGATTGCTGTGCCTGAGAATAACCGAAGAAAGCACCAACGGACAATGCAATGATGATAGCGCAAGCTACCATAATCTCAATAAGGGTAAAACCTTTACGACGTTTACAATTCAGTTTATTCTTCAAAGTCTTCAAAGAATACATTTTAAAAACCTCCCCTAAAAATTTTTCAAAATAAAGTACTTATTAGTCAAAAATTTACCGCAATCAGAAGCCCCCTATGCCGATATCGTCACCAGCAAAAGAGCCACTATAGCTGCCTGTTTCATCAGTTTTGTTTTTACCACATGACCACACGCCGAAACGCCTATTAGTATCATCAATGGAAAACTTATAAGCTGTTCCCCATGGATCAGTAAGAGTATCACTATCAAGCCAGGGACCGTATGAACCAGATTTAGTAGTGAGAGCAGACAACGTAGCCGGATAAGAGCCCATTTCAAATTTATACTGCTTGATAGCAGCACTGATACTGGAAACATCCGTCTGAGCTTTATTATGCCTGCCTTGGTCAAGAAGCGTACTGCCTATAAGAATCGCGCCGACAGCTAGGGCAACGATAATGGCACAGGCAACAAGAATCTCAATGAGCGTAAACCCGTTCCTGCTTCTTTCCCAAAATAAAAAACCACGGTTTTTTAACTTTACCGTGGACAACATTTTTTTCACCTCCTTATCCTCGGTATTTATTCCATAATATTGGAAGACTTCAAGCAAAAGCTTTCGTTTCCAATCCCTCGGAAAAGGAGGTTGAGCAATATTTAATTTTATATTTATCCTGTCTGTATAACAGACAGAGAAAGGCTATTTATTATAGAGAATTTCTTTGCCATCAGAATACCTGATAATATTCTGACCAGAATATATACTGCAAAGACCAATATCATCACCAGATACACAATCAGGGATATTAGAAGGATTGGAGTCAAGCTCTTTATTGCTTCCATAGCTTAAAACATAATATATGCCACTGTTATAGTAAGTATAAAAATAATCCTGATTCCATGGATCCTTCAGCATGTCAGTATCAAGCCATGGACCATATTCGCCATTTTTCTTAGTCAAGGTCTCAAGACTATCTACCGGGTTTCCTGTATCAAAGAAATACTGGCGGACAGCAGTATCAATAGTAGCAATATCTGTCTTTGCCTTATTATATCTGCCGTTTTCTAAAAGATTATGCCCGATAAAGACAGCACCAGCAAAAAGAGCAATAACTACAGCACAGGCTACAATAATCTCAACAAGGGTAAAGCCGTGTTTTTTAGAAAAAGAAAAAACCACGGTTTTTTGCTTTACCGTGGATAACATTTTCAACACCTCCTTATCCTCGGCAAATTATTCCATAATATTGGAAGACTTCAAGCAAAAGCTTTCGTTTCCAATCCCTCGGAAAAGGAGGTTGAAAGATATTTAGTTTTTATGCATCAGACATTGGAAATGCGGCTCATATAATCAAACATCGGTACAAGAGTAAACATAAACATAAGAACAATCAATAAACCCATCGGAAGCATTACAAGCAATGTAATCTTCGTAGAGGTAGGCTCAATCATGTTGTTAAGTAAACGCTCATAATACTTGCAGTCATGCTCTAAAGCAAGAGTAATATGATTAGATTTTTCGCCGGCGTTGATGCTGGCAAGCAGCATATTATCGAAAACAGGTGTATCACCATGGTTATAATGCTGCATACTATCCGAAAGAGTATTACCTTTGATGATATCCTCACGTACTTTGCCAACAGCATTGGAAACAATGCTGTTGTCTACAACCTTGCCAGCCTGCGAAAGGCTGTCAGTCAAAGTAAGACCACTCGAAAGCATCAGATTCAGTACAGACGCCAGCTGATGCTGTACAAAGTAGAAATGCAGCTTACTGTAAATAGGAAGGCGCAACTTCCAGCTATCAACAATTCCAACATTATTAGAACTGAACCATTCCCAGGCTTTATAAAGACAACAGAGAACAGGTAAAGTAATAAACCAGTAATCAACAACACCGTTTACACAACCCGTGACAAAGCTGACAATCCAAGGGAGAGGAATGCCGGTCTCTTTATAGAGCTTTACATATTCAGGAATTGCAATCTTGATATAAGCAATGGTCATAATTGCCATGAGCACTGCAGCAATCTTAGGGATAAAAAGAGCATTTTTTACCTTGCTATAAAGATTATGCTGCAACCACATCAATTCAGAAAGCCTAAGAAATGTATCAGATAAGCGACCGGCACGATCGCCAGATTCAATAGTAGGAGCAACAAGCCTGGGGAAAACGCCTTCCTTCTTGAAAGCTGCACCAGTGGCTACGCCAGCAGATAAATTACGGCTGATATTTCTAAGAGCCTGACCTAATTTGGCATTAGTCTGTACATGTGCAATCTCATTGATAGCCTGCTGCAAGGTACTGCCGGATTTCAAAAGCATGTAAAGCTGATCAAAACAAGCGTAAAAATCGGCTAATTTAGGCTTATCTGCACCAATAAAAGCATTGATTTTTTCCACGAAGCTCATTATTTACGCCTCCTTGAAAAATAACCTTCTTTAGCGTTATTGACTTGATTTTCGAAATCTGCTGCCTGACTGATAAGCTCTTCATCGGGTTCGATGCAGCTGAGAAGTTCTTCTAAAGATATATCACCTTTAATGACATGAGCAAAACCCTTATCCCAAAGGCTTTTAAAACCTATGTTTTTTCGAAGGAACAGCTCAATATCTACAAGACCATGCTTTTCGGCAAAATAATCACGAAGATAGTTATTGAAAGGAATAATCTCAATGATAGGAATACGTCCGGCAACACCTGTAGAATTACATTCACTGCAGCCGTCAGAAATATAAGTGACATAATCACCATTCATATCCCTGGTCAAAGCTTTCTTGTCTTCAGCACGTAATTTATCAAGAATTTCCTGCGGCACCTTAATCTGATGCTTACAATGAGGACATAATGTAGATAAAAGCCTTTGACTTGCAATACCTACAATCTGTTCGGCAAAACCACTGACATTTACGCCCATATCCTGCAGACGACGAAACACTGAAACAGAATTACGTACATGCAGTGTAGTAAAAATTAAGTGACCTGTCTGAGATGCCTGCACAGCAGTAAGAGCTGTTTCAGCATCACGAGTCTCACCGACAAGCATGATATCAGGATCCTGACGCAGAGAACTACGTAAGCCGCGCTGGAAAGTATAGTTAGTACGCTCATCTTCAGCGTAGCGCACTTGGCTTTGAGCAATACCATCAATATAACGTTCGATAGGATCTTCGAAAGTCACAATGACATATTTACCTGTCTGGTTCAGCTCGTTAAGAAGAGAGTAGAGCGTAGTAGTCTTGCCTTCACCGGTCGGACCACAGATAAGAATAATGCCATTAGGCTTATAGATCAGAGAACGCAGAAGCTTTTCTTCATCAGAATCAAAACCTAAATCTGAAATCGTAGGAATAACATCAGAAGTAGAAAGGATGCGGAGAACAACCTTATTACGTTCGCCATCACCACCATAAGGCATAGTCGAAAGACGAATGTTTTTACCTACAAAAGTGAAACGGCCATCCTGTGGAATAAGATTATTGACATTGATATTGGCATTGGTCTTATAGATACGGGTAATCATAATTTCGTCTTCAACAGATAATGTCATACCGCTGTCAACTAAAACACCATCACAGCGATAGATTACATTCGCACCATTACGCATCGGGGTGATATGGATATCACTCGCATTTAAAGCAATACCTTTCTGCAGGATTTCCTCACTTTTTCTGGTCTGTTCACTGGTAACAGATGAATTACGCTTTTCCTCAACAGCCTGCAGAGCTGCAGGCTGAAACTGCTGCTTATAATGGGCATTAAAGCCGGCAGTAAAATTATTGTAATCGCAGGACAAGAAGTCAATCCTCTCTATATCAGAGTAATTCTTGCGGACAAGAGCAAGTATAATGCTCATATCCATAAAATTATCCTCAAAATGACTAGTCACAACAGTAAGAGTATGACTGTCCTTATCATAGGAAAGAGGCATCATAAAACGCTTTTCCATGATATCCTTGTCAAGCATAGCTAATACATCAGGAGATATAGATTCATTGACCAGATTATCAGAATACTTATTGTTCATGTCTGCCACCTTCATCCATGCTGTCAATAACAGCACGCATCATAGCAGTAGATTTCTTAAGTTCACGGCGGAGCTTATCATTTTCTGCATTTTTAGCCTTAAGCTCAGCTTCACGAGCCTTTAAGATGTCCTCACGTTCTTTAAGGGAAGCAGCAAGCTTATCTTTATCGACCTCCGCTGCAGCTGCTTTTGCTTTAGCTTTATCAAGCTCAGCCTTTGCATCAGCATCAGTCCTTAAATTAGGAGCATAACCTTCACGCTCTGCACGCAGCTCGTTCAGTTTATCTCGTAAGCCTTTAGTAGAAGTCTGCGTCTCAACTTTTGGTCTGCCATTCTCGTCATAAACAATAGTAGGAGTAATGGCAATCACAATCTCAGTATCTTTTTTCTCAATACTACGGGATTTAAAAATTTCACCAAGAATAGGGATTTTAGAAAGGAAAGGAATCTGCTTGATAGATTTGATTTCCTCGTTCTTAAGCAGACCGCCCAAAAGAATAGTTTCACCATTCTTTACACGCACAGTAGTTTCGGCACTACGTTCGCTAATTTGCGGAGCTTTATTATTACCACTTTCAACCCACTGAGAAATAGTGGAAACACTAGGCTTAATAACAAGTGTAATGGTTTCCTTATCCAGTTCATTGATTCTGGGCAAAACTTCAAGCTTTACACCGACTTCTTTGTATTCAACGGAAAGTGAAGTATCACTGTCAGTATCATTAGAATCGCCGGTAGAAGTAAATACAGGAACCTTATCACCCATAAGGATAGAAGCTTTTCTGCCATCAAATACAGTCACATTAGGACGGGCAAGAACCTTGCCTTTAGAAAGAGTTTCCTCGTGATTAGCAGTTATACCGAATTTAAAGCCATTATACCCGCCAACAGACGTATCTTTAGTCCAAGAATCGCTAGAATAAGACAAACCCATTGAACGGTCCTTTCCTTTGGAAAGCTCGACAACAGTAGCTAAAATATTGACCTGCTGCTGCGCTTTATCAATATTACGCAGCTCGCTACGAACTCTGTCAATAGTCGATGTGCTGCCGCTTACAGTAAGAGAATGAGTTTCATTGTTGACAACTACCTTGGCATCATCAAGCACGGAAAGCTGCTTTGCAGCAGCATCAGGCTCAATATGTTTCAGTTTAATTGTTTCTATACCAGACATGGACTTATTAGGAGCAATAAGCACAGTATCCATATTATCAAGGTACTCGTAACTGAAATTATTGGAGAGAGCAAGCGCACGCAATGCTGTATCAAAATTAGTATCATCCATGTGCATGGATACACTGCCTTTTAAATCACCATTTATTACAATATTACGGCCACTCTTATAACCAAGTGCACGCAGAGCATCTACAAGCGGAGTACCAGGAGCGAAATCAATAGGGAAAGCAAATCCCGTGTTAGTAATAAGCATCATAGCTGCAAGAACAGCCGAAGTAAATTTTGCTGGTTTCATTTAATTATCCATCCTTCCGTCAACGTTGCGCTATGAAAGCGCCGTTGACATAAGCACCTTTCATAGTTACCGTACCAATAGTTCCAAATTCTGTATTCTGTCCAGTACGCGCGGTAATTGATTTACCTCCACGGCTGATTATTACAACATCAGGAGGAAGCACACCTAAAACAACCAATTCACCACCTGAACTGCCAGGCAATCCGCCGGGCATAGAAGGAACATCAGGAGGAGTAGGAGCAGCAATTCCAGACGGCATATTCATATTACCTGTAGGAAGTGCAGATGCATCAACCAAAAATCCAAAAGGACTACTGGAAGAAGCATGAGCAACACTGCCGGTAGAAATACCAAGTGAAGCAAGATTGATTACAGGAATCTCATTCATCTGAATTTCTTGCGGAATAGAAACGTAATTCCAGGCTGCAAATGTACCAAAACCCATAAGCATACTAACAGTATAAGCGGCCAACTGAGCAGTTATTGATATTTTTTTCATAGCACTTTTGACCTCCTTAGTTTAGTTATAATAGATATTGTAATCAAGTTTAACTTTAATTAATCCCTGTGCACCTGTCTTGGAAGCACCATTAGAATTATCTGTGCTGACAGAAGCATTGGTAATAACAACAAAATGCTTTTTCTCAAAATCACTTAGAGCAGCATTAAAATCATTCCAATCCCCAATAAGATCAACAGAAGTCTTACGAGCTTTCAAAGGACCTTTGTCATTACCCTTGTCATTCTTCACACTGACAACAGTAAGCTTATGTTCCTTTAAGATATCAAGCTGCTTCTTTTGAATATCATCAATATCGGCAGCCTTACAAGGTTTTAAAATAAACTTATAAAGATTAGTTGCGTCTTTATAATCAAACTTCTGCAGCCATACATTCTGAGAAGCAAAATCGCTTGCCTGCTTATTATTTTCAGCCATCTTAGACACAAACATCGAGGAAAGCATCACACTACCTGCAAGAGCAGCTACAGATAAAAAACCAGCAAGAAAAATCTTTGTCTTGAAATTTGACTTATCTTCAGAAAAAGAACCCATTACTTGCCACTTCCTTTCGATTTAGGAGAAGATTTAGCTGCAGCTTTCTGCTCATCAACATGCACTATAATAGTAAATTCATTCGTACCCTTATTATTGGAAATAGAAGCAACACTGGCCTTTTTCCCTTTGCCAAAGTCAAGAGCAGATATATAGGCATTCACTGAATCCTGGTTCGACGTAAAGCCTTTAACAGTATACTGCTCAGGAGAAATGACAATATCAGTCAAAGTAACATCTGCAGGACGGGCATTTACAAATTTATTTATGATTTCATAAACATTTACGCCACGCGGACGGCCCTGCTTCATCAAAGCAGCACCCCTGCTAAGATTATTATTCAGCGATTGCGCCTTACCATACAATTCCTGGCTATACACAGGCTTAGGTGTAGCCATATAAGCGTAAGCCAAAGCTAAACCGCTTGTAACGGCACCAGCAAGGCAGAAAACACAAACAGTATTTGCAATAAACTGATAAACTGGCCGTTTGAACTCATAAACTGCTTTTGCAGTCTCACTTTTTCTTAAAAAGTTTCCGTAATTTACCGATAACACTATTTTTACTGCCTCCTTTATCTGGATTGGATTTGACCGTTTCAACATTACCTGCACTTGCAGAAAGCATCTTGGAATCAACAACGCAGCCGGCAGCAATAACGCTCATTTCACAGTTATATCTTGACAAACCATTAAAAGGTAAAAGCAGAAAAGGTTCAAGATCACTGCTGGAAACAGTCTGACTGTTCATTTTACTGTTATTGATAGGATAATAATGCTCAATCATATTGAAGATGATATCTCCGATTGAGTCACTGTAATCTCCGTTCATCATGAAAGCAAGACTACCGAACTGATTGACAACCACTGTAAGCCCCTTAGCATGAACCATAACCTGTTGTTCAGAGCAGTTTATAAGCTTACATAAACTGCTTACAATATCACTGATACCAAATAAGGTTAAGCCAAGAGTTTCACAGGCTTCCTTTATATTATTAATATATAGGGCAGGGAGGTATGCAGAAGTAACAGTATAGACTTCATCATCTTCGTAACAGCTTACAACGCTTGCCACGCAGTCCTTATATAGATCAGTAAAACCTTGCGGAATGTTTTCAATACATAAAGACAAAATACGTTCTTCTTTATCAGCAAAAGTCTTGTCAGACACATCACTGAAAGAAGAAGCAGCTGCCTGCCAGGTCTTATAAGCGAGTCCGCTGCCGGCAGTAAAGGCAAAATAGATTTTATGTTCAGCTGCAGCCTTCAAATCACCACCAAAGCAGGAAGAAAGCAAAGATTTAACACCATCTGCAGAACTCAGGAAAGAAGACAGATCATCAAAGTGTCTGCTGTCAGCTTCCAAAATATTGACTGTTTTATCTTTTACAGTAAGACTGACACAAGATACTTTATTATTACCTAATATAATTACGATACTCAAAAATCATCACTCCCTATGCAAGACTTGACGCATCTTCAGTTTTTGTTATGTTCGTCTTAAAGTTAAGCATCTGGATAATCAAAGGTGTTCTTTGAATCAGTTTTGCACTGCCGGACTTCAAAAGACGCCTTGCTTTGCCAACATCGGTCTTATTAATCTCCTTGCCGTCTGAACCACGGACAATAACATCCTTTATGAGTTTCATAATATCCCTCCGTTAAAAAATCACTGAAGTGAAATCTCCCACAACAGGCACTTTATAACGGAGGACTTAGGTTTCCGTTCCCTCGTGCAAAGGTTAGAACCAGATAAATAAAAAAGGCACTGAAACAAGCGCACAAGCGCTTGTTCAATGCCTCCGATAACCGGGTATTCAGTTAAAATGTTTATAGAGCTGCAGGATTACTTTCCAAGCTTATCATTATTCTCTGTAACAATATTCTTAAGAACTTGGCCAGCCTTAAAAACTGGCGTAACAGATGCAGGAATAATGATTTCTTCTTTAGTTGCCGGATTAATGCCCTTACGCTCACTACGGGCACGTACCTCAAATGTACCAAAACCAACAATACGAATTTTATTATCCACAGTCAGATTATCTGCAATCAAATCAGTAAAAGCTTCTAAGAATTTTTTAGCACTAGACTGAGTAGAACCAGTTTTTTTAGCAAGTTGGACAATTAAATCTTTTTTATCCATAAAAACTATACCTCACTTATTTTTAGCCTTAATATACCACATACGATACAATTTGTACAGACTTTTTTTATACTTTTGCTACTAAAAAAACACAAATTTATGAACTTAGAAATAAAACAATATCCATTATCGTCTTTTTCAGATAACAAAGATAACTAATATTATGGTAATAACTAACCTAATGAAGATTACTAAAATAATTAACATAACGAAAGTAATGCTAATTATTTTAGTAACATTACTTACGCACATAACTGAAGTTATATTCGTAAGCTTAATAACAAATATAACTAACATTATGTAATAATAGTTACCTTAATTACAACCATAACAGAGATTAAGAAAATAATAATCATAATAAGAATTACATTTATTATGAAAGTAATGCTCGTTACATTCGTTACGTTCATAATATCCATAACTAAAGTTATGGATATTATGAACGTTAGCTTTGCTAATTACAAAGAAAATAAGAATCAGCTACTGTTACAGCCATACCTCCATAATGCAATTATCATCACCAGGAGCACGATTAAACCTAACCATACCAAGATAATCAAGAACGGGATTAATTTTTTCTAACAGCTCCTCATACGTATCTCCGGTAACTACTACATTTGTGGTAATAGTCTTATTGCCAAGATAAAAAAGACGGGCAACAAATTTTTTAGGAAAATCAGCAGGGCGTTCATAGCAGACTATTGAAGGCAACTTATTGATCCTATGAGCCTTTTGAGCAATAGCCTTATAATCAAAACAATTAACAATAACAGTCATATTTTTCATAAAACACCAGCCTTCCATCCCTAAATATTTGTAAAAAACCTATATAGTGAGTACATCATAGCGAAGCTGCAGCACATCTCAGAAAACGCAAAAAAGCAATAACAGACCTTATAAAGCCATTCATCAGCTATACAGGCATGATTCAAAGCATGAACAGCAAAACACCAGAGCAAAGGAATAAATGCTATATAAAGCCCAATAATAGGAGCCTTGACTAATGAATCAAGCATATCCATTACTTCTTGTTCAAATGAAAATACTTCTGAGGTGCATCAGAATCATCATGTACTATAGCAAGAGACGAATCAACGATATCAGTAAGTGTATTACGAATCTTATCATCACTGTAACCGGAATTCTTCAGAATCATAACGATAAAAGATACGGCCGTAGCATATACCTGAGCTGCATTAGTAAATGAATCAGCTCCAGAAGCAGTTACATAAGTACCGTTTTCATTGCGTTTCACCATAATAAAAGGTGTTTTGAGCATCGTGAGAGCTTCTAATGTCTCTTCAAGCATAGCCGGCAGTTCCTTAGAATAATTCTTTTTTCTTATACTTCTCGCAAAATCATGATTGATAGAATCCAGTAACCCCATTAGACCGACCTCCAACTCATAAAAATTAGATAAATCATATAATTAATATGGTAACAAAAAATGAAATATTATATCCTGAAAAAATTCCGAAAGAGCAAACAGACCTAATGAAAGCTGCATCAAGAAAAACCATAGCTTATGATATCTGTTCAGATGATTTACACTACAGATAATCTCCTTACCGCCCTCAGAGTGTTTAAGATAATAATAAAAGCCGAAAAGCAAAAGAAAAGAGAAGAACCACATAGTCACAACAATGAAGCCTGCATAACACTGAAATAACTTAAGGACAGGCATAACAACAAAATAAGTATAAGATAAAGAAAACGGCACTAACACAAAAGGAAAGGCAAGAAAAATAAATTTCATGAAATAAGGTAAGATGTGCTGCCCTCTCTTGTCAGCTTCACCTGCTTCAATCAACAGCTTATCCAGATATATAACATCAAAAACATAGAAACAGAATACAGAAACAACAAAAGCAAGAGAATACAATATATCTCTCATATGAGCTGTATTTATTTTAGAGTTAAACCACCAAAGAAACGCATTATCCTGGCTAAGATAAATAAAACCACCAATAGCTAATAAACGAAGAAGTATTTTTAACATAACTTATTTTCTCCTGTATACATGCACAATACTGCCACTAGCAGTCATTTCAGTGATGTCAAAGGAATAACCGTAATTAGCCAGCATTATATCAAGCTCTTTAATCTTTTCGCCTGAGTAATCGGCTTCTGAAATACGTATAACAGCCTTACGTTTCTTTATGCGTTTGTAAATACTATTCTTATGTGAATACTTCAAAAAAGCTATGCCGAAAATAAGCAGCAAGATAGCTGCTGAAAGCAGCATAGCAAAGAAGGTTATAATCCCCATATCATCACTCTCCGGAAATCATGTTACCACAACCCCATAGGATCAACATATTGTCCATTATGCCACCATTCAAGATGCAGATGAGGACCAGTAGAAAAACCTGTAGAACCAACAGCAGCTATAACAGTACCTTTGCTGACATATTGCCCATACGACGCATAAAGCGCACTGCAATGAGCATATAGCGTATGATCGCCACCTGCATGTTCAAGAATAATACAATTGCCATATCCGCCATAAGGAGCAGCATAAACAACTCTGCCATCCAGCATGGCAGGAATACCGGTACCATAATCATAACCAATATCAACACCACTATGGAACTTCCATTCACCGGTAATCGGATGTATGCGCCAACCAAAAGGAGAGGTGATTGGTGCAGCACTGACTACGGATGAAATCCCCAACATAAATAAAACAAAGAACAATAGAAAAACTGATTTTCTCAAAACTTACATCTCGATTCTTAATCTAAAAAGGCTTTAAAACCTGCGTAGGATCATGTAAATTACCATTAGCATCTTTATATTCAAGATGCAGATGCGGACCTGTAGAAGCGCCTGTAGAGCCTGTCAAACCGATTATATCACCACGATTGACTTCCTGGCCCTTGCTTACGGCAATGCTGTTTAAATGACCATATAAGGTTTCATTGCCATCTTTATCGCGGACAACGATATAATAGCCATAACCACCTTCATCATAGCCGGTCTCAGTAACTGTTCCATCCATAAAAGAGGGGAGAGCAGTATTTTCATCTATACCGAGATCAACACCATGATGATTCTTGACTTCACCTGTAATAGGATGAACACGTTCACCAAAAGGAGAAGTTATCTCATAACCGCTCCATGTGCCTTCTCCGTTCGCTCCACCACCGAACAAACTACCAAAAAAGCTTACAAAAACCACCATAAATAAGGTTACTATTATAAGCAAAGCAGCAGCACATAAAAGAATAGCTTTCTTCATTTCTTGTCACTGATATTATGCAGTTTATATTCCAAAAATCTGCGCTCACGACGAGCAATCATCTGATGAGCAAGACCATAAGTAAGCTTTTTAGAAGGATTTATTTTAAGGTTGTTTTTTTCAAAATAAGCAAGCTGTGCGTCAGTAGCAGGCAGCTCATTAATCATCTTGGATGCTCCAGCACTTGTTGTGCCTTTGGGAACATCTATACCATTCTCCATAAGCAGAATACACTGCTTAGGAGAGGCAGGAAGCAGATTACGCAGACGAATAAAATCTTCTGCATCTCTGATAAACTCACTGGCCGTTTTTCTAGTCCAGTTCCATTTTTCTTTATAGTCAATACCTAATAGCTTTAACTCTCGGATCTGGCCTGATGTTACAGGCAGGCTATCAAAAAGCTTCTTTAATTCGTGAATAGGAGTCTTATCATCAAAAGGAACTCCTTTAGCAGAAAGCTCTTTTTTAATTGCAAACAATGTTTTGTTAGACATACAAAAAACCCCTTCCAGCTTAACCAGTTTATGCGCCTGGCAGAAAGCCAGACGCATTGAATTGGTTAGATAGATTAGATTAGTTACCTAGTCTTAGGTTATAAAGGTTATACGTTGTTAAATAGATAATCAGCGAAAATATTTTATTCGCCCAGGCCCTGACCTTTGGATTTAGATTGAGTTTTAGCTTTAGAAGCCGCAACTTCTTTTTCAATCTGAGCTTTCTTTTCAAGATTCTTCTGAGCAGTAAGCATGGCTTTTTCAACCTTGTTGACAACTTCGAGATTCTTGGCTACGCTGCCTTTGTAATCAGCAGCATCCTGCGGCAGAGTGCAGGCAATAACATGAGCAAGATATTGATTCTTAGTAGGCTCAATATTGTTGCCATTCTTATCCTGCAGCAACAGCAGACCGGAAAGCTGATATTTTGTCGGTTCAACATTCAGGGACAGCAGTTGCTTAGCCATATCCTTGACAGCAGTGTCTTTGATAACACCTTTATCACGATCATAATGATCATAAGCAGCGATACGGGCTACATCCTGTAACATAGATTGTTCTCTAGGAACAGCATCCTGGGAAAGGATAGCAGTAAGTCTACGAGCTTGTTTGTCAGTAACAACAAGGTCATGGGTTTCCTTACGGATAGCATCACGGTCGGCAACAGGCAAATCAAGACGATGCTGTTTAGCATCAAGAAAATTTTCGGGAAGACGGATATCAGGATGAGTAATCAGATATCTGGAATCAGATCTGCCGATAAGACCAGAAGTGTACTTAGCATCCCAAATAGCTTCCTGAGCTTCGCCATAAGTTGCAGGCATAAGAGGACGAGAGCCATTATCATAACGAGAATCATTCGTGACATAGCCAACCAGTTCAAGGTATTTCTGCTGTGCTTTAGTAATAGGAGAGTGCTGATTTTCTTCAAAATGACGAATAGTGTTTTCAACAGCACGTTGAGCACTGAAAAGATTGTTATGCGCTTCATCCAGGGTAATAGCATAATAGCTCAGCTGAGCCTTCATGCCAGGAGTAGGCTCCATACGCATAGCATCTTTTTTCCATTCCGCATTGGTATATGCCTGACCTTCTTTGATGAGCTTGTTTTCAATAGCCACTTTACGGATAGTTTCGCTAACAGGCTGTTTAAGGCTATCCTTATAATCACGCTGTAGCTTATCCATAATTTGACGAGCTTCACCACAAGTAAGCTTTTCAGCACCTTCTACACGATTACGGAGCAATTCAAACTGACGTTCAGTAATAGGACGGTTATTAAGCAGTTCCTTAGCCTGTTCAAAGGTAGTATTCTCATCATACTTAATGCCGGCAGCCTTCATGTTAGCAATCATTTTAAGATTAGGCTTATTATCAAATTCTTTTTGCTTGGAAAGAGCTTCCTGAACAGTAAGTTTTTCGAGATCTTCCGGAACCATATGATACTTCAAAAAATTCAAGGCAGTAGAAGTAGCAATAGCCTCATTGACCATCTTGGAACTCAGTTTGTACTCATCACGGGCACAGCCATCAAGCATTTCCTTATCAATATGAGCCTTATGATAGGGATGCAGACGATCATAGATTTTGGAAAGAAATGCTCTTTGGTTGTCAGTAGCGTTATAATCGCCTTTTTCAAATTTAACTTCTTCTGCCATAATTTGTTCCTCCTCCTGAGCGCGTCTTGCGCTGTACATACGGGCGTTTTCAATACCCTCAATTTGTTTCTGCTTGGCATCTGCAATTCTGTCACCTTCGGCAGCATAAGCATCCTCGCGGGCCTTCTGAAGAAATTCTTCTTTGCTCATAGAAGTTCTCTTAGAGGCAGCAAATTTACGTTGTTCAGCTTCTTTTTGCAATCTTTTTGATAAATTCTTCAAAAACATTGCATTGGAAACTTTAGCTGCAAGCTCGTCAGCATCAAGAAACTTCTTGTTGGCAGCAGCTTCGGAATCTTGGGAACTGCCTGATGCAGCATTAGGGACCGCTGAAGCGGTATGTTCGTCAGCCATTTTAGAAACCTCCTTAAAAAATTTATATCAACAGCATAAAACAACAAGCTCTCCGGATAGCTTATATATTTTCACTGTCAATAACGTAATAACTGTTAATCAAATGGATTTGATTAATAAACGTTAAGTAATGAAAGTAACAGTAATCAGTCACGCTCAGCATGCTTTGATTCTGTTTTTCCTTTAAAATTTTCCTTGCCTTTAGATTTGCTTTCAGTTTTGATTTTAGCTTTGGTAAGTTCATTATTGAGACCTTTTTGAGCATTGTTAACAAGCTCAATGTTCTTTTCCATAGATTCTTTATAGTTAAGATTCTGTGGTAAAGTACGGGTGATAACATCAGCAATGATTTCAGTTCGGGAAATCGAACCAGAACTTTTGCCGAGACGTTTTGCAACATTTTCAGCCAGCTGCTTAATGTGTCTGTCTTTATCAATTTCATTAAAATTAGCACAAACAAGTACTTTTGCAATTTCTTTATCAGCATCATCAAAGGTCTTTGCTGCTTCATAATGTTGCGCAGCAGCCTGCTTAGCAACATCAGAAAGTGAATAAGCAGGACGGTTTAAAGACTCATGAATCTCATAAGTACGTTTAAACTTTTCAAAATTGCTGCAGGCAACACCAAGCTCCTTGTTCAGCTCTTTACGCTCATCCTTGGAAAAATCTTTACTCTCAATCACCGAAGATAACAATCTGTTTGAACAGATTTCAGGATTTTTGGCCATATACTGAGCAATATTTTTATTTATAATTCCATCATCATAAAGAGAAGAAACAATATATTTCAAAGCTTCCTTCTGACTGGTATTGTTGTCAATGATAATACCTTTGGATTTCAGATATTCACGCTGCTTTTGGCTTGCAGGGCTATTGGCAAGCTCATCACGGTATTGAACATAATCTCTTATCCTTTTACTGTACAAAGCACATGAATTCTCAGGAAATTTCTCACAATATGATTTAGAAAAATCTTTGATATCTCCATCAAGCTTATGCCAATCTATAAAAGCACGCTGAGATTCAAACGGCGGTACTGTCTGACAATCCTTCTGCCACTGTGCCATTGTATAATCAGCGATATGCTCTTTGACATCATCCTTGAATTTAGCAACATGACGAGCAACAAAAGGAGAAACACTGCTAAAAACGCAGCTTTTTAACTTTTGTACTCCGGCATTAACAATTGCTACAGCCTGATCACAAGTCAAAGATGCTTTGTCTTTGATATCAGCAAAAGAAACAGCCATAGCAATAAGCTTATCTGTCGCTTTAGATGCTCCCATAGCAGCTTTAGCCTTGACAAAATCAAGCTTCTCTAAATCAGCTTCAGGGACATAGCGGGCAAGAAACCGCTGCTGCTGCAGCGTAGGCTTGCCTTTAAATTCTAAAGCAAGAGCTTCAGCCTCCCGTGTATCCATAGTTTTCCAGCGATTATCAAACTTAGGCAGATAATTCTTAAGCTTTTCACGGGCCACCATACCACGAATAGCATCACTGGCAACATTAAAGCTCAGATTCTTATCCTGTTCTTCCGTCAGATTGTTGAAATACTTTTGATAGGCAGGAGCAAGCTTATCAAAATTATTGACAATAAAATTTGTTTGCTTCTGTGAAACAAGCTCTTTAGCTTTATCAGCCTTAGCCACTAAATCAAAAACATCTACATGCCGATCACCATAATCAATGTCGACATTGCTCAGACCAGGTTCACTAAAAATATCAGCAGGCTTTTGAGTAGAAGATATATTATTTCTTGCAGACTCAATACTCTCTAAAAGGACTCCCCAATTACGCTGAGTACGTTCCGAAACGTCACGATCCATATCGAGCTGTAATTTGGCTCTGTCTTCAGCTACACTTAGCTTTGCAGATAAGGCCATGAAAGCCAGGAAGCCATTTGGATCAACATCTTTTACAGAAACATCATCATAAAAACCAAAATTAAGGGCAGGATTATTTAAAAACTCTTTACCGCTACCATTGGCACAAGCAGTCTGTAAATCTTCCAAAAAACCATAAAAATAACCACGAGTTACATGTTCAGTATTGAAATCAAGGATCATATGAAAAGGATGGTTATTATATATGCCTTCAATTTTTACTGAACCAGGCAAAGGCCTTCCATCGGGATTATCAAACATAGAATTAGCAATACCTGAATCAACATTATTACTGAAATCCATGAAGCTCATGCCGGATGAAGCATTTTCCGAACCGTTAAAATAAGAAAATTTAAGACGGCCAGGCTCTAAATCAGTCATGGAATAGGTACTTAACCCATCTCCGACAACCATATCGGATGTCACACCAAAAACAGCTTTAGAATCAGAGATGCTTAATTCAGCATCTTCATGAATTTTCGCCTGAATGCTTTTATTTTCTTTGAAATTATCAATCATTCGTTGATAGGCAGCAAGCTTTTCATCAAAAGAATCATCTGTCATACCAGATTCTTCTTGATTGACATTGCTATCGTCAATTTTTATTTCTTCAGCCATTTATTACACCTCCAAAATGAGACTAAAGATATCGACAGGGAACTGGTGTAAGAACCAGCATTAGTAAAACATTTGATATCCATTACAACCTCAGAAATTAGTAGAGCGGGGGACAATAATCATAATCATCGTCCCTATTACGCTCAGATAATTTTTTCTTTTCCCAAGCCTTCTGTTCGTCAATACTTTTCTTCAAAGTTTCACGATTAAGCTCAGCTTTACGCTTGTTTTCCAGATCCCTGTTAACACGCACACATTTTTCTACAGCATTGTAAAAACGGACTGCTTTACGGGGATCATTAACCTTTTCCATGAGCTTTTTTATAAGCATCTCACGGGAATAGCCTTCATAGTACAAGCTTATGGCAAGCTCCATAAGACGATAATCATCATAATCAGCAGGATTCATAGCAGACCTCTTTCAATAAAATTTGCCTGCGACTGAAATTAAAATGCCATTAAAGGCTATCGTCCTCATCTGCAGATGGAGTATAATCACCAGATTTAATCAGATCCTCCAGACCGGTATGGAAATTCCATGTGTTGATAGCAGCAAGGACACCATCATCGTGAAAATACTCAAAATCAGTGATTTCTTCAGGAATAGAGTAGCTGCATCCTTCATTAGCACATTTCAGACGATAGCCGCTAGGCTCATAAATGTTGTCCACAACAACTTCCTGGTCCTTGCAACCACATTTCGGGCACGGATTGATTTTAACTTCATTACCATCTTTATCAAGATAAGGATCAATCTCGACAGGCAGGTAAGCACCTAAAACATTGACGTAACCATCTTTTAACATAAAACTACCTCCAATTCTTTTTTGTAAGCTCTTCAACAGGCAAAGCCTGTTTAAGCTTGATTGCAACTAAATTGTTGCGCAATGCATTATCAACATTAACAACAACAGCAAAATGCTTCCGAATAAGAGAATAAGCCTTGTTTTTAGTAACAACACCAACCATGTCACCATTTTCTGCAAAACATTGTACTAACATCTTGTTCACCTCGCTGTACGCACGTAATTTGTAATGTGATCGCCAACACGTACATCAAATTCCTTGTAAACCTTGTTCATGACAATGATGTCACCTCGCTTCTCATAGGGAACGATAACCATGGATCCATCTTCGCTTTTACCAAGGATTACAGGATTGATGCGTTGCAATATATTTTTCTCAAACGATAAGTATGTATTCCAGTGCTTATCGTCAAAGACGTTAAGAGGTGCCCATGCGGCACTGAGTTTGCCGTTATGGTCATAGTCAAAGTTAAGGTCTTTGACATTCTCTACATCCATAACGACATTTCTGTCTTTATATCCGGCATAAACATCATCAGGTACATCCCAACGGACAAATGGCTTTAAAAGCTCTGTTGTTTCAAGCTTTGCCTGAAAAGTATGTCTGTCAGTCGAGATGATAATATTAGTAGTCACGTCATGCTGATACGGCTGAACATATACATGCCAGCGTAAATCAGACTTATCATAATAAGTCTTAATGTCAAAGCGCTGCCTGTCACCGCAGGTAATACGCTGCAGCTTATCACCTGCCGGCAAAAGGATATCGGTTTTAAAGCCTGGCTTTACGAAAATGATATTTGAGCCGCCGCTTTCATAATCAAGATACTGACAATCCAAACTGCGCTGAGGATAATCAGATAAGGCAGAGTCACCAATAATAACAGGCTCCTGCGGCTTCGTAGCTTCATCATAGCGCTTCAAAAACTTGCTGCCTAATGATTTACTCTTAGAATGATTTTCATCAATTCTGGAAGCATTTTCCTGAGCCTTAAAAAAATGATCCATTTGGCGTGAGGTATCAGAATAGCTGCGGCCAATAGAAGCATAATAACGCTCCAAGAAGCGGCGTCCGAGAGAGACTTCAGAAGAATTATCATTATCAGCTGTTTCAACTGTACTTCTACGTTGAATACCAGCTGATCTTAAAGGCTTTTGAAGCGATCTGGAAAATGAATCTAAAGCAGGTTCAGATTCCTGCTCATTATTACTTATGGAAGAAATAGGGATAGTTTGAGATTTATCAGTTTCAATAGCAGGATAAACTGCTGATTTTTTAGTTTTCGGTTCAGTTTTATCAGAAGATTGAACGGTATCCCCATAATTATCTTCTTTGAAGTTCTTTTTCCCTTGAAGCATATGTGCAAGCTGCTTACGCATAAGAGAAGACTCTTCCAAAATACTAAGTTCAGCATCATTTTCATCAAAGACACTAAGATCACCAGCTTCTTCAGCTAATGCTGCCGTACTGCTGACACCGATTATCAAAGATGCCAATAGCGCACCTAAAGCTTTTCTTTTGCCGGATATATGTAATTTCTTCAAAATAGCACCTCCGCTATTAAAATTGCTGATTTTACCATAAGCTCGCTAGTGCTGTAAAGGTCGGTAAACCTCCCTTGACAGCACGCTCGCTTATGGAATGGAGAGATATAATTTAATGGTATGTTTATAAATGTATTAAGTCATTTGACTTGCATTAGATGCATTTTTAGCATCCTGGCCAGAAGTACGAGCCTTTTCCTGTTGACTACCAGTACCAGGGCTAGTAGGATGATACTGACCAAATTTCGCCTGAGCAGCACCTTGGCCTTTATCATAAGCATCCTGCATACCGCTGGTTGCAAGATTCAAGCCACCTTTAGCAAAACCAGTGGCACCCTGGCCAAAAGATTTTGCAGCTACACCTAAATTAGCAAGAGCACCAGACTTATCTCCGCTCATAGCAGCTTTGCCTGCTGCCATAAGCGAACCACCAGCAGCAGAGAAATTACCGCCACCACCTTCGCTTAAAGCGCCGGCAGCCTTAGCAACAGCATTAGAACCGCCACCTGCAGCACCCATTGCCTTGCTTGCAACAGCACCTGCAATGCCGCCGCTCATTGCGCCGGCCATAGAAGCAGTTGCAGTGTTGCCGGAAAGGGAAGGGGAACCGCTCATTGCACCAGAAGCAAGTTCAGGAACATGAACAGCAAGAAAAGCAAAAACCCAGGCAAGAACAACAGCTGAAAAAGCAGATTCCCAAGTAATAGAGCCATCGCTTCCTTTTTTTAAAGCTTCACCTAGAACTTCCGTTTGATTCATAGTCAGACTTAAGATTGCGCCCATCATCATCAGCTTTACACCTGTGCCGATGATGAAGCCTATAGCATTCTCAGAAAAACGGGAAGTTTTATCATTTACAGCAAAAGGAATAAACAGAAGCATCAAAGCAGAAATAATATAAAACTCTATAAATGTAATAAAAGCATTAAGTGCAATATAAGCAAATGCAGCAAACACGCCAATCATAGCTATGACAGCCATAATCCATAAAAAAGCAGATTTACCTAAACCGTCAAGAGCAAAAGGTGTAGCATTAATAGCATCATAATATTTATTTGCATACTGAAAACCATAATCAATAATCTCAGAAGGCCTGCCGACAATACCCGCATCCAAACTGCCAAAAGAAGCTCCTGCAGTAGTCAGTGAGCTCAATAAAGCATTTATCAACATATCCCAATTGTTAACAACCCAAACCCAGAAACCATATTTCATAAGCTTAGAAAAAACAGTGGGAATATAATTACTGTTAGCAAATCCAAAAACCTGCATAATAAAAACTACAACAAAATCTATAGTCATAAGTGGAATCAATAAATCTTGTGCATAGCCAAAAATAGCACCATTAGCACCACATAAAGATTGTAGATTTTTTAATACATCCGATAAAACAGAAGAATCCATTTTTTTGAAGTTACCTCCAGTCTGTTTGACGAAAAACAGATAATGTAGTATATTGAACCTAGTTAAAGTTATAAGAAAGGATGATTTTCATGAAAACCAAATTTATCGCGATTTCCATTTCTTTGATCGCAATTCTTTTGACAGGATGTGGCCAGGAAAAAGCTGAACAAAAACCGTCAAGCCTGCCCCAAGCTGCTCCGGCACAACAAGCCAATACTCATTTACCAGACAAAGTTATCAGTAAAGGTAAAATTGTCGGAACCGCAAAAATTGCAGGCGGAAATACTGTACAAGTAGAAGAACGCGAAATTGAAACCTACGGTATTGGTGGTAAACGCATCGTAGAAAAACGTTATTTTGAAGCAGGAACAGACGATCAAATCTTTGGTTACGAAGCACAACAAAAGTTGAAAAACAAAAAAATCAAAAATGAAGGCCAATCTTTACCGCCGTTCAAAAGCCACTAACACAAACCCTGGCACCTGTTTTAATGCAGGTGCTTTTTTAATGGCTTCTAAAAACAGGAAGTGATTCTCCTTTATTGGTAATCTTTGTATTCTTATTTTTAGCACTGTCTACAAAAGTGGAAGCCATTTTAGATACCTGATTGCTTCTATCAATATCCTGCTGCTTATTCATAACATCAACCTTAAGCAGCTCACTAAGCATCTGGGCACTTTTATTGTTCTCGCTGATCATAATGCCTAAAAGCTGATTAGCGCACTGCAGAGCTGCCTTGTTACCGTCAGCTTTATTAGAAGCATCAATGGTTTCCAAAACACTTTGTACAGTCTTTTGAGTTTCCTTATCACTAGTAATGCCAGCCATCATAAGAGCCTGCTGCAAGGTCTTATCTACACGCTTATCGCTTTTTTGTTGAAATTCGAGGAATTTAGAAAGGGTGATTGTGCCCATAGAAAAATAATCAGGATTCATGTCACTCCATTCTTTAAGACTGGTTGACCAGTCTTCGCCAATAGCCTGAGACTGAGTGCGAATACTATTGACAGAATTATAGATGCCAAGCACTTGATTATAGGCTTTATCCATATCTTGCGGATTCAGACTTTGAATATCTTTTATCTGAGCCTGCAGCTGCTGTGCTGACTGATTTACCTGCTGGATCATCTGGATTTTGGTTTCCAGATTGGCTGCATAGTTAGTAGGATCATATACAGTCATAGCAAAGCAGGGAAGTGCAGTGCTCATTACAGCTGCAGCAATAAGAGAACAACATAATTTTTTCATGATAACCTCCAATTAAGGGATTAGACTATTAAAAAGAGTGTAAGTTGTCCACATCTCTTGTTAATATAGTACACCTTGCCCCCCCCCCGTCAACGCTTTTCTATTCAAAAAAGACATTTTTCGAACAAACTATTTTCAAATAAAAATCACAACAAAAAAAGCCTTGCGCTGACGCACAAGGCTAAAAAGGAGTTTGGGGCCTCCATGCGTGAGCAGTTAATAGCGGAGGACTTAAAGTTTCCGCTCCCTCTGCACAGAGGTTGATTTGATGAGTAATAAAAAGAAGATAATATAAATGAGAAACAGCATATAACAAAAAAAGCACCTAACTGAACGTAAGCACGGACGTTCAGTTTAGATGCCTCTGGAAACCCAGGTATTTAGTTATCTAACGATACTATATAACATTACCGGAAATATGTCAATAAGAAGTTAAATATTTTCAATAAAAGCTAAATTGAAGAAAATTGCAAAAACATCCAATAACATTCATAATGAAAATAATGATAATAACTTAGATAATCTCCATAATTAACATAACTAAAACAACTTTACTAATCTTAATAATACAACGAATCAAAGTTATCCTAATAACTTTCGTAATGATTATAATGAAGATAATTATAGCATATAGGGCAGTGGCAAAGTAAAGGGGAAAGCGGCCAACCCCACCTAACCCCGCTTTCCTTATCCTTGACTTTGCCGCCCTATATGCTATATTAAATATATATAAATAATAAAAAGGAGAATAAAAAATGATAACAATTGAATTTCCAATACTAAAAATAAAAATCAAAGGCAGTACATATACAGAATTATTCAATACATTAATGCAAAATAATGATAAATCATTGATTTTATTACAAAGTGCAGCACAAAAAATACTAAATGAGAAATTAAAAAACAATATAGAAAATTTAGAAGAAGATAAAGCAAAATATATCTGGAACTGGATATTAAATTGCTTTCCAATAATTAAAATAAAAGGCATATTATTCTACCCATTAAAACAATGGTATAAAGTAGAGATATATAACGAAGATGAATACTATGAAACAGAATATATAAAAGAAGTCTCACAAAAAGAAGCACAAAAAAACATTAAAGCACAATACGGTAACGATTTTCAATACAAAACAACTAACAGGCTAACATTAGAAGAAACAAAAGAATGTCAACATGAAGATGATATTAGAGCTTTTGAAATTGATGGATGTACTAGGCAGGAAGCAGAAAAATTCTTAGAAAATGGCTCTTTTGTTATTCCTGCAGAAGAATGGGACAGATGGGCAAAAGCAAATGAATGGTACAACGAAGATGAATTAATTACACTTGAAAGAATCAAAAAAGGCCAACAAGATATTAAAATTGTAAAAGTAGACCACATTAAACACGTAATTGTATACATGCTTTAAAAACAAAAGGGCATACCTAAAGAATCGGGTATGTCCTTTTATTATACTCAAAAAGGAGAAAGACCATGAAAAATTTCAACGAAGCTATAAATAATTTAATCAATATGTTCCAAAATAAAGATTTTCCTCAAAAACTTGCTTTAACGATTATCAAGAGAGTGGATGAAAATATACCTAGTGATAATTGGAGCATCACAAACAAAATTATTATGCTCATGATAGGCAATACTACTGACGCTAGAGGATACAAACAATGGCAAGAGGCTGGCAGACATATCAAAAAAGGCGAAAAAGCCTTCTATATCCTTGCACCAAACACCAAAAAAATCAAAAACGAAGAAGATGAAGATGAATATATCATTACCGGATTCAGACCTATTCCGGTATTCAGATATGAAAGCACTGAAGGCAAAGAAATCCTGCACCATGATTATAAACCCAAGAAGCTACCACCATTTTTAGATGTAGCTGAAAAAATGGGTATTAAAGTAAAATGGAAGCCCATACATAAAAATGCTTATGGTTACTATCGTCCTTGGGATAAAAGCATAACATTATGTTCCCAAGACTACATAGTGTACTTTCACGAATTAGCTCATGCGGTACATGACACTATAGAACCATTGAAGAATGTAGATACCAATAAAGCAGAAATTGTTGCTGAACTTAGTGCAGCGGTGCTGACAGAAATGCTTGGCATAAGTGGCTATGAACAGCAAGCATATGATTATATTAAAACATATACAAAAGGGAAAAAAGATAAAAACGTCATTATCTCTATCACAAACGTACTGAATACTGTACAAAAAGTAGTAGAAAAAATTACCAGCATTGCAGAGAAAGAGCAGAAAACAGCAGCATAATATAAGTAATGGAAATAATTAAAATTAGCTTCATTACTTATATAACTATAATAATAAAAATAATGTTAGTTATCTTCATTACTAACGTTATTTTTATAACTAACATAATCTTCGTTATGAAAGGATGAAAAATATGTCAAACATGGACTATAGTTATTGGAACTTGAATCCTTTAGTTTTAGATAAAGGAGAAGAAGTAAAAGAAGAATTACTAAAATACTATGAATTAGGTTATGATGAAGATAGTAAAACTGAAGAAACAGCATATAACGAAGTAAAATATATTGTCAGAAACGGCTGTAATCTTGATGAACTATTTGACTTGATTAATTACGAAAAACTTAAGGCTGTAGTATCACTTATCTGCACAAAGTATGAACTCGATGATTCGGATTTCGATATCTATGTCAATGGTATTGATATAAGCGTAGCTTATCAACATAGCCAAATCGCTTAATCTATTATTTTCGTTAGTAACATTACGAAAATAATAAGGATAACAGTAATTATTTAAGTTATGAACATAATAAAACTAACGTTAATAATATAAATAATGTTAGTTATCTTCATCACTAACGTTATCCGTGGCACTTGACTATGGGATAAATGATGATATAATAAAAACATAAAAATAAAGTAAACATACGCTGTAATATATCACAGGGAGGTGCTGAGATGGAATTATCTTATATGGATTATATTTGTTATTTGGTTAAGCAGAGCGAAATAGCAAAGCCTATTTACTCTGCTGGACTCGCCCAAAAGGTCGCAGAAAGGTTTGCTATGCCTACAAAAAAAGCTGCAATGGCCACAGCAGTTGCCTTAAAGAGAATTTTAGATGGTAGGCTGATAAATGACTTTCGGTTCTATAAAAAGGGAATATATTATAGAACTAAGGTTACTCCGTTTGGCGAATTAGGTATTGATAAAGAAGCAGTGATTGCGGATAAGTACCTAACTGGTGATAATGGATATGAATCCGGGCTGTCCTTATTGCATAAATGGGGGCTGACAACTCAAATTCCTAATGAGAAGGTTATTGTGACTAATGTGGTTGCTCATGGTGCTAGAAAGGATAAAGTGCTTGGTATTGTCACCAAAGCTCCTAAGATAGCTGTAAATAAAGATAATAAAAGATATCTACAGATCCTTGATGTTTTAGAGCTTCTTAACAGAGCACCTGTGGATGCCGAAGAACCATACCAAATAATTGCAGAACTAATAGATAAATTGGGATTGTCCTACAGAATGCTTTTAGCTTTGGCGGGAGAGTATTACAATGGAAATACAGTTAAGCAACTGAGTAAAACAGCGATTGCAGGAGGATTGGCGGCATGATTCTACATAACGATCAGGATGCTTTCAGAGTACTGCTAGAAACAATACATAATGAGACTGGGTATCGTAAGGATGTTTTAGAAAAAGACTATTATGTAGTTTTGTTGTTAAAAGAACTATCTGGACTGCAGCGGGATGGATTACCAGCTTATTTTAAAGGTGGAACAGCTCTGTACAAAGCATTGAAAACTACAAATAGGTTTTCAGAAGACATTGATTTATCTGTTGATACAAGAAATTGCACCCGTACAAAAAGTGATAAGTTGCTTGAAAAGGCTACCAAGAAGTATGTATCGTTGGAACGTGATGCGAGCAAGGGAGTAACACACAGATCTGAGGTAATAGCAGTGTACAACTATAATCCAGTTACTGTTATTGACGAAAATGATGCTTTGCAGAGATTTGGTAACGTAAAAATTGAGGCAACATCATTTACAATTAGTGAGCCGGTGGCACCGTTAGAGGTAACTCCTATGCTTTATGAGTTAGCAGATGCTAGATTCAGAAGTATATTGGAAGATACATATCAGATTAAACCATTTACTGTTGATACGATAACTTTAGAAAGAATCTTCGTTGATAAACTTTTTGCTGCAGAGGCCTATATAAGAAATGCGAATGTTGGTAATAGAGCATTTGAAGCGGCTAAGCATATCTACGATTTGTCGGTGATGAAAGAGCATCCCAAAATCAAGAAATTCATTAGGGATGATGAGCACCTTCGTAAACTTGTAATGATAAGGCTTGAGGAGGAACTGCAAAGGCTAGATGGTATACCAAATGTTCTGCCAGCTGAGTTTCTCTTTTTGAAAGATTCTATTCATAAATCTATGGTTAAGGATGCGTACAACATCATGCAGAAACAGTATGTATTGTTGGACAAGGATAGGATTAGCTTTGCCGATGCAGAGAAGGCTATTGGTGAAATTGAAGCAGAATTAAAAAATAAAACTGTATGGCGCGATTTGAAACTATAGGATTGGGCTCACTAAAGGTCATCCAGTCCATGCAGGTGAGAGTCAATTCCTCATTTAGCCAATTGGCAAAACAGTTCCACACACTATCAACATAACCAAATCACTTAATCTATTATTTTCGTTAGTAACATTACGAAAACAATAAGGATAACAGTAATTATTTAAGTTATGAACATAATAAAACTAACGTTAATAATATAAATAATAAAAATTATCTTCGTTAGTAAACTAACAAAAGTTATCAACGTTAGAATAGCATAATCCACTTCAAAATGCTATAATATCATTGGTAAAGGAGGCACGCAATCATGTTAAATGAGCTTATCTTTTTTGAGGCACGTATCTTTAGAATGTTCTGCGAGAAATTGCAAGTTTCGCCTGTTGATGCTAATAAATTATTTGAGAAGTACGGTATATGGAAATATATTGAAGATACATATGATATGCTGCATTTGAATAGTGATGAATATGCTTTGGAAAATATTTTAGAAATACTAAGGGTAAATGGTGTAAACTATGAAGCTTAAAAATGGAATGATGTTGTATCACGGAAGCTACACTCCAGTACAAAATATTGATTTAACAAAGTGTGCAGCTGGTAAAGACTTTGGCAAGGGATTTTATGTTACAGCCGATGAACTTCAGGCTAAGAATTTCATAAGGACATCATTGCTGAAGGCTAAAAGCTCGAAGCATATAGA
>ENA-ORPK01000084-ORPK01000084.1-human-gut-metagenome-genome-assembly--contig:-NODE-84-length-83415-cov-5.318402_pt1 | contig 83415 bp, 73 predicted proteins | sample MGYA00242139_ERZ509068 | MGnify/ENA primary metagenome ERZ509068 (study PRJEB26280, sample SAMEA2338687) | human gut metagenome | biome: human gut; feature: human-associated habitat; material: faeces...
GAATTAGAACGTTAAAGCGAGTTTCTGGTTTACACAGAATTCCGTATTCTCTCTTTAATCACTACATGGGTTAATTATTTTCACTTTTTTCCAGTCTTTTTCCAATGAATAAAGACGATATAACATAAAGGATAAAAGTTATAGTTATGAAAAGAAATGGCTCATAAGAAAAGCTAAATCCAATAGGAGATCCAAAGCTATTCCCTATAATTTTCGATCCCAAAAATAGCAATGGAAACATCATTAAAGAGGATAAGAAAGAGGCTACTACAATTAGGATCATCGACTTATAAAAGAAAAAGCAAAATTCTTCCTTTTTAGGTAATCCAATGCTAAAGAAAAGCTTTCTGATGTCCTTGTCGTCTTCATAATTTGTATACATAATAAAGCCAAACAATAATAATGATAAAAATATCGTTCCTATCGAAGAAAAAAGTAATAAACTACCGACGTAGGATGTAGTTTGATTCATTGAAGAAGAAACATAATCATCAACGTTTAGAAAATAAAAACCATCCATATTTCTTTCTAGATGTTCCTTGCATTTCAATAATTGCTTTTGGTTTGAAAAGAAGAGGACGTATCCATTCTTTTTTAAATTAAATGTAGATACTCCTAAATATGAAAATAGATATTCCTCTAATAAGGAAGGGGATATATAAAGAATTAGATCCTCATTATCCACTACATCAATAACATTTAAAGACCCATTCTTGAAATTCCTACTTATTTTATCTCTATTAATTGAAGAAGAAACTTCATAAGAAAAGAAAAGGCGTTCTTTGTTTCCTAGTCTATTCCTTAATCCTTTCGAAATTAAGACATCATTAGATTTTAAGTTATTAGAAGAAGATAAGATTGGAGAAATTTTTATTTTCTTATCAAAGGGAGTCAAGATGTTCCCGCTTAAAACATTGCTTGGAAGAAAATCAAAAGAAAACGTTTCTAAAGTTGAAACTGTCTCCGAAACAATGTTCAAATTATCTAAGGAAGAAGATAAGAAAAACTGTGGTAAAAAACCTGTAAAAATCGTTTCATTAGATCCATAAAATCCATAACGTTGCAAGCCAAGATAAGGAACCCCTGTATCAATTATTTGATTAAAGTATGATTCTTCATTGCGGTTGCTTTTATAAACATAAACCCTGTTACTTAAACAAAAAGAAGCGTCACATGTTGATGATAAATACAAACTGGAATTCGGTTCAAAATAAAGCAAAGAATATCTATCATCATTTTTAATGTTCCTATAGAAAAGTTCTTTATCTTTTAAATAAACAAAAGGCAATTGGTATACATATTGGGGATTTGGATTTTCTCCCGTTTCATCCGGCCTAAATTTCATTTTATCTATAAATATGGTCTTGTTCCATTTGCTTGAAAAATGCAATAACAAAGGGAGTTTGGTTTTTGTTATTCCTTTAATCGTAAAAAGTTCCTGGTCGTCAAATTCAATGTCTTTATTTTCTACATTCAAAAGGAACCTAACTGAATTTGAGGATAAATAAGATCCAAAAGATTCATAGCTTCTAGCAATCCCAAGTTGCAGACATATTGAATTTAAATAATCAAAAGGAAGGCCAATGACAAGCTCATCATCTTCTAAGGAGGAGATTCCGCTAGGATAAATAGGTTCTTCCACTTCTTTTAACCAAACAAATTCATTTATATGTTTTGATGAAAAATAAGGCAAAGGGATATTTTGATATAAAGTTAAAAGAAAACACGAATCATCACTTTTGAATAAAGATGGAAAATCAAAATTAAGATGAAATCCATAATCAATAACATCTTCTTCATAGTCTTCTGATAAAGCAATCAGGCTTTTCTCATCACAAGGGTATAAATTTGGGTTCACATTATCCTTTCTAGAAATAATCAATTGATTTGGGATGGAAAAAGAAGAGAGGGCACTTTTCACTTCTTTTTCCATGCTGAAACGGATATAACTAGAAAATCCGGCAAAACAAAACGATGCAAAGCAACAAAACAAAGTAAGATAAAACCTGAATTTCTTACTAACTAAATCTTTATAAGCAATTTTAAGACGGTCAAGAAAAGATAATCCGATTTTGTCTTTTTTTCTTGTGTTATAGGTACTTATTGGATTTATTCCTGACTTCTTATTTTCTAGGCATTTTTCTAATCTAATCTTTTTATCTTTTATTGAATATATTTGGTCACAATAACGTTCTAATAAATCTATATTATGAGAAGAAACTATAACCAAGTGATTTTTTGAATAATTATTTAAAGCATCAAAAAGCTTTCTTCCATTTTTTTCATCTAAAGATGCGGTTGGTTCATCTGCTAAAAGTAACTTGGCATCACTAGTCAAACAAAGGCAACTTGCTACTCTTTCTTTTTCGCCTCCAGAAAGATTTTTAGCCTTTTCATCTGCCCTACTACTTAAGTCAAATTGCCTAAGTAGATTCTTTCCCTTTTTGTTTTTTATAATCTTGTCTTCTTTTGAGGTTGCATTTAATAAAAGCAAAACATTATCCAAAACACTTTCTTGATTTAGCAAAGGATAATCCTGGAATATAAATCCAACATTATTTATTCGATACATTCTTAAAGCATTCTCACCTAGAGATTTCAAAGAAATATTATTTACGACAATAGATCCTTTATAAGATGAATCTAGTCCTCCAAGCATTTTAAGTAAGCTTGATTTCCCTGAACCAGAAGGTCCGTTCAATCCAATTAAACCATATTTAGGCAAATGAATTTCTGCATCTTTAAAAAGAATTTGCTTATTGAAAGACTTATTAAGTTTTGAAACGGAAACAAAATATTTCATTCGTCTTTAAGTTCCTTGGCAATATCGATTTTTGATAAAAGAAAATAAAGAAGCAAAAACGATAATGAATATATAGATATAGCAAATACCAAAAATAGAATCGGAATAAAAAATGGTATCCTGTTGAAATTTAATAATGGATTAATAATGAGGAAATCAAAGCCTAGCCTTGGGGCTAAAAACTTATTGATTATCCCAAATGCAAATAATGATAACGGAGCAAACAAAACTATAGATGAAAGGAATACCAAAATTGAATTGATTGAAAACAAGGAAATAATTCTTGGTTTATTAATGCCAAGGCAAAGCAATATGGCATTATGCTTTTTGTTTCGTAAATAACAATAAAAGCAATCTAGCAAAAGCAATATGAAGCATAAAGCAAACTCGAATATGGCGAATAAACGCAGGCACAAGCAAATCAAAGAGCTCAAATTAGAATATGAATTCTTTGTTGTATAGACTCTGCTAGAAAATGAATATGGAGCATCTTCTTTTTCAAATTGCCTAATTAAATCAAACATCTTCAATGCATCTTCTTTGCTTTTGCAATGAAGAATACTTTCTTGTCCGCTATAAGAAGATGATGGAGAAGAATTAATAATAAAATCTAAAACCGAAACATCTCTTCCTTGAATATTGGAATAATTTGGTAAAAAGAAACTATCTAATAAACTAGCGACTTCATCATAAGGAAAATAAACTCGTGGAGAATTTAAGAATGAGAATTCTTTTATTATAGAAGCTATTTTGAATCTAAATTCAATATCTATTTCATCATTACCTTGCTCGTATTCAAACATCATTTTTCTTTTTACTACCAACTCATCTCCGGGGTTTATATCTTTATAAAAGAAGGAGAACGAATCATTAACAAATACAAGCATATTTTTTGTCAATGAAAAATTTTCTAAATTAAAACTAGAAAATGTCAATAAATCACTAGGCAAATATGGCACGAAATTAGCAGGTACTTGCTTTTCTTCTTCTAAGTAAAAAGATTCGCTATATGGAAGAGCAAAAGATAATGATGCATAAGCGTCTGCTTTATCTAGCAAAAATGAGATATCGTTTTTACTTGGTTTAGATTGTTTCACCAAATTCAAAGATGAAGATGAGGATACTTTTTCTTTCTTGCTAACACTTAAAAACAACGAATCAAAGCTAGTATCCATTATTAAACTTTCTATTTTACTAGCACCTTTTTGAAATCCTAGCCCACAAGAAAAGACAACCTCCATAAATATAAAGCATATTAGGCAAATTATAGATTTTGCCCTATTTTTCTTTCTTATTAACCTTCTAAACGGTCTAAGGTTTCCTTTATAACCTCTTTTATTTAATCGAATAGGCTTAACTTTATCTTCAATCAAATTAGAGTCTTTTATATTTCCTTTTTCAATCTCAACAAAATAACGGGCACCATTAAATAATGTTTTCTCGTGACTAGTTACTATTATTAATATGCTTTTTGATAATTCTAATAATATGTCTCTGACGTTTTTTGAATTTTCTTCATCTAAAGCACCAGTCGGTTCATCACAAAGCAATACAAGAGGGTCCTTCATCAAAGCCCTAGCAATACCTACTCTTTGCTTTTCTCCTCCTGATAATTTTGATACTTCCTTATTTTCTAATTCTTTAATTCCTAACGATAAAAGCAACCGCCCAGCCTTTTCCTTGTTGTTTTCAAAAAGAAGAAGATTATCCAAAACGCTTAATTCATCAATAAGATTAAAATGTTGAAAGACACATCCAATTTGATTCAAACGTATATTCTCTTTTTCTTTATTTGACATCCTTGAGACATCTTTGCCATTAAAAAGCATCGTTCCGGATGTAGGCTTAAGAAGTAATCCAAGTATATTCAATAAAGTAGATTTTCCTGAACCTGACTCACCTTTAATAAAGACTAAGCCTTTTGAAGGAAACGATAGATCAATAGAAGAAAGAGCAATTTGTTTACTAGAAGAAGACGTAAATATCTTATTTATATTTTTTAAAACAAACAAAAGAAAAGCCTCCTGTTATATAAGTAGGAGGCAAATAGGCAAAATGGCTACACCGATTTAATTAAAGGAGCATCATGATGAGCGATGACTTTCTTGATTTTGGAATTGAATTTATCTCTATCAAGCATGATGACATTGCCACATCCTAAGCAAAGAATCTTCACATCTGCCCCAAGCCTAATTAACTGGAATCTTTTAGATCTTGAAGAGCAAGGATGGGGGCGTTTCATCTCTACTTCATCATAAAGTTTTATAGAACTTACATCCATGGTTCATCCTCCATTTTGACAGCTGCCGGAACTCTAGGAAGACCTGGCATTGTTAAGATGTTACCAGTAAGGGCAACGGTAAAATTAGCACCCGCCGACAAAGATACATCTCTAATAGTAATCTTGAAGTTAGTTGGAGCGCCAAATTTAGTCGCATCATCGGTAAAGGAAGCTGGAGTTTTAGCCATGCAGACATAGCTATCTTGGTATCCCAAATCTTCTATTTCCTTTATTTTTTCTAAGGCGATTTTCTCGTAAACAACTTCAGAAGCGCCATAGATTTCCTTGCAAATCTTGTTTATCTTTTCTTTTATTGACGAATGTCTATCGTACAAAGGCTTATAGAATGAAGGCTTCTTGTTTAAGGATTCTAAAACTTTGTTTGCTAATTCAATCGAGCCTTCTCCACCCTTATTAAAGCCATCAAGGAACGCATAGACATATTCTTTTTCTTTACACCAATTCTTTAAACATTCAATCTCTGATTCATGATCGGTATTAAAATGATTAATTGCAATTACAATCGGGACACCGAATTTTTGAATATTCTTTATATGTCTTTCTAAATTGCACATACCTTTTTTTAAAGCTTCAACATCTTCGTTAGCTAAATTTTCATAGGCAAGGCCACCATGCATTTTTAAAGCACGGATAGTCGCTACCATAACCGTACAACTTGGTTTTAGATTTCCTTCCTGACATTTAATATCTAGGAATTTTTCAGCACCTAAATCAGCTCCAAATCCAGCCTCAGTAATTACGATTGGGGCTAATTTCATTGCTAATTTAGTTGCTAGAATTGAATTGCATCCGTGAGCAATATTAGCAAAAGGACCGCCATGAACTAAACATGGGTTATTCTCTAACGTTTGAACTAAATTAGGATTCAAGGCATCCTTCATTAAACGCATAACCGCATGAGTAATCTTTAAATCCTTTAATGTAATAGGCTTATTGTCTTTACTAAATGCAACTATTATCTTTTCTATTCTATGCAAGAAGTCTTCTTTCGATGTAGCTAGGCACATAATCGCCATCATTTCAGAAGCAACAGTAATAGTAAAATGATCTTCTCTTGGAGTGGCTTTATTATCATTCATGGATACAAGGACATTTCTAAGAGCCCTATCATTCATATCCAAAGCTCTTTTCCAGGTTATTCTATTTGGATCGATATTCAATTCATTTCCAAAATAAATATGGCTATCAATGACAGCAGAAATTAAGTTGATTGAAGAAGTTAATGCATGCATGTCCCCAGTGAAATGAAGATTAATGTCTTCACTAGGAGCAATAGAAGCCAACCCCCCACCAGTCGCACCACCTTTTAATCCAAAGACTGGACCTAGGCTAGGTTCTCTTAAACAAAGGAGGGCTTTTTGGTTTATTTTTCCAAACCCTTCTGCTAAAGCAATGCTTGTTGTAGTCTTCCCTTCCCCTGCTTTAGTTGGGGTAATGGCAGTTACTAAAACTAACTTCCCATCTTGATTAGAAGCAACTTCATCCATTATGGAAAGATCGATTTTGGCCTTATAAGAGCCATATGGAATAACGTATTTTTGTTCAATGCCAGCTTTACTAGCAACTTCAGTAATAGGAATTAAAGACATAGGTGCCTCCTAGTTATTTTAAAAAGTTATTCCTTATTATAAGGCAAAATCAAATCAAAGATAGTTTTATATGCTAAAGATAATCCAGCCGATGAAGGAACTAACATCATTGAGCCTTTGAAAGTACCATTTTTTATCGGTAGTTCACTTGAAAAGGCAACTGATAATAATTTTGGATCTATCCCTTCGCTTCTAAGTTTATTCCTAATTAACTTAGCCAAAGGATCATTATATGTCTTATCTAATGTGGTAATAATAACTTTGCTAGGATCAAATCTATTTGCCATTCCTAAAGAAGAAACAATTCTAATATTTTCGTTCATGCACCTTTTTATAAGAGCAATCTTAGGAGAGGTTTCATCAATGCAGTCGACTATATAATCATATTGTGATAAATTCAGTTCCTTAACGTTATCTAAATCTAGTCTTAAAGAAAACGCATTTACTACAGTACGTGGATTTATCTTGTTCATTTTTTCTTTGGCTATAGTTACTTTTTCCTTCCCTATAGAAGAATAATCAAAACATATTTGCCTATTTAAATTTGATTCATCTACCTTATCAAAATCATAGATATCTATTTGACCAACATTACTTCTAACCAAAGCTTCTAGACAAGTCCCGCCTACCCCGCCTACTCCAAAAATAGCTACTTTAGATTTAGATAAAGCAAGTACCGCTTCTTCTTTAATTAACCCAATTGTACGAGAATCAAATTTATCCATTTAAGCGACCCATTATGTCAAATTTATCTTTAATCCAGGTAATCTTGAATTGATGAGAAAAGAATGTCATCTGACGTTTAATATAATGCCTGGTATTCTTTTTAATTGTTTCTTTGGCTTCTTCTAAAGTTATCTTTCCATCAAAATAAGGAAATAATTCCTTAACTCCAATAGCCTTAAAAGCACTTCTATCCCTGCCATATTTATCTATTAGGTATTTATTTTCTTCTACTAATCCTTTTTCAAACATTTCATCGACGCGTTTATTTACAATTTCATAATTAAGTTCCCTTTCTTTTTCTAATCCAAAGAAAAGGCAATCATAAATAGGTTCATGGTTTTGTTTGGCGATAATATTGGATTTAGTAGTGCCGGTACTAAAATAAATCTCTAAGGCACGTAATATCCTTACTCTATTATGAGGATGGATAGTCAAAGATGAATCAGGATCTACTTGTTTTAACAAATCAAAAAGATCTTCATCGCTTAAAGATTGGTATTTGCTCATATCAACGCTTGGAAGATCCGGGAATTCATAATCATATAGACCAGCCCTTATATATAATCCAGTTCCCCCTGCGATAATGATATTCTTCTTAAATGGAGAAATGGTTGCTATGGCGCTACGCAAGTCTTCTTGGTATTCCTTAACATTATATGAGCTATCTAAAGGGATGAAATCAAATAGGAAAGAAGGAACTTCAAATAATTCTTCTTCACTTGGCTTAGCAGTCGCGATTGAAAGCTCTTTATAAACTTGGAAAGCATCTGCATTAATAATTGCTGCATCTATTTCCTTTGCTAATTCAATAGCAAGCTTACTTTTCCCGCTTCCTGTTGGACCCGTTAAGACTATTATCATTCTAAATTGTCCTTTATTTGTTCTAATAAAGAAGATAAATCCGCAATGGAAGATTGCAAATTTAAATACACGGGGTCATTAAAATAGGCTTTCTTAAGTTCATCTATTTCTTTTTTTAGAGGCAATAAATCCTCATCGGTCTTAAATGATTTATTTACTAATTGTTTTTGTTTTTCTTCCATTTCTTCCTTTAATTGTTTTAAAAAGGAAGAAGATTCAAAGGCATTCTTGCATTCTATATATCTAATATAAGAATCTTCTTTTTCTATTTTTTCTTTTAAAGAAGATGCAAGAACTAAAATAGGATCATCTACCAAAGTTCCAATCAAGGAATAAGTATGGCTTTCATTGATATAGACATTTACTATATGCCCTTTTAGGAACGAAGGACCTTTGAAATTAACTAATTTAGAAGATTCGGTATAGCCAGAAAGTACTCCTTTATCCTTTTTAGAAGGACCATCTACTAAAACCTTATAAGTCTTCCCGACCATTGACTCAGCATGTTTGGATACACCATCTTCAATTACTTTTACTAGTCTTACGAATCTATCATGTTTTTCTTTATCGCTAACATTATCAATCATCTTAGCGGCTGGGGTTCCTTTTCTAGGAGAATAAATAAAGGTAAAGGCAGAATCATATTGGACTTTTTCACATAAAGTTAAAGTATCTTCAAATTCTTCTTCTGTTTCGTTTGGGAAACCAACAATTATATCCGTAGTCAATGCAACCCCTGGTATTGTTTTTCTAATACGGTCAACTAAATCTAGATACTCTTCCCTACTATATCTTCTACCCATTAAGCGAAGAACGGATGTCGATCCAGATTGAACAGGGAGATGAATACATTTCATTATGTTTGGATATTTTGCAATTACTTCTAACATATCATTAGAGAAATCCCAAGGATGGGAAGTCATGAAACGTAACCTTGGAATGCCTAATTTAGCAACTTCTTCCAAGACTTTGGAAAAATTAGTCCCATCATGGAAATCCTTGCCATATGAATTGACGTTTTGACCTAATAAGGTAATTTCTTGGTAGCCTTTTGCTACTAGTTCCTTACATTCATTAACTATTTCTTCTAGTTTCCTAGAACGTTCTCTTCCCCTTGTATAAGGTACAATGCAATATGTACAGAATTTATCGCATCCATAGGTAATATTTACATAGGCCTTATATGGATCAAGCCTAACTGAAGGCAAGTTTTCAATAACGTCGCCTGCAAAAGAATAAACATCGACAAGCTTTTTATTTCTAGTTATTTTCTCTTCTAGTAAATCAAGGATCTTATTAACGTTATGAGTGCCAAAAACAAGACTGACATGAGGATAAGTCTTCATGATGTAGTCAGCACTTCCCTCTTCTTGCATCATGCAGCCGCAAACACATAGAATAAAGTCTTTGTTATTGGTCTTATTGACCTTGAATTTACCAATCTCGCCATAGACTTTTTCTTCAGCATTTTCTCTAACTGCGCAAGTGTTGATAATAGCAAGGTCGGCTTCTCTATCATTATCGGTTTTTATAAAGCCGGCTTTCTCTAGATAACCAGAAAGAATTTCTTCATCTCTAACATTAGCCTGGCAGCCAAAAGTCTTGATGACATATTTCTTGCCTTTGGCAAATTTAGCCAAATGAGGTCCAACCTTAACTTCATCAAAAATTACCTTTGGATTATCTACCCTGTTCCTGGCCTTAGACATGTCAGGAAGAGACTTATAAATTAATTTTCCCATGTTCTTTTTCCTTTCCGTTTATCAAGCAAAGAGGAATTATTTCCTTGCAAAATCCGCTTTCTTCATCAATTTTCAATAGAACCCCATCAATAATGGAATCCCCGTTTTCTTTTGTTTTAAATGGCGTATGTATTTTATACAAATTCTTCTCAATAATCGAATTTGGCTCAAATCCAATTATAGAAGGATATCCACCGCAATACCCCACATCAGTCATAAAGGCTGTCCCTTTTTCTAATATCAATGCATCATTAGTTTGAACATGCGTATGTGTACCTAATAAAGCAGTTAACCCTCCATCAAATTCAAATGCCATTGTAGCTTTCTCCGAACTTGATTCAGCATGGTAATCAACTATATGAATTAGGGGAATATCAGGGTTAGAAATTAAAGATGACAATGCTTCAAATGGAGACGTTACGACTTCCTTAAGAAATGCTTGCCCTAGAATGTTAGTTACCTGGATATAGGTATCCTTTACTTTGAAGCAATTTGTCCCGTTAACTCTTCCATGACCAATAACATTTAAAGGGAATAATAGATTCTTATATTTCTTCCCAAATGTTAAGGCTTGTTGTTTTGAAGCATAATGATTGCCTAGAGTAACTACATCAACACCAGCCTTTATAATCTCTAGGAAATCATTTTCAGTTAACCCTTTGCCATCGCTAGCGGCATTCTCGCCGTTTGCAATTACAAAGTCTATATCGTTTTTCTTTCTAAATAAGGGCAAAAAAGAGGACACGGAAGAAATTCCTCCATGCCCTACAATGTCTCCAAGAAAAACAACGTTCATCTTATTTAGCGGTCTCTATAGCCCTGTATTCACGGATGACAGAGACTTTGATTTGGCCAGGGTAAGTCATTTCCTTTTCTATCTTTTCTCTTAATTCTTGAGCTAATAAGACAGATTGGGAATCACTTATCTTTTCTGGCATAACCATAACTCTAATTTCTCTTCCAGATTGCATGGCGTAAGCTTGTTGAACTCCATCAAATCCCTTGGCAAGAGTTTCAAGTTGTTCAATGCGCTTGACATAGGTTTCTAGAGTTTCGCTTCTTGCGCCAGGTCTAGCAGCAGATAAAGTATCAGCGGCAGCAACTAGATAAGAAATAACAAATTTAGCAGGTACGTCACCATGGTGAGATTCAATAGAATTCACTACTACTTCATTCTCACCATATTTCTTTGCTAACTGGGCGCCTAATTCAACGTGGCTTCCTTCTAATTCGAAGTCAACGGATTTACCAATATCGTGAAGTAATCCAGCTCTTCTAGCCAAATTAACATCAAGGCCAAGCTCACCAGCCATGATACCGGTCAAATAAGCAACTTCCATGGAATGCTCTAAGCCATTTTGACCGTATGAAGTACGATAATGGAGCCTTCCAATATAGGAAACAAGTTCTTTATTAATGCGTGGAAGGCCAAGTTTGAAGCAAGCTTCTTCGCCATATTTAAGAGTAGAATCAGCAACTTCCTTTTTGCATTTGGCAACGACATCTTCAATTCTACCAGGTTGGATTCTTCCATCCTTGACTAGGTATTCTAATGAACGTCTTGCAACTTCTCTTCTAATTGGATCAAAGCAAGAAACGGTAATGGCTTCAGGAGTATCATCAATTACTAAATCAACACCTAATTCTTGTTCCAATACTCTGATGTTTCTTCCTTCTCTACCGATGATTCTTCCTTTCATTTCATCACTTGGAAGAGCTACGACCGAAACAGTTCTTTCGGTAGTGACATCTTGAGCATATCTTTGGCAAGCAAGGCTTAATAAATCTATAGCCTTGGATTCAGCAGTTTCTTTAGCTTCATCTTCGGCGTTTTTAATATAAGCTGCTATTTCCATAGACATCTTAGATTCAACTCTAGCCATAATTTCATCATGGGCTTCTTGAGTTGACATGCCAGATACTTTTTCAAGTTCAGCAATGATGTCATCAATCTTTTGGTCAAGTTCGCTTTGACGTTTCTTGTAAGATTCAATAGATTGACTTAGTTGTTCAGACTTCCTATCAAGGTTATTTTCCTTTTCGATAAGGGCATTATCCCTAGCATCGATATTTTGTTCCCGAATAGAAAGTTTTTGTTCTTCACCGGCTAATTCGGCTTTTCTTTTTCCGATATCTTCATCGGCTTTTTGTTTGACATTTAACGCCAATTGTTTAGCGTCAATTTCGGCATTTTTGAGGATATGCTCGGATTTTACTTTGGCTTCTTTGATAATTTGTTCGGCACTTTTCGAAGCATTTTTTGATTTAAGTACCATAAAGAAAAAGCAAAGACCAAAAGTTAGCAAGGCAGCAAACAACACTGCACCTACTAGTATCCCAATCCATCCTCCCTCAGATAAATAGAATAACATTAAAAATCTCCTTGCGACCAAAACAGCACAAAGACCCTACATGGTTTATCAAAGTAAAATATATATGGCTATTCCTTATATTATAAATGAATTACAAGTAAGGTTTGTACCGAGGTACAACTATATTTTAAACCTTAAAAGCCCCTTTTGTGTAGCCTTATTTCACTTTAAATAGAAAAGGCAGGTTTCCCTGCCTCGAATTTATTCGGTTTTTATCTTTTCTTTGATTTTTTCTTCAAGATCTTTAGCAACTTCAGGATGTTCTTTTAGATAAGTTTTAGAAGCTTCCCTTCCGTTTCCAATCTTGTTGCCATCGATTTCATACCAGTTGCCAGATTTCTTAAGCAAATTGTATTCTTCACCTAAATCTAGAAGTTCGCCAGTCCTAGATATTCCTTGTCCGAATATCATATCGATGGTGCAACTCTTGAATGGAGGGGCAACCTTGTTTTTAACGATTTTAACCTTAACTGAATTACCAACTATATCAGAGCCACTCTTGATGGCTTCGGCGCGGCGGATATCAATTCTAATAGAAGCATAGAATTTTAAGGCACGTCCACCAGTAGTTGTTTCTGGGTTTCCATAGATAACACCAACTTTTTCACGAAGTTGGTTAATGAATATAACTACTGTTCCAGTCTTATTTAATATACCAGCAATCTTCCTCATGCCTTTTGACATAAGTCTAGCTTGCAAGCCAACTTGGTTATCTGACATTACTCCATCAAGTTCGGCTTGTGGGACTAAAGCCGCAACTGAGTCAACGACAATAATATCGATAGCGCCTGAAGAAGCTAACATTTCGCAAATTTCTAGAGCCTGCTCTCCTGAATCAGGCTGGGAAAGTATTAATTCATCAATATCGACGCCTAATTTTGAAGCGTATTCAGGATCGATAGCATGCTCTGCATCTATAAAGGCAGCTCTGCCACCTTTTAATTGGGCTTGGGCGATTGCTTCTAGAGCAAGGGTAGTCTTACCACTAGATTCAGGACCATATATTTCAACAATCCTTCCTTTTGGATATCCACCAACTCCTAAAGCTTGATCTAATAATATAGATCCAGTAGGAATTACATCGACATCAACATGTGGGCGTTCCCCAAGACGCATGACAGAACCTTTTCCGTATGCTTTTTCAATACATTTTAGGGCATCTTCAAGTGCTTTATCTTTTTCGTTTACATTAGCCATTCTTTTGGCCTCCTTACAATATATGTAGCCTCTTAATTATCAAAAAGGCTCAAATTATTTTTTATCTATTCAATATGCTTAGGGCAAAAGTTGCCATGGCTTCGACTGTATTTTCCCTGATGAAATTTCTATCTCCATCAAAATGAAGTGGGATTGTCCAAACAAAGTTTTGATAACATAACCCTAAATAAACATCTCCAACAGCCTTGCCTCCTGGTTCAACAGTTGGGCCAGCATTGCCTGTGCAAGAAAGACAAATGTCAACTCCAAGAGTTTTCTTTCCACCAATTGCCATTTCAGAAGCAACTTGAGCCGAAACTACTCCATATTTATCTATAGTTTCTTTTTTTGCATTGCATAACGAAGTCTTTTCACTAGCCCAGTAAGTGACTAACGCCCCTTTAAAAGAGGCACTCGCACCAGGAATGGAACATATCGAAGAAGAAAATAATCCTCCGGTAAGAGATTCAACACTTCCCAAAGTAAGTTTTTGTTCCTTTAATTTATTTAAAAGAGTTTCAAGATTACTCATGCTTCCCCTCCTTCAATACTTTTCTATTTTGTATAACATAAATTATACCCGAAAGTACCGAGAAGAATGTAGCTATATAAATAAGGATAGAGGAAATGTTAATAGCAACCGGCCAAGAAGAATCGAAATAAGAGAACGGCCAACCGTTTAATAAAACTACAGGGATAGCAACCATTTGGGAAACAGTTTTAAGTTTTCCAAATATATTAGCAGCGATGACTTCGTTTTTCTTAGCAGCTATAAACCTAAGTCCATCTACAACTAAATCCCTAATTACCATCAAGATAACGCAGAATACAGGGATGAAGCATCTTTGGTTAGGAGCAAATGACCAAGGGAATACTAGAAAGATAAGAAGGCCATTAACAAGCATCTTGTCCGCGATTGGATCAAGGAATTTCCCTAAATCAGTTACTTGGTTCCATTTCCTTGCTAGATATCCATCAAGGAAATCAGTCAAGGATGCAACGATAAATACGATACATGCGATTAGATATACTAGATTGATTCCAGAATTCCCAAGAAGCGGAGATTCAAATGAAGGAATAACAGAGCAAGCAAACAAGAAGACAAGTAAGACGGCGACTAGAACGATTCTAACAGTTGTAATTTTTGTAGGTATATTCATCTTTTTTCCTTCTTTCTTTTAAAAAGTATCCGACCCTGTAAGCCATGTTTTGTCGAGAGCGACAATTTATCTCGGCATATGCCGGTCCCTTTGACTTCATTTCATCTCTAGGACTTCCCCTACCAAATTTGGGTTTCTCGCTTGTGGGGTTTACCGCGTTTCATCTTAACGTCGCCGTTAAGCTCGTCTCTGTGGCACCTTAGGAAGATAATTCTACTGGAGACTTCTCTTCGCCGTTATGCACTTCTACATACCTGAGGTTATTTATTTCCTCAGCGCAAACACTACCATCGTCGCAGATGGTGCGAGCATGGACTTTCCTCTACTATTTCTAGCAGCAGTCGCTCGGGCCGGATTAGATGTTATTTGGATTGACGCCCCTTTTATATAATTCATTCTCTAGCTTAGTAATCCTATTTAACAAATCGATGTTAGTAGAATTGACTGCCGAGGAATCCTTAATTCCAGAAAGGCGTTCCTTCATTCTGGCATTTTCAACTTCCAAAGTGGAAATCTTTTCTTTTTCCTTACGCCAATTAGTCTCTAGCTCGACTATATATTTCTTACTTTCGAGATAATATTTTTCGAAAGCCCTATAGTCCATAATGATTTTGTCTAAAAATTCATCTACTTCATCTGGATCATATCCATTTCCATTAGGTTTGAATGTCTTATTCAAAATCTTTGTAGCGTTAAGACTTATGCTGTTATCTTCCATTGAAAACTCCCTTTTCGATTATATCGAAAGATAGTTCATCTATCAATATAAACCAAGATTTTATATAATGATTCGGTGAAAAAATTAGACACTTTATTAAAGAAAAGAAAAACTATTGCCTTCTTAGATTTAGAAGGAACCCAACTAACTCATGAAATAATTGAGGTTGGTTTAGTCAAGGTAACATTGAATCCTGATAATTCTATAAAGAAGGAATATAAAGGTTTAAAGCTATACGTCCTGCCTAAAAGCCATGTTGGAAGTGTCGTTACTCATCTAACTGGTATAACCGATTCGTTGGTAAAAAGAGAAGGAATTCATTATTCGGAAGCCATATCCAAAATAAAAGGATACATGGGTGAAGATTATGAAAAATGCATTTTCATGGTATATGGGAATCAAGATGCTGCAATGTTCATAAATACTTACAAGAAAAACATGGAAACTAATTTTGAGGATTCTAGGTTTTTAGCAAGCAGATGTATCGACGTGTCTAAATTCTTCCAAAACTATTTCTCAGGAAAAAACGGCAATCCTATCTCACTAGAAAAGTTATGTGAAAAACTTGAAGTCAAATATAGAGGTAAAGCACACGATGCTTTAACCGATGCGTTTGCTTTACTTGATTGCTATAAAGCATTTTTAAATAAACCCGATTTAGTTAAGAAAAACTATAAGCTTTCCCTATCAGAAAAAACTAACTACCCCTATTCAATTAGACGAGTTATCAACGAATTAAACAATGGGAACATAGTTACTCCTGAGCAATTTGAAGAGTTCATTTCGGGAGATTTAAAATGAGCGAGATCAATTATCCAAAAGGAACAAGTCATCCTGTAGCCATAATAAAAAAGAAAGAAAAGACAAAAAGGAATCTAAAAGTCCAAGCCGGCAATAGAGGGCTTGATTTCGAAGATGCCATAAACCAGACAAATGAATACTATAAAGAAAAAGGTCTTTGCCTAGTTACTAAAAGACCTACACCAATAAAAATAGTAAAGGTAGATTATTCAAAAGGAGCAAAAATCACTGAAGCTTTTTTTGAGACTCAATCTACCACCGACTATAATGGAGTTTACAAAGGAAAATATCTAGATTTCGAAGCAAAGAGTACTAGAAGTAGAACTTCTTTTCCTCTTGCAAACATCCCTCCACAGCAAATAGAACACCTTAAAAACGTAATATTCCATAAAGGAATTGCGTTCTTTCTTATCAATTTGCATTGTTTTAACAAAACATACTTAATAGATGCAACTATAGTAATCGACTATTATGAAAATAGACAAAGAGCATCAATTCCTTTTAAGGATTTAGAAGAAAAAGGGTATCTAGTAAAGGAAAGCTATAGGCCTAGGTTAGATTACCTTAGCATCCTTGATGAGCATTTTCTTTAGACTTACAAATATTTGAAAAAGGACATGTCTTACATAAAGGCTTTCTTGCATGGCAAATAGTTCTGCCGTGTTCAATTATTTGGTGATGCAAATTGATCCAGCTCTCTTTTGGAAATGCCTTTTTCGCCTTTTCCATAACCTCAATTGGAGTGTCTTTCTCTTTAGCAATGCCTAAGCGAGTCAATACTCTTTTACAATGTGTATCAACTGGAAAAGAAGGAACTTTAAAGCATTCTGCTAAAACTACTGAAGCAGTCTTTATCCCTATTCCCGGAAGAGAAACTAAATCAAATAAATTAGAAGGAACTTGCCCATCATATTTATTAACGAGTACCTTACTCATTTCTAGTAAATTCTTAGCCTTGTTTTTATATAATCCAATAGATCTGATAATCGATTCAATTTCTTTTATATCTGCTTTAGAAAAAGCATATGGATCAGGAAAAAGAGAAAATAGTTTTGGGGTAACTAGATTAACTGCTTTATCTGTAGTTTGGGCAGATAAAGATACTGCAACAACACATTGGAAAGGAGAAGAAAAAACTAGGCTACATTTAGCGTTTTGGTAGCTAGAAGAGAATATATCTAATATCAACTTATTTCTAATCGTCATCTTTAACCCATTTGGTCTTGGCTATTTCAAAAGTCTTCTCAATATCTTTGTCCCAATTCGAATTAACCGAGGAGACACCTTCTTTTTCAATATCTTCGCTACGACGATAAGTTCTTAATTCCCTATCAATGGACTTAAATGTTTTCTTTCCAGCCGCTAGACTAGCTTCTAATGCACCTTTTATATCTTCTTTTGAATAAGAAGAATCAAGCCAAGAAGATAAAGTTGAAGATTCTAGTGGAGATAAAGTCCTGTTAAGCCTAGATTCAAAAAAGGAAGATAGCTCCGAAAGATCATTAGCCCTAGAAGCAGAATATAAAGCAGACCTTTCCTTGGCTACATCTAGTTCAAACAATTTATAAAGTTTCTTCTTTAATGGTTCTAAAGAAGTTCTAATCTTTCCACCACTTTCATCATAAGAAATAAAATCTCTAGATAACAAAGAAGCAAGGGCGTTATCTATATCTTTTGTTTTATAATTCATCTTCAAGGAAAGCAAATCAGCAGTGACTAAATCATTACCTTGTAAAATAAGATGATCGACCATTAATAAAACAATTAAATCAGATTCGCTTATCCCTAATTTCTTATATTGCTCAAGCAACAAATAATGGAAGTCAATGGCAACCATAGAAGAATTGATATAGCCCATATTATTTCTTTTTCCTTTCCATCGCGATTTTATCGGGGTTTAAATTATCAAGCAAATTGGACAAAGTTGAAATAGCGACTTTTGTTTTTTCTTCAAGTTCAAACCCTAGTCTATTAGCAAACCTATTAGCCCTAAGAATTCTAAGCGGATCTTCCTTGATTCTAATATAAGGATTGCCGATAAATTTAATTAAAGAAGTTCGCAAATCTTTAATACCTTGATGGAAATCATATACATTGTTATCTATGTCAATATAGATGGCATTTATAGTAAAATCCCTACGGAAAGAGTCTAAGAAAATTGATTTTGTAAAACTGATTTTCGAAGGGTGGCGATAATCTAAATATTTTGATTCAACTCTCAAGGTAGTTATGTCAATATGGGTATCATTAACCTTAATCTTTACGCATCCAAACTTAGAAAAAGTATAGTCGCCGTCAGGATAAATGTTCTTAATCTCATTTGGAGTAGCGTCAGTTACAAAATCATAATCTGATATCTCTAAACCTAATAAAAAGTCACGGCTAGTTCCACCTATCATATACAAAGAGTAGCCATGTTTTTTAAATTTGTTTGCGACTGCAATAAATACTTCTGGAAGCATGATCATATTTTACCATTATGAAGGTAAGAAAAAAGCCCCGGCAGTACCGAGGCTAAACCATCTTAGATAACTTAGTTAAGCTTTTCTTTTAAGGTTTTGGAAGGCTTGAAAGCGACGGTATTAGAAGCGGCGATTTCAATCTTTTCCTTGGTGGAAGGATTGGTTCCGACACGGGCGGCTCTTTCCTTCTTTTCGAAGATACCAAAGCCAGAGAGTTTGACGGCTTCACCCTTTACAAGGGCTTCTTCAATGGTGGCTAAGGCTTTTTCGACAACAGCTTCAGCATCACGATGTGAGACTTCAGCTTTTCCGGCGACAATGGTGATTAATTCAGCTTTGTTCATGGATATTTTATCCTCCTTATGCTGTTTGGTAAAAAAAAATTAACATCTAGACACGTGTTTTGCAAGTTATTTTTTAAAAATTACCTAAAAAAGATACTGTTTTTAGGAATATTGAGCAAAAATTCGATGCTATCGACACTTTTTTAAGTTAAAAATTCAAAATGTCTTTAAAACCTATTTTCTTTCTCGATAAATTATATTTATTGGAGTGCCTGTAAAATCAAAAGATTCACGAAGACTATTCTCCAAATATCTGGTATATGAGAAATGCGCGAATTTTGGATTGTTGCAGAACATAACAAAAGTTGGAGGGTTAATCGAAACCTGAGAAGCGAATTTTATATTTAGTCTTCCATGATTAAAATCGGGGGTTGGGTTTAAGGCTTGGGCGTCAGAAATTATTTCATTCAAAATTGATGTCGGTACACGACGACAGCAAGAAGTATATGCCTCGTCTATTGAAGGCAAGATATTACTAACACCTTTTAGAGTTTTGGCGGAAGTGAAAATAATTTTTGCAAAATCCAAGAACTTGAATCTACTTCTAATTTCTTTTTCGAACTCAGTTTGCATTAGACCTTTAGGAGCTTCGTCCCATTTATTGACCACTATCACTATTCCTTTATGGGCCTCGAATGCATAACCGGCGACATGCCTATCTTGGTCGAGAATACCAACGGAGGCATCAATGACTAAAATAGCTACATTGCTTCTGTCAATGGCACGCAGGGCTCGAATTGAAGCAAATTTGTCAACCGATTCATAAATTCTACCCTTCTTAACTAATCCTGCGGTATCAATTGCAACATAGTGTTTATCATTAACAGTAAATGGAGTATCAATAGAATCTCTAGTTGTTCCAGCCAAAGAATTTACGATAACTCTATTCTCACCAAGAATTGCATTTGTAAGAGAAGACTTGCCAACATTAGGTCTACCAATGAAACAAAAAGAAATCGCATCTTTATTTTCTTCCTCTTTTTCTTCAGGAAGCAATTTGATTATCTTATCAAGCAAGTCGCCAATGCCAATACCGTGACTAGAAGAAATGCAAATAGGATCTCCTAAGCCAAGTGAATAGAATTCGGCAGCGTTACCAGTCGATTCTACATTATCAATTTTATTTACAGCTAAAATAACAGGCTTGTTAGCCTTGTAAAGCATTTTGGCTACAGCCCTATCATCGCCAGACAATCCTTTTTTTCCATCGACAACAAAAACAATGACGTCTGCCTCGTCGATAGCAATTTGAACTTGTGCCCTTATTTCTTCTTGGAATGGAGCATTTTTAATTTCAACTCCGCCAGTATCAACAACCGAGAATTTCTTAGTAAGCCATTCTCCAGTTCCATATATCCTATCCCTAGTAATACCAGGAGTATCTTCTACAATGGAAAGTCTAGTGCCAACCAATCTATTAAATATTGTAGATTTTCCCACGTTTGGGGAACCAACTAATGCAACTAATCCTAATGACATTTTTCACTGACTCCTGTTTTGTCTTCAACAATCTTTAAAATTGCATCGACAACTTGCTCAATATTTAGGTGGGAAGTGTCTAAAACAATTGCATCTTCAGCTTCTCTTAATGGGGCAAAATCCCTATGGGAATCTATATAATCTCTTTTCTTAACATCATTAACGACATCTTCATAACTGGTGGGAATGCCTTTTTCAACATTTTCATCATATCTACGTTTTGCTCTAGTTTCTACTGACGCTATTTGATAAATTTTTACATCAGCATTTGGAAGAACGTAAGTGCCAATATCCCTACCATCCATTACCACCGATTTTGACTCAGCCATTTTCCTTTGCATTTCAACTAAAGCAAGTCTTATGTCTTTATAGGAAGCAATATAGGAAACATTAGAAGAAACTAATGGTTCTCTTATTGGAGCTGTTACATCTTCGCCATTACAAATAACTTTTCCATTTTCAAGCAAGTCAATCTTTACATCTTTTATGATTGAGCAGGATTCTTGTTCATTTTTTGGGTCTAGATTGGCCTTTATTACAGCGTGAGTAAAAGCACGATACATAGCTCCTGTGTCAATATAGGTAAACCCTAGTTTTTTGGCTACGATCTTAGCGACAGTGCTCTTACCAGCCGCTGCAGGTCCATCGATAGCAATAGAAATTGTCTTGCTCATGTTTACTCCCTTACAAACAATACATACATTAAAATAAGTCCTATAACAGCTAAAACTGCTACAAGAATCTTTAGCCATAGAAGCGATCTTCTTCTTTTTAAATAGGCTAAATATGGTGCTTTTATTTTTTCGTTATCTTCATCAACGTAAATTTTGGCGTTGTTAGGACTAATGCCACCATCATTCGGAATTTCCTCATTAGCCTCGCCATCACCTAAAAAAGATCCATCAGGAGCAAAACAAGAAGCAGGCATCCTGCTAATTTCTTGTCTATATTTCGCATAACGTTCAATTCTAGTTTCCATACCCCTATATTTTAGGCTTTTTTATTATCAATAATAAAGAGTCTAGGCAAAATAAAAACAAAGATGAGCAATTCACCTTTGCCTTTTTGGTTTTAAATTAGTTAGAAGCACCAATTAAATGCTTGAATAATAAACACCAAATAACGTCAACCCACCCAAAGACAATACCAAAGAATGTAACTAGTAAAGCTAGGACTAATCTGATTGGGGTCCTCCTATCAAGGAAGGCAGTCCAACGAACTACGAGTTCAGTAATCCAGTTAACGAATGGGACTAAAAGAAGCAAGACTTGGACTAGACGTGATTGACTATTAAACCATCTCATTTTTGTTTTCCTCCGTGTTTAATATACTACATAGACACCAAATATGAACAAAAATATTTCAAATATGTGTTTACACATAAAGGCATCTTAGCCTTTTATTAATTTATAAATATTGAACAAAAGCAATTCTCTTCTTATAATAGCCCTATCCATTGGAGGAAATGAAATGGCCAAAAAATTAAAAGTCGATGACGATATGTGCATCGGTTGCGGACTCTGTGTTGGAAGCCACCCAACCGTCTTCGAATTCAATGATGATGGAAAAGCCACTGTCGTTGCTGAAGCCGATGATGCCGAAGCCGAAGATGCAATCGCCAATTGCCCAGTCCAAGCAATCAGCGAAGACTAATTATTAATAAAGTTAGCCCAGGAGTTAATCCTGGGTTTTCTTTTTGGGTGTAAAGCGTAAGAAGACGTGTAAAGAACGATAAATAATAAAGGTTAAAACAATAATAATCGCATCTTTGATCGCATTAAAAGGAGCAACGGCTAATAATCCATAACTCCAGCCAACATCACTTATTGCAGGATTGGCGTATCTCATTATTTGAAGTAATCCTTCAGGAGTAATTTTTAACATCCAAAGATAAAACGGAATCAATACATAAACATTTAAAACAACTCCGCAAATTATTTGGACAACTGTTCCTATTCCAAATCCAATAGCAACACCTTTTAAATTTCTCTTCTTTGAATAAATAAAAGTAGTTAATCCAACATAGATGCTAGATAAGACAAAATCGGCAAATTCTCCAACACATAAAGTTGAAGTCATAGGCAATTTGACAATTGTCTTGATGGCAATGACGGCAATTCCGCTGACTGGGCCATAGGCAAATCCACAAATAAAGGCTGGTATTTCATCAAAATGAAGACTTAAGAAAGATGGAATAAATGGTAATTTGATATTGAAGATAGGAACTGTATACAAAATAGCGCTTATCGCCCCAAACATGGCAACTCTAGCTATAAATCTTGTAACATTGAATTCTCTTTTGGTATTAAAAGAAAAGTAGACCTTGAAAGTTAAAACTAAGACGATAACAAACAAGGCAAGGGCTACATAAGAGTAAATTGGCATAAAAAATCCTCCCAAATGCGACAAACAGGGAGGTCAAATCGTGCATCTTCTTTTATCCGGACTTTACCGTTGGCTTTGGAATTTCACCAAATCATGCTCATAGAGCTTGTGGGCTTTACCACCAGTCGACGTAATTATCGTCGCCCTGAAGCAACTACATTATAATACGTTTTTTCTTTACGGGTAGGGTTAAATCGAAATTGATACACTTTACTTACATTTAAATGAATCAATAAATCTTTCTTTATCTTCTTTTGAGTTGAAGTTTAAAGTAATGCTTTTTTCTCTTTCAGATGATGAAATTAAACCAGAAAACGATATAATGGGTTCGCTATTTTCCAAATAAGGCTCATTATTTATTAAAGCATGTGCAAGCCTTTCGCTCTCTCTGACCGAGAGCTTTTTCTCATTAATTATTTTGTAAGCCGTCTCTAATTTTTCACCCTCTAAAGAAACTAAAGCCCTTGCATGTCCATATGATAATTTACCTAGAGTAATATCTTTCTTGATTGGATCAGGAAGAGAAAGAATACGTAAAATATTGGTTATCTGGCTACGTGAAAGGTGAGATAAATCCGCCAAAGTTTGTTGGGTATAGCCAAACAAAGATGAAAGTTGTTTACAAACAACAGCCATTTCCAGAACATTAGCAGACCTATTATCTCTAGTATCTGCTAAAAGCATGAGTAAAACTTCTTCATCCTCAGCATCTCTAACTACACAAGGAAGAGATAATATACCAGCCTTTTTAGCGCCGAAAAACCTTTTTCTACCTAATATTAATTCGAATCTATCGCCTTTTGATCTTACAATTAAAGGATTATAAAAACCTTTTTCTTTCAATCCTGCAGCAAAAGAAGAAACGACATCTTTAGGAATAACTATGTCCTTAATAAAACTAGTATCATCTATTAAAGAAGTAGGAATGAGCCTAGCAGGAGCGGCCTGATATTCCTTCTCCATGACGGCAATAACGTCTTCTTGGGAGAACTTTTCTATTAAATTAGATAAAGATGGAACAACTTTCTTACCTTCTCTTTTCATGGTCAATGACCTCACGAGCTAAAGAATAATAAGCGGTTGCACCCATGCTGGTAGGCTTGTAATTAATAACACTAGTCATAGCGGCCTGGCTATCGGCTATAGATTGGTTACGTGGAATAGAAACTAGGAATGTATTTTCCTTAAATAAACGTCTGACTTCAGAAGAAATCTCGGTCCCAAGCTGAGTTCTAGCGTCATACATTGTTAATAGGAATCCTTCTATTTCTAGACTTGGATTATATTTCTTTTGTACCGTAGAAATCGAAGACAATATAGCAGCTACAGCTTCCATAGCAAAATATTCACATTGAACTGGAATAATTACAGAATCGCAGCTAGCCAGAGCGTTTAAAGAAAGCGCACCTAAGGATGGAGGGCAATCTATAACGACATAATCATATTGTTCCTTGATTTGGTCTAATTGCCTTTTAAGCAAGAAAAAAGGATCGCTTACACCTTGTCCAATTAAAGATGCTTCTAATGATGCTAAACGCAAATTAGAAGGACAGATAAATAGGTTATCTTCGTTAGTTTTTAAAATAGTTTCTTCTAAAGTTGAAGCCCCAACAAGAACCTCAAAAGTAGTTTTCTTGCATAAAGAAATGTCGATACCGACACCACGTCCGGAATTACCCTGTGGATCAATATCTAAAAGAAGTACCTTCTTGCCAAGATGAGACAAGGCGGAAGATAAATTAATAGCGGTTGTAGTCTTTCCTACACCGCCTTTTTGGTTGGCGATTGCAATTACTCTACTCATGAATATCAAAATTATAAATGAATTTCTACCAAAGTGGCTTAGAAATTAATGTAGCCCATGAACGTGGGTACTTAGCTGGGGTCTCATTTACTTTCTTTAGGAAAATATTATACCTAAGGCTATTAGAAGAAGGTAAATAATCGAGGATTGTTTTTTCTTTAGCTAAACCAAGACTTTTTAAATGGGGCTCGGCTAGTTTTAATTCCTCTTCACCTTGATTGGATTTCATTGAAATTACATATCCGCCAATCTTAACTAAAGGGGCGCTAACTTCGCATGTAGTAGATAAAGAAGAGAAGCCCCTAGAAGTAGCAACATCGAAGTAATTCCTATATTCTTTCATGTCTTCAACTCTTCCAATATGGAAATAAACATTTGAGATTTGCAGTTCTTTTTTAATAAATTCAAGGAACTTAAATTTCTTAGCAGTCGAATCAACTAGGGTTACTTTTGCACTTGGATTAACTAGAGCTATAATCATTCCAGGGAACCCTGCGCCAGAGCCAATATCAGCAACTAACTTATTAGAAAAATCAAAAGATTCCATCAAAAGAAGGCAATCGAAAAAATGCTTTTCAAAGATTTCGCTTTCTTCTTTTATAGAAGTTAAATTCATCTTTTCATTCCATTTGATTAAGCTAGATGCATATGTATTGAATTTGTTTTCTAAAGAGGAATCGATAGCAATACCTTTTTTGGACAAAAGTTCTTGCATGATCTTGAAATTCATTTCTTCATCCTCCTTAGATTCAATAATAATATAGAAATATCAGCAGGATTAACCCCATAAATTCTAGAAGCCTGGGAGATTGAAGTCGGCCTAACTGTATCTAATTTAGTTCTAGCCTCCAAACGTAATCCATCCATATGTAGATAATCAATATCGCTTGGAATCAGCATATTCTCTTCTTTAATTAATAAAGATGCTTCTCTTTCTTCCTTTTTAATATAGCCATCATATTTAACAATTGCTTCTAGAGATTGTATTTCTTGATAATCTAAATCAAAGTCTTTTAACCCCTCAGTTATTGGACGAATCTCTTCATAATGGAAGAAAGGTCTTTTTAATACATCGTAAGATTTCAAACCAACTGAAGTTGGCTCTCCTCCCTTTTCGATTAAAAGAGAATTTAGTTTATCTTTATCAGTAATATTACTAACTTTCAAAGCTTCTATAGCAGCATTTATTCGAGCATATTTTTCTTTGAATTTTGAATACACGTCTTCGCTAAGTAGACCAATTTCATGGCCCAAATCCATTAATCTAGCATCAGCATTATCGTTTCTTAAAAGCAAACGATACTCAGCCCTAGATGATAAAAGTCTATAAGGCTCTTCAGCGCCTTTTGTAACTAAATCATCAATCATGACTCCAATATAAGCTTCGCTGCGTTTTAATATAATCGGATCTTGGTTATGTAGATACCTACTAGCATTAATTCCAGCCATCAAGCCTAGTCCTGCAGCTTCTTCATAACCGGAAGTTCCGCATATTTGTCCAGCTACAAATAAACCTGGAACGTTTTTAACCATTAACGAACGATCAAATTGGAAAGAAGTCAATGCATCATATTCAATTTGGTAGGCGTACTTTAGTATTTTCGCATTTTCTAACCCCGGCAATGAATGTACCATGATTTCTTGGATATCATGAGGCATTCCAGTAGAAAATCCTTGTAGATAGATGGAATTACCGTCTTCAGTTTCCGGTTCTAGAAACAATTGATGTCTAGGCTTATCGGCAAATCTAACAACCTTCGATTCAATTGAAGGGCAATATCTAGGCCCGTTAGAAGTTATATTTCCATTAAACAAAGCAGAATCGGGAAGATGCTTATTTATGATATCTAATGTTTCTTTGGTCGTATAAATCAAATAGCAAGGAAGTTGCTTTGAATAGTCTCTTTTTGTCTTAGGGAAGAAGGAAAAAGTCAAAGGCAAAGTCGAGCCAGGTTGGATTTCTCCTTTTGAAAAATCAATGGTATCTTTATCGATTCTAGGAGGTGTTCCTGTTTTAAGTCTAAATGTCTTTATTCCTAGTTTATTTAACGAATCCGTGAGGGACGTGGATGCTTTTTCTCCATCTGGGCCGCCAGAAAAAGAAGATGTCCCAGAAATGATTCTAGAATTTAAATAAGTACCAGTAGTTACAATTACAGTCTTGGATTTATAGACGTTTTTATTAGTAGTAACAACAAAAAAACGATCTTCCTTTGTAATTGAAATTGCTTCTTCTCCAACTAGAGTTAAATTAGGGGTCGCAGAAAGAAGACTCTTAATTATTCTAGGATAGAGTTTCTTATCTTGCTGCGATCTTAAACATTGTACTCCGGGACCTTTTCCGGTGTTCAATATCTTCATTTGAAGAGGATTAACATCAGCCGCAGTAGCCATTAACCCGCCTAAAGCATCAATTTCCCTAACAACATTCCCTTTAGCAGAGCCTCCTATATGAGGATTACAAGGCATGTTGCCTAGCATATCTAGATTCAAACTTAAAAGAAGGGTCTTATTCCCTAGTTTTGCAAGAGCATGACTAGCCTCAACTCCAGCATGCCCTCCGCCAATAACAATTGAATCAAAATCAAAAGAAGACATTAGCCAACTGACCCCACCATGTCCATCTTAATTAGTTGATTAAGCTCAACCGCATATTCCATTGGCAATTCTTTAGAGAATGGTTCAATAAAGCCCATAACAATCATCTGTGTCGCATCTTTTTCGGATAATCCACGGCTCATTAAATAGAATAATTGGTCCTCACTAATCTTGGAAACAGTAGCCTCGTGTTCGATATAAGAGGCAGAATTTTGTATTTCATTAGTAGGAATAGTATCGCTTCTACTTGCTTCATCTAGGATCAAAGTGTCGCACTCGACGTGTGATTTTGATCCGATTGCATCAGGCTCGCTACGTACAGTACCCCTATAATTAGCAACGCCTCCACCTTTAACAATGGATTTAGAAATAATTGTCGAGGAAGTATTTTTTCCTTTATGAATCATTCTAGCCCCGGCATCTTGATATTGACCCTTACTAGCAACTGCTATAGAAATGCAAGTTCCTTTAGCCCTATCACCAGCTAAGATGCATCCAGGATATTTCATATTGACCATGGAGCCGATGTTTCCATCAATCCATTCCATTAAGCCATCTTCTTCAACATAGGCGCGCTTAGTAACTAAATTAACAATATTATTAGACCAGTTTTGAACAGTCGAATAACGGCATCTAGCACCTTTGCCAACATATATTTCGACAACAGCAGCATGTAAAGAATCTTTTGAATAAATTGGAGCAGTGCAACCTTCGACATAATGTAAGTCAGCCCCATCATCAACAATGATTAAAGTTCTTTCGAATTGGCCTGATTTTTCATTGTTAATTCTAAAATAAGACTGCAAAGGTTTGTCCAAATGCACGCCTTTTGGAACATAGATAAAGCTTCCTCCGCTCCAAACTGCACCATTTAGTGCGGAGAATTTATTATCGGCAAAAGGAACAATTGTATTGAAATATTTCTTAACTAAATCCGGATACATTTGTAAAGCCATGTCAGTAGAAAGGAAGATGACTCCTTTTTCTTCGACTTCTTTTAACATGTTGTGATAAACAACTTCGGATTCATATTGGGTAGAAACACCTGAAAGATATTTTTGTTCGGCTTCAGGAATACCTAACTTAGAAAAAGTATCTTTAATAGTCTTAGGGACCTTATCCCATGTATTTTCTTCTTTTTCGCTTGGTCTAGTAAAATATGTATAAGTATCAAAATCCAAAAAAGACAAATCAGGTCCAAAAGAAGGCATTTTCATAGCCTTAAAAGTACGATAACTCTTCAAACGGAATTCCTTCATCCATTCAGGTTCATGCTTCAATGAAGATATTTCCTTAACTATATTTTCATTTAAGCCCTTTCCAGTAGAAAGAATGGATACGTCTTTGTTTTTGAAACCGTATTTATATTGTTCATCAACGATTTCGCTAGCTTTAGTCTTATCGTCCATCTTTCTTCTCCTTTAGCAAGCAATCCATTGCATCCCAGCCAATAGTGGCGCAATGAATCCTAGCAGCTTGTTTTCCAGTGTTCATGAAAGCAAGAGCCTCATCTAGAACGCTAGCATCATATTCCTCTTCATGAAGCATATGGTGATATTGTTCGATTATGTATTCGGCTTGTTCTTTGCTTTTTCCAATTAATAAATCACAAAGAATATCGCTCGATGCAGTCGATATAGCGCAAGCCACCCCATCCCAACACGCATCTTTTACATTGCCATTTTCATCATATTTAAGGAAAACATCGATATCGTCAATGCAATTAACAGAAGATGAATGAGTAGATAAAAAACCATCTCCTTCCATTTTGTGTTTATGTCTAGGAGAAGAATAATGATCCATAATGATTTCTCTCATTATTTCAGGAGTGAGTTCAATTGAAATAGGCATTTAAGTAATCTCCTTCACAAGTAGAAACAGCATCAACAAGAGTATCGATATCTTCTTTTGTAGTATATAAGTAGAAAGAAGCTCTTATCGTAGCAATGGTTCCTAAAAAATCTATCAATATTTTAGCGCAGTGTTGCCCAGACCTACAGGCAATACCTCTAGAATTTAGATAAGTTGCAGCATCTTGAGCAAAGACATTATTTACGTTAAACGTTACAATGCCCCCCTCGGATTTCTCATTATAGATGGTGCATTTACCTGTAGCCTTTAGCTTTTCAACACAGTATTTCTTTAATTCTTCTTCGTGTTTTTCAATGTTATCTAGTCCAATAGAAGTTAGATAATCAATAGCGGCATGTAACCCAATAATTCCTTCTAGGTTTTGAGTTCCTGCCTCAAATCTAAGAGGAGGTTCTAGATAATTTACATCACCACACATATCAAATTTGGCATTCATTCCTCCGCCAGTCATGAAAGGTTCCATCTTTGAAAGCAAATCGAATTTTCCATACAAAACCCCGATTCCAGTTGGACCACACATCTTATGGCCAGAGAAAGAAAGGAAATCGATATCGCTATCTTTGACATCCATCTTTATATGAGGGACAGATTGGGCTCCATCGACAACAATTAAAGCACCATGCTTATGGGCGATGGCGGCTAATTCTTTTATAGGAGCGATATAACCAAGTACATTAGTCACGTGGGCGACACATAGCAATTTGACATCAGGGGTCAACGCTTTTTCTAGATTTTCAGGTGTTAACCTTCCGTCTTTATCAAGAGGAATGAAATCAACTTGGCAACCAGTCATTTCCGAAACCTTATACCAAGGAAGAACATTTGAAGCATGTTCAGCCTGGGTAAGAAGGATTTTGTCGTTCTTAGTTAAATATTTAACCCCGTATCCAAAAGCAACAAGATTAATAGACGCCGTAGTTCCTGAGGTAAATACAACTTCGGTATCTTTTGAGTTAATAAATTTTGCAACAGCCCTTCTAGCATTCAATACTTCCATATCCATATTAAAGCAAAGGTCATAATCGCCTCTATGGGAATTGCTAGTTTCTTTCGTATAATATCTAGAAACTGCTTCTAAAACGCAATCTGGTTTAAAAGTTGTAGAAGCATTATCAAGCCAAACAAGGTCTTTTCCTTGCATCTTGATTTTGTTTCTATACATTGGAAAATCGTTTCTAATTTTATATGGATCTAACATTAAAAACCCTCCTCGATACAAGAAAGTATCTTCTTCCTTAAATCTTCATCGGAGAAATATTCGACAACAGGTTTGAGGTATCCAAGTGTAATCAAACGTTTAGCTTCTTCTTCGCTTAACCCTCTAGACATTAAATAGAAAAGATGGGAATCGTTAAGTTTACCTACTGTAGCACCATGAGAAGCAATGACGTCATTTTCGTCAATCTTGAGTACAGGAGAGCATTTGCCGTCCGCGCCTTGGTCAAAAACAATAATCTTGGCTTCTTGTCTGGTATTTGACTTTACTGCATATTTTTCAATTGAAGAAACGCCAGTGAAAGTAAGTCGAGAATTATCTTGGCAAATACCGTAGTTAGACATTAAGCTGTTGCTTATTTTTTCTTTATGGAAGCAAGAAGTCGAGAATATCTTTCTATCATTATTTTTACTAAGCGAAGATAAGTTCCATTTACAAGAAGCGCCTTCACTTAAATTGACATTTATTTCAAATTTTCCTGAGCCATTAGAAAAATCTGCAAAAGCGCCTCTAAACGAACCACCTTTTTTAACATTTACATTGACTTTTGCAATTGGAAAATTAGAAAATGCAGCGAAATCAAGTTTTAATTCTTCGCCTTCTTCTACCTCAAAATCAAGGTCTTTTATATCATTATCAATAAGTGTTAATTGACGCATATCAATTATTCCTTTATTGCTAATCTTGTAGCACATTCGCCGATGGAAACTTTATTCATTTCTTTTTCTTCCTTGGCAATAGAAATACCCAATTCTTTTTGAATCCATTCATAACCTTCGCCATCGATCCTCTTGATTATTTCAGGACCACCTTCAACAGCAATTCTACCATTAATCATAACAGCTGCACGGGTTGGATGAATCATTTCGTATAGACGTGCATAATGGCTAATTACTAGGAACCCTCTGCCATTATTTTGTTCTTCCCTAATGTTTTTAGAAACTATTTGCATAGCGTCAACGTCAAGCCCAGAATCGATTTCATCAAGAAGAGCGAATTTAGGTTCAAGCAATATCATTTGGAGTATTTCGTTCCTCTTCTTTTCACCTCCAGAAAAACCTTCATTTAGGTTTCTAGAAGTCATTTCAAATGGAATACCTACTCTTTCATAGGCTTTCTTTAATTTGGAATAGAATTCAAAAAGAGTTAAAGGCTTTTCTCTTCTAGCATTAAGAGCGGCTTTTAAGAAGTCACTAGAATTTACCCCAGGTATTTCAACTGGGTTTTGTAAAGCAAGGAACAAGCCTTTCTTGTTACGTGTGTCAACACTCATCGAAAGAACATCTTCTCCATCAAGGGTTATCGAACCGCTTGTAACGGTAAATTCAGGATTGCCCATAATCGCGGCAAGTAAAGTTGACTTACCATGGCCATTAGGACCAAGCAAGGCAAGTGTCTCGCCTTCATTTATTTTCAAATTTACACCCTTTAGGATTTCTTTATCTTTTACCGATACATGCAAATCTTTAATGACTAGTTCGCTCATACATACACCTCAAAGCGTGTATATTCTAGTCAGTTGAACTCTCTTAAACAACAAAAGTAATAAAAAACTTTTCTAACCAAAGATAAATCTTTGTACATTTTTCACTCCTTTTTAGGCATAAAATACCTATATTTCGCCCACACAGGCAATTACGCATAAAAAATTCTTGTAAGATTACTTATTAAAGTAATATCATTAACACGCTACGTTCAAGACGAAGGAGGAACGAGTCTAGTATGAAAAAAGCCAAACTCACCCTCGGAATTGTTAGTGCATTAGTTGCAACCGGTGCTTTAGCCGCTTGTAATGAGGTCACTTATAATGAGGGCGTGGTGCTATCTTACACAGACGCCGCAGGTAAAGTTACAAACTATACCGCCGAAGAACTATTCGGAAGCTATATGAATTCTAGCAGCGCTGCAAGCACCGCATTTAACAAGGTTCAAGAAGTATTAATCAGAAAATTCTACGAAGAACCATCTCAAGCTGCCGCACTCGCGGAGTTAAAAACTAAAGCACAAAAGAAAGTCTCGGGTTTAAAAGACCAGGCTGAAACCAATGCCAAGAATAACGGGACTAAATACCAAGAAGAATTTGAGAAGCTCTTGGATAGCGCTGGTGTTGATAATGTCGATCAACTTCTAGACCAAAAACTCTATGAAGAAGAAAAAGATAAATATACCACCGACTACTACACCCAACAAAACCTTGATGCTATCCGTGATGGCAAAAAGTGGGAAGGCCTCGAAGGTTCTGAAGATACCTATGGTCCAGTCACCAAGGGTTATCTAAAAGACAAGATGCCATATCACGTATCCCATATCTTGGTCAAACTTGGAAGTGCTTCAAGCAATGAACACGCCCAAGCTACCATTTCTTCTTCTGAATCGAAGAAGTTATCGGATGTCGTTAAGGAATTAGCTGGTGCCGATAGCACTGACGAAACCGGCAAGACCACTTCTAAAGATAGACTTACATTTGGTAACATTGCCTATAACCTTTCCGAAGATGATGGATCCGCAAAAGAATATGGCGATCTTAAAATAATGGATAAAGATACTGAATTTGTCCAAGAATTCAAACTTGGCCTATATGCAGTCGATGCCATTTACAATAAGCAAGCAAATGAATATGGCGCTGGCGTTAAGAATAACCTATTACCATCCGCTGATGCTAAAGTCGGAAGTGACACTGTTACTTCTTTATTTGAAGCACGTGGAATTGGAACAATCCCTTACGGTGCCTTTGTTGCCTTAGGTGATGATGATGTTTCCTGGGCAAGCCATAGCAATGGCGAACCTGACCTTGGATATGAAGTCAATAGTAATTCTTCTACCTTCTATCCACGTAATGTCTTGTTCAACAAATACATGAACAACCACCAAATAGCTGTCATTACCCCAAATTCAATTGATTATAATGACTTCCTTGAAGGCACTGCATCAGTTGCGGCCGACTGGGCTTCCTATAAGACAAGCGAAATTGGAGCTAATAACCTTCCAGTTACTGCTGGTAAACCTTCTGCCGCTTATGCTGGCTTACCTGGATTCCAAAACGATACCAAAGGCATTATTGGTTTAACCGAAAATGTCTTAACAAACGAAAAAGGACAAATCGTCTTCGCTGTTAGAGCTGGAACTTCTTCCTATCAAGGAATCCACTTCATCACCGTTGACCGTTCTGCCTTAGCTGAATATGCCACCCCAACCGGTGCCTTAGCTACCAAAGCCGATTATGGAGATGGAAAATCAAGTAACGTTACCAGTCTTTCTGAATACTGGACAATGTTATCTCCATCAAAGGTTGCTACTAGCGAAGATAAGCTTGGAGATTCCAATTATTATCCTTCCTATAAGAATAGTGATGGAAAGATTGCTGCCAAGACTACATTCGTTAATAAATTCCAATCATCTGCCGATTCTAATTACACCGAAAGAACTAGCAAGATCTCTAGCGCTGTAAAAGATTACGACAAGAACATGGATACCTACATGATCCAAGAATTATTGGAAGCCAAAAATACTGATGGAACCAAGAAAATCAACTTCAAGGACGAGAAGATTGGTGATTTAGTCAAGAGCTACATCAAATCAAAACGTGTCAAAGCTGTAGAAGACAAGCAAGATTCCTTCGACGAAGCTTGGATTACCTACGCTGAATACTTACAACAACAAGATGCCGCTAGAAAGATGAAAGATGATGGCAGCCAACGCTTAATCTCTGAAGTCTGCGCTATCGGATATGGTTCCAATGACGCTAAAGCCAAAACTGGCGACTGGTCTAAGGGAGGAGCTTGCTACGATGGAAAATAAATTCATGAAAAAGACAATTCTTACCTTGCTAGCCGCAACAACCATTGGACTAGCTGGTTGCTCTGATGTCGAGGCCGCTCTTCCATCTTCTAAACAAGATGAGATGATCCTAGATATCGAAAACATCCCGAATAACAATCTTCAACAAATCTATGAAGCTCTAGTTACTTCTGGTGATACAAATTCCGAAAAGATTCTCGACAATATCCTATATATATATGCTAAGACTCTATTTGGAAGCTTCTATGATGTAAAAAACGATGCGGGCACTGTTACCGAAGAAGGTTTATTCACCATCGCTGGTAATGATGCTAAAATCGCCGAGTTCATCAAGACACATTCCGTTTATGGAACTGGTGAAGAAGGTGTTAAAAACTGCAAAGCCTTCATCGCTCACATTAAAGATTCAATTCTAAATTCCTTCTATTCGGTAATTACCAATTCTAGTTACCAAAAGAGATCAGAATTCCTAGAAGAGAAATTCTATAATGCCCAAGTTTCTGAATTATTTGATCTAAAGAAGCCATCTAGCTTTGTTACAAAGCAACTTGACGGAAACAAGACCTATAAAGATGCTGAAGAATATTTCACAGATTTATATGTTACCTATCAAGATTATATCGAAAAGAGCCTTCTCCCAACCGCTTTTAGAAAGTCCTTGGTTGAAGAATATTTAATCGAAAAGAACTATGGTTCACTTGGTAGAAGCTATGCCCGTAAAGTCCAATATATCGCTTTACCTGATATTGAAAGCAAAGACGGTGCTGCTCAAAGATTAGTTAGAAGCTATTCTAAATTAGTCATTAGCAAGACCGATGATGAAATCAAAGCTGCAGTCGCTGGAATCGAACCAGCCTCAGTTAGAGACCTTCACTTCCTAGATAATCTATATAAAGGATTATTCGAAGCAGGAAGCAAAGAAGAAGCCTATGCCAACTTGATTTATGCCGAAGCCGGATTCTCCACCGAAAGAGAAGAAACCTCCTGGGGCAAAGTCAATAAGGATTATAAAGGTCTAACCGATGACCGTAACAAGACTGGATCCACCACCGACTTCACCAATTCCGGTGCCTATACAAAGGAAATCGGACTTGAATTGAAGCGTAGGGAAATCCAAGCCACCACCAAAGTCACCGAAGGTTGGTACACTTCTACTGGGTTATCTGATTTAGCCTCTTCAATAAAGACTAGATTATTCAAGATTTCCGTTGCTAACGAAGTTGATTCATTAACCACTGGAGCCAAAGGAAACTTTGGTTGGAATGTCCAAGGTTCATATTACATGATTCCTGAAACATATGAATCTAACGAAGCTTATCCATATTGCATGTATGATAAAGACACCACAACCTGGTATATCGTAAGAGTTGACGAAGCCGTCAAAGCTCCTAAGTTATCCCAAACTGGTGACGATAATTACGCTACAATGGGTAAAAATATGCGTGAAATCGTTCTAAATGTTGCTTCCTTATTATCTGATACAGATTCCTATAAGAAAGCCGCTAAACAATATTATGTTGAGAAGATGGCCTTTAGTTACCATGACCAATCCGTCTATAACTACTTCAAATCCACCTTCCCAGATCTCTTTGATTAATAAAGAAGATATATAATATAAGGGCAGATTAAGTTCTGCCCTATTTTTGTAGAAAGGTTATTTATGAAAGACGTATTCTGTAAAATCATCGATGGTGAAATCCCTTCTAGCGTCGTTTATGAAGATGATGATGTATTAGCGATACTAGACATCTCCCAAACCACTAGAGGTCATACCCTAGTCATGCCAAAGAAGCATTATGATTCCTTCTTATCTTGCCCACAAGAAGAAATGCACAAAGTAATGGATGTTGCTAGACGTATCGGACAAGCCGAAATCTCTATTCTAGGAGCAAAAGGAGTAAATATCCTTACTAATGTCGGCGAAGTCGCTGGACAAAGCGTTCCACATTTCCATGTCCATGTCATTCCTAGATATGTCGGAGGACAAGGAGGCTTCCAGATAACAATGAAAGCCCAGGATGTCTCTAGCATGGACCTTCCACGTCTAGCTCACGAAATCAATAAAGCCATGAAGTAAAAAAGATGAGGTTCGCGCCTCATCTTTTTAATTCGTCTAATTCTTTTTCTAAGCTTAATCCTGATGGAGAGGAAGAAGCCTCTAGGCTAAATGGATTATAGAAGAACCTATTGTCCATCGTCATTATTTTTGAAGTATTCTCCCCTTTTTCAGCCCCTTCATAGGCTTTATCTAAAATCATCATCTTAGCATCAAAATCATCAATGCAAGAAACGGCATAGGCTTCCTTAGTAAGCGGTAAGACAGGGGAACCAAATTCATATTTGCCATGGTGGGACAATATTATATGTTCTAGCATTGAAGCCATCTCGTGTTTATGGAATAAAGGAGAACTCTTTGTCTGTTCTTCTTTTGGTAGAGACTCGAATTCATGCATACCTAGTCTTTCAGCCTCTTTCCTGACCTCGTAGAAGCCTAAAGAGATGTGACCGATTAATTTACCATCCAAAGTAAATTCGGCGTTAGGAAGGCCAGATAATTCAATCATCTTGCCAAAATCATGGACAAGGCAACCTGCTAAAACCAAATCCCTATTGAGTTTTGGATAAACCGCGCAGAAAGATAATCCTAAATCCGCCATGGTAACGGAATGATAAATAAGTCCAGACTCGAATTCATGATGGTTTCTAACCGCGGCTGGCCAAATAGAAAGCTTCTCTAGGTATTTGTTAACTAAATTAGATACCAAAAGCTTTAAATCCTTATCGGAAATTGAATTGACATAGGCTTTTAGCTTATTTACCAAATCTTCCTTTTTGACTGGAGAAGATATAGCAAAATCATTTGGATTTAACCCAAGGGTATCGCTAGTAACCTTAAACAAGCGAATTTGAAGTGATTTATTATAGGAAAGCACTTTGCCTTCAACATGGACTACATTTCCTTTTTTTAATATCTCTTCTTCATTATTTATTTCCCATAGACGAGCTGAAATTTGGGAAGATTGGTCTTGAAAAGTAATGGCTAGATAAGGCTTACCATTCGTATTGACGCATTTTTTGCAATCGCTGACTAGTAATGGCCCAGAAAAGCTATCGCCATCTTTTAAATCAATTATTTTCATCGTTTTCTCCTTTTACCAAATTAGAAATATCATCATATTCGTAGCCTTTCCTTAATAGGTAAGAAAATATAGCCCTAGACAATTTATAACCGCTGTATTTTCTTTCATATCTAGTTTTTGCAATTAGATAATCGGATTCTAGATTGGATTTATTTTCTTCTTCGCTAGGAAAAGATAAGGCTTGATTAGTCGCCTCTTTTGCAACATCTAGATCAAATCCTCTTTCTCTTAAGGCTAATAAAGTCTTTCCAACCTTCTTATTCTTAGGAGCCTTTAATAACCTTCTATCTAATACCTTTACATAATTTAAAGCCTTTTCTAATTCTTTTTCTCTTGGAAAAGATAAATTATCAATTATTTCATTAGAAATCCCTTTTTGATGCAGATTAAATAAGACCTTATTTCTTCCATATAGCCTAAGCTCAGCAACATCTTCAGCATATGTCTTCGCATACATCTTGTCATCTAGAAGACCTTCCTTGGTTAGTTTATCAATTATTTTTTGGGCTAATTCAACATTCGCACCTCTATCTAATATCTTTCCATACAAAACATAGGAAGAATAGTTTTCCCTAGATAATAAACGTAAGGCATATTCCATATAACCTTCTTCCTTTTTAGAAGAAATCAGATTCAAATATTCCTGTTCGCTTAATTGCTTTCCTTCATATAGACGAAATTCAGTAAAAGTAAAAGGAGATAAAGACAATTTATCACCCGATTCGAAAGTAATGACTACTTCCTTTTTCCTTTTTCTAATGCTTTCGATTATTTCACCACGATTTTCTTTGGACACGTTTATACACCTCAATTATTGAATCATAGAAACGCTTCATAGAATAAATATCTATTGTCTTTAATGAAGCATTTACTATCTTTTTCTTGCTTGCATCGCTTAAATGCTTTACTTTTTCTAGTTTATCCGGGAAGTCATTCTCGTCTTTAAAGAAGAATCCAGTTTCATTATCTTTTATAGTCCCGGATAAATTATCATCATATCTAGCCAAGACGATTAATTCACTTGCCATAGCTTCCATAAACGTTAACCCTTGAGTCTCTGTAATTGAAGCTGAGGCAAAGCAATCCCCTAGATGATAATATTTCTGTGTTTCCCCCGGAGAGCATTTCCCTGTAAATATAGTCGAAGAAGAAATGCCTAACGAGTCTGATAAATCCTTGAGTTCTTGTTCGGCAGGACCCCAGCCAGTGATGACTAATTTTACTTTTTCCTGCGGATATTTTTCTTTAAACTTAGCAAAACCTTTTATAACTACATCGATGCTTTTCTCTTTTGCAATCCTACCTAAAGATAAAAGGACATAGTCATCTTTTTCGATTCCAAACTTCTTTTTTAAGGCAATGGTCTCTTCTTTGTTTTCATTAGATGGGGAGAATCTAGATAATTCAACTCCAGTCGGGATAATAGAGACAGTTGTATCGATTCGGATGGAGCGAAGATAATCCTTAATCTTCTCGCTAGGGGCGATAAATTCAGTATAGGCATTACTTTTCCCCCTAAAGAAAAATCTAACTGCATGCCTAGCAAATCTATCAAAATGTCCCTTAGTAACATAATATGTATAATCTTCAATCATCGTATGGAATGTATAGACTGATCCTATATGGAATTTAGAGGCAACTAAACCGCCGAATATACCAATTCCGGCATCAGTCTGGCAATGTACAACTTCAGGATGGAAAGAAGAAAGAATATCCATGGCTTTCTTGTTATAAAACATAGACATACGGTATCCATATAATGCTTTTAATTTGATTCCAGGAATCCTAAGAATGCCATCTTGGTAAGTAACATATTTAGAAAACGGGTTAGTAGTTACAACTATGACATTATGGCCATGCTCGACTAACGTCTTCCTTAAGTTGAAGGTAGACGTAGCAACCCCATTAATTTCTGGAGGATATGTGTCAGAGAATAAGGCTATATTCATAATTCCCACCTCTGCATTTCATTATCTTCCTCTTTTTGCTTTTTTCTAGACTTCCTTTCTTTAGTAGGCTTAACCTTCTTTGGAGGTTTATAAGTCTTCTTTAATGCAGGAACGTCTTCGATTTTATTTTCTTCTTTAGGAATAGATATTTCTTTATCTTTCTTTATCTTTCCAAAAGACATAGTCTCTGCAATCTTATTTTGGAGTGCTTTCCTAGATAATTGCCTGGTTTCGTATAAGGTATCTGCACTGCGCTTTCTTTCGTCGAAAGTAGCCATCTGGATATCGACGAATGTCTGACGGTTTGCATAATGTATTGGCTCTTTTGGTCTGCTCCTATAAAGCGCGGCAACTAATCCAGAAACCAATAAAGGAATATGGAAGGTTACTGTTCTCCATAAAATAAGAGTAGAGCTTACATATGTTTGTTCCCCAAAGAAATTGAAGAACAAGTATTGATAGAAAAGTTCAGAAACACCGGCAGATCCAGGAAGAGGGATAAGTCCTGTAATCATTTGATGGAAACTAGACAAGAAAGCGGCATGGAATAATTTATAGGCATCAAAGGTATCAAAAGCCTTAAGTGCCATACCAGCAATATAAGGAATTGAATTCCTAAGGAGAATCATGATTGAGAACAAGATAAACTGCAAAATAACTATAGGGATATTAGATTGTAGACGTCTAAGTTCAATCTTGAAGTTCTCAACTTGAACCCTAAGGTTTTCTCTAGCCTGGTCAGGCTTCTTGATAAGCTTTATCTTGCCAAGGAATCCAATCACATGATTTAAGATGAAATTATGGAATTTGTGGCTATAAGACATGCCTAAAAGAAGAAATATAACCGATATATTAAGTACGAACCCTACAATAATCAAAGGAAGCATAGGAATCGATAATTTCCAATCGAATATAGCAAAGTCCATGGATTTGATATCCATAATCCTGTTCCATTCAAATCCAATCGCGAATATATCAAAAGATATAAGGGCGGCCTGGTAAATAATAAACCACATTACCATAATAGAAGCGGCATTAGATATAACTAATCCCTGCGACTTCAAGGTATAGGCTTGCATGACCTGTCCCCCACTTGCCCCAGGAGTAATATCGCTATAGAACTGTCCAACAAAAGAAGCTGCTAGGCCTTGATGGAATTTATATTGTCTAGTATAAAGACGGCAAAAAGCCCAAATAATGACCCCATCCACGCAATAAGAAAGGAAAACCATGCCAATAATGATGACCATATATACCCAATCGGCCTTCGAGAAAGCATCAATAACCTTTCCAAATTGATCGCCCCATAAAGACAATGTCAAAGAAATAGCCGTAGCTATCAAGACGATTAAAATATATAAAACATATTTAACAGTCTTTTTCTTGTTTGTTGGAGTTGGAGCGTCTTTGTTTTTGTTAGATAGAATTGCCATAGAAGCAAACATATTTTACCCTAAATTCTTTAGGGTAGTGATAGGGAGTTATCTTAAGTAGTTATTAATCCTTTATTAAAGGGCTGAAATTAATGACAAATGTCTTTATTAAATCTTCAATCGGGACATCATATCCAGAATCGCACCAAGCACGGAAAACCCCTACCCCTGCGGAAAAAAGAAAGATTCCTACATACTTTTTAGTTTTTTCATCGCCTCTAAGATGAGGGGCAATGGTTTGGACTACGATTGGTTCGAAAGTTTTCTTAATCTTATATGTAAAATGGGATTGGGAAACATTGACAACCGTCTGTATTTTAGTCGCGTTATCTTTTAAATAGTTAGCGGTTTCATATAAACCTGCAAGATAATTGCCGGTAGAATGCTTGAATATTATCTTCGAAATATCAGAAATAATGATGTTTTCCACATCGTCGATGACATCCGATACATTTTCATAATGTAAATAAAATGTCGATCTAGATAATCCTAAATTGGAAGTAATATCTTTGACCGTAACGCCTTGAAAAGTGTTTTTCTTAAGCAACCTCAAGGTCTCTTCTCTTATATCTTCTTTAGTTTTTTCTACACGTAAGCTTTTCATAACAAAAAAAGATTAACACTAAAATGAACACGTGTCTATATTGAGTGTTTTACTTCTTTTTCTAATATTTTTAGGGATTTTTTATATAAAGAAGGCAGTCCCCCTTTAAAAGAAAAATAATAAAGAGAGGACGTTTTCTTATCATAAATTAAAGGCAATAAAGACTTTAACCTAGGTTCACTTAAGCCAAAAGAAGCTTCTTCTAACGAGATGAGCTTAATTGAATATTCCTTTAAGAATTCTAAATCGTCTTCAACCAATTTATCTACACATAGGAAATCTATTAATAAATAAGAACGTGCTTTCTTATTAAATGGACCAATATTAAAAGAATCGTGTTCAACCTTGCTTTTAAAAGATGATGTATTTTGGAAAGAAAAGGCATATACCTGCTTTCCATAATCTAAAGTAAACCTGCTTCTAACATAATTCTTATTATCAAATTCATATTTATTATCTAGGTGTTTTTTAAATGATTCCAAATCGAAATTAGATACATGGGTCAATTCAATTGAAGATAATTTGGCTTCCCTTGATGTTATAAAATATTCATTTATGCCTTTGCTAGTTTTAGCCATTACGACTAAAAAAATTATAGCCAAGACAAAGAAAATCCCCATTCCAACATAAAATAGATATGATCCATATCCAAATCTTTTTAAGTAATAGAAGATGATGATGCTAGAAATGGAACAAACGAAAATGAAAGTTAGGAGGGAAATTAACGTTATTACTTTCTTCTTGCTATATTTCATAATTTGGATAATAAAAGAATAAGCAAGTATTAGTCAATGTTTTTTAAATCGATAAAGCCATAACCGGCTAAATATGGCCCATACCTAAAGCCGATTGCAGGAGAGAATATAACATCAGGAAAATTGGTTTCAATTCCCGCGGTCACTTCTTTTTCCTTTAAAGTTTCTAGAAATTCCTTGCCAGTATATAGGTGGAACAAAAGATATTCTTTTCTTTTTTATCTCCGATAAGTTCTTTTACCTTTGCAAAGGTATCATCAAAAGCAATACGTTGGAAAGGGGTGTTTTTAATCATATCGAAATACCCATTTTTAGTAAGCTTAAATTCTGGAACATGATGGAATACCTTGGCAAAAATGTTTTTCCTCAAGGAAACCAGGTGATTTGCATATACGTAATCAATGTTTTTAGCAAGGGCAACTATGGTTTGGTTTTTAATTAACTTTTCTACCTTAACTAATATATCAGATGTAGGAACGCCCTTGTTGACCATTTCCTGTACTTTAAGGGCAATATAGCCTTGGTTAAAGCCAAATGTCCTTGAGTTAATGACATATGTCCTTATTTTAGATGCAAAATCTTTTGATAAAGAGCAAACGAAATCATAGGTACCACCGAAGCAAGAAGAAAAAGTTACAAAAATAATTTCATCATATTTTTCTTCTATAGCCTTATTAAATATAGAAACAATCTCATCATGAGTAGGCATGCTTGCTTTAGGCAATGATTTTTTGGATCTAAGATCTTCTAAGGAAGAATAGAAAACATTAGGATCAGTATATTTTCCCAAAACTCTAGTTGTTCCATTATGTATAGCAGTCATATGAAGACGAGTTATCCCATAACAGTTATCAATCCCTTCAACATAATCCAGGGAATCGGTTGTCGTCGATACTACTAATCGCTTCAATTCTTTGTCCATCAAAAAACCTTAACACCAAATCAAAGCATTAACAAACGTTAAATTTAAAATCGATTATTTATTAACTTATTTTTAAAAAATAGATCAAATATTAATACACGGGTTAAATGGTTTTTCTTTTGCGTTTGGTTTTGCGTTCATCTATTAGCACACCATAACGGATAGCGTCTAATGTGGGATTATAGTATTTGTAGCAGCTCAAAAATTTATCAACATCCTTGCCAATTAGTTTCTCTTCATATCCGTCTTCATAAAAAATATTTAAGCCTTCATCATCAAAATATTTGACCAAAACCAATTTCTTTACATTCTTAGTTGATAGATATTTGCTTCCTAGATAAGAAGTGCTCTCATAGAAATATTCGGGGAGTTCTTCTTCCGTTATAGGTCCAATCGTCCCATCTTTATTAGAAAGGAAACGAGTACATTCAAAACTTGAACCAACTATCCCTAATTTGCTTCCTAGACTTTGGTAATAAACATTAGCATCCACATATTTAGAGCCTTCATCTATATAAGGAAGTTGCAATAGTTCAGTTTCCTTAGCATCATCAAATAGGTTCTTATTATCGATGTAGATTCCATTTTCATCAACCTGGAATTCATAATTCCCGTAATTGAGCTTTCCGCTCTTCTCCAAAGAAAATATATTGTCATACAAGTGATATAGATCTAACCCTTTGACTAATTGATCATTATGGATTTTAGTAGGTATGTCATTAAGGATAACTACATAACCCTTGAAAGGGAAATCTATAAGTTTGCTTAGATCTCCACTTGAAAGAATGAAAACAAAATCTCGTGGAGATGAATGTTGTTTCTTAAATGCAGACATTATTTTTTGAAAGGATGCAACGTCTTTAATCCCTTTTGCTAAGTATATCATCAACATTATTTTGACAGCCCAAAGCAATTTAGACAAACCAAATTCAAAACTAAGCCACTTATTGGGCAAAGATTAATGATTATTTAAAGTAATGGATATTAAAAATGTCCTGGGATAGCCAAGACATTATTGATTAATTAAGCACCTTTCTTAAGTTGTTTAGCAGATACCTTAGTCACAAATTTTCTAGAGAAGAATCTTGGGGCAAAGCAAGATAACTTGTTTTTAAATCCCATGATGGCAAAGCTTTTCCCCTTAATTGATTTATTATAACCATAAGTAGCGACATCTAACGAACTATAAGGTTTAATCTTTGAGAATGTATAGTCGTTATGGGCTTTGGATACAAATTTCGAATTAAATGGGCCAGGGCAAAGAGTCAATAGATGGACATTAGTCTTCCTTAATTCATAGGCAATAGATTCACCTAGAATTGCTACAAAGCTTTTAGTAGCGTGGTAAGTGCACATATATGGCCCAGGAACTAATCCTGCTATAGAAGAGATATTGATGATATGTCCTTCATCATTTTTAAGCATGTCATCAAGAAATACACGAGTGAAATACAAAAGGGCATTGCAGTTGACTTCAGTCATCTTTAATTGTTTTGAAATGACCATATCCTTGAAATCGCAGCAATCACCAAATCCAGCTGCATTGACTAGGTTATTAACGAAATATCCATTGGTTTTAGTAAAATCAAAAACCTTTTGCAAATCATCGATTAAAGATAAATCCGCGACCAATAAATCAATCTGGGTATCAGGGCTTTTTTCTTTTACATAGGCTTCGGTTTCCTTTAGACCTGTTTCGTCAACATCAACTAAAACCAAATTGTTGCCGTTTTTAGCATAAATATGGGCAAATTCTTTGCCAAGGCCACCACCGGCACCGGTTATAAGAGTAACTTTTTCCATTAAATTTAATTCCTTCTTGAACGTAGTATACTTCCTTTTGCCAAAAAATGTTTTAGAAAATAGCAAAACCGCTACACGGGTCGCTTCTTTTTTAAAATTAAATAATAATCGAATTATATCAATGTAAAAATATGAGAATTTTCCAATCGAAAAATAAATAGATTATTTTTATAACAGGAGTAAAATGATGAGAATTTTGGAGCAGGTATGAAAAGAAAATCATTAATTGCATTAACTCTTCCACTTATCCTAGGGATTGCTAGCTGTACAGAAAAAAGCACTTCAAGTAGCAGTCAAACTAATACAGAAACGGAAGAAAGTTCAACCGTCGTTACAACCGAGTCTAGCAAAGACAGCACTTCTTCAGTCGGCCCAAATCAATTGAATCTAAAATTTGCTATCGCTGGAGATGAAGCCATTTTATTGAAAGTCAGTGGCAATGTCGAAGAAGTCGAAATCCCTTCAACTTACGAAGGTAAACCAGTCACTAGAATTGGCGAAAATGCATTTGAAGGCATGACGAAAATGAGAAAGCTAGTCCTTAATGAAGGTGTTAGGGAAATAGAGAAAAGCGCTTTCTCTGGTTGCACTAATCTTGATGACATTACTTTACCAAGTTCATTAAGAAAAATAGATAATTACGCGTTCGTAAATATCCCATATCTAGAAACGCTTACTTTACCTGAAGGTCTAATTGAAATCGGTTCTGCTGTATTTTCTGGCTGCAAGGGGCTGAAAAATATATCGATACCTAATTCGATCGAAAAAATTGGGGGGAATAATTTTTCTACCGAAAAACTAGTGACCACCACCTATGAAGGAATTGATTATTTAGGCAACGAAACTAATCCATACGTCTTAGCATTTAGGCTTAACGAAGGCAATGTTTCACCTACTTCTATTAAATTACACGAGAATGCCAAAGTACTTGGCGGTTCCTTATTAGAAAGTGAATCTAGTGTTACTAGCATTACCTTAAACGAAGGGCTAGTTACAATTGGGGGAAGTTCATTAAGAGGCACTTCCATTGCTTCGATTACTGTACCAAGTTCAGTAAAAACTATTTCTGAATATGCCTTCAGTGGTTGCAAGTCCCTAAAAGAATGCACGATTAACGGGAATGGACTAAAAGTAATTGAACACGAGGCTTTCTCTGGAGCAGCTGCCTTAATCAAATTAGAAATACCAAGTTCAGTTGAAGAAATCGGTTATTATGCATTCACTGAATTTGATTCCGCTTCAAGCTTCACCTATAACGTTAAAGATAACGGCAATTACATCGGAAACGAAACTGATCCATATCATGCCTTTATCGGAATGGTTGATAACAAAGCCACTGCATTTACTTTGGATTCATCAGTTAAAATCCTAGCAGGACAATGTTTTAGAGATGCAACTAACCTTGCTTCCATTACTATTCCAAATTCAGTTACCTATATCGGGGATGGGGCTTTCTTCCAAGCAACATCATTAACCTCAGTAACTGTTCCATCTAGTGTAAAAATAATGGAAGGCGCTACATTTGATTCTTGTTCTTCTTTAACTTCTATCAAACTAGAAAATTCCCCAACCATATTAAAATCAGGATTTGCCCAATCTTGCGCTGCCTTAACTTCATTTACTATCCCAAGCAGTGTTAAGAAATTAGAAACCGGCCTATTTGATAGAGACGAGAAATTGGAAGAATTATATATTCCTTCAACAGTAGTCGAGATTGAATCCGGTGCGATTAGAAGCGTTCCAAACACAGTTTTAAATATCCAAGTAGAAAAAGCTTTACCAATGTATGAAAAGAATTGGTTTAGTGGAGTTAAAGAATTCCATTACGGTATTAATAAATAACAAAGGACAATATATAAAATGAAACAAAAACTATTATTTACTTTATGCGCGTCTATTTTAACTTTAGGAATCTCTTCCTGTGGGACTGAGGTTTCTTCTTCTAAAACTAGTTCAACTGAAGGAACTTCTGAAGTCACAAAAACTGACACAGGGTCTACTACAACTAGTCAAACAAGCAAAACTACAAGTGAAACCACTAGCGAATCCACCTCTGAATCTTCTACTTCTATAATTGAAGATAATGCTAATCTTGCTCAAGTTAAGCAAGCCTTAATGAATGCATCTAGTTTAGTTTCCACTAAGACAATCAAATCCTCTTTATCAATTAGAGAAAATGAATATCGTCAAGTCGAAATCGATGGAGTCCAAACATTAAAAAATACTAGATACTCTACATCAAATAACACCTTATCATTCTTTGCAAACAAAGTATTGTCAGTTGAAGAAGAAAGAATCAATTCTGCTACAAACGATACTGAAGAAATCACCAACACCAAGACTAATTATGGAATTGCAAATGGCATTTTTGTAAAAGAAGTTTCTGATTATTCAAAAGATGATGATAAATATGAAGTCAATTCATTAAAATCCAAAGGAGAAAAAGTCGGAACCGAAATAAGTGAAGAAAACGCTAACAACATCTTTGCTAATGGCTTATTTAATGTTGTTACAACTTCTTTAAATAAGAAAGATCAATCTAACCCAGTCGCTTATCTCACAGCCAATTATCTTGATAAATTCAAGGAAGGTCATATTAATAAAGAAGAAAATACCTATTCTTTAAGTGCAGAAGAAACCACTAAAGATGATGTCGATAAAGATGTATTTAACGAATATCAATTAACATTATCTTTTAATAATGATGGGGCTTTGCTCAATGCAGAAGGCACCTTCACTGCTTTTGAATCTAACGCAGGGGTCAAAGGAAATAAGAATTTTGAATATATTGTTAACTTTAATCAAGAAATCGGAACTAGAGCAAATTCCGATTTGGATTTTGATAAATATTTCTTCCAAAACGAAGAAGAATTATCAATAGGTTTCTCTGCTACTAAACTAGGATCAGTTGAAGATAACATCAAATCATTAGATACCCCATACTTCATTAGAGTAACCAAAAACCTTGCTATCAAGAACGAAAACATCGATAAGGTAAAGCTATTTAACGTTACAAACGCTGCTAACGAAGATTGCTCTTCTTGCTATGAATTAGTTGAAGAAGATGATGCCACTAAGTTCACCTTAAAGAAGGCTGGTAGTTATACGCTTCATTTTAAGACAACAAAGATCGAAGATATCCAAGTTAGAATTAGTGTTATTGAAAATGAGATTACCTCCATTGCTTTCCCAGAAATGAAAACAGTCTTCAGCAAATTCAACAAAGACAATGCATATCTCCCTGGTTCAATATTAAAAGGAGAAACTCCATTTGCAATCGAAGCCGGCGGAGAAAATGCTACTGATGATATTTCTTTCTCTATCAGTGGCGATGATTCTGCTACAGTCACAAAAACCGAAACTGCTTTTAGTTACAAACTAAATACAACCAAAGCATCGACCTTATCAATTAAAGCCACTTCTAAGACTTTAGGTGAAAGCAAGTCAATAACCAAACAAGTCAAGGTTTATGATACAACTGATAAAGGCATTGCTGCTTTCTTAGGAAATACTACCTGGTCAACCGCTGGAAGTACCACCGGTAACATCAAAACACTTACATTTGGCTATGAAAGCGGAACCACTGGCACATTTGAATTAGTTAATAGTACTGATGCAGTTGTAAGTGGAACTTATTCAGTTACAAATGGAGACGTTTCAGTTGAAGTAGTCGAAAACCCAAGCAAGAATAAAATTGTCCTAAATAGCATCAAAGTCGAACCGGGAAGAGGCGATATAGTTGTCGTCGTCAGTAGAGCCGGATCCGTTAGGCCTGAATATGTCTTGCAAAACTAGGAGTTTATATGAATAAAAAATTATTAATTATTTCATTACCACTTCTAACTTTATTAGTAGGTTGTAATGAGCCAGCTTCTTCCTCCTTCCCTATTTCTAGCGAACCCATATCTTCAAAACTAAACCAAGAAACCCAATTAGAAGAAACTCTAGAAAAGCTAAAAGAAGGTTATAAATTAGAAGCACTTTATAACCAACATGTTAAAGTTGCTTCAGGAAATGAATCGGAAAGTGATTTCTTTAAATTACTAGACATATCCGCTAGCAAAGACATTTATAGATCAACTTCCTATAAAGAAGTAACGGACGTATCTCTTGTTAATAAAGAATCATTTGTTAATGATATCTCTTATAGCAACAAGAACGGAAAACTAGTCGAATCTAGGTTGACCGTAGAAAATGTAATCGAAGATAGACAAGTAGTCGATTCTTCTTCAACTCAAATTAGTTGGGCCGATTCTAATCTAGATAACTTCTTTGGAGTCTTTAATTTTGCTTCACTAGAAAAGAATGAAGAAGGCAATTATATCTATAAAGGAAAGATAAATGCCTTACAAAGACATAAAATAGCAGCCCAGTTACTAGGAATAGATGAATCAGGCCGTGCGATTAATGAAATTAGCTTTAGTTTTGAAGGCGAAGATCTTTATCTAAATGTTAAATTCGATACATACCGAACTAATATTTTAGGAGGTATGGCCGCAGTTGATGTTACAGATAATATCAAAGCCAAAATCATTAAAGCAGGTGAAATAGCTATCCCAGTAAGCAAAATCGAAAAAGAAGAAGATAAAACTTTTGTTGATGCTTTCAAGAAACTCCAAAACCTTAACTTCAAAACTACTGCTAAAAATTATGAAATCAAATATAAAGATGGTAGATACGAATTAGCTAGTAGCGCTTCTTGCCTAGTCTCCTCTTCATCAATCCAAACTACTATCAAAGACGAAAACGATAAGATAGTTTCTGATGATGTTTATTTTAAGACTGAACACGGGATGCAAAAGGCCGTTAAATTTGGCAGCGAATATTACGCTAGCTTAACTCCAATCGATAGAGCTATCTCCTCATATTTCCCAACCTATAAGATTTCTAGCGTATTCTTTAATAAAGAAGAAAATAAATATACCCTAGATAATGCATACACGGGGTTAATATCCTCCGCTTATTTATTCTCCCCATTTGTTAATGATGACATTAAGAATCTAGAAATTACAATAAGCGATTCTAAGATTGATATTGTTTCAACTAGCGATGGCAACGGGACAACTATTTTTGGAGAAAAAGAAGAATTTAGCTATGAAGAAATCGGAACCCAAACTGATTTTGATTCTAGCGTAGTTAAATATGATTCTTCTACTTTATCATGGAAGAAAGTAATTAGAGATTCTTCTACTTATAAAAGGTTAGTATCAGAGGCCATAAACGAAGAGACATTAAATAAAATTCCTTTCTTTGGTGGAGTTTATGTAGAAGCAAAATATGTTGAATCTGGTTTCTCTTATCCATATTTATCAGTAACAGTAAATAGCCAAACCCAAGCCCAAGAATTAGAAACTAGATATGATGCCGCTCTTCCTTTGGCAGGATTTAAACTTAATAAAGAGACTGACGCATATGAAATAAGTGTTGGAAGTGAAACACTTCAAGTAGTCCCTGTAGCACAGGCAATGCAAGATTTATCAGGAAATACTTCATATGTATTTGCCTTGATCTTAAATAAAATAAGCAAATAACTAACATAATAATGATTAAGGGCAGGATTAACTGCTCTTTTTCATTTTAGACATCTATAGTTTAAAAAAGCGTTATAATAAGTTCGTGTTAAAAAGACTTTGTATTAATAACCTTGCAATTATCTCCAATATAGATTCGACATTCGAAGATGGTTTTAGCGTCCTTACAGGCGAAACCGGGGCTGGCAAAAGCCTTGTAATCGATTCGTTTTCCCTCCTATTAGGAAGTAGGGCCTCAACTGAATTAATTAGAAAAGGAGAAGAAAAGGCTATCGTAAAAGGTTATTTTGAAGTTAATAAGCCCCAACTAGAAGCCTTGTTCTTAAAATTAAACATCCCTTATAACCAGGGTGAAATAGAAATAGAAAGAGTAATAGGTAGAAATAAGAGTTACATAAAGGTTAATAACACCCCTACTAACTTAATTGATTTATCTAAAATCGCTCCCTATTTAGCAGATATCCATTCCCAATTCGATTTTGAAAAGATATTAAATGAAGATAATTACCTAGGTATCATAGATGGGTTTTCTTTTGATTTAATTTCATCTTATAAAGAGAAATATCAAGCTGCCCTGAATCAATATAAAGTAGCTAAAGAGGCTTATTTGTCATTATTAGATAAGCAAAAGCAAATCGATTCCAATTATGATTTCTATCTGTATCAATATAACGAATTGAAGCAAATGGATTTAAAAGAAGATGAAGAAAAGCAAATCCAAGAAGAAATATCCCTACTAGAAAACTTTGATAAAATCCATTCTCTCCAAGAAGAGACAAAGCAGTTGCTTAATGGGGATTTCCTAGATAAATTCTTTGAATTAGATAATAACCTTGAAAAGCTTTCTTCCTATCAAGAAAAATATAAGGAAGCCCATTCCTTAATAGATGAAAGATATCTTGAATTAAATGATTATCTATCTTCATTAAAGAAGAAATTCGATGACATAGATTATGATCCTGCTAGATTAGATGAATTAAATCAAAGGCAGGTGGATATAATCGCCTTGAAAAGGAAATATAAGAAGGACTTCAATGAACTTCTTGCCTATAAAGATGAATTGTCTTTGCTATTAGAAAATAAGGATAATCTTTCTAATGAAATAAACAAAAAGAAAGAAGAAATGGATAAATTATTCCTTGCTACATTAGAAAAGGGGAAAGAATTAAGCAAGGTAAGGCAATCTTTATCAAATAAAATTGAAAAAGAATTAGAACGCAGCCTTAATGATCTTCTTTTAAAAGCTAAGTTCAAGATAATGTTTATTCCAAACGAAAAAGAAGATGATTCAATATTCCTAGATACCGGGATAGATAAAATAGATTTCCTAATCGAAACAAATGTAGGAGAAGGATTAAAGAGCTTATCCAAGATAATATCAGGAGGAGAGGCTAGCAGGATTATGCTTGCTTTTAAATCCTTGTTTATCAAGGCCAATAAGGTACCTACTGTTATTTTTGATGAAATCGATACAGGCATATCAGGAGAAACAGCACAAGCCGTTGCTAGAAAAATAAAAGAAATATCTTTATCCACCCAGGTAATTTCTATTACCCATATGCCTCAAGTTGCTTCACTTAGCGATCATCACATCTTAATTAGTAAAGTCATAAAAGATGGCAGAACGTATGCTAAAATGAAAGAACTGAACCTAGAAGAAAAGATTAAACAGGTCGCATATCTAATTTCAGGAGATAAAATCACCCCTTCCCAACTAGAATATGCAAAAGAAATGGTTTTAGGAAGCAATTAAAAACGTGGCAATCAACCACGTTTTGCTTTATTTAGTTATCACTTCTAGCGAATGAATTTTTCATTAGCAAGGAAGATTCAAACAATACTTTATCCAATACCTTGTCGGTATGTTCTTGAATTATTCTAGCAATCTCATCATTAGCCTTTATTAATAATGTTTTATCCTTATTAGATTTAAATTCATTATCGAATTTATTTAATAACCTATAAGCATCATTGCTACAGGCATTTTGGTAACGTTCAATATGAATGTCATTCTTTTGGAAATGGGCATCCGCTAAAGCAGAAATCAATCTAGAAGCCCAGTAGAAAGAAGATGTATCAACTCTTAAAGTCGTATTGTTTAAGTAGTCAGGTACTTGATCTACATTTGCATATATAGGTAGCATTGCATTAAATGCATTAGAAGCAAAACAAACCCATTCAAGCGCAGATATTTCTTCTTCAACACCGTTTCTAATTTCTAATAAGGCTAAGAAAGAAGTACGGTTAACTCCGATTGGACGATATATATTCTTCTTATTAGGATCGCCTTTTCCATATGGGTCATATTCAGTTCCTTGGTAATGGGAAGAAAGAAGATATTTGACATCATTAATAGTAAGCAAATGCTCTGGGATTAATTTAAATGGGATATCATCATCTTCTGGTCCATAATCTCTATCTTCACCAGTCCATTTATATGTTCTAGGACAAATTCGCTTGCCCATATACCAAGCCCTAGGAGTGTTATAGATATGGTCAGAATCATCATGGCTGCCAAAGGCTAGACGCGGATTAAATTTATTGCCTTTGCCTGTATCAAGATGGTATTTTTCCACGAATTCTTTTAAATCCGCCGAACACATGTAGTCGTTTTGACTTCCATAGGCATCAACAAAATCAAAATCATCCATCCCAAATTGGTTAGGCATGATTACTACTTCTTGATCTTTTACTCTTCTAGCAATCCAGTGATGACCTCCGATAGTTTCTAGCCACCAAATATCATTTTTATCAGAGAAGGCAATTCCATTAGGTTCATATGTTCCATATTCTTCTAACAATTTGCCTAATCTAATAACCCCTTCTTTCGCGTTGCTTATAAAAGGCAAGACAAGGGAAACTAAATCTTCTTCCCCGATACCGCCTTTAATTTCCTTACCGTCTTTAAATTCTAATTCGACATAAGGATCTGCTCCTAATACCCTAGGGTTACTAGTTATAGTTTCTGTAGCAGACATAGCTACATTCTTTTCATTAATCCCAGCAGCACCCCAAACACCTTCATTAGGATCAACATTAGGCATTAAAGTATGTCTATATCCTTTATTAGGTAATTTTACTTCCACACGGGAATTGATTGATTTATAGGTTTTCTCTCCTTCATAAGCAGGGACTACTACTAATTTCTTAACATGAAATACTCCGCTAGGAGAATCATCATTTCTAGCTATGATTGTAGACCCGTTATTCGAGGCTTTCTTTCCTACTAATATTGTTGTACAAGGCATAAATGTTAACTCAACTTTCCTTTCTAATTATACCCTTAAATATCACTAGGGATAGCAATAATGCTTTAAGAATGTTTTTTGGTTTTATATATAAAAGTAAATAAGCTTATTCCAATAAGCAAAAGACCCTCAATAATCCTAATAAATATTGATAATAATGATGTATTTAACATGACGTTTTCAGTTAAAGAAAGGACATAATCTAATTTAAAGAAAGCACTATTTAAATATATCCCAGCGACAAATAAAGCGATAAATATAATTCCTCCAAAGATAGCAAAATCCATTCCCTTGCTAAATAAGGAACCAAGCAAAAGAACAATAGATGCAAAAGTTAACGAAGAAAGCAGACCAAAAGGAATTCGTCTGGAACAAATATCAATTAAACCAACCTTCTCCCAATCACTTCCATTAAATAAAAGGACATAATCACCATCAACAATAGAAAATCCAATTAGATAAAATAAGAAATAAGCTATTAAAACAAAAGCATAGTAACAAATAAGCTTGCCAGTAATGAAATTTTGCTTACTAACATTTGTGGATAATACATTTTTATAATATGTTTTATTCTCGTTTGAAAAGAATAATTGGTAACTCAAGAACGGGCAAAGCAATAAAAAGATGAATGGAATAAATGAAACAAAGCAAGAATAACGTGATAGATTAATTCCTCTTCCTAACCCATCATAAGGATTAGACCCTATAACAAAGAACTTGTCATAATTAAGATTATTGCTAACGATCAAAGAAAAATATTGATACTTATGAAGATATTCAACATCCCCACTAGATTTATAAAGCTCGTAATATTTATCCATGCTCGAGTTGCACATATGCATAAACAAAGGAGCGTCAGCATTCCCGTTTTTTAATACAAGTGGCAATAAAAGTAGCAAAGCAAGCATACAAACTACTGAAATAATTAAAAACATAAACAAAGGTCCATCTAAAAAGACTCTTTTGCAAGAATAGATAAAAGACCTCTTTATTTCGCCTTTATATATCTGCTTTTTCATATAATCTCCTATTAATAAATAGTAGCAACAAGGCAAAAACTAAATGAATGAATAAAGTAATCCAAAGCAAATAACTAGAACCGTAGAAAGGAAGAGTAGTTAAACTAGAAAAAGGGATGTAGCTACAAATAATTTCTTTATCATACTGTTTGTCGGTAATTAAAGCCATGGAAGTCAAAAATAGAATAACAACCATTGTGGCAGGAACAAAAATCGACATCAGGTTTTCTTTTAGAAGAATCCCAATAAAACTAGTCAGCATTGTAAAAAGAAAACTACAAGCAAGGCAAACAAGAAACATAATTAGAACAACTTCTAGAACGCTATGTTCGAATACCAATTCATTGATTTGCCTTAAAATATGGTACCCATGTATTGGAATAGTAAAGAAAAACATTAATAGAAATAGCAAAATAGAAAACCCTAAATCAAAAAGAAATGACAACAATAAAGTATCGTTAAATAACTTCCTCCTATCTCTATTAGAAGAAAGGATATTCTTTATTCTCTTGCTAGAGAAATCAAAAGAAAAGGCAAATCCCCCGATAGCTACTCCAAAGAAGCAACTAAACAAAGGAAAAAGCAAAGTTGCCATAAAATAAAACGCACAAGAAACCTCATGTCCTTCAATTGGCATCAAGTTATCAAAATACATCCAACTTGCCTTATTGTTGCTTAATAGGTATTGATAGGGAGCAGTCTCTAGATTGAAGGTTCTTTGATCGATAGCACCTCTTTCTAATGCATCTTTTTGTGAGTCAATATATTTTGAATATTCATTTAAAGAAAATTGCAAATCCCCATCAAGAGAACTAGTTGTTCTAAAAGTCAAAGCAAAGCAAACAAAAAACAAAATCAAAAGGAAAAGAATCGATACAGTTATCAAATATCTTTTATTTTCCTTTAACAAGGCAAGCTTATATTTAGCCACCCCACTCATTATTCTACCTCGCCAGTAGTCTTCGATATTTCTTCAAACTTAGAGAATAAATCTATCTCTTTCGGATTTTTGCTATGGAATCCAATCGTACCAGAAGAAATAATAAATACTTCATCGCAAAAAGATTGAAGTTCCCTTATCTCATGAGAAGAAATCAATATAGTTGACCCATTAGAAGAGAATTCTTTCAATAACTTTTCAAAAATAATAACCGTAACAGGATCGACCCCGTTAAAAGGTTCATCCAAGACCAATATGTCGGGTTTATTCATTATGGATAAAGCAAAATATAATCTTTGCTTCATGCCCAAAGAATAAGCCTTGTATTTATCTTTAGCCCTTTTTTCTAGGCCAACTTGCCTTAATGCCCAGGAAATATTATCCATATTAAAATTAGAATATAGACCTGCAATTAAAGATAAGTTTTCATATCCAGATAGATGTTGATAAAACACTGGTTCTTCTATCATAAAACCAATATTGAGTTTTTCTTTTTCCTCAACACTTATCCCATCATAACTAATATGGCCTGAATCTAGATGGTCTAAGCCTACCATTATCTTCATTAAAGTAGATTTACCAGCACCATTCGCCCCAATTAATCCAGATATCTTGCCTTTTTCAATATTTAAAGATATCCCCTTAAGGACTTTCTTTTTACCAAACGATTTATAAACATTATCGATGTTAATCATATATGGATAACTATTTTCTCTCTTTTTTTTGATTTTAATTAACATCAAACAAAAATCAACTTAAAACCGGTTCATATTAAGAAAGGCCAATTTAGAACATCATTTTTACAATTTCTTTACATTTATTTACAAGTTGATGATATAAGCCCCTTTACCCTCCTTTTACAATTTTGGCGTTACAAATGAAGGAAAAAGAAATGAAAAACAAAATTAAATCCGTACTCCTATTTGCTGCAACGCTAACACTAGCTGGATGCGGAGAAAACTCTGAAAGCGGAACTTCTTCAACAAAGGAAGGCGAAACATTCACCCCTGTCGAACTATTATCCTGTGGTTCAACATCAGTTGATAAAGTCATCACTAGCTTAGGCAACAAATTTGCCTCATTAACCAATAACAAGGTTACATTAAAGAAAGATCAACATGGCTCTGGCGATGCTACTAAAGGCGTCACCGATGGCAAGAATAACGTCAAATACGATATCGGATTCCTATCTAGAGAAATCAAAGACAGCGAAAAAGCCACTCTAACCGAAACCAATAAAAACGGCAAGATGTGTAAGGATGCTGTCGTTGCTATCGTAAATGAATCTAATTCATATGAAGCTACCGATGCTGCTACTTTAGCCTCTATCTATAAAGGCGAAAAGAAAGCCTGGAGCGAAGTTGGTTCTAGTTTAACTGGTAATATCCAACTCTATTCTAGAGAGGCTGGATCAGGAACTAGAGAATGTTTCTTTGAAGGTATCGGCTATAGTGAAGTCAAAGCCGAAGATAAATGGAATGAAGGTGTCATCGTTTCTAGTCAAGCTTCTAATGGGGATATGATGAATGCTATTAAAGCTGCTGCTAATGGCATTGGATATTGTTCTTTGGATTCTCTTTCAAGTGCTATTGGAATCAAAGGATTAACTTTTGATGGAGTCGCTGCAAGTGAAGCTACCGTCAACGATGGAACTTATAAACTAAGCCGTAATTTCAATTATGTTATTAGAGGCGACTACGAAGAAAATAGCACCCGCAAATTAGCAGTCAATGCCTTTGTCGATTTCATGACCACAAAGGAAGGACTTGCCTGCATCAAATCTGCTGGTGGAATTGTTTCTGGATTAGAAAGTGCCCCAACCTGGTCAAGTATCCAACAAAGCAAATACACTGCTTTGTCTTCTAAATAATGGATCTAGCCGGATTAGAAAACAAAAAATATCAAAGAAAGAACCTTCTAGATAAGATTCTAAAAGGTTTTTTCTTATTTTTAGCGTTAATTTGCGCTTGTTTTGTTATTTTCATCGCCCTTTTTATAACATATAAAGGAATATACCCATTCATTCATAATTATTCCTTGGATGGAAGTGAATATATCCATCAAGACTTTAAGATGTTCTTTATAAATTCTAGATGGCTATATAACGGGATGGGTGGCATGTTTTTCTTGTTGTTAACAACGTTGTATACCACCGCTTTAAGCTTAATAATATCTGTACCGACTTCTATATTTACCGCCCTTCTTCTTTCTAGGATTGTCCCAAAAAAGATAAAGATGGTATTACAAACTTGTGTTGAATTATTAGCATCTATCCCTTCTGTCATATTTGGTTTATTTGGCGTTGGGGTAATTTGTCCAATGGTTGCTTCGCTTGGAATAGAAACCTTTGGAGGAAGATCAACTTTATCTGCGGTTATTATTTTGGCTATCATGTCAATTCCTACAATGACAATGCTTTCATATAATGCCATGGAAGGGGTTGATAAAAGATTAATAGAATCTTCATTAGCATTAGGCGCTAGCCCTACCCAAACTAATTTTAAAATAGTAATTGGATCTTCAGTTTCCGGCATATTCGCTGGAATTATTTTAGGCATAGGAAGAGCATTAGGAGAAGCAACGGCTGTCCAGATGGTTATAGGAAATAATTCCTTAGGTACTTCTTTCTATAACATATTTGCCCCAGGAAATACTTTAACTAGCGCAATGCTTACTGGAATTGGAGAAGCTAGTGGGATTGGATATGATGTTAGATTTTCTCTAGGATTAGTATTAATTATTTTAATCATGTTAGTATCTGCTTCTTTATCCGCTATAAAAAGAAGACTTAACCCCTACTATAAAAAAGAAGATTCATTGCTATATAAAATAAAAGCTAGATTTAGCAAAAAGAAAGGGGGCATGTAGTCATGATTAACATTAAAAAAGCATTTACCCTTTCAAAAGATAAGCAAAGAAAAATAAAAGATGGAGCAGGTTTAGGAAGTATATTTCTCTTTTCTTCTTTTACTTTCATTATCTTAATTTGGATGATTGTATATGTCTTCCAAAACGGGACTTCATTATTAAATTCAAATTTCCTATTTGGTGATTATTCCCAAAAAGTCACGACCATAAAAAGCAAAGACAGCAGCTATGTTCCTTTAGAATATAGCTTTGAAAATACTTCTAAAGTAGAAAACTTTTCTTCTAGATGGGGAATAGGAATAGAAAATAGAACCCATAGCGAAGAAGATGTTATCTATATAGTAAGCATAGAAAAGGATTCCCCATTCCTAGATTTGGTAGATAATAACAACGAAAAAGTAACAATCGATACTTCTTATTATCTATCTAGCCTTACTTTATATATGGATGATGGGGATATTGAAGTATTTGGTCCAAAAGATGGGGCTTCGAATATAGTTAAAGGATTAGATAAAGCCTATTCAATATTTGATGGAACCTTAACTAGCCCAGGAAAAGGAATAAGAGGATCATTGCTAACTACTCTTGCTCTTATTGGATTTTCGTTACTATTTTCCCTTCCTTTAGGTATAGGGGGTGCAATATACCTATCTTGTTATGCGAAAGATAATTTCATAACTAATATGATTAGGACATTAATTGATGTTACTAGCGGGATCCCTTCAATTATATTTGGTTTAGCAGGCGCGATTATATTTATCCCCTTCCTAAATACGATTACTTCTACTAACGGGGGTTCATTATTCTCTGGTTCACTAACTATGGCCATAATGTTACTTCCAACAATTGTAAAAACTGTTGAAGAATCAATTAAGATGGTCCCCCATTCCCTAAAAGATGCTTCTTTATCGCTTGGAGCAAGCCAGGCCCAGACAATATTTAAAATAATCTTGCCTAATGCAATGCCAGGTATATTAAGTGCTACACTTCTTTCAATAGGAAGGATAATTGGAGAATCGGCCGCCTTAATATTCTCCATGGGTGCCATAATTGGAGATAATTTATCTTTATTAGAAGGACATGCTTCCTTAGCAGTCCATATTTGGACTTGTTTACAAGGAGAAACCCCTCAATATGGGTCAGCATGTGCCATCTCAATAATCATATTGATAGTAGTTTTGCTTCTATCTTTATTAGTAAAACTTCTCTCCTTTAGCTTAAAGAAAAAGAAAGGAATATAGATATGGAGCAAACTATATTTAGCTACAAAGATGTAAATCTATATTATGAAGGTGGCAAAAAGCACGCCTTAAAAAACATAAATATAGATATATACAAAAACAAAGTTACTGCATTTATTGGACCTTCTGGATGTGGTAAATCTACTTTATTACGTTGCTTTAACAGAATGAATGACTTAATAGATGGATGTAAGATTGAAGGCGATATCAAGTTTAATGATGTTGATATCAATTCACTTAATACAATCTATTTAAGAACACAAGTCGGCATGGTATTCCAGCAGCCAAACCCATTCCCGATGTCGATTAAAAATAACGTCATCTATGGTCCAAAATGCCAAGGTGAAAGAAATAAACAAGTACTTAATGATTTGTTGATCGATTCATTAAAGGGTGCTTCTTTATATGATGAAGTCAAAGATGATTTAGGTAAAAGTGCTTTATCTTTATCTGGCGGTCAACAACAAAGACTTTGCATTGCTAGGGCTTTAGCAATGAAACCAGATGTCATATTAATGGATGAACCTACTTCTGCTTTAGACCCAATCGCCACCTTAAAAATTGAAGAATTAATAAAAGAACTAAAGAAGAAATATACGATTGTTATTGTTACCCATAATATGCAGCAAGCAGCTAGAATTAGTGATTACACCGCCTTCTTCATGCTTGGTGAATTAGTTGAATATAACAAGACAGAGCTCTTCTTTGCCCATCCACAAGATAAACGTAGCAATGATTATATAACTGGGAGGTTTGGATAATGGAATTAGATGCAAAAATAGAAAAGATAACTATCGACACGATAAAGATGTTTGATTTGACTTTGGAATATCTAGAAAGTGCGGTCGATATCTATCTAAATAACAGCCTCATTACTCTTCCTAAGATAAATGATGATTCAATTGACCATCTAGAAAGATCAATTGAAGAAGAATGCCTTCGTTTAATATTAAAAGAAAGACCTTTTGCCAAAGATTTAAGGAAAGTAACCGGTGTATTTAAATTAGTTGAAGACATTGAACGTCTTGGCGATCATAGCGAGGACATCCTTTGGACTGCTACTAATTTATTAAAATATTCATCAAATTTAACCTTGCCTACTATTAAAGAAGAAATAAAAGTAGCCATGTCTATGGTTAAGGATTCCTATAATGCTTTTGCTAAAGGAGACGTAGCTTTAGCAAAGAATATTTGTAATCGAGATGACATAGTAGATAATTTATATATCAAGTCATTAAAGGAGATTCCTGAATTCAAAGATAAATACAACTTGGGTGACGAATTTATACTTTATTCAACTTTGCTAGTAAAATATGTTGAACGTTTGGCAGATCACGCGTCTAATATAGCCGAATGGGTCAATTATATCGAAGATGGATATTATAAGGATGGAGTGATTATCTAAAATGAATAACAGCAACTACCTAATCTATTCTCTTGAAGATGATGTAAATATATCTCACTTAATCGAGCTAGCCCTTTCTGGACAAGGATATAATGTTGTTCCTTTTCTTGATTTTGCTTCTTTCTCTGCTGCTTTTAAGAAGAAAAAGCCAAATATGATTCTATTAGATTTGATGCTTCCAACTATAACTGGTGAAGAAATATTAAAATCAATTAGAAGCAATCCATATAATGATGATATCGAGATAATTATCATCTCCGCGAAAAATTTACCTATTAATAAAATAGATGGACTTAATCTAGGAGCCGATGATTATATTGCTAAGCCATTTGATATATTAGAACTTATTTCTAGAGTCAACGCTAGAAGCAGAAGATTATTAAAAAGAAGTATCTACAATATCCGTGATTTAACTTTTGATAAATCCTCGATGTCAGTTAAAAGAGGGAACGAAGAAATCCATCTTACCAAGGGTGAAAGCGTTGTTATCTTCGAACTTCTTTCCCATCTAGGAGAAATAGTCCCTAGGGAAACCTTGTTTACTGCCTTATGGGGAAATGATGGGAATTTTGAGACTAGAACATTAGATATGCATATCAAGCAACTTAGGAAAAAGCTTGGTAAAGATGCAGATTTAATAGAAACTTCTTACGGGGCAGGTTATAGATTCAAAAATGAGTAAGAAAAGTCTTTTGCTAGATTATTTAATCTCGTTGATATTATCGATTTCTTTGCTTGCTTCTTCTTTTTTCCTAACTAAATTTGAAAGCGAGAATGAAGCCAAATCAAGTCTAAATTATTACGGGAACGAAGTATCTAGTATCTATCTAACTAGCAAAGACTTAGACCAGATAAAGACATACTTTTCTAAAATCGATGGAATACGTATATCAATATTCGATTTAAATGCATCGGTTTTATTAGATATAAATACCTTAGATAAAACTACTTCTACTGAGGATAGAAAAGAAGAATTAGAATCTAATGTAAATAAATATTATTACAAGGATTCATTAACACTAGGCTATGCTGTCTTTTATTATTGCCTTAAAAATGATGATTCTTATATAAGAGTAGGAATGGCAAAAAGCAAAGTCGAAGAAGTTTCCTATAAAATATTGTTATATGGGTCGCTTATTTTGATTGTAATTGAAGGAATTTATTTCTATTTCAAATATAGATCCTATAAAAATAGCCTTTCTAAAATAAATAAAGAAATATCTAAATTAGAAGCCTTGTCTAATGTTTCTTCCCCTATAAAAGAGCAAGAATCATTACTTGAATTAGATAAAGCGATTGAAAATGTCTCTTTAGCCTTAGAAGAAAAGATTGATAACCTTAAAAGAGAATCCAACAAAACCCAATATGTATTGGATTCAATGGAAGAAGGTTTATTAGTATTAGATAAAGATGGTTCGATAATATTAATCAATAAATATCTTTTAGATGTTCTTAATTTAAATAAATTAGATTTAGATAATAAGCATTATAGGCATCTATTATTAGGAGAAAAATTCGACCAAATAATAAAAGATACTTTAGAAAAAGGCACTTCTACAGTCGATATAAATATAGGCAACAAGATATATGCCTTATTTTCTAATGAAATCCCATTGTCTTGGCTAGAAGATGGCAAGGATAAAGGGATATCAATCATGTTCCTTGATGTAACTTCTACTAGAAATAATGAACAAATAAAGAAAGAATTCTTCCAGAATGCCTCCCATGAATTAAAGACCCCGTTAACTACAATTATTGGTTATAGCGAGCTTCTAATTGCCCATCTAATAAAAGATAGGAAAGAAATAGCAAATGCTGAATTAGCCATAAATAAAGAAAGCAAAAGAATGAAAAATGTCATTGATGACATGCTTTCTTTATCAACCCTAGAGGCTAAAATGGATAAAGAAGATAAAACTAACCTAGATTTAAAACAGCTAATTGAAGAGACCATATCTTCTTTCTCTTACCAAATAAAGGAAAAGAATATAGAAGTCTCCACTTCTTTAGATAAGGTAAATTTACTTATATCAAAAGATGAATTCGAAAGATTATTCAGGAATTTATTTTCTAATGCGATTATCTATAACAAATTAAACGGAAAGATAAATGTCGAATTAAGAAAGAATTACCTAAAAGTATCCGACTCTGGCATAGGAATCGATGAAAAAGATAAAGATGCTATATTTACTAGATTCTACAGGGTTGATAAATCTAGAAGCCGTGAAGAAGGTGGGACTGGATTAGGTTTAGCTATTGTAAAACATATCTGTATCAATAACGGATTCAAAATAAAATTAGATTCAAGGTTAGAAGAAGGATCTACGTTTACTATTTATTTTAAGCCCTAAATAGATCATCAAGAGTAACAACACTAGTAAATATGCTGCTATATTCATTTTTGAATAGGCCGAAAGTTGTAATCAAAGTATTATGGACGACAAATTTCTTTGAAATAGATTCAGAAAGCAACGTTTGCCTGCCCATTATCTTTTTATAATATTCCTTACTAACTTTGAAATCATCGCTGTAGTATTTGATTTCACACATATTTATTATGTTGTCATTCCTTTTGATTAATAAATCTATTTGAGTTCCTTCTTCATCACCGTTTCGCTTTGACCATGCACTGCTTTCGGTAATAACAGCAGGTATACCAAGGGCAAATTTAATCTGGTCTATGTGATTAAAGCAAACATTCTCAAAAGCAAATCCTCTCCATGAAGACAAAGATGGAGAAGTTACATTTTGCTGCCAAAATTGGTTATTTAATCTAGATTTGCCTTCTAAGAAATGCAAATAGTAGATGCAAAAAGGGTCAATCAATTTATAATGCAATTCTCTTTTCCCACATCCAAAAGGAACATATGCAGCAACGAAATCGCTTGAAACCAAAGCGTTGAGGTTGCTAGACAATATTGAGCCATCGGCAATCCCTACTTTTTCTACAATTTCCTTTCTTGTATAGCCCGCATTTCTAGTGTAAAGGAATTTTACAATGGATTTAACCGCTTCCGAATCAGAAAACATGGAAGAAAAAAGACGGTTGAATTCATCTTTGAAAACACCATGCGAATCAAAGAATAAGTTGTCAATATTCTGGGCTAAGCTCAATTCAGGTTTAACATAGCCCATATAATAAGGAATACCTCCGAAGATCATATAGCTTTGAGCAATGTCATATCTTGATAATCCCACATTGTTGCTCTTATAGAATTGTTCGCACTCATTCAAATTAAAAGGCGATAGCTTTATTACATAAGTCAATCTGTTATATAAACCACCGTAATTATTAATGAGTTTGTTTTGTATCCACGAGTTTGCACTTCCAGAAACAATAACCATTAAATTATCCCTATGTGAACCCCAGCCATTCCAAAATGATTCAAAAGCTCTTACAAAGGATGATTTCGGGGTATCCATCCAAGGCAATTCATCAAGAAATACAACTTGCCTAGAGCCATCATTCTTAGATTGAAGAAATTTTTCAAGAAGCAAAAAAGCATCAAACCAATTGGATGGACATTGGCATTTTTCCATGCCTTGAAGCAATAACGAATTATAAAACGAATCCAGTTGCTGTTTTAATAATTCTTTGCACCCGTCTCCCGCAGGAGAAAGCCCTGTGTGTCTGAATGTAATCCTGTTTTCAAAAGTTTTATCAACAAGATAGGTTTTTCCAACACGTCTACGACCATAAATAGCAACAAGTTCAGGTTTTTTGTCATCATACAATCTATTTAAATCATTAATTTCTTGTTTTCTTCCAATCATATCTGAACTCCTTAATCAAATTTATGTCAATGTAACTTAATAATACTTAATAGATAAACCGCTGTCAATTTGATTTTTCCTTGTTCACCGCGGTTTATCCAATTTCAATGCCGATAATATCGATACTTTGATTTTTGGATTTTTATAGAAATTATTCATTTTTAAAAAGAACATAATTTTACATTTTTAGTCAATCAAAATGATTATTCTAATAAAACCACACTAATTTAATGCCCATAAATAAAATACATTCATCATCTATTATTCTTTTCTAGTAAAATACCCCTTATGGAAATTAATACTTACTTAGCGAGCAAACTACAAATTGAATATAGACAAGTAACCGCCGTCTTAAAATTATTAGATGAAGGATGTTCTATCCCTTTCATCGCTAGATATAGAAAAGAAGAAACATCCAATTTAAGCGATGTTACCCTTAGACAGCTAGAAGAAGAGAAAGAAAAATTCGAGAAATTAGAAGAAAGAAAGAAAACTATCCTTACTTCAATTGAAGAACAAGGGAAGTTGACCGATGAATTAAGATCAAAAATAATTCAATGTGAATCTTTGTCTTTGCTTGAAACTATTTATCGCCCATATAAACCTAAACGTTCTACCAGGGGCTCAATTGCTAGAGATAAAGGATTAACCCCCTTAAGCGAATTTATCTTAAAGCAATCTTCTTCTATAGGAGATTTATATAAATATGCCTCTACTTTTATCAATAAAGAAAAAGGATTAGATGATGTAAATACGATCATTAATATGGCAAAGGATATAATCGCCGAGGATATATCCGATAACCCCTCTTTCTATTTATTTGCTAAAAGTTATATCAATAGGACCGCTAAACTTACTAGCAAGCAAACTAAAGAAGACAGCGATAACAAATATCTAAATTATGCTTCTTTTGCTTCTCCTATATATAAAGTTAGACCTTATCAAACTCTGGCATTGCTTAGAGGCAAGAAAGAAAAGAAATTATCTTATTCATTCGATTATGATGAAATCACAATCATTAACGAAATATCTAGGAATGTGATTAAACGTAATTCGCCTTATTTTGAATTATTAAAAGAAACGATTACAGATTCTTATAAAAGATTAATCAGGCCATCAGTAGAAAACGAAATAATCACGGATTTAACTACAAAGGCTGAAGATTCTTCTTTAGTTTTGTTTTCTAAAAACCTAAAGCAATTATTACTAGAACCACCATTAAAGAATAAGCAAATACTTGGATTTGATCCTGGGTTTAGGAATGGCTGCAAATTAGCATTAATCAATGAACAAGGCAATGTAATAAAGACCACCATAATATATCCAACAATCGGGAAAGAAAAAGAAGCCGAGAATATATTGCTTTCAATGTATAAACAATATGGCTTTGATATTGTTGCATTAGGAAATGGGACTGCTTCAAGAGAATCGGAAGCATTCCTAAACAAATTTATCGAGAATAACAACCTAAAAGAAAAGATAGAGATATCAATTGTAAATGAATCTGGTGCCTCAATTTATAGCGCTTCCCCTTTAGCAATTAAAGAATTCCCCAATATGGATATAGATGAACGCAGTGCAGTATCTTTAGCTAGACGTCTATTAGATCCAATTTCTGAATTAGTTAAGATTCCGCCTGAATCAATTGGAGTCGGCCAATATCAACATGATTTAGACCAGAAAAGACTTAAGCAGACATTAGGCGCCACCACAATTGATACAGTTAATGAAGTCGGGGTATATCTAAATACTTCTTCTATTTCTTTGCTTAAATATGTATCGGGATTAAATGAGAAGATGGCTAGCAATATTGTTGAATATAGAAATATCAATGGGCCATTTAAGGAAAGAAAAGAATTGCTTAAAGTCAAAGGAATTGGAGAAAAGACATATATGGATGCGATTGGATTCTTACGTATAGAGAATTCTAATCCATTAGAAAAAACTAGCGTACATCCTAAAGACTATAATTCCACTTTCGCTTTGCTTAAATTACTAAATATAAGTCTAGATTCTTTAGGAAAAGAAGAATCTAATGACAAATTAGATAATCTAGATAATCTAGATGAACTAGGTAAGAAACTTAATCTAGGAATCTATACTTTAAAAGACATCATCGAAGAACTTAAAAAGCCAGGCAGGGATCCTAGAGAAAAAGTAGTAACTGCTAAATTAGATAGTTCAGTCAAAGACATCAAGGATTTAAAGATGGGGATGGAATTATTTGGTACAGTTAGGAATCTTTCTGACTTCGGGGCCTTTATTGATATAGGTGTCCATCAAGATGGTTTAGTACATATATCTGAAATATCTTCTTCTTTTATTAAACACCCTTCTGAAAAACTATCTTTAGGAGAGATAGTAAAAGTCAAAGTAATCGGGACTGATTTAGATAGGAAACGTATATCTTTATCGATTAAGCAAGTATCTTCAAAATAGCAATTTTTTTGAATAATGTGTAATCGTTGCACGTTTTTAAGTTCAATAACGTGTAACAGTTGCACGTTTTCCAATTATTTTCTAGCCTACCTTTCTTTTTCCTAATATAATTAAGACATGGATATAAGAAGAAAATTAGAAAAAGATTTAAACAAATGGAAAGTTTCTCCAACTAGAAATCCCCTTCTTATCTATGGGGCTAGGCAAGTAGGAAAAACCTATTTGATAAATGATATCTGGGGAAAAGAGAATTTTAAAAAAGTCATCAGGATTGATTTAAGAAATGACGTCGAGGCAAGGAAATTAATTAAGAATTATCCTAATCCAGAAAAGATAATGGAATATCTTTCCTTAAGATTTGGGACTGAAATAAATAAAGATACCTTGCTATTTTTTGATGAAATCCAAGAAGCTATCCAAATATTAACTGCTGCTAAATATTTTTCTGAAAATCATAAAGAAATACCAGTTATCATGACCGGCTCTTTAGTAAGGGTCAAATTAGCAGCCTTAGAGAAAAATAATAACCTAACAATCAAGCTTGATCCTGAAATAGAAAAAGAAAACCAAGATGGACATAACAATTTCCTCTACCCTGTAGGGAAAATAGACAAAATGAATATGTATCCATTAACCTTTAATGAATTTCTATTCGCATATAAACCTACTTTATATTCGTTATTAGAAAACTCCTTCCTAGAAGAAAAAGAATTAATAAGTACATATCATCAAATGGCCTTGGATGCTTTTTATATCTATCTTCAAATAGGCGGGTTGCCTGAAGTTAATAAAATCTATTTAACATCAGGAAGCATATTAAATGCCTTAGCAAAAGTCGAAAGCATCTATATGGATTATTTATCCGATATGAGTCTATATCAAATATCAAACCAAACCATAGTAAGGACAAAAATGGTATTTGAAAATATCTATAACCAATTAAATAAGGAAAACAAGAACTTCAAGATTAATGAAATTGAAATAGGCAAACGTTATAGGGACTATATGTCTGCCTTTGATTGGCTAAATATGGCTAGACTTGCCTATAGAAGCGAATTAACTAAAGAAAAGGTAACATTACCATTAATTTCTCAAAATGAATCCTTATTTAGGACATATCTTCCTGACTGTGGCTTATTTTCTATTGAATCAAGAATTAACCCTGCTTCTTTTATGACTTCTATAAAAGAAAATACTTTATCAGGCATATATATTGAAAATTACGTCGCGACTGAATTAGTTGCAAGGGATATTCCTTTGTTTTATTGGAAAGGCAAGACTACTTCTGAATTTGAATTCTTGCTAGATATAGATAATAAAATAATCCCGGTAGATGCAAAAAAGGGTAAAGGTTCTTTAAATTCATTAAATAATTTTAGAAACCAAAATTCCAATAAATTAGCAATTAAAGTATCTAGCAATAAATATGGCTTAGATAAAGTAAACGGAATACTTACATTGCCATTTTATTACCTAGGTTTCTTCTTAGATAAAAACAAAGAAGAAGGAAAAATAAGATAACTAAATTAAAAAAGAACCATCCAAGCCATAAGCCTAAATGGTTCCTTTTAATTACTATTAATTACTTTTCAATTAAGAATCTAATGCCAGAAGACAATACATTAGTAACCCTAGCATAGACGCCATCTTTGTATAATTGGACACCTTCACCAGCAGATGCTAATGGATATGCTTTCTCAACAAATCCAAGTTCTTTTAATTTAGCAGCATATTTAGCTAAATAAGTTTCAGAAACATCATCTTTTTCAGGAGTAACCATATATGTTGTGTTGAATAAGGCAACCCAGACATAAGTTCCATCATCAGTTACATCGCATAGCCAATTACCTTCGATCTTTTGTTCGTAGATATAAGGCATTAAGGCAATTTGTTCTGGAGTGAATGCATCTTTAATCTCTGAATAGACATTTGGAGCACCCATTTCCCAAGTAGTTGGTTCAACCCAATCACCAAAGGTAGAGAAATCTAATTCAGGTAATACAGTAGCTCCATAATTGGAGAATTTTAATGTTTCAGTGCCATAGAATAAACCGCTGCCATCATATTGGTATTCAATCTTCGTTACTAATTTAGCAGGAGCAGTATAGGCTGGAGAATTAAGCAAAGAAACATCCATTTTTAATGAAGATGGAACTATCTTGTTAGCATTAACCCCGCCGAAGAAATGGCCAGCAACACCATCAACATCATCATAGAGTTGATATGTAATCTTATCGCCGGGATTAGTTAATTCAGTTCCTTCAACTTGATTAAACAACTTGTAGTTAATATCCATTCCAAGATAAGAAACTATTGTTGCCCCTTCAATTACTGGAGCAGATGCGATTACTTGGTTCTTATCGTTAACTCTAAATGGTAATAAGCCTTTTTCATTTTGGTAATAACCAGTAAGGACGTGAATGATATCCCCTTCACTTCCTTCTTCTGTATCAATTGTTTCTTCATCAATTAATATGGTGTCAACACAAGCGGCAGATGGTTCCCTTCTTGCAAAATAGTATTTCTTCTTATAAGCCGGGTTAGAAGTAATTACTGTTTGAGATTCAACGGTAAATGATGGGTAAATGCTATATTTGAAGTTAACAAGGGCAGCATTGGCTGCATTTGAAGAACCTTCATGAGGGACAACATTCCTGAAATCAGAAGTTCCACCGAAAGTAAGATCGACTTCAAAATACATTTCTTGCCCATAGGAATCATATCTATGGGTAGATTCAGCATGTAAGGCAGTAATCTTATTCTCGCTAGTAGAGATGGTTATGGATAATACTTCACCCATATCATAATCTGCTATATCAGTGATAAATGGTCTACCGTTATATCCAAAATATGAATACACGCCTGCACTAGTTTCTCTAAATGCTTCCTTTTCAATAAGAGTAGAAGGCTGAATTACTAGTTCTTCGAATTTAACATTTTGATCAACATCTTTAACCTTATTGTCGGCACCGACATATTTCTTATAGGCATTTCCATTTTCGCCTTTGTGGAGGAAGGTGAACTTGTTGCTATTTAAGCCATCGACTTTTCTAGTTACTTGCTTATTGGATTCATCGATAACGACTTCATCTTCTTGTTCGATTATATCTTTGCCCTTGTAATGATAAGTAACTTTAGAATTAAATGATTGCTTACCAGAAATAGAAGCAACTAAGGCATCACTTAATGAAGTTGAAGGTAAAGTATAGGCATCTAGATATGTATCGAGTTCAGTAACGCTAGAAGAACCTACATTGCTAATACATCCGCTAACTGCTTCGGCTTTATCGTAATCAGCAGAAGCGAAATTACCAACAAAAGCAAAATCTAATTCATCTTTTGCTTCGCTAGTGAATTGCAATCTAACAGCAGAAAGAGAAGAAGCATATTTAGCAATGCCACAAATATAAGCAAAGCTAGTTATTAATGTAGTATTCTTTGTAGCAAAATAATCCCAATTAACATATAGATCTTCTTCAGTTGATGCGGTAACCCCATCATTAAGGGCATTTAATGTAGAAACCGAGGAAATGACTTGTCTATTGCCATCTTTATCAGTATAAGAAGCAGCATTTTCGATATTGATATGATTCTTTCCTGAGAAGTTATAAAGAATCGTGCTAGATGTTTCTTTATAGGAAGTTAAGGCAATATAGCCAGCATTAGAAACTTCATAGTAGATATATCTAGAGTTATAGATAACATTGCTAGAAGTATCTCCTGAATTAATAGTTAAGGTGTAGTTATTGCCTTTTGCAGCAGCCTCAATAAAATCAAATACTTCCTTAGCAGTTCCAGTTGCTTCTGGGTGAGTCTCAATTAGGCTAGAGGAAGAATCTTCAGTCGAGGTATCAGGTGTAGTCGTGGTTTGATCAGTGTCAGTTTTGCTTGTATCTACACTACTATCTGGTTCGCTACTAGGATTAGTTGGCTCGCCACAAGAAAGAGTAAATAATGAAGCTAGGCATAGCAATGATAAGTAATTCTTTTTCATAGTTCTCTCCAAAGTACCAAAGCATTGTATGTTTGAAACCTTATTTTGCAATCGAAAAAGGGCATATTTAACTATAAATAACTAAATTTAACCTAAAAGAGAACAATTCATAAATTTATAGCAATCGCCACCGCCATTGTTCAAGCAAATCTAAATAGTTTTTTATAGACATTACGTTCCCTCAATTTTGCATTTAATAATGAAAAATTATCTATCGCAGATAATTAGTATTTATGGTGATGATGGATTAAGCCATCAAATGAAATCGCATCCAACGAAAGTAAAAGGTTACTTAGATATAGTGATAAACCTATTTCTTATCTAGGATTTTCTTCACAGGGACATTTCTCGAATGTGTTCCGTAAATATAGCGATTGTTCTCCAAACGAATATAGGTTAAAGCATAATAAATATCCAAATATATAGTTAGTGAACTTAAGTTCAGTGAAAATAAGTTCAGTAAACAAAATGGTATTTAATTAAAAGCAAAATTATAAAAAACCATAATCAAAGCAAGGCATATGGAATGCTAGAGAAATGTTAAAGCGCTTATCTCTATCTTTTTAACAGCAGATCGCAAGATTACATATTCTTATGATTTAAAGAAGTCCAATGCTTGAATATATACAATACCCTTTTCTTCTTTTTCAATTACATTCGTCAAATAGACAACACATTTTGTAGCTAAAGAAGGCAAATTTCTTAGGTTTTCGATTTCCCTTTTATAATCCTTCCCATTTATTGTATGGGTAACTTGGACAAGATATTGTTTTTCGCCAATCTTATAATCAAAATCAATCTCACCTTCAACTTCATTTTTCTTCCCTAAAATGAGATAGCCAGTTGGATTAATTCCCCTCATTGAAAGATGGATGAAAACGGCGTTTTCAAGGCAGAAACCCACAACTTTGGTTATGGTAAGGCAATTAATATATCTCAAGCCGTTATCGGTAAAATAGTATTTTTTATTAAGGCCAAGATTTTCTAATGGAGTTCTTTTTTCATAATCATCAATTAAAATATGTTTTAACAAAAAACAATCTTCCAAAATAGATAATATATCATTGATTTCTTTTGCGACTGAAACTTCATCAGCACCAGTTCTCTCCAAGCCTTTCATGAACTTCTTTGCCTCGCTAGCGGGACTAACAGGTGATGATGACGAAGCAATAAGGTTAATCAATTCCTTGACGTGAACCGTAGATAAATATTTAAGAGACAAATTAACTTTTGATACGACATCTCTTTCATACAATTCATTGAAAATTTTAGTTAGTTGAGACGGTTTCTTCTCCATTTGCTCCAAAACAATAAATGGCAATCCTCCGTAAGCAACATACAAATCAATTGGATAATCAGGAATTACTTCAATTATTTCTTTATATGTCAAAGGATTTACAACAAGTATCTCGGCAGAATCTTGGAACAAAGAAATAATGTGTTTAGAAAGGATGTCGCTATTAGATCCTGTTACATAAACTGTAATTCCCGAATGCATTTTAACAAATGCTTTTAATGAGCTGGTAAAACCTTCGACTAACTGAACTTCGTCAATTATGATTATTTTCTTGCCATTGGTGGCCAAATCATTCAACGCCTTATCAAGTTCAGCTTCGCTTCTTATATTTTTATTAAAACTATCTAGATAAAGAATACCAATTTCATTTTCTTTATATAATTTAAGATCATGTGATATTTTATTCTTAAAAATCGTATCCAGAAGATATGTCTTCCCTGCCCTTCTTAATCCGGCGACAATATTAACCTTGCCATTGCCAATAAACGATAACAACGTATTGGTTTCTTTAATCCTTTGAAAAACCGCCATAACCGTCTAATCCTTTCTCAAGTAATGTTTGCAAACCGCAATATGCCGTGCCATCTTTATCGATTATAAGCACCATCTCGCCAAGAACCGCTATTAAATGTGGGATATTATTTTTTGCCTTTTTAAATCTATTAATTGTTTCGTCATCATCATCGAAATCGATTCTAATAACGCATCTACGATCGTAGTATTCAATCAAGAACCCACGATTAAATTCAACTCTAGATTTATATTTTCCATCTACTATATCTGAATAGTAGGATATTGCTTTATAAACCACATAATTATCAGATATCATTTTGGCAACCAAATATGCTTCATTCTTTAATTTAAATCTCTTTTCATAGGGCAAATCTAGCAAATCAATATCAGAAATATAGGTCGGATAAAAAACCACTCCTGATGACAATTTTTTCCCTTTTTTAATTTCGTATCGATTAAGCATATAAATCATTCCGGTCTTGTTCATGTAATTAATTGCATCAATGTAAAACGGGAGTGATTTATTAACCTTAACGGATTCAAATATCTGCCTAAACGACAAGACTTCCCCGCTATGTCTAACAATATATTTATAAATCTCAGCAGCCTCGTTTTTAGACACAAAATTCAATAATGGAGTTAGATGATAATCTTTGGTATCCGCTTTTTCTCCATATAACTCCGGGGCCAAAAAGTATTTGTTATAGCGACCACGTATTTGTGTATCTTTGTTTTTTAAAGCATAAACAATATCGATGTCAGTAGTAATAATTGCAGTAATATTATTCTTACCATAAAAAGAGTTAATAATTGCTTGAGGTGCATCAAAATAGAAAAGATCATTGATAATAAAAACCATCTTATTATCTTTTAGCAAATCTCTAGTTCTCTTGATGTTGTCTAGCAAATCAATAGCTTTTGTATTTTCTGGACTTGCTTGGAAGAAAAAGCAATTTTTATCAGCTTCTTGGATTGCATTTTTAATATCGTGTAATAAAAAATCGTCAATATCCATAGATCTATTAAATTGAATGATATTGGCCTTACCATTCCACAAATTTTTTACTATTTCTTTAACGATTTGTCTCATAGTTAAATTATAAAACAATTTTGCAATTTTACAACTTTTGTAAAGTATTTTTAGTCTAAATATGTAAAAACAACTTTACAATTTTAGTGTTTTTGCATTTTTGTCAAGTTATTAGGAAATTGTCTCAAAGGAAATCCCCCCTGGTTTTCATTAAAAAACGCCCACTTACGTAGGCATCTAATGAATATCTTCCAGTCTATTGACTTCCTGAATGCGGTACCTATATTCAAGCCCAGCGATGAACTCCATTACTACCAGTCAGGTCCAATAATAGTTTCGACGTTCGATCAGATACACTTGTTACCTGACGTCAGTATTATCATGCAATCTATTTCCAATGTGAAGTTTTAATAGTTGTTTCCAATAGCAATTTATTAAGTAAGGGCTTTGGATATTGAAATTAGTTCCATCTATTCAACAAATGGAAGACAGTTCACGTTTTATCAAATTCTTAACATTCATAGATCTTTCGTAATTTAGCAAAGTTCCAAACGTATTATTGTTGAATCTCTTGCTTTTACTAAGCTCACAACGTACATCATAATCTTCATATAGATTTGAAAGCACAACCTTCCCAGCAATTTTATGGACTATAAAGATATTGTCTCTACGATTAAATACATCTAATATTTCTACATAATGAGTACTGAAAATAATTTGGGCATTCTTTTTATTAATTGTCTTATCCATAAATAGGAACAAAATGTTATTAACTAAATTTTTGTGGAAGCAGTTTTCAATTTCGTCAACTATCAATATTCCACCACTTTTAAGCAACGATACAACCCTTATATATAATTCTATACCCTTAATTGTCCCATTAGATAATTGCTCAAGTAATTGAATTCTATTTAATATTAGTTTTGGTTCGCTAAACCTTTTAAATTCAACACTGTCTCCACCAAGGTATTTAATCTCTTCGATGCTATCATCAAGCAGCTTAACTATTTCGCCAGTTAAGTTTTCATTAAATACATTCAAGGACTCAAAAAATGAATTAGAAACAGTTACGCCATTAATAGAAAATGGATTTAGATAATTACCAACAAGGTGATCCTTGCATACAAAGAGCAAGATAGATGTATCTTCAACACCAGAAGAAATATCATCTATTCTATATTCCAATTCGTTCTCGTATCTTTTCCCAACTCCAGGTTTATATTCAGCATATTTCAATACTTCGTCTTTTATCAAACAATAAGGCGACCCGATGCCAAAATCACTTATATTTTGGGGATAGATTTTTGAATCATAAAGATAAATGAGATTATTAATGAAAAACTCGATATGCAAATCAATATGGTCTTTCTTAAAATCCGATGGTTTATATTTCCATCTTCCGGTTTTCATTAAATAAATGGCATTTGCAATTAGGTTCAAAGTAGTTGATTTGCCAGAAGCATTACTGCCGGTAATTGCTATTGCATTAAAAGAATATAATCCATCTGCAATTTCAATTATTTCCGATTCATCATCGCCTGCTTCAGGTACCCTTGCTTTAGTTAAGAAATCAACCTCTGAACAATCTTCTAGTAATTTATAACCTGATACTCTTATCTTTAGTAAAGACAGCATGTAACTTTCCTCCAAAAGAATAATATCATCATTATAAATATCTTCAAACAATTTTTTTGTTTGTAAGTATTAATTGAATAATTACCGCTACATTTAGTCTAGTTTCTATTCTGAACGTGATGAAAAGAAATCGTCCTATTGTTAGCCCCTAATTATGTTCGTCTTTGGAATCTCAATATCAGTTATCATTCATGGCAGTAAAAAGAGTCACGCTTAATGAATTTAAAAACACGTTACAAGATTCTAGCCAAGCTATAGGGTAGTACATCAGGGTAGTTAATAGGGTAGTTCTATTTTGAAACATTTTTTATAAAGGGGTAACTTTTGCCGATTTGTGAATATTAATTCCATTTTAGTTATTTAAAAACCGACTATTAAGTTTTGATAAAAAGCACAGTCTAATTGTTGTAAGGTTAGGCAATAAGAAGCCACGTCGTTTTGAGTTTCCGCCATGAGATTGTTTGTTAATAGACCCCTACAGTTACTCTCAAAATAATAGTTATTTACCTAATTTGTGATAATTTTTGGTTAAATAATCAGTTTGGACTAGCTAGCGGCTATCAAACCATATTCTTTCATCTTTTTTAAAATACCCATTCTTTCTCTTTTTGATAAAGGCAATGAATAAACATATAGTTCATTAGATGAATTGATTTCATATAACTTACCAAGTCTATAGAAATATATTGAATTAAAATTTCTATTTATTGGTGGGTATTCTTTTCTTAATACTCGTATATCTAATTCAAATCTTTCGTCATTAGATTCATATATAGAAGAGAATACAAAACAAAAATAAATTGATTTCTCGCTTCGCCTTAGACAGTTAACAATATCTTTTTCAGCTTGTTTGTATTTTTGAATAATATCGGTATTGTCTTTACTAAAAATAACATCTCCTTTAATACCGAGTTTATAGTCATCATCTAAGAAGTCATAGGAGCTATAATCCTTAGCATATTTAACTAAATCAAATATTTGGTCTTTCCATAATTTGTATAAAAGCCTAACTGATAAGAAAGAATAATAAATAGGATCGCTATATTCATTATTTGATTCTTTAGAATTGCTATATTCATTTAATCTGTGGGCGTTCCTAGATAAATTATAATGACGTTTAGCAATCTCTATCGCCTCAACTTCATCTAGTTGATGCAATACATAATATTGTCTTAACCCTTCTATAGCAGGTAAAAATCTAATAATTGATTTAGATGATTCGCCTGTAAGGAAATGCCATTTAGAATAAAAGAACCCAAGCCATTCCACTGCATCTATATTTATCTTTTGTTTATCTATCTTTTTAATATGATTGGCTAATATGATTTCTTCAAATATCCTTATGGATGGTTGAGTATGCCAAAAGGTATATGGTTTATCCATTTCAAAACGAATCTTGCTTTTCATATAGCAAGTTATGAAATCAACTATCTCGATATTAGACTCGAAGGCTAATAAAAAGATATCTTTTTGGAGATTGTTGATATAGTTTTCAAAATAGGGGCTTCTTTCCATATTCTTTCATTAAATCCGAGAATCTTTTTCAGCAATATTAAACAACATTTATGACCATGAAAGATAACTAATCGGCATAACAACGTATGTTTATGTTTAATATACATATCCTTTTTCGGAAATATTAAACAAAAATATATCTAATTTGAAAATAAAATATCTTTCAAATCTAGATAAGTAACCCCATCTAGCTTACCTTCAAATCCAGAAGAGCAAACAAAACCAATCTCTCCTACTTCTAAGCCCTGGATTGCCTTTACTTGTTCCATTTCTTCTTTTTGTTTAGCAATGCTTAATGGTTTTTCAAAATATTTAACTTCGAAAATAGAATATTTATTGTTGATCTTTTTAAGAACGCAGTCGAATTCGGCATTAGAAGTAAAATAAGAACCTATATCAATGATGTCTTCATACATACCTTTAGAAATTGCAACCGTAAAATAATCCCTAACTATATTTTCAAAACGCCTAGAAATAAATTGGTTAATAGATGGCTCTATATATAGATCATAATATCTAGATGGGGTTAATAACTTAATTAGGTTATCTTGCCTAAATACATAAGCATAATAGAACTTAAGAAGATTATCTTTTATTTGATAATACTTCTTCTTTCTATCCCCTTCTTTTCCTATTGGATATTTTGCTTCGATAATATCTAATTCAATTAGTTTATTTAGCCTTTTATCTAATAGACCTGATGTAGTTATATGAGCCTTTGCCTCGATTTCATTATATTTCTTAGATCCGTTTTTAATGACATCTAAGATATCATGCAAATCAGAATCATTTTCTAGTTCATTGATTACATTATTTTTAAGATGTGACCTTAGCTGCCCCATTTCATCTAATATTAATTGGAAGTATCCAGAAGAGATTTCCTAGATTCGGGAAATAGCAAAACATTGACTTGATATGTTGCTTTAAAAGATTGATGTATCAACGAATTATCGCAATTATAAAGCAACTATTATCCCTGTATAAACAAAAAAATCTCATTGCTGAGATTCGTTTGCAGAACAATTAAGCTCTTTCTCTTTTGATACCTAAATTATAGTCAACACCTACTCATTGTCAAGAATTTTTTTGGCTTTGTGAGTGGCATAATCATCAGTCATCTTAGAAATGTGAATAGCAAGACTTCTAATGAACATCTTGTAAATTGATTGGAAATCTTTAACAGCCCTGTTAGTTGACGATTTATCGTTAGTGATGATATGTTCTTTTGAATGACTAATCAAGTCCACAACTTCATCCATGTTATTTGATAATGGCTCAATATAAGTGTAATAAACCCGAGGCATAAAATATTTAATTCTTTTAACGCGGTAAACAAAATCATCAAAGAAATCCTGAGTTAGTTCAAATGGATTATTGAAATAATATGTGTAAAGCTTCTTTATTAGTGTTTTGCTTTCTTCATCGTATTTTTCGATTCTAGGATTATTACGAATAACGTTCCCACGGTATTCATTGAATTCGTCGACAATATCTATAAATTCATTATTTTCAAAATTATTAAAATCGCTTGATTTATCAAAACACTTAGCAAACAGATCAACGAGATAATCGCATGCGGATTTAGCTTCTATTCTTTTTTCACCAGATAAAATAGATAAGCAATTATATGGTCTGCAATTAAATAATATATCTTCTTCGTTGGATTGAGCATCTAAGCAAATATCTAAATAATCTGAACAAATTTGAGCAATCTCATCAGCGTAAGCAACAATGAATCCTTCTAAAGTTTTTGGCCCTTTATTGTCATAGTATTCTTTATGCTCATGAAATATATATTTGAATCCATAGTCAAAGTTTTGCTGATTTTTATAATATAGTTTAGTATGTCTAACAATTCCGTCTAGAACATCATAATCAACTTTATCAAATTTGGTATTCTCAAGGTAAAGAAGACCAGAATTGATATTATGTTTAAAACCGATAGCTACTCCCATCTCTTGGAAATTAGACAAATTATATTCATTATAACATTGACCAGAAACAATTTCGTGAAGCGCTCTCTCCCCAGCGTGACCAAATGGCGTGTGCCCAATATCATGAAGCAACGCAATTGAAGATATTTTTGATAAATTCAAAGAAATCACTGGTTTTATTTCCATTATTTTCTTAGCCATTCTTATAGCAATTTCTTCAACCTCGATTGTGTGTTGAAGTCTAGTGTGATAATGATCATCTGCCGCACCATTAAAGAGTTGAGTTTTATGTCTCATGCGGCAAAATACTTTGCTAAAATAAATGTCTAATTTATCGTTCATGTAAAAGATTTTAGCACATGTCGGTTATTTTGCTTACAAAATAATCATTTATTTTCAGGGACTGGTTAATGAATTGAATGAGTACTTCGACAATATGAATCCCGAAAAGAATTCTCCATTGGCAAAGGCAAGGACCTACTGGAACAACCTCAATGGCGAGCAATGGACATACCTGAACAACGGTCATGTCGACCTCAACAACAACGAATTCGAGAGGCAGACCAAGAAGTTTGTCACAGATCACAAGAACTTTTTGTTTTGCAAAAGCGAGAAAGACGCAAGAACCGCCCGCATGCTTTTGACAACGATTGATTGGGGCTACGAAAACGGCTTGGAACCCAGATCCTACATAGAATATTTGCTCAATAGCGTTGGGAAGAAAGACTTCCACAGTTTGTCACCGTGGTCCGGATCAATTCCGTCAGAGATCAGAATCTAAAACGTTAGAAAAGAAAGGGGTACGAAATTCTGCACAATGGTGTGTAAAAATTCGTACCCCTTTATATTTTTGTCTTCGACACCTTTTTTTCTAGCTCACTAATCTTTATACTTGTTAATCAAGTCAACATATTCAGTATCTATATTAGATAAAAGTGTCAGCTTACTTGTATTTAAAGTTAGTATTTTTTGAGAAATCTCTTTATAAATAATTTGATGAACTTTGTTTAAAATTAGAGATTCATCATATGTTTCAATTTCGACTTCACTATTAATCACTAAATTTATAAGATATAATAAAGAATCTCTATCAACCTTATCAACTTCAACATAATTTCCGTTTTTATCTAAATAATAGCCTTTCCCATCTTTAATCTTTAAGATTTTTATAGGTTTCTTTTCGCTCTCCATATGATTCCTCTCCTCCTTCTAAACTATTAATCATTACTTCAAAATTTTTTATTTGAGTATTATTTACAGAAGTTAAGACTTTATTCTCTTTGTTTCCTCCGTATATAGAAAATATAGTTCCATCTGCCGTATTAACTGCTTCAGTATACAAAATATAGTTTGAATTTAAATTTCCACCAAGAACATTATTATGTGTTGATACAAATACAGGTATTTTTTTACTTATTGATGTAATTTTATCAATAATATCAGTTCTTAAAAATATATTATCAAATGATGATTCGGGCTCATCAATCAACAACATATCATAGTTCTCAGCATCACTTAAATTCTTTTCTAAATTAAATTCAGCGCGTTCGCCACCAGAAACGGGATAACCATTGGCATTTAATACCTGATAATTGATTCTAACAAAATACTTATAAATTTGATCTTTTGGTATATGCGGTTTATCTTCAAAAGAATTTAAATAATCGAAAGGATCATCATATAAAATATATGATGATGAGTATTCTCCCTTTTTTCCAACAAAATTTTGTAGTTCTTTTGCAGATCCAAACGGTTCTCTTTTAGCTACAATTTTAAATTTTCCAATTTGATTTTCCAATAAAAGTTTAGGTTTTTTAATTATGTCAGCTATCTTTACAAACAAATTCTTCTTTATTACATCCGTAGCATATTGATTAATATCAAACGATGGAATAGCATTTTGAGATGACTCTATTGATAAAGTACGTTGAATCTTATCAATCAATTCATTTGCTTGTTTATATATTAATTCTTCCCTCTTCTTTTCCATATGAATTACGATAAATTCATTTAGCATTTTAATAAGATTATCATTGGAAATGTACTTATTAATTATTTTTTCGTATGTTCCAGAATCTAGTAAATTTGAAATAGAATCAATAATGCTTTTAGGTTTTTTATCTATCACATATTCAAATTTTTGTTCACTAAAAACTGGGACTTTAGAAAAAGCATCATGATTATCCATATCAACAGCAAATTCAACTAATGAAGAAACATAATCGCTAAGTTTTGTTTCTTGTTCTTTATAATTAATACTTAAAACATCATTTACAATTTCCTTAAATTCAACTAGATATTCATCGCTATAAATACTTCTATCATTTGACATACTTTCATCAAATTTTTTGTTAGCAGCTTCTTTATCTTTTTCAATCAAATCAAACTGTTTAATATATTTAACATTATCAAAATTTTCATTTATGCGATCTAAAGTATATGTTTTTCCTGATGATCTCTTACCAAAAATAATATTTAATCCAGAAGAAGCTAATGTCCCATCATCTAAAATTGGAAATAAATCCCTATTCTTTTTGTCATTAATATAAACCTTTTCTTTATCACGAATTGCTTCCTTTATTGAGTAAAAATCAGTAGAGTCAGTATCAATATATGTTTGTTGGTTTGATAAAGGAATATCATCAGCCATCCTCATGTCACTAAAGAACAAAGGCGTCAAAGTCCCTTTTTCTTTATATAATCTTATAAATTTTTTAGGATTGCCAACCTCTCCACAGATAAAACTAGAGCCAATTCTATCTAAAATAAATTTTTGTACTTTTGGTTTTTTATCATAATGTGGTATTAATAAATACTCATCATGATTAGAAAATATATCCATAAAGGAATCAAGAGAAATATCATTCTTTTCTTTGAACTCATCATGAATTTTTTTGCATTGCTCTTCAAATTCTTCTATTTTAGTAAAAGGAGCAACAACAATTAAATGACCACCTTCAAGAGTTACTTCTATACCAGGATAAACAGCTACATCTTTCAAGTGAATTTTTATAAGATTAAAATTTGCTCTATCAAATAAATTATGATTAGTAATAGCTATTGCATTAATTTTCTTTTTTTGCACATATTCTGCAATTTTATCAAGACTAAAATCAAATGCAGAATCTAAGTCTGTTTTAATTGTATGAATGTGAAAATCAATTTTTATCATCTGATTTATCCCCTTTCTAAAATTTTATTCATACGTGAATCATCTTCCTCTGTATCAGTTGATGGTATTGTTATTGAAGGTTCTTTTGTATACGGATTGTTTGATACGGCATTTTTATTACCACAAGAACAAGAAATGATAACAATAAAACCACTATATTAGATAATATTTTTTTACTTATGCATTATTCCTAAATTCTTATTTCAAATACCATAATAATAGATTTTTTTATTTCTTCATCAGAAAAGCCAAACCTTTTTAAAGTCATAGCTAATATTAATATCCTAATGCAATAATATGCATTGGCAACATTAACATCTATTTTTGTCTTCAAACTGCCATGATCAACATCATTTCTAGCACCTCTAATTACTTTAGCTATTTGTTTTTTATCGCATGTATCAGATACCTTTTCATATATATCCTTCAATAAATACTCAAATTGGTCGAATGCATATTCTATTCTTTCTTTCAAAGATGGATTAAATAAATTTGCTAGCTGGTCATTACAAATTTTAGCAACTTCTTTTTCACTAGTATCTCTAATCTTGATTATTTCTTCTTCATATTTTCTATATGCATCATTATGTTTTTTCACAGAAACATAATCTGGATACAATCTATAAAACTCAAATTCAAATGCGGAAGCATCTTTAGGTATACTTACTATAGAAATATATTTTTGATATTTCTTGTTTTCAGGCAAATTATATACGTATAATTCGTTTTGTTCTATTGCTTCAACTATCTTCCCAATTTTATTATAAAAAATGTTCCACGGTATAAAACCATAATCTATAAAACTATTAATTTCAGGTTTTTCCATTTCTTTTTCAAATAAACCAGGTATATAGAAGGAACCAACATCATGATAATTATTATCGCCATGCTCTACACAAATTCTAATGTCACCAAATTCCACATTTTGTCTATAAAAAGCAAATGAAATCAGTGTTTTCAAATCGACTATAAGAGAGAATACGGAATTCTGTGTAAACCAGAAACTCGCTTTAACGTTCTAATTC
>ENA-ORPK01000085-ORPK01000085.1-human-gut-metagenome-genome-assembly--contig:-NODE-85-length-82685-cov-23.493186_pt1 | contig 82685 bp, 96 predicted proteins | sample MGYA00242139_ERZ509068 | MGnify/ENA primary metagenome ERZ509068 (study PRJEB26280, sample SAMEA2338687) | human gut metagenome | biome: human gut; feature: human-associated habitat; material: faeces...
TGTCGCAAATAAAACGCTGATTTTCAGTAATTTATACCGATATAGGGTGATTTACACCCCACCCCCCCCGTTTTTGGCACTCGCAGGGTGGGTCAGCTCTCATCCGATTTTTTTATTTTTTTATTTTTTATTTTTTTTGTAAAATACTCCGATTTTTCAAATTCCGCTTTTCTACCGAATTTTGAGCATTTTTGAGAATATCATATCTACTTTTCTTTTTGCATAAAGTTTCATAGTATCTACTTTTGCTTATTTCTGTGCGTCAGGTATCGTTTTATGCAGCTTCGTGGTGTAGTTTATCACCAGATTATTTTGAACGTCTTAGAACGCGAATTTTGAGCTATTTTTATTTTTGCGGAAAAGTAAGACTGCTTTCTACTTTAAAGTTCGTTTTTGCTATATATGGATTGCAGTTTCGATAGTCTATTGCAGGGGTTGTTTGCGAAGCCTTTCTTCTTAGGGGATGAGTATATAGTTTACTATATACAGGGGTTGACATCCCCTACTACGGCTGCGCGCGAGGGTACAATAGTTTATTTACGTGTTATTATTATATGGGAATTGCTTCAAATGTTAAATTTTCAATATGAAAAATCTGATTTATGCGGATAACATATATTTAATAGGGGATATGGGGATTTTGATACAAATTTGCAATTTGTTAAACTATGTAAAGTTCATTTTTGGCTTGATTTTTTGGCGTATATTTGCAGCATAAATATTTGATTTACGAATTACCGACTTTGGAATATGGCAGAAAAGAAATTCTACATACAGCGTTACTTGAAGTCCGAGCAGGGAGCTTGGAAGGCAGACGGATTGCGTAAGAGTCTGGAGGATGATTTTGGCGGCGGTTCTGTCCGCTACAAGTCATTGGATGGATTGAACTCCAAGGGAAAGCAGAAGGGTGTATATACCGAGAGTTATCCTGAGAATGACGCGTTGAGAGTGTTCGTTGACCCGAATGCTAGGCATGAGAGCACCAACGCTACGTTGTCAGTTTGCGTGTTCGGGTATGATGTTGACGGAACAACCGAGCTTTCCGTTACTGAGCAGATAAAAGCTGCCGAGAAAGCATGGGATAGTCTGTATGCTTACTTGGAGGGTGCGCTTATCTTGTGGTATGACGATTACAGACAGAAGAAAGCGTTGTTCTTGGTACAGGATGCTACAGAGCCATCAACGGACAACATCAAGAACATTCCGTATCTGCTCTGTTCTGTCAAGTTGGTAAACGTCTTCGGTCAGTCGTTTGATGGTGACAGTACCACGATTGAAGATTGGTTGAAGAATGGCGGAAAATAGAAACGACAGCATCCGCAAGGCGGTAGGACGTGTCTTTTAGATACAAGTCTGGGCAAACAGAAGGTTCGAGTTCCTTCTACGGTCGGTGGATGGTTTTAAACAGTTGAGAATGTATGCGAATAAAGGAAGAATCACTTGACAGGGCGTTGGAATCGGCATCGTTGCAGACGAAGGGATTGCCGAAACGCTACACGGATGGTAAAGACCCATTCTGGATAATGGCTGTTGTGCTTGTTCAGAAGCGCAATTTGGAGGAATGCTACTGCATTTATCAGCAGAATGCGGACAAATACATGAAGCTTTTGCAAGACTTCGGTACGCCGAGTCCTATCATGTCTATCAAGAGCATTCATCCTTATATGTATCTTGACGAGGCTCAGTTTTTGCCGAGTGGATGCATCGAAGCAAAGAAGAACTTTCTGAAAAACGAGCTTGGTGAAGACCCTAGGGCTTATGAGGTCGATGAAATGACGGAATCGGACGTTAATCACGCGTTATTGGAGATTGCCATTGCCAAACAGATGAGAGCTGATGAGGAAAACAAGAAAATCAACGTACTCAATGAAGGAAGCGATTTGGACGGAACGAGAATTGAGGACATTGAACGTCAGAAGTTCGAGTTTGAGTTGGCAGAAATGAAGAAAGATGGATGCTCCAAGAAAGAAATTAAAGAGTTCATAGACGAGTATAATGCTAGTCATAAGCAGAAAGTTGACGATGAGCCATACATTTCAGAGGAAGACCGCATTCATAAGGAAATGGAATCAAAGGACGTTGAGAAAACTCCAGAATGCAGTGTTGAAGGTGAGTTTGATGCACCTGAGATAGACTATGATAAGCTTCATGAGGAATCAGAGGCATTCAAGAAAGAGCAGTTGAAAGTTGCCAAGCGCAAGTGGAAGCGTGCCTATGATGCCGATTCAGAGAAGCGTGAAGGAAGAGAGTTTGAGAACGAATTTGGCGAAGATGAGGAATGCGAGACGTTGCAGTTGCCGAATAAAGAAGCCGTTCCTGTAAAGCGAAAGCCAGGAAGACCGAAGAAATCGTCATTGGATTACACTGCTAGCAAGCGCGATACGACAAAGAAACGTGGTCGCAAACCATCATCAACTAAAAAATAACAGATTATGACTAAATCAGAGCTTTTGAATAACGTGTTCTTTGAGAATGCAAAAGGTGATTTGCCTATCATATATATAACATCAGATGATGATGTTGTAAAAGTCGGTGGCATTATCAATGCACCTATGGTTGGAAGAATTTATTTTAGTGAGGTTAAGAAAACCATTACGAAGGATGAATTGCTTGCCAACAAAGAGTTCATTTGCGCAAGCGAAGATTCTGAGATACTTATTGATTTCGGTGGCTACAGACGCGAGACACTTGATTGCTATGTCACAGTTGATGATAGTTGCATTAATATCATTGAGCTATGAGGAAGAATCATCACAATCCTAATAAAGTACCTCCGTTTAAGCCGGACCCTGAGCATTGGACTAAGAAGGTTCATTCCTGGAAGGCGAAGGTTGCATACGAGACTGAGGATGATGCTTGGGAGTTTCTGAATCAAAATCCGAAGTTAAAGGCACTTGGTTGGCATCCTTACTTATGCAAGGTTTGTTCAAAGTGGCATATTGGTAGATTACATAATAAATAGTTGAGATATGGAAATTAGAGTTAGCGTTTTAGGAAAGGTCGCATACAAAGAAAACGAAACTAGGGAGGATGCAGAAAAAGCCGAACTATATCCATTTGGAGAAGGACTGTATGCGGTAATGGATGGAGAAATTTTCGTTGCGTTAAGAGTCGTATCTGGCAAAAAACACAGCGATGAGAAAGGTGATTATTACGCATGCGTAGATAATTACTGGGGGCACGGGAAAATCTCAAACTCAGCAACTATTATAGAGCACGAAGAAAGGTTGAAGGATTATATAGACAAGCGTTTCGATCGTCTTGATGCTATTGTTGAAAAAGCCAACGATTGTATCAGTAGTGTAAGTGATGAACTTAATTGCTTTATAAATGATTCTCATGATGATTTTTGCTCTATTGAGAAATCTCTTGAAAGAATAGAGAAAGATGATGTTGGTCGTGGAAAAGGTATCAGCGAAAAGACATTATTGTCTGCTATCGAGATTGTGTCAAAACAGAAATAGTTGAGAATATGAAGAGAAAAGGATATTACGAATACAACAACGGTATTTATCCAAGGAAGCTGTGGGTCCATATAGGGAAGGATCTAAACGAAGTAATAGACTCCTGCTTTGACAAGTGCAGGGCTCCAGATAGTGATTACGGCGGCGTTACGTATGCCGATGCTGTCAGGAAGAGCGACAGAAAATGTGGTGTCCTTGTCTCGTTTCAGTGCTCCAAGGATATGTCGATGGATTATTGCTGCCATGAGGCTTCTCACGCCTGCGATGCCATCGAGGATGCTATTGATATGAAGCATGGAGGAGAGCCTTCTGCCTACTTGATTGGCTGGATTGCGTCTTGCATCAACAAGGCTCGTTTGGGCATTGGAGATTTCGTTGAAATTAAAGATAAGGAGGAGTAGATTATGAGAAATTATTGTTATAAGGTTGAGAAGGACAGATGGAGAAATACCGATAAGGTAGATACCATTACTCGTATTGAGGTAAACGAAATTGGCACATCAAAGAAAACCAAAGAATTATGTTCAAGGGGTGTTATGTGCTGTGTTTATAATACTTCTTCTTACTACGAGGAGTATGATTCATTTTTCTTTCAAGCTGATAATGCGGTGGAGGCTGCAAAGATAGGCTACGAGCATTACTTGAATAGAGATTTGGAGATACAAGGTCGTTATAATGTAAACCTCTTTTCTCTTGATAAAACAATATCATTTGATGATGCAATGGCTTTGAATGAGGAAGATGCTTATAAAAGATGGCAAGAGTGTTTATGATTTAAAAATTAATAGCTTATGATTAAGAAAGAAGATATTAAGGTTGGGCTGAGATTTTGTATCACGCGTAATGATTACTTAAAATGTAACTTTGACCCAATATGTGTTCACGATAATAGCCCTATTCTATTCACTATAGATAGAAATGACGGCCTTACGTGGTTCTGCTCATCCGTTAAAACCGACTATAGGCTTACTGCTTATTTTTCTACAGAAAGCATAATGAAGTTTGGTAAAAAGTACGATATATTAACAGCAGCTAAAGAATGGTCTGAAAACGAAAAGACGGAGCAAGTTTATAATCCTTCTCATTACGCATGGTTGAAGGATTTGTGTGGTGTTGAGCCTTTGGATATTTGCAGGTGCCTTGACTTCAATATAGGGAACGCTATCAAGTATCTCTTGCGCAAGGATAAGGTGGATGGCAACAAAACAAAGACCGAGAAACGCATCGAGGACTTGCGTAAGGCGGTGTTTTATATCCAGGACGAAATAAAATTATTGGAACATGGAACAGACTGATTACACTTGCAAGGACTGCTTCTTCTTTGACAACAGGTGGTGGGAGTGTAAAGAAGGACGCTTCGGGAGAGACGTTTCTGAAGATGATGATGCTTGCACAGATTTCGAGTATAAGGAAATAAAAGTTGAACTTTAAAATATTGTTATCATGGCATTACCATTTGGAAAGACAATCAAGACAAGACACTTCACCGTGCTGAAGTTCAGTAAGAGCTTGTCTAAGAAAGAAGTTGCTTCACTCAGAGAGGATATCCCTGCTGAGATCAAGAAGCATTTACAGAGAGGCTCGCTGCCTTTCATTAAGATTTCTGACATCGCTGGTACGTGGGGAGTTGAATTCTCTGTCGGCACATCCATGTACGCTGCACTCGATGAATGTGTTTATGCTTTCGTAGGAGATCACTATGAGTTCTCCAAGACTGAAGAAAACATCATCGAGGCATTTGCCCAGCTTATGTATGCGGATACATCGTTGCCTGGCGATGCGGAATACACAGCAGGTAAGTTGAAGCTCCGTGACGAATACATTGCTCGTGAGGCTGCGAGAAGAAACGCTGCTGCCGACAAGGGTAAGACAGAAGAGCAGATTCGCAAGGAGAGTGATGAGGCCGTACAGGAGGTTATTGATCGCGACAAGCACGCCGAGACTCTCCTTGGCATGGCAGAACAAATTAAGAAGGAAGGAGGTCAGAATGAGTGATAAATTGCTTGAGATCGTTCAGGACCACGCTTCTTTAGTACAGGCACTCCGGTTTATTTTGGAGGCCGCAGAGACAAAGAAACTGCCACCATACGCTACTCTTCCTACATTTAACGATTCTATTCTTGATGATCAGGTCAGAATTGCGCTTGAGTACATCACTGGAGATGAATATCCTGTCGGAGTTTTTGGAACATAAAAAAATGAGGGATGGCGTCCGTAAAGATACCATCCCTTTAAACCAATTTTAGAATTATGATTCACAGATAAGAATCCGAGAAATACATAATCGCTTGCAAAGGTACTTGCTTTTGTCGAGATTAAAGTAAAAGAAAAATACTTTAACACGAATTTAACTATTTCTTCTTCTTTTGGAAGTCTGCCTGACCGTTTTTAAAAAGAAGGCAGTCGGAGCACGTTCTGGGATAAGCTACAGGCAAGTAGAACAACACTGTGTTATTTTCTGTATCTATCTCGTCCTGCTTAATCTTGTTATAGTCGGCGATGGACGCAACTATCTTGAGCCACTCAGGTGACCCATACTTGGCTTTTCGCTGAGCCAATACCAGGTCTTTAAGAATTTGTCCCTTGGAAGTGGCCTTAGCCAATTCCTCCTGGGTAAGTTCATCACTATTCTCGTTCTTCGCTTTCTTACCCTGCACCTCTGCGATTCTTGTCTGAACAGACTCCTGCGATTCGAGTATGTTCATTTCTCGTTCAAGCTCTCCTTTTGGCCAGTTGAATCCATAGCCTTGAAAGGCAATAGCCCAACTGTCACGCATAGACATTCCTGAACCGCGTAGGCTTGCGTAGATGTAATAGCGAGGGTCTTTCATTTTAAGAGCCTTCGCCTTCTTGTATGTATCGACGGATAATGTGTATCCTTTTGTTTCTTCAATCATAGTCTTATTTCTTTTTATTATCCTTGAATGCAAATAAAGTGTAGCAACAACACGAAACGTGGAATGGAGGATATGGGTCTTTGAAAGAATGAAGACCTGCATCGGCTTCGTTTTGGCAGATTTCGCACGGATAACTACTTCCTCTCTTGACGTAAAACCCGATAGCCTTGTTCTCCTGCCCATACTCCTGTTCCGCCTGTCCCCACGCTAAAGCAATCACCTGAGAGGCGTTTCTTACGATGTTCTGATAGGCGTTCTTGTAATAGCCCTTTCCGTAAGAAGGAACATCGATGTTGATGTCCTTTCTCTTCGCCTTGGTGATGACTGATGTGTGATATGGGTCTTTATAGCCTGTGCGGATGGAAGACAGGAGCTGCTGGTCTGAATATCCCATAAGAGTACCTGCCTTGATCATCCTTACAATATCTTCAGCAAAGTTTCCGAGATAGACGGCGTTTCTTTCGGATGTCGTCTTTCCGTAGATGTCGCTGACGAGAAACGATTCTATATTTTCGCTATCAATCCCGAGAATCTTGCATGAAGCCTTGGAGTAGGCAGAGATGTAGCTGTTGATACTCTCCTCTGCCTCAGCAGTAACATTCTTGGCGTAAGATAGCAGGGCTGACTCGTTTGTGAGCCTGCCCGCACCTCTGTATCGCTTACTTGCGGTAATTACCTTCTGTGTCGTTTTCCAGAGGATATCAGCAATATGGTCCTCGCAGTTTCGGATTGCCTGCAAGCGCTTTCTGCTGTAATCGACAGAACGTTTTAATTCATCCATAGGCTTACTCCTTTACGGTCTTCCAGTTGTTACGGCCCGGCCAGTTGCCGTTCTCATCCCAGTCTGTCCCGCTTTTGTTCGGTCTGCCGGCTCCACGACCAGTACGTACGTTTCCACTACCTCCACTCTGAATATTCGCAGTAGCTTTCTGCTCCTCGATTGCATTTTGGGTTTCGTTATCAGCACGCTGCATATCCATGAGGAGGTCCTGCTGGTCTTCCTCCTTCTTCTCACGCATGATACGCTCGTACTCGGCAGTCTTAGGGAAGTCAGGACAGCGTTCAGAAGCCGTCTGCTTAGAGAGGAATCCGTTCTGAACCGCAGTGGCAATATTTGTGATTTGTTCTGTTTTATTACTATGCACATACGGACTTATCCACGCATTGATTGGAAGCCCAGACATTGTAGCGACGCAGTTTTCATCAGTACCGATACCGAACTGGCAGATACGGAGAATCTTATCCAGGAATGGCTGTAACTCCTGTGCATCGTTCATAGCGACCTCCAGCGCAGGAGAATAGAGAAGCTTGATGGCTACACCTGGGAGGTCGCCGGACTTCAACTCAGGCGGCTTCACGGTGAACGACAGCTCGTAGATGAGGTCATACGACTTGTTGAGCTGTGTTGCGAAGGCATCAGAGGCATCCGTGCCATTCAGGAACTCAGCCTTGCCATTAGTGTCGGTAATCATGATGGTCTTCGCAGAGCCGGTCATATCGTCTCCGGTTATAGAGATGTCCTCACCATCGCCAGTGAGCGTAAGGATCGGGAAAGCGTACGCCTTATTGTTCTCGCAGAGATACGAGAATGCCTCCTCGTAGTCCTCGATGTTCTTCTGAACCATAAACCAGCAAGGTCCGTTGTCGTTTCGGGCATAGGCTACAGGAACGAACTGGAAACCGTGGTCCTTTTCTTCAATGAGCGTGTAGTCGTCAATTCCGAAAATCCTTGCAATCTTCGTCATTACCTCTTTCACCTTTCCTGACTTGACAGCCTTCTTGAAACGGTAGAACTTCCGGTTATCCCAAGCCTCGACATATTCGGTCTTCTCGTTGCCCTCATCGTCGTAGTCGTAGTACTTCCTGGCAAAGCACAGGAGATCGCCAGTGAGCGAATCGACGTGAGGGTACAGGATATCTCCTCGATCATAAGAGAGCGTTCGTGTGCAGAATTTCTTCTTTTCATCGAAGAAACCGACGATTGCACATTCTGCAACCTTCAGATATGCACTTACAGCTTCAAAGAAGCGAATCTCCATATCGTGCATAAGCCAGCCCTTCTTGAACACATCGAGGGTCTTCTGATTCTCCTCTACCTTCTTCTCGTCTTCGTAGTCATCACCATCAGCAAGCTCGAACTGGACATCGTTGCCGGTCAAGTGCAGCAAATGCTTTGTGTGGATGAGCTGCTGGAACGCAAAGGCTGTGCGCTGAATCTTCTGGCAGTACCACCTGTTATTCTCAGGGTTCAGCTTCCAGATGTCCGGGTATTCCGTCTCGTCCATTATTCTGTGTGCAGATGGATAGTATTCACGCAAGAAGTCTGCCTGCGTCTTGATGCGGCGATACATGGTGTCGTCTGGCATCGTTCCGTCGTAATAGTCGGGAACGACATCGCTTATAGTCGAGTGTTTCATGTACCCCGCAGGAGTAAGCTCGTAGAATGGCTTCCTTACGAGCAGCTCCCTTACATTGTTTACCTTGATAGCCTCCATAATCCTTTTACCTTTTTATGTTTCTTTTTTGTTAAACTGAATATCATTACGTAGAACCAAGACTCAAAGAAGTCAGGCGAGTGACCGACATACTTCTTGGCCTTCTTTTTAGGCATAAGTTTGAATCCCCTATCATCTCCGTCCTCGTCACGTCTGAGCATTTTTCGCTCCTTTTGGAGAATTTGTCTGAGGGGAACTTTATCAAATCCGTCACCCGAATACTTTCGTTCCAACAGCTGCGAGTCGATGGATACTTTCTTCTCTTTCACCATCTTGTAGAATAACCAAGCGCATTGAGACTTTAAGTCCTTGTATAAGTACTTGATTCCTTCCTCTTCTTGGTGATTGGCAGGAATAGGAGCCGCCTGGTTGTTGAATGGAACCGCTTCTCTGAAGAATCCCTTGAAGTACTGCCCTATACCCTGCATGTCGTATGTGAAGTTACATTCCTCAACACCCCACTCACGCAATCTTGTCTGGACAACAGAAACGAGTGTCTTGGAGTCGATTCTTGACACGATGAGGTCTTTGCAATGGTTTCCTTCCCAAAGCCACATCACGAAGTTATCGCCGCCGGTGAAAGCAATATCGGCAGAAGCCCTGCGTTTTCCATCTCCTATCTGTTCTGCATTGTCGTAGATTTCATCAAGGTCTTCCATCTTGATCATGTCATCGCCGGCAGCTTTCCAGTTCCAGTTAGCCTCCAGGTCTCGCATACGCTGTTCCTCATCCTGCTGGGCAAGATTGGCGATATATGATGCGTCGGTGGAGATAAGCTTAATGTTCTCTGATACATCTGCACGGATGAATGTCGCCGACTTGATGAACATTTCGAGCTTTGTGTATCCAAGCTCTTCGTAGCTATCCTTCCAGAGACTATCGATGATGCCTTTACACTGCTCGTACACCTCTTCTCTTGTGTCGCCCCAGTAGATTGAGTCAGGCGTATCGCCGTCCATGAAGCAGTATCGTATAACTCCGTCACGTTCCGGTATGATGTATCCGTTCTCGTCAACCCACCAGTCTATGAACTTTCGTACCCAAGATTCCGGGTCAGGGTTACAGGTGATCCAGAAGCGGTTTCGGATATGCGCTGCGTTTCGGTTGTTGGTCAAGAGGTACTTGAACTTCTTGTATGGGCATTGCGTACCCTCATCGATACAGACGTAGGCATACTGGCGACCCTGGAATCGTGTTTTGAAGTCCTGATAGGCTCCAGCATAGTAAGAGAATTTGAGCCATCCTCCGTTGTCGAAGTTCCAGGTCATGTCGTTCTGTGACTTATTGTAAGTTCCAAATTGAGAGAACAATTTATAAGAGTCTGTCACCAAGGACTGCAAGTCGTCTTTTTCGTTACGAAGAATTGTTGCATGAAAATCTGGATTTTTGATATCCTTCAGAACTTCCATTAGAGATGAGAAGGACTTGGAATTATGGGTAACAATAAAGTCTTCGACTACAAATAACGAGTCCGGGTTCTCAACAGCAATACAGCAGCAGTTTCTCTTACCTACAGGTTTGCAGCTAATAATACTTCTTTTTAGCTCCTTCTTTCTGCAATCGAATCGGACTTCCCATTTCTTGTTTGACTTCCTCTTTACGTAGCAAACAGAACCAAGGCTATCAACTAAATACTTGAAATCGAATGCTTTCTTCCTTGTCCTGAAAGTCTTCTTCCAGTATTTCCCAGAAAACCTACCTGATGTTTCGATGATACGTCTTAAAGATTCCGTTCTCTCAGCGACAGAGGCTAAGCCGAACCTTTCATCAAACTCCACAGGCTTTACGCAAGGAATAGCGATATGGTAACCTTCATTGATATAACTGGCTATCTCGCAGGCAAGATGCGGCATAAACCTACTGCCTCCGTCGATGGACACATTCCAGATGTGGTCGTCTGAGCATACTACACTTGATCCGTCAGATAGTTCGATTTCATAGCAATCTCTATCCGGATAATCAATTCGGCCTAATACCCTGTACCCCTTACCGTCATGTCCTATTACGGTGTCACCATATTTAAGATTCTTGATTTTAATGAATCCTTTAGTAGTCAGTACTCTTGTGTCTTCATCCAGTGGACCGCCTCGCGAGCCGCCAACTATCTTTATGTCAGCGTCGATAGACAGCATACGTTCCTGACCGCCACGCTGAGCTATAATCTTCAGCTTGTCGGGATGCTTCTTGTCGGTATCTCTTAATGATTGGATATACTCTTGGGTGTAAATAGGCTCTCCGTTATCCAATTTTAATCCTGAAAATATATCTTTTTGCATAAAAATACAATTTATATTGCAAAAATATGAAAAAATATTTGGAAAATTGCATAAATATACGTATTTTTGTGTTACGAAATATATATTTATACACTTTTAAGATGGAGGAAACATTTTAAAGGTAACAATTTTAACAAAAACCGATATGACAAGAGAGGAACTCTTAGCATTAGTGAACAAGGAGGTTGACACTACCAAGTTCAAAGAACTTAGCCAAAAGACCATCAATGAGGAACTTGATGATGTTTTGGAAGATTTCGGTGATGACGAGGAAGCAAATTCCAAGTTGGTTACCAAGTTAGCAAACCGTCTGAAGCGCATCAACGGCAACTTGCACAAGAATATCTCTGACGAGGTAAAGAAGAGCAAGGAGGAAGCTGAACGCAAGAAGAAGGAAGAGGAAGAGGAGCGCAAGCGTAAGGAGGCTGGCAAGGATGACGATCCTGATGACAAATATTCCAAGCTGCTTGAGAAACTCGAAGCTCTCGAAAAGGCTAACACAGAAAGAGACAAGAAGGCTGCAAGGAAGGCAACCATCGAGTCCGTAAAGGCAGGTTTGAAGGATAAGTTCGACAAGGCAAACCTTGAAATAAAGAACTACTTCCTCAATGCTGCAATCGCAAAGCTGGAGATTCCGGACGAAGATGCCGACATCGACGACCTGGTTTCTAAGGCTGAAAAAATCTACACCGCAGAGTACAAGGAAGCTACTGGTGAAAACGGTATTCCTGCAAAGGGACAGCGATCATCTGGTGGCGGAAGCTCTACTGACGACGACAAGTTCATGGATGAGATTGCCGAGCGTCGCAAGAAGAGATACGGCGGCGGTGAAGACAAGAAGTAATTTCAGGATAACAATTTTAAAAAGGTAAAAAGATTATGGACAACACTTCTATTTCCTACATGGAACAGATGGGTACTCGTGGTATGCTGAACCACGGTGCGACCATCATTCAGACAGAAGGTAAGGTCGGTGGAACCAGATACGTGTTCGCCGGCCTTGAGGCACTCATCAAGAATGCCTTCGTTCACCCGCCTATTGGTGGTAAGCTTGTCAACCCATTCAAGGGTCAGGCTAAGATTTATGCCGGTGACTTGATCGAGCACGACCTTGGTTTTACAGCTGGCAACGACGGCCCTGGCGCAACATTCAAGATTCTGAAGGCTTACGGCGTGGCAAAGGCTACTGCTACGGCTACAGACACAGACATCTATATTGTTCGTAACGGCTTCGTTCACATTCCGTTCCCTGGCGATACCATCATGGTCGGCCAGAAGGACTTCAAGACTAAGGCAAAGGGTGTGACTGTTTCTGCCGTCGAGGCTACGACTGACGAAACAGCAGGTGATGTTTGGAAGGTTACTCTTTCCGCTACTCTCGGCGCATTGAAGGTCGGTGACGTATTGGTTGAGGCTGCAAGTGCAGGCGAATCCGTATTGCCTATGGTAACTAACCCTAACTGCTTCGCTCCGAACGACAACGATTTCCCTTATTTCAATGCCGGCGGAGACAAGTATCATCAGCCTCGCAACAACAACAACTTCTGTATGTTGAATCCAGACTGCGTTATGTGGCTTGACCGTATGGGTCCTGTTCCTCCTGCTGTTAAGGCGATGAACAAGTCACTCTACCCAGAGTTCTGGCACATTTAACCTATTGTCTAACGTAAAAAGATTGATTCAGGATTATGGCAAAAATTGATATTGGTGTCGAACAGCTTGCGAAGTTCTTCACTGGTAAGGGCAACAACACTTACCTTCAGAAGTTCATCAATCGTGACGGCGTATTACGCTGTAACCACGGCTGGTATCTGACACAGGGTGACATTGATCCAGATCTCACCCCTACATCTAGCAATGGTGATGCAACCTTCAAGGTTCGCACACGTACATTGAACCCTGCAACCTTGATGAACCTCCGTGCTCCTCTCGGCGAGGGCTATCAGAACGACCACGAGGGTATTGAGTGGTACACCGCTTCTATCCCAGACTTCGCTGCTGACGGCTTCCGTGAGACTGCGACAGAGCGTTACCACAAGATGAAGCTTCTACAGGATGAGTTCGGCAACGACGCTGACCTGGTTGATGCTTATCTCGACAAGGTACAGGTATTGTACGACTCACTCGGCATGACTATGACCTACATGTCAGCCCAGTTGAGTTCGACCGGTTTCATCGACTACGACAAGATTGGTCGTGGTATCCAGGAGCCTCTGTATGACGCAAAGGTTCCAAAGGAGAACTTCAAAAAGGCGGGTACGCTTGCGTGGAACGATGCAAATTGCGACTTGCTTGAGCAGATGCGTAAATTTGAGGAGGATTGGCGCAACAGCCATATTGAGTACCGCAGCATACCTCTCGTATGGCAGATGACCAAGAACGACTACAATAACGTGTTCTTGAAGAACAAGCAGATTGCCGAGTTGTACAAGAGCTGGGCGAACGCTAACTTTATGGCAGTCTTGCAGAACTACGGTCCAAACAACGCAATGTTCCTGAAGTCTGTTGTTGACCTCAATGGTCTTTCTTCTATCGAGATTGTTGATGAGGTTGAGCACAATAAGCGCTTCGACGGTACGGTTACAGAGATTCATGGTTGGGCAGACGGGACAGTTGTTCTTCGTCCTGCTGGCAAGCCTTTGCGTTTCATGCGTAAGGAGATCCTTGACAAGCGTATCTTTGACACCCTTGGCAACAAGCTCATTGATGTGGCTTGGGCGCAGACCAACAACAAGCTTGGCTTGCTGCGTAACATGATTACCGCAAACGGTCTATACCAGGAGTTCAAAACAGACTTGTTCCTCGCTTCTGTTCCAGCTTTGCTCGATTCTCCTTACCGTTGGATTATCGACATTACCAAGAAGGGTTAATTATTAACGTAACTATACTGTATGACTATGGATTCAGAGAATAAAGGTTTCACGGCTTTCGACTACCTTGCAAGCAGGGTTAAGTTCGAGGTTCCGGAGCAGACTATTTTGGGTATTATGTACAAACGAGGTATTGATAGGGATTCTCTTATCTGTGATAACGAGAATAATACTCTCGAACTTGCTTATGCTGATATTCTGAAATGGTTTATTGTCGGACCGAGCAAGGTGAACAATACCTCTGATTCTGATAACGGATGGACTCATTCGGGAGGTGGATACGAACTGTCGGACGAAGACAGATACGAGATGAAGGCTGAAGCGAATGCTATTTACGCAAAACTTGAGCCGGATTCGGTCTTGAAAAAGAAGTCTGCCTTCCGAGTGAATTCGCACGGAGTAAAAAGGGCAAATTATTCTCCTTATGGAGAGCCTCTTCCGCACATCATTAAATAAAAGGCTTATGTTGAAAGAGAATATCAGAAATCCGAGATACCCTCACAGGATAAAGATTGTGAGGACGATAGTAGGAAAGACTGACCCATCTGATCCGTTTGCCGATGATGATGCTCCGGTTGGGCATGATGAGGAGATTGTAATCTACGAAGGCGAAGGTCGCAGTTATACTGACACTACCACCGAGGGAGACAAATACGTTGACCAGAACAAGAGGAAGGCATCGATTCCTGTCAGATATGACGAATGGGATGCAGGAAAATGTCCTCTTGATGGAGATACTATTTATGCTACCGTTGGTAACAATACCGAGAAAGGTATGGTCAAGGACTGCGAACCGGATAATAACAGGACTGTTGTGTATTGGAGCTTAACGAGGGTTTAGGTTATGGCAAAGTTCTTTAGCGGAAAGCGTCTGTCGCTCGGAGCTCAGTTCGAGCATCAGATTAAGTCAAGGATTGAAAATCTGGCATACGACAAGATGCTTGCGATTATGCAGGAGCTTGCTCATAGAACTGTCAACTATTTCAAAGAGAATAGGACGTTCTACAACATCACCGGTAATGCCTATACCTCATTCTATGCTGCCGTGTATCACAAAGGCAAGCTCGTTTATATGGTGCGTGCCTCAAAGGGAGAGAAGGCTCCAACGAGAGTTACCCTAGCGGAAGGAGAGGCTTACAATCTTCCTTATTACTACGAGGGTGACCCTGTTGGAGGAAAGGCATATGTAGGCCGTGTAGGCGGTGGACACCAGTGGGGTCCTAACCTTATATACGGACGTATCGGAAAGGTAAAAGCTTCCGGAAAAGACTGGTCGCTCGTTGCGATATGCCCTGTAGAATACGCAATATTCGATAAGGAGAACCGCATCTTCGAGACTGTTTACAGTACATACGAGTCTCTTCCGGATATGTTTGATTCCTGTGTAGTGTACGCCAATATTTCAACTATTAATAAACTCTAAGCTATGGTAGATATCAAGCAGATATATTTCGACTTAGGAAACGCAGTGAAGGGTATATGCGACAAGGTGTACCCAAGGAATCGTCCAAAGGCTGTGGATACCAAAATAGGTAGCTACATCGTCGTAAGTGCTCCGTACACAATCAGGAACAACGAGATGAACTACGATGGCTCCTACAACGACTATACTACCACTATACAGATAGAGGTGTATGTAAGAGATAAGGCCTCCTCGGCGAATCCTAATGGTTTCAGTCCTTCGGAAATTGATAAGAAAATCAAGGCTATCCTCGAAAGATTTCCAATTTCAACAGACAATATCGTCGTTACCAGGCCAAACGTCGCTATTCAGTCTGATGACGGCGCAGGTTTTTCCGTAACGATCATACAGGGAAGGTTACGTACTAAATAAGTATTCAGGTATAACAATTTAAAATATTTTAGATTATGGCTATGACAACTATTGACAAGATGAAGGACATTTTCAATGGTCCTAAAACTCTGCTCTACTCAAAGGCTATTACCGATTTGAGCAAGGCTACAGTTGATATCACCCCAGAGGTTGAGCTTCCGGTTACCGTTGACTCGCTGAAGGCGACTATGGATGATCCAACCATCAACCACTACAAGGTTATCGGTCTTGCAGGCGACTGGGCAACTACAGCAGAGCTCGGCGACTTCAATGTAGAGTTCGTTGTTCCTTCTAAGGCAAAGGACTTGCTGACAATTATGTTCGGTGAGGATGCTATCACAGAGCTGACCAAGGTTACTCTGAAGGGTACAGGTGACGCTACTCTCGACGCTACTACCGGCTTTACAGGTATCGCTGTTGAGCCTAAGAAGTTCAAGATCAAGGGTACTATCGTTATCGTTGACGACGAGAAGGAGAACCTCATGGTTATCACCAACATCGCTCTCTACGCTACATTGCAGTGGGATAACTCTGGTACTGAGCCTGTTGCGTTTAAGTTCTCAGGTTCTATCGAGGGTGCAGGTAAGCGTAGCATCGCTTGGCTTACTAAGGCTCCAGGTGCTGGTGAACCAGGCATTGGCGGTTAATCAAGTAAAGGCTTCTTTAGGTAATTAGATTCAGGATAACAAACCGTTGGGCGGCAGGCTAATCAACAGCCGTGCCGCCCTTCTTCATTTAATAGCATACAATCATGGCAGAAGAAAAGAAAATAGAGCAGCCTTCGGTGGACTTACAGGAGTTACTCGACAGCGTACTGCACGACGAGCCTACCGAGTTCGTGTTCAGAGGAAAGAAGCACAAGCTCGGCTGGCTTCGCAAGGGAACCATGAGCAGGTGTTCCCACATCAGGGCAAAGGAGAAGAACGAATGGAAGCGCAACGTCAAGATTTGCGTCTGCATCCTCCTCAACAACATCTGGAAGATACGATTCCTGTATTGGATCTACTGGCGCTGGCTCTACTACATCAAGGATGTGGATGTGGCCGAGGTTCTGAGGGTCCTCGATGTTTCTAAAAAAAAAATTCCATCGAACGCATTCTCGCTGGCTACCATATTAGCGACCGGGATGACGGACGTGATGATGACGATGACGAGGAGCGAAGCAAAAGCTATCCAAGCAGAACCAGCTGGGGAGCAGCCTTCTCACTAGCTGAGAAGTTCGGTTTCCTCTTTCAGCGCAAGTACTTCATTGCAGCCTACGACTACTGGTGGGGTTATTCATCGGCACAGATTGACCTCATGGTTGCAGACCAGCCTCTTGTCGTCTATCCAAAGACCAAAAAGGAAGGCGGTCCGAAGAAGCATACCAAGAAGGAGATGGATGACCTCTACGACAGGTGGATGGAGAAAAAGAAGAAAGAAGGAAGTCTTGTTGGCAAGAAGATAAGTCTTGCTGATTACTTAAACAATAAACTCTAATTTTAAAAATATTCAGGATATGGCAGGTGGAAATATGGGAGACCTCAGTTTCTCGCTCACTCTTAAATCGAGAATTGAAGAGGAAACCAAAAAGATTACCAGAGAATTAAACAAGATTGATGCTACTGGTAAGCAGGCACAGAATGCTTTGGAAGCAATATCCGAAGCAACGAAGGGTATTGGAGATAAGGGAGGTCAAGGCTTTAAAAAGTTAAATGACTTTGTTAAAGAATTACGTCGTAACATTAGTATATTTTCAAGCGAAGATTTCTTTAGTCCGAAAAAAGTTCAACAGTTGGAGTCTGTAGAGAGTGGGTTATACAAAATAGGCCGCATACTCGGAGAGGTATCTAAAGAAGGTGCTGGTTTCAGAATATTTCCTAACAGTGTTGCAACTGAGGCTAACAAGGCAGAAAGGGAGCTTTATAAGTTGTCTTCTTTTATCACCGAGATTAATAAACGACATGGAGAAGGAATACAGATACTTGGTGTTGATTCAACGAATAACATACGACAATCGTTGGCAGAGTTGTCTAAATACAGGACTGAATTAGAACAGATTAGAAATAGCGGAGGCATTCATCCTATTACCGGACTCACAGCATCTGATGTCGTAAAGAGTGCCGGATATCTCAATGCTATAGATGAAGCAAAGACTTATGCTAAAGTTGTAAAGAATGCTATCTTAGAAAGATACAAGACAGAACAAGATGCTGAGAAAAAGCGAAAGAAAGACGAGGCAGACGCAACACGCGAGGCAAAAGCAAATGAGAAGCAGCGTCAGAACGAGTTGAAGAACACCGAACGCCGATACGATTCTCTCGGCAATAAAGTCCGTCAGCTTCGTTCAGAATACAGCAGGGGCATCTCTATCGGTGCAGATGTAAGCAAGGCAGAAGCCGAGATTAGCAGACTCCTTTCTTTAATGAGAGCCCTTATAAATATTAAGGGAAGACTTAATTCTGAAAACTGGAAGGATAGCCTCGGTTTGCTTGGCAATATTGGTAGTGGCCACGATACCACATTAGCTTCTAGGGTTCTTCAAGATCAAAAAGCAGTAAACAGAGAGGTTCAAAGAGGCATTGAGCTGGAGCAGAAGCGTCAGCAGGAGATTGCTCAGACGGCTGCAAAGGTTCAGTCTGATTTGGTCCGCGGCTTCGAGAGAGCCAACAGTCATGCAGGAAAGCTGAATTCAACCGTGCAGGATTTGAAGTCACTTTTCTTGCAGGGAGGTCTTGTGTTCGGCGCACAGCAGTTCGCTATGAGCATCATCACTACTGGTGGTGAGATGGAGAAGCAGCATATTGCTCTCCAGTCAATTCTTGGCGATATGCAGAATGCGAATACAATGTTCAATCAGATTAAGGAACTCGCTCTTAATTCGCCATTTACATTCTCTGAATTGAACCGAGATGTTAAGCAGTTGGCTGCGTATGGCGTAGAATACGACCAGCTTTACGATACAACCAAGAGGCTTGCTGATATGTCTTCCGGTCTTGGTGTCAGCTTCGATCGTATTGCTTTGGCGTTCGGTCAGGTTCAGGCTCGTGGTTGGCTAGATGGCAAGGAGCTTCGCCAGATTGCCTATGCTGGTATTCCTCTGCTTAATAAACTTTCAGAGTTTTACTCTAAGCAGGAGGGACGAAATGTCTCTACATCAGAGATTAAGACTCGAATTTCAAACCGAGAAGTAAGTTTCGATGACGTAAAGTCTATCTTCTGGCAGATGACTGATGCTGGTGGTCAGTTCTACAATATGCAGCAGGTTCTGAGTGAGACTTTGCTCGGACGCTACAATAAACTGAAGGATGCCTGGGAAATCATGCTTGCCGAGTTTGCGAGTGGAGATGCACTCGTTGGTAAATTCTTCAAGACCGCCATTGATGGAGCAACAGCTCTGGTTCAATCCCTGCACACTCTTGCGATGCCTATGGGTGCAATATTCGCCGGCTACGCATTCAAGAAGATGGCGGCTGGCAATACGGCCTCCGGATTTCTTTCGAATAAAGCAAATCTCGCATCTAATATTCAGAATAAGGTGTTGCAGGGCCAGGCTCTAACACAGATAGAGCAAAGGATTCTCGCAACGAAGAATCAGATTACAGGAGCAGATCTGAGGGCACTGGCTAACGCAAGAGCATTGACTACAGAGAAGCTCAATCAGTTGCGATTATCTGGCAAAATCACCGCCGAGCAATATAACATATATAGAGGTATTGTTCTGAGACAGACCGGCGAGAAGACTATAAGGATGGAAATGCTGCGCACATTGGCGACAATGCGCTCTATGTCTCTTACTACCACTTTGTCTTCTGTAAAGAATGTGTGGACAGGATTCCAGGCATCGGCTTTGGCTGCATTTAGAGTTATAGGTACAGGAGCTAAGACTCTTGCTGCTGGAATCTGGTCAGCTATAGGAGGTTTACCTGGGCTTATCATTACTGCTGTTACTTTTGGCATTACATACGCTATCAGTGAATATCAGGAGCTCAGTCAAAAGATAAAGCAGACTCAGGACGAGATTGCCGATAAAAACAAGCAGATAAGAGATTTCCTCCGTGATAACAACGTGAACATTGCAATATCCGGTGGCGACACAAAGGAGATTGACAATATGATTGATAGCTACAAGGAAAAGCTGAAAGAACTTGCCCCTTATAGTTACAAGAATATGCTGATGACGGCAGAAGAAAAGAAAAGTCACGCTGATCGCCTTAAGTATCTTGAGCAAGAGATTAAGCTGCTAAAAGAAGCCAATGATATTGCGAGCACAAAGCTCAGCAACAGAGGTTATTATTCGGATTTGAGTGATGCAACGGAAGATGTTATTGATGCCTTCAAGAAGAGAGAAGAGATGCGTGTAGCAGCTATGGCCTCTGACGCTTCCACGGGAGATAAGGAGTTGTATGCTAATGAAACTGCATACGACAACTATATAGAATCACTAAAGAAGGAGCTTGCAAAGCGGTTCGGCGATATCGGGAAAGATGAAAAAATGCGTGAGGCCGCGATGCAGGCTATGAGTGGTATATTCTCCTCAATGGGTATTCCAGAGGATAAGGCTGATATTATCAGAACATCTATCTTACAGGCATTCGGGTGTGGGGACAAGAGTGCATGGCTACAGGCAGAGGTATCTAATAGTATGATTGCTTTGATTGATAAGTCTTTCCCGATGATTGGCGAGAAGATAAAGGCAAGTATTCCACTTAACGATGCGGAGAAGGCGAAGGTGAAAGAGCTGATGAATGATGCCAAGAACGGTCTCATCAGACAATATCCGGAACTGGAACGTACTCTTCAGAATATGCTTGCTGCATCAAACTTCCAGGCTGTTATCAGACTCGTTCTTGACGGTGGCGAAAAGCTGAATAACTTGCAGAGTGAGCTTGTGAAAAGAATACCAAGCAGATATAGCGGTCTCATTATGAGCGAGACATCAGGAAAGTACAAAGCGTTTGCAGAAAAGTGGGGCAAAGAGGATAGCTGGTATTCCGCTAGAAATTCAGCGCAGTCTGATATTGATAAAGCCAAGAACGAGTATCTTTCTGCTAAGGCTTCTAAAGCAAAAAAAACCGACGAGCTCTATACGGCTTGGCAGACGGTAAAGCAGGCCGCAAAAGATTTGCTTTATTACGACTATGACGGAAGCGGAAAGAAGTCCAATAAGGTTCCGAAAGGGAAAAACAGAAGTTCAGGTATACAGACGGATAAGGCCCTCGAAGATTTAAAGAAGCGCATCGAATTATACAAGAAGATGTATGCCGAAATCAAGAAGTTCAAGGAACTCTACGGAAAGGGTGCTCTTGGCCAACTTGCAAACGACGGAGAGTTTAAGGCTATCTTTGGTGACAAGAAGAGGTTCCCTATCTCTGACTACACCAACTATGAGACTTCCATCAAGGAACTCTTGCGGACTCTCCCTGCGTCAACAAAGGATAGATTGGACTATGCTGCAAACGAGAAGGCGGGCATTCAAACTGAAAACCGAAAACTTCTCGAAGACCAGCGTAGAGACGAACTGAATATACTCAATAAGCAACTTGATGTTATATCTGAGCAGTATGAGACATACAGAAAGATATACGAGCTGACAGGAAACAAGAAGGGTTCAGAAAACATAGCTTTCGGAGGAACTGTTCAGTTTGGCACATATAAGAGATTCATGGAAGAGCAGCTCGATGTTGCCGTAAAGCACGACAATATTCAGTCAGGCCTTAACTTGACTACGGACGAGGTTAAGGGAATGAGTCTTGAAAATGTCAAGGATAGGTACGGTTCTGAGTCTCGTGTTTATGATATTCGCAAGAAGCTGGAAGATGAGAACAACAAGATCAAGAAGGAGACCATCGATTTGATGGCTAGTCTGATTGAAAAGAATGCAACCATCGCACAGCAGATTGAGGATGAAAACCGCAAATACGAGAGGCAGTTCGAACTCATCAAGGGAATCAAAGACCCACAGATGAGAGAGAGAGCCCAGGCAGGTGCCACAAAAACTCACAACGAGAATGTGGCAAAGCTCCAGTTTGAGCAGTTCAAGCAGGAATCTGATTGGGTTACTATCTTTGATGACCTTGACAGGGTATCTTCTGCCACCATCAACACGATGATTAACAATATCGATGAGTTTTCTCGGACTACAGGACTTTCGGTCGAAGTTGTTAAGCAGTTGCGTGACGCATTGGATAAGCTGAGAAATGAACAGATTGACAGAAATCCACTCCCGTCTATATTTGGAGGCGTTCGTAGAGGAAATGCAATCGGAGAGATACTTAAGAGTAACAGGAAGGTTGGTGCTTCCGGAATCAATATCTCAGATGCTCAGGCGAAGAAGACCGGACTGGTAGCGGGTAAATGGTATAGCAATGCAGACTTAGAGGATAGCAAGAAGGGAGCATACAATGATTCCTCAAAGGCTATTACTTCTCTATCGGGAAAGATGCAGGCTTTGTCAAACATCATGGGTCCAGTCATCAACCTGTTTGAGGCTCTTGGTGAGCAGGATTCTATCCTCGGTCAGATTGCAGGAGGTGCTTCCAACGCATTTAGCGCAGCTGCCAATGTATCTGGCGGTTTAAGCGCTCTGGGTCTCGGAGCGGCAGGTCCTTACGGAGCGGCAGCGGCAGCAGCCCTGAGCGTGGGAAGTTCGCTCATCAAGGCATTCGGCGCAGACTACAGTAGCTACAACAAGGCGAAGGCTGAGTACGACAACCTGTCCTCTATTTGGGATTCTCTCATCTCCAAGAAGACTGAGTACATGAATATCCATTGGGGTACTGAGGCTACAGAGGCATCCAAGGAAGCTCAGGAAATGCTCAAAGCTGAGATTGAGCAGACTAAGGTTATAGCCCAGAAGAGACTCAACTCTGGTTCGTCAGCCGGCTCCCACTCCATCTGGTATCGAATGTGGAAGGGTTCGTACAATTATAATGGTCAGAATTGGCGAGATGTTGCCGGTGAAATTTCTTCAAAGTACGGCGTTCGGTTCAATGGTATGGAAGACATGCTCAACATGAATGCCGATACCCTTTCCGAAATCAAGAAGAATTATACTGGCCTTTGGGCTAACATGGACTCAGACTTTAGGGATTATCTGGAAAAGCTCATTCAGTATGGCGAGAAGGCTGACGATATAATAGAGGCTATTACCGAGAAACTTACTGGCAACAAGTTCTCCGACCTGGTGTCTTCTTGGGGCGATGCTATGTCAACTATGGCTAATGGATATGAAGACTTGTTGGATGGCTTTGAAGGAAAATTAAAGAACACCATCTTGAACTCCATGATTGAGAATCTTTATAAGGACAAGATAAACGCGCTCCTTGAGAAGACCAAGAAGTATGGAGATCCGAATGGCGGCACAGAGAATATAAAGGATTCGAACGGAAATGTAATCTCCGAGTACACTGGCGCAGAATACGCTGATGTTAAAAACAGTACGGAAGACCTTTCTAAGCAGATAGAGGCGACACGAGACTTCTTGAAGAAGACCTATGGTTGGTCCGACAACAGCAGTTCGTCATCAAGGAACTCTGTAAAGGGAATAACAGAAGAAGAGGCAGGCCTTGGTCTGTCGTATCTTAATGGTATTAGGTTGGATTGTTCTGTTATCCGCGCAGAACAAGCTAAGTATTATCCGGAGATGAGCGAGATCGCGAAGTCCCAGCTGACGCAGCTTAATGCGATTGCCCAGAACACATTACGCAATGCGGATGCAGCCGAGAGGATTGAAAGTATATTCGTTGAGTATAACGACAACTTCAATAGAGTTCTTAACGGAACAAAATCATTGAAGATGAAGTAATAATCGGGGGGCGCGGATCTATATCTGCACCCTCTTTTGTATATTTATGCGTTTTTAACTGAATATTTCTTGCATATTTATTCTATTTTCCGTATATTTGCAATTATAAAAAGCTGATTTAAGGTATGAAAGATTATTTCAGGATATACATGCAGAAGGAGGGCGATGGAAATGAAGTAAAGGATTCCATCGCCGCCTTTGGTATGTATGTTAGTGAGAACCCGTTTAAACCATGTGATTCCGTCAAAGAACCTTCAAAAAGAGAGTGGAATGACGAACATGGGGACGATGAGTATATCGGACCAGAAGGTCTCTATATGGCGTCGTACGAAACTGATATAAAGTTTCTGTTCAAGGGAGACGCTTTTGGTGCAACAGATAAGTGCAAGGCTTTCTTAGACTACCTCAGAAAGTCGGGAATGATGAAAATGTACTGTGAGTTCAATAAAATCGGAAGGCAGCATGTAAGGCTAAAGAGTGTATCTCCTACTCTATACAGAGAACCTGGCAGTGAGGATTTGCTTGTTCTTTCGATTAAGTTCAAGGTTAATGATCCTGTCACGGAAATCAATCCGTTCAGAGATGCGTCGGGTAATGTTACAAATTTAATATAGCGATTATGGGTGTTTGGAAAATATATCACAAAGACGGTACTATACTTAAGGATGTCAACGGAAACAATATAGATATCCGAAGTCTCGAATATTCGGATGCGTGGATGGGTGAATGTTATCTTACAGTTACGTTCAGGCATGAAACTCCTATTGTTTTTATGATGGGAGACTATATCATTTACAGGAATGAAAAGTTCGTTCTTAATTACGAACCAGGGCAAGATAAGAAAGCAAGATTTAATACTTACGGGGACGGATTTGTCTATGACAGCGTGAAATTCAATTCTCTCCAGAATGAACTTTCTGATGCGGAATTTCTCGATGTAGTTTTAAACGACAACGAACTCCACTATACTGCCCTTCCAAAATTCCAGTTCTATGTAGAAACTCTTGACGATTTGCTTGACAGAATACAGGCAAACCTTAATGAGCAGATTGGAGCTGGAAAATGGAAAATTTTCTCTCGTAACAAGGACAGATCCGAGCAGAGAGGGTGTGCTGCCGAGGAATGGGATGAGGCTTATGGAGAAGGAACGAATAATAATGTTATTGATTCGATGTCTATAACGGCTGACACAATGACGTGTTGGGAAGCTCTTTCTCTTGTTAAGAGTAAGTGGAATGTCAACTTCATTGTAAGAGGAAGAAATGTCTATGTTGGTACAGCCGGTGTTACGACAGAACACATGTTTGAGTACGGCCGTGGCAACGGACTTTACGAGATTGAGCAGAACGCAGATTCAGATCAGAAGGTTATCACGAGACTCAGGGCTTATGGCTCAGAGAAGAACCTTCCTTCTCACTATTATGCGGACCTCGGTGTCAAGTATGTGGCGAATATCACAAAAGTCGTCGAAGCAAGCACGTATGTAGAACTCGAATTGGAACTCGATTATATAGAGACGTATTTTAAGAATAAGAGAAAATATGTCGTTTCCGGCGAATCTCAGGAACAGTCTTCCGGCTGGGTTCTTCAGGTAACGTTCGATTTCCAGAATATCATTACGGGTTATGTGGCACAGATGCACGACTCCAGTAAATGCAGATTCCACAGCGAATTGAAAGGCGCACAGGTCGATACCGGAGATGAGGAATCAAAGGAGAAACTTGATGCGTTCATTGCGCAGGTTAAGGCTGGAAAAACGAAAATGTATATCACGTCCGGTCTCAATAAGAAAACTGTTCCTTCATCCATGAAGGAATACGCAGAGAATCTTCCGAACAATATGTCAATCAACAGGCTTATGCTGCCTGGATTTCCACATGTATCACTGAGTGACTTCTACGAATCGCTCACGGATGAAGAGAAGAAGTACGTGAACCCTACCGGGAAGCAACATAGATTCTCTACTGACCCGCATAGACCTTACGTCGATTCCATCAACATCGATCAGATTGGTCTGCGTTCCGCATCACAGTTCTTTGACACAGACGATAAGACAAATGGAATCATCGAAATCTACCCTACAATCGAAGAAATGGTTGTCGGCGGCGTACGTGTTGACGAGATTGATGAGGGTGTTGTTCCTGATGATGACGGCCGATTCAACGATAACGAAAATGTCAAGAACGTTGACATCTATCTCAGTAAAGCTGTCGATTTCGATATTAACGACTTGAAGGACGATGATTTCTCAATCTCCATGAAGGATGGTATGTGTGGCGGACGAACATTTAAGGTAGCATCCTCAACCAAGGTTGACGGTAGATGGAGGCTCACTATCGAGAGAATCAAAGACGATGCTCTTGAGCTTTGGTTTCCATACAAGGACTATCCTATCAGAAAAGGTGACCATTTCGTTCTTACTGGTATCACTCTTCCTGATTCGTATGTCAAGGCTGCGTCTCTGAAGCTTCTTAAATACGCAATCGCTCTTCTCGAAAAGAACGACTACACAAGATACGTCTATCAGCCAAAGGTGGATGAAATTTTCATGGCAAGGCAGCACGACACAGCCATGGCTGATAAAACGGGAGCAATAAAGAGCTTGCATGACACTTTGAAGGCAGGTGATCTGATGGATTTTAGAGATGACGACCTGAATATTAGTGGTACAATTACCATAGACCAGCTCAACATCAAAGAGCAGGATGGTAAAATTCCTACTTATGAGATTACTCTTAGAGAAGATAAGGAGGTTGGAACTATCCAGAAAATCCAGCAGCAGATAACATCTCTTGAGAACGGAAACGGCGGTTCAGGAGGTGGCGGCGGAATTACATTGACACAGGTTAAGGGGCAGGTGGCTACCGAGGGAAGCAAGTTTTTCCTTTCCAAGCTTACCGATGACATTGCAAATGGCAAGATAACCTTTATTAAAGGCCTTATCGCCAAGGGTCTTGTTGAATTGATGATGGGAGCGAGGTTCGGCAACAGCGCTAAGATTACGGAGCTTGGCGAGGCGTTTTTTCGTGCAATAAAGTCTCTCGATTACGACAATGCGGCTGAACAAGGCTTCTCTGTTGAAAAGGAGAAGAATGGCAAGTACCATGCCTTCATTACGAACCTTACCATCTGGGGTAAGGCGAGATTCCACGAATTAGAGGTACGCAAGCTGTCTTATTCGGGGGGCAATATCTATTTATCTGGAGCAGGAAGTAAGCTTGTCAGAGTTGTGCCTGTCAAGAAATTGGTATCTGCTGACGGTGTGACATCTTGGGTCGAAACAACTGATGATGACGTAGAATGTGTTGGCTGGAAATGCTATCTCTTAGCCGATAATGGTACTACTGCTACGATGAACGATTGGCAGGAGGGCGACCAAGCGCGCTGTCAGACGATGGGCGAAATTGTGGCTGGTGGAACATATAGTGATGTAAGCAACAAGAGCTATTGGCGTACTATTCCTGATGGTGGTGTATCTACACAGAACGAAAAAATTTACGGCACTAAGACGGAAACTTACCTTGATGAGGATGGCAACGAGCAGACGAAAGGAGTACAGGTGGAATTGTACGATGGGCAGGCGTTTGCTTGGATTGTGATAGGTAAGCATTGTGGTGACATTGATGGCTACGACGATGAGTTTGGCGTAGGTTACAATGGCTCTAACCCTGCACCTTTGGAGACGAGAGACATTCCTTCGGCTGGTGATACTATTGTGCTTGACGGTAACAGACATCGTAATGAACACGGTGAGTATGACAAGACAGACAGACAGAACGTGATTATCTTAGAGACGACTGGCGAATATGCTCCCCGTATTGCTTGTTATGCCAATATCACCGAGTACAAGCATACTATCACTAAAAGCGTAAATGGTAGTGATAAAGAGGTATCTCTGTCGGTATTTGAAACCTCTCCAAAGGGAGGCACGAAAATCAACTCCTCGCGTTTTGAGTGGATTTCGGATGACGGTAGCACTATCAATATCATCAATTATAGAGGTGACTGGGCAGAAAACAATACCTATCATAAGAACGACCAAGTGAATCATAACAATGCCGTATGGGTATGTGTTGCTAATTCAGGGGTTGATGTCCAAGAAGAACCTTCCGATGGTTCATCTAACTGGAAAAAAGTCCTCTCTGGAGGCAAAGGCGAGAAGGGTGATGACGCAGTTAGCTATTCCGTGAGTCTTATGAAGGAATTGAGAACAATCGCAGGTCATAGCAGTCAATCCGCTGTAACTGTTAGTTTCCGTAAGCAGGAAGGCAGTAAGAGTACCGTTTCTGGAAACATTGCGACTTTTGGTGATTCGGCTTCTGTAAAATGCTATATTGATGGTGAGCGTAGCGATAATATGACAGATTGGATAAATAGCGGAAATGATTACTTCGGCTATTTGAATTATGAGGATGCTTGGACTGGAAAGTCTGTTATTACTGTCGTTATGTATATCGGTGATAATATCGTTGCTTCTGCCAACTTCTCTCTTGGTCAGAGTGGTGAGGGTGTCGTAATGGCGTACAAAAATGCTACGTCTCGCCCTTCAAAACCAACTGTTGAAGACTTGTCCCAATTATCTGACGGATGGTCTCGCACACCTCAGAAAGGTTGGTCTTATCTCAAGGTGGATAATATCAGCTACGGAAGCTTTGATAATGGCGCCAGTTCGTCTGTTGATTCTACATCTAAAAGCTGGACTGACGTGACAGAAGGTGGTAATTCGTGGAAGAAATCTCCTTCTGGGCTGTCTGATAACTACGGATGGGCAATAATGAAAGTATCATTTTCTACGAATGTAGATAATTCGGACGTTAAAGTTATTATTAAGGCTTATTCCGAGGGTAACTATGACTTCATTCAAGTTCATGCACTTGATACGGAGATAACAGGTTCAAGCAGCCTTCGGAAGACGGGTGTAGCATATACATCAGGCAACGGCGTAGAGGATTCGTATTCTTATCACGTGGCAACGGCAGGACAGCATTTCTTCTATGTCTCTTATTGTAAGGATAGTAGCGGTAATGTTAACGGAGACTATGGTTTATTCCGCTTCGACCTATCCGATAATCTCGTCTCTATGCCATCAACGGTATGGATGAGTCAGGCTGTGCTGAAAGACGGAAAGGCTGTACTTCCTTGGTCAACACCTGTACAGATAACAGGCGATGATGCCTATCGGGTAGAAGTTTCTCCATCCACTCTCGTTTTCGATACAAACGAAAATGGTCTTGTTGACTCTGCTACATTAAGCGGTAAATATGCGACTGTGACTGTCTATAAGGGCAACCAGAAGATAAGCGCAGACAACCTCTCTCTGCCAAGCAACTACGCAACAAAAAAACACACAAACGTCGATGGTAGTATATCAAATAGCAATGGAGAGGCAAGAATTACTATTGATAGAATAGAACAGGAAACTATTAGCGGAGACGAAAAAGTCAGCAAGTCAAGCGGACAGATTTCCTTCCCTATCGACGTGTTTGGAGAGCGAAGTACTCTTATGTGGGTTACGGTAAACGTACAAGTCAACGTAGCTAAGTTTACTGGTTCTGTAGCATTTGACAATAAGGGCTATAAGGCACAATTTGACGAATTGTCAAAGGGGGGCGGTGCTGCAACTAAAAACGAGCTGACTCAAGCAACGTCGAAATTTGAACAGACGGCAAGAGAAATATCCCTCTCGGTGAGCGAAAAGTCAGTGGGCAGGAGAAACTTACTGGTGGGGAGTGCATTCAACCGACAAGAAGGCTTTGGCTTACTCCTTGACTCAAATGTTCGAGGCTATGGTATTCTGATGAATGACGGCGTGGATGGCATGAATTGTATTAAGGCTGCGTCATATTACGACGGAACCAGATACCAGTATTGTGGTGCGTTCTGGGGCGGCTATAATACGAAGAATATTAGAATTAAACACGGGACTCAGTACACGTTCTCGTGTTGGGTGAAGGTTCTCGATGCTAACACGACTGTTCATCTTGAGGTGATTTATAACAGAGCCGAGATTGGACAGGATAGAGACGGAAGACCTACAGGAACTTATTCCTTCGCTATCAAGGAGCCTAACAAGTGGCAGCTGGTCAAATGGTCGTTCACAACCGATGATACGCATGACTGGATAGAAGCAAATGTCTTTACGAGCTCAGATGTCTATCATAAAACTTTTGTGGCAAGATTCTGCAAGCCTATGCTGGCAGAGGGCGATTACAATGGCTGGACTCTCTCGCAAGATGATTATGACTATGTGGGCGGCAATATGCTTGATAACACATTGTCGCTCGATAAGTCAGGCTCGCTTTACGACGTTAACGGTACACTGACTCCAGCAGGGTTCGGAGAGAGTACGTCTATACATAAGTCGTTCACCTATAAGCTGAAAGGAACCGTTGATAGCTTTAGTCAGCTTCCTTCATCTGGAAACGTATATGATGATACATACTATGTTAGAAATGACGGAACGTGTTATGCGTACAACGGCAGTGAGTTTGTTGATGTCGGTAATGACTCTTATCACAACGTCCTTGAATGGCGAAAAGGAAAACCAGGAGCTTTCACTTCTTTCGGCTTGGAGGCTAATAAGGATTATGTTTTCTCGTTCATGGCAAAGGGAACTGGTTTGCTAACGGCATATTTTTACAGCCCTGAGACAGACGTATTCGTTGAGAGTTCATTAGGAATTACTAATATTCCCGTCGATGGCGGCGCAAGTTTTCAGCTAACAAACAAATGGGAACGATACTGGGTGCACTGGCGACCATCTGACAGCTTGCATAAATACGTCCTTCTTAGGCTTAACAGGTCTTTTCAGAGTGATGGCGGTGCACCTGTAACTGATTGTTATATCGCTCAACCAAAACTCGAAGAGGGCGCAAAAATGACCGAGTACACCGAGCGCAAGAGTGACCTTGTGGATAAGGCGAGCTTAAAGGCAGCGGGTATTGTTATTGACTCTGAATCTGTCACGCTCTACGGCAATCAGGTACACATTAAAAAGAACAAAACTGATGCAAACGATACCGTGCTTATCGACAACGAGACTGGTAAGGTGTCGGCAGGACTGATAGATGCTGATAAGGTTGTAGCGGAAGGTATTCAAGCGAAAAACCTGGAGGCGACAAATTTAAACGTTACAGGTAATAGTAAATTCGGAATTTGGGAAATCAGAAAAGACGATACCTTTGGAGAGATGATTCAGGCGAGAGGAGATTTACAACTTCCTTCTGGCCATACTGCCCAAGGCTCAGGAGTTCAATATCTGCCTTTATACATCAGAGGCGGATTAGCGAATGCGAACTATTTTCGCGTAGGCGTATCCTGCACGGAGTTTAGTTATTCCTATAATGGTAGGGATTTCTGTGGCGTATGGACTGGTAAGGCTGCGGACTACGTTTGTGGCAGCGTAGCAAACACCGCTTTTAATACTCCTACTGAGTACGGTTATGATAAATCCTACCATCCTGCTGAGTATATATACACAACGAAGTCATTGCCGAACGACCCTGCGTTGGCTATTAATGTTGTTAAAACAAGGGGTAGTAGCAATGGAGAGCGCACGGCAATACAGACTAATGCGGCTATACGAGGAGTGTTAGCACCAAATTCAATGAGTATCAGTTGGAATGATACAATACCAAGCGGTATTGGAGTGGTTATCTGCACAAATGGTTCTGAAATGACACTGACGCTTCCTGCCAATCCTCTTGAAGGGCAGACGCTGATAATTATCCAAGGTTCTGACAAAGGGGTATATATCGTTCCTTATGGAGATGAAAAGATATATTGTCACGGAGAAATAAGAGATAAGAATACTAAGTTTCGTTCGGGAATGATCGGTCAGTTTAATATCTTTGTTTATGTTCGTAGCGCATGGCAGTTACAATGGATGAATTATAAACCATGATTTTAATAAATTTATAAGCTTATGAAAAAAATAGTAAAAGGTAATGACTTCACGCTGAAGATACCAGTGATGAAGATGGTAGAGGGAGAACCACAGGCTTTCCCTCTGCCAGCCTGCACTGACGTTGTAGTACAGGTATGCAATCAGTTTAGGCGCATCCCTCTTGCGTTTACGATTGATGTAAAGGAGGACAATGTTCTCCTTGCGAGAGTAGAGGGTGACAAGATGAGCCTCGGTACTTATGCCATCGAGGTAAGGGGCAAGATATTCGGCAACGACTGGCGAAGCAACGAATACCCTCAGTTTTCCATCGTGGCAAAGAATGCCGATGCCGACACCGAGTTTGGAGAGACCGATGAGGGAGACAACAGCGTGGAAATGGATACCGCTATGGTTATCCTCCCTCCTACCGTGGAGTTGTCAGACCTCATCAGTAAGACTAATGAGGCTCTGAAAAACAACAAGGAAACAAACGATACCCTCAATACTAACGAGGAAGCAAGAAAGAAGGAGGAAGAAGCGAGGGTAATTGCTGAACAGAAGCGTACTGATGCTGAACAAAGCCGTGTGGCAGCAGAGACTAAACGAGAGACGGATTTTGCTACTTCCAAGAAGGCTTGCGATGATGCTACTAACAAGGCGCTGTCCACCTACTCGCATCCTCCTTATGTGGACGCAGACGGCTACTATTATAAGTGGAATGTGTTAACTGGCAACTACGACAAGACGGACGTGAACCTTACGGGTAAGGCATTCCAAATCAAGAAGGTATTTTCTTCTGTCTCTGTAATGAACGCAACGGACGTAAATACTTTTGCTGAGAATGATTTCGTCCTTATCAATACCGTCAATGTGGAGGATGAGGATAACGCAAAGCTCTATGTAGTTGCTCTGAATGAACAAGGGCAGAAATTCTATTCATATCTTGTAGATATGAGTGGTTTCCGTGGCTTTACGGGTAAGACTCCTCAGATTGTGATTGGCTCAGTCAATACATTGGCTCCAGGTTCTTCCGCAAGCGCATCTCTTGTAGCGAATGGAACAGACGCAAGCGGAAACCCTGTCTATGCGCTTAATTTCGCTATACCTAAAGGCGAAAAGATTACGCTTGCTGACCTCACTGAGGACGAGATAAAACTATTGCAGAAGCCTGCGAATGATGCTATCGTTGCCTGCAATGATGCTACAGGTAAGGCTAATGCCGCAACATCGGCTGCGAATACAGCGGCAGCTAAAGCAAATGCGGCAGCAGATGATGCGATAAGCAAATCAGTAGAAGTCGGTAAGCTCAATAGTAAGGTTGCTGCTGACGAGGAAGATAGAGTAAGGGCTGAGTCGGGACGAGCATTAGCCGAGAATGAGCGTGTTGATGCAGAAACAACTCGTAAGCAGGCAGAGACAGACAGAGCTTCCGCAGAAGATGCAAGAGTAGAAGCAGAGCAATCTCGTGCGGACGCAGAAACAAAGCGTGAGAGTGATTTTGATACCGCCATCAAAACAGCAGAGACCGCCACAACAGGCGCAGAAACATGTGACGTGGAGTTATCAGGCTCTACTATCTCTGTGACCAACAGACACGGAGAAACCAAGTCGGTAGATGTTATCAATACCGACGAGGAAGTAACCGTTACCATCGCCTCTTCTGTGGAATCTATCAAGGTGGCAGGCATTAAGATTAATGTGTTCCTCAATAACGGAAAGACACCTCAGAGCTATACCACCAACGCAGAGGGTAAGGCTACATTCATCATCAATCGAGGTAACTACTATCAGGTTGTATTCCCTGAGTATGGCAATGCGCAGCCTATCGCTCCTCAAGGCTATACAGCAGTATTGGGTAGCCGTAATATCAATGTAGAATATCTGCCTTACGATGAAGACAGTATGGAGAAGGCGATTATCAAGGTTACTAAGTACGATAATAACGTGGGGACGGCATGGGAAGGTATTCCTGTTGTTGTGACCGTTGACAGAAAAGATACCACCTATCAAACTGACGCAAGGGGCCAGGTGACAGTATTCATACCATATAAGAAGGAATATACTGTAAGAATTGATAATCAGGATGGCTATAACGTTAGCTTTAACAAAAATTCAAGAACTAATACCGCGAATGTTCCTCAGAGGCTTATCGACTACAGATTCTATCAGTTTAAGGCAGGTATTTTTGTGGTAGATATTGACAAAAATGAGTACTACATCGAGGACTGGGTAGCAGCAGGAAAAACCGCTGATGATGCGGTAGCTATCAAGGTAGCGGATGCCTCATTATCTATCAATCATGGCACTTTCTGTATTCGTACAAGTGACATTAAGAACGTGTCGCAGTTGGTCAGCAAACAATGGTGTACACAGAACTTACAGTTCGATTCTATTGCCCTGAATGGTAATAATGTAAAAGATGCAAATTACTACAACGGAGAATCTTCATCATACCTTATCAGACAGGAGGCTCAGGAGCGAAGTTTATCTGTACCAGCTTTTGATTATGCGTATGAACAGATATTCAGTATCGGAGGCGAGGACTTGCACGGCTTCATCATGTCGATAGGTCAGGAATACGTACACGTAGCGAATATCGGTATCATCAAGCAGGTACTGGAGACCCTATATGGCGAGGAAGTGGCTACTAATTATTACGACTTCGTAATGAAGAAATACAGGTGGACTTCTACGCAGAGCAGCGCTACGAACGCTTGGTACTACAGTAGTAGTGCAAACTACAACTACAAGTGGTTCAGTTACGTGGTCCTGCCGGTTTTCGCTTGTTAATCTCTTTATCTCTTCAAAATCTCTTCCTCTCTCCATGTAAGCAGCGAGCAGGCAGCGAGCAATGAGCAGGGAGGGATATAAGAGCAATTTTTAATTTCATTCCCTTAAAAAATGGCATTTACAGAGGATTTGTACATATATAAAGATACGCTACTCTTGTGCAAGATATTACTCAAGTATAGTAATAGCGTGAGTAGAACCGTCAGATTTACAACCTACAATGAAGCGGTCGTCAAGTCTTGTACAGCTCTTGACTTGGTTAGGAGAATTAATGAAAGTTGGGAGAATAGAGAGGAGCGTATGCACGATTATATTCTGCTTATGTCGGAAGTTAAGTCAAGGATCAGCCTCCTCACGGATGCCGAGTTCTTAAACAAGAAACAGGCAACCAACCTTAATATGATGTCAGACAAGGTACTGAAGGAGGTGTACGGCTGGCGGAAGTCTGAGCGGAAGCGCAAAGGCGAGAATTGCAGAGTCAACGACAATGCGAGAGTGCCGTCACTGGATGTGACAAGGGGTACAATCACGCAACTCACTTATGTGAGAAGTGAGCAGACTGAAAAACAGAGAATGTACCGAGATACGCAGAGCAGCGCTACGAACGCTTGGAACTACAGTAGTAGTGCAAACAACAACAACAAGTGGAACAGTAACGTGGTCCTGCCGGTTTACGATTATCCAACAGTGGCGAATGCCTCTGTATTTGCTATTTTTTAAGGGGATATGAAATTTGAAAAAGAGTATGTCACGATAGAAGAGGTGTATGCCGCCTATTATGACTGCTGCAAGCATAAAGGTTCGACACCGGGCTGTATCGAATACCAGATGAATTACATTGCGAATAATTATCAACTGTATGTCGAATTAAATTCGATGTCATACGAGATAAGTAAAAGTAAGGCATTCTGTGTGACGAGACCAAAGCTTCGGGAGGTGTTCTGCGCAGACTTCCGTGACCGCATCATTCACCATCTGCTTGCTATCAAGTTCACGGATATACTCGAAGGCGAAATGACAGATAAGGCGTATGCCTGCCGTAATGGTAAGGGAACTGGTTATGGTATCGCTGATGTCAAGAAGCAAATAAAGCGAGTGAGCGAGAACTATACTAAGGAAGCATGGATATTGAGAGGCGACCTACAAGGCTTCTTCATGAGCATCAATCGTTCGCTCCTTTATGGCCTCCTTGAGAAGGCCATCAGAAAAAAGTATCATGGAAGTGATATAGAATGGTGGCTGTGGCTATGGAAGAAAGTCGTCTTACATGACCCGACAAAGAACTGTGTTCGAGTAGGCGATTTGAGTTTGTGGGAAAAACTCTCTGCTAATAAGTCGCTTTTTACCTGCGGTGAGGGCAAAGGACTCCCTATCGGCAACCTGCCATCGCAATTACTTGCCAACCTTCTGCTATCTCAATTCGATAAACTGATGATAGAGCGAGTAGGCAAAGATGGTGGGTATGGCAGATATGTGGATGATTTCCTGGTTATCAGTAGGGATGAAAAGTTACTTCTGAATATTCTGCAAGAGGCAAGGAACTATCTGTTAGAAGAGCTTGGTCTTACGTTACATCCTCATAAGGTCAGCCTACAGAGAGCCGCGAGCGGAGTGAGGTTCACGGGCGTATTAATTCGCCCAGGCAGGGTGCTTCCAAACCCACGAACGATAGAACATCTATATGACGTGATTGACAGGTTTGGGATGGTGCCCAACCCTGAAGGTGAAGTGTTACAGAGGTATGCAAGCCGCATCAACAGTCTGATGGGTATGCTTGCTCATTGCAATACTTATAACATTAGACGGAAAGCGTGGACTATGATGCCGCACAAGGACAGAGTTTTCTGTGTTAATATGAGGAAAATTAGAATAATGAATAAATATAAAACGTAAAAAAATATGGAGAAAATTAATTTTATCAAAGCCTTTATCCCTAAAGGCGATTTTAATGAAAAGTATGAGCACGGAGGAATGATGGTTCGTCATCTTGCTGCTGTGCTTGACGAGAAGATGGGAGCGTACGAATGCTACGAGTGTACCGTGCCTATCGGTGAGTACGATGAAGGTGAGATACAGAAGGCATTTGTCGAGTTCTCAGCTAAAATGGATGCCTTGAAACTTAAACAGGCAAAGGTTGACAAGATAGCCGAGATTGCAGCCTACGATACCTCTGATAAGGTGAACGGCTTTGTGTTGAATGGTATGCTTGTTTGGCTCGATAAAGCGACAAGAGTCGGTTTAATGAACTCTACCACTATCGCCAAGGCAGCAGGGCAGCAAACGACAACACTGTGGCTTGGAGGCATCAAACTGGTGGTGGATTGCGACAAGGCTATTCAGCTATTGTCGGCACTTGAAATGTATGCCCTGGAGTGTTTTAATGTCACGGCAAGCCATAAGGCAGCTGTGAGCGAACTGACGACCATCGAAGAGGTGGAAGCCTACGACTATAAGGCAGGCTATCCGAAGATGCTTGAGATGAGTGTGTAATAATATCATTTTCCCATCATCGGAAAAATGATAGCACCATATTCCTGATGTCACGAAAATGGTAATACCATTTTGTTGACGTCGATAAAATGGTGTCAACGTGTAACTAATTAAATTTCTAAAGACTATGTATGTATTAAGTATGATTTCTTTCCTCCTGTGGGCAGGATTTCTCTTGCTCGCAGCCATGCGGTTCGGCATTCCCGACATGATGAGTGATGTGTATTACCAGTTGCAGAAATGCACGGGCAGCGAAGTGATAGGCGATAAGCGCAAGCGAAATTACGGCTGGGTGTTCACCGCTGTCATGGTGGCGAGTGCAATACTGATGCTCATCCCTATGCTCGACTCTGGCAGGGGAATCCAATGCCTTGCCTTCTTGGGGTGCGCAGGACTGATGTTCGTAGGTGCTGCACCCAACTATATAGACAGAGATACCCTGCCCGTCCATAAATGTGGTGCGATTGTGGCAGCCATCGGGTGCGTAGGCTGGTGTATGAGCGTGAATATCCTTCCTACGGCCATCCTTGCAGTGATGCTTCTGCTCACCCTTTGGATTTTGAATAAGGTTGCGCAATGGGAACACTGGTTGGCAGATCGTGATGGACGTGAACCGGAAATGCACTTGCATCCCTGGTATTGGATAGAGATAGCGGGTTTCCTTGATGTATATCTCACATATTGGTTGTGCGTATGCTGAAAAGACTGTTTACCCTCAACAGGCGAGACTGGATAGGGCTTGCCTGTTGGTTTCTCTTGAGTGTGCTGATAGGCATCATAGCCCTTCCGTTGATGATTTGGCGGGAGGTTTATCAGTACGACAAATACCAGCTTTCCTGTTTCGAATGGGAAGATGTAGTGAGATATTCGCTTGTCATCATCCTGGGTAGCGTAGTTAATTATTGGTTATTAAATTTGTTATTATGAAGATATTGATAGATAGAAAATGGAAGAAGGAGGGTTACACCATCAGTAATGTGTATGTAGATGGCGAAGACTTCCACTGCAACTGCCTTGAGGACACCGACCGCGGACTGTATCAGGGCATGAGTACTAATGACGTGTTGGCCGTAAAGGAAAAGGGCAAGACTGCCATTCCGAGAGGCACCTATAATGTGATCTACACCTATTCCCCTCGTTTTAAGCGCCGCCTGCCCTTATTGGAGAACGTCACTGGCTTTGCAGGCATCCGCATCCACCCCGGCAATTCAGCCAAGGACACAGAGGGTTGCCTGCTTTTCGGCAAGAACGATAAGGTGGGATGGATCAGCGACTCAAAGCTTTGGACCCTTCGCATCATCGAGAAGATGAAGGAGGCTTGGGGACGTAACGAGAAAGTCGTAATCACAATCGCTTAATGCGATTGCGAAAGGTAAAAAAGTAAAAAGGTAAAAAGAGCCTGGCGGGATATTGCCCTGCTTGCCTTTTTACCTTTTTTACCTTTAAATAGCAAGAATGCTCTTTTTACTTTTTTACCTTTTTACCTTTAAATAGCGCTCCTGTCTTTGCGCCAAATGGCAGCCATATAGCCATTCTTCTCATTATAGAATTTCACATCGAGGCCATCCGAATTGATGTAGTAGAGACTGACTACATTTCCTTCTGTAATATAGCCGTTGATGGTAGCTTTTCCGTTCTTGGTAGTATAGGTAGTAGTGAAATCCCACAAGCCTTCTACCACCATGCGCATTGTTCCATCCTCATTGAAGGTCATGGAGGCTACATGATTCTTACCAGTCGAGTGGTCTGTTACCAGAGCATACCATGTGCCACGTAGCGCCATATCGTGATCCGTAGCATCTGAAATATCATCCATTTTTTTTCTACAACTTAGTCTGCATTCATAGCCGTCAGAGAATGAGCCTACGATGAATGGGCGCTGGTCGATATTGATAGATGTGCCGCTACCTGATAATGTATTGTTCTCCTCTAAGTGAATGCCGGACAAGGTTCCGTTGAGCAGGTTGCTTACATCAAAAGCAGCCGGACGACCGAGTACAAACTGGGTTGTGAGCTTATCGCCTGTCATTTGCCAGTAGCCAAAGCCGATGTTAGGCTCACCCACAAGTCCACCCGGTGTGAAGCCCGGACTACCCTCGTACAACACCATGTGGTTCTTGTAGTAAGAGTAAGTACCCTTGGTGCTATTGACACCCCACTCTCTGCCAGCAAGATACTCCTCGATATTCACTTTCTCTTCATCATCATCACTACTACTGCAGGATGAGAAGGCAGTAGTCATTACGCTCATTGCCATCATAGCACAGAAGGCAAGAATAGAACGTCTCAGTTTGTTTTGAATTTCCTGTTTCATATCTTCTTATATTTAGAATGTTTTATTTTTTTACTTTCTTGTTTCTCATTTTTCATTTTCCCCGTCCCTTTGTTTCACGCAGAATTTATTACCTTTGCAGATGAGAAAACTCGGAGCATGATTCCGAGAGATTTCTGGGTGAAAAATCGGCTTGATGTTGGGCAAATCGTCATAAGAGAATCGTAAGAGTATCGTAAGAGGCATGGAGAGACGAGTTTCTTCTGTGTCGCCATTTCCGTTTTGCTGATTACCTCTTTCCGTTTTGCTGATTACTCTTCGGGCAACAGCACTACCCCTACCCTTACTTTCTTACCGCAATGAGGGCAGAAAGTGGAAGTCTGAGTCATTTGCTGCGAATTATTTTCTGATACCAATCCGTTTTCGTGAACTGGGTAGGCTTGCTCACCTGGTGTCTCGCTGATAAACTTCACGTCCTTACAAAAGAGACCTTCCGGCAAATCTCCACGTATCTCTGCGTTCAGAGTTTCACCCTCATGCTTCTTTCTGGCTTCTTCGAGTTTTTCCATGTCAGTAGAACCCATCTTGATCCTCTTCTCGCCTATCATCTTCATAATCTCCTTTACGCTTTCCGTATCTATGCTGGGGTAAGCCTTTCTTACGAAATCCTGCAGTTTCTTCATAATTGAGCTGGAACTCTCCTTATTTTCTTCTGCTTCCTCTGTTGGGTCGGGATAAAAGAGGTCGGTGATGTCGCAGCCGATACTTTCGGCTATCTGCATAAGCTTGGCAACGGTAGGATTGCCTTTTATTACCGAGGTTAAACTTTGAGGGGAGAGACCTAATTTTTCGCCAAGTTGAACCTGGGTTATATTGTGATCAGATAATGCTCTTTTTATATCTAAGTGCTTCATATTGCTTTATCTTTATTGTATTGTAATTTATGTGGTGCAAAAGTATAATATATTTTTATAACATACAAGTTTTTAGCCTAAAAAATGGTTAAAATAAAGATTTTTATTTAGAAACGTTTGGTTGTTTCGAGAAAACTCCTTACCTTTGCATCGTCTAAAAATAATAAATTCCAAGAATGTATCGGAGTATATCGTTTTGATTGCGATGTAGTTTGATACGGAATGTCGCATACACTATCTAATGTATAAAAAATAGCTGTGCGCACTCCCTCGCCTACGGTTAATGCCTTGGGCGTGGTTCTTTCTTTGGAATTTAGAACCATTAGACAGAGGGCGAGGCGCACGGCCTTTTATTTTATTCGAGATTACGTATCTTATGCTGACGCGATAGAAGTATTCCTATCCCCCTCTCAGTTTTGATATTGTTTCGTATATATATAATGAATGTATGCGCAAATGTCTAACAATATTTAATAAATTCCAATTTTAATGATGAAAGAAACAACCATTACCCTACCTATGGGTAAAGCTGACCTCCAGGAGGCAGCCACGGCAGTAATCGAGCAGCTTGCCACTGCACCACCCGACATCGAGAACATGAGTCAAGAGCAGTCTATATCCTATAATATGGGCTTGAGTATCCTTTTTACGTGTTTGCGCTCCACCTTTGTACAAGCATGAAGTTTCACCTTTAAAGAGATTAGGATTATGAATCAGTTAACTAAGAAAAGTAGTGAGAGTGAGATTAAGGCATACTTCGAGAGTATTGCTAAGCTGATGCAGAGTAATGAGCAGTTTCCGGTTAACCTGGAAGACGTTTGGCAACTGGTATATGCTACCAAGGGGAAGGCAGTTCAGACGCTCAAAAGGAGCGAATTGTTCATTGAAGGCATTGACTATCAATCGTTTAACCAAAAGGTAAAGCGAGGATTTGGTGGTACGACGAGAGCTGAGTATATGCTTTCCGTCCCTTGTTTGGAGTTTTTTATCGCCCGCAAGGTTCGTCCAGTATTCGAGGTTTACCGCAAGGTATTCCATAAGGTAGTAGATACGGTGCAATCAACCACCATTTCCACTTTCCAACCTATCAGTTTCGTTGATAGTTTAGAGCCGCTGGCAGAGCTTAACCGTAGCATCATGGCTCGTTTCAAGCGATTGCAGGAAATGTCTGGCGGTTGTTCCTGTGTAACCCAGGTATTGAAAGCTTATCGCGAAGGGTACCTTATATACCGTGGATGTATCAGTGACCTCACCTTTTTAGAAGGAGTAGCCAAGTGTGACGGAACAGAATATCTGAAGGAATTGAGATATACCGATGGCGATAGTCCTATTCAGATGCCTAAAATATAGACAGAAACGGAATAGCCCAGAGCAAAAAGCCCTGGGCTATATCATTATATTTATTTAGTTTTTAATAAGAAAAATCGCAATTTTATCTATATACTTATTTATTTTTAAGATAAAAATGTATATTTGAGTATTTTTTACTCATATTTTTTAATAAGAATAAGACGTGTTGGTTGATTTCTGAATTATTTTTAAACCCCGATAACGTATTGAAAATCAAAGTCTTATAAAACCATTATCGTGTTTTCTTCCTCCCGACTGGAGAATATAAATAATTGATATTTAGAGCAATCCGTTCACTGTGATTGCCCCGAAAACTTTGATTCAAACGGATTAGCCCCGCCGCCCTGAAACGACTTCCGCCGGTCCGCCTGCCTGGGATCGGTTGGCAATATGAGGCCGCCACCGCCACCAGGAGGCACCACCGCCACCGATGAGCACCACCAGCCACCAGGAGACACCACCGCCACCGATGAGCACCACCAGCCACCAGGAGGCACCACCGCCACCAGGAGACACCAGCCACCAGGAGGCACCACCGCCACCGATGGGCACACCGTTTAATTTTTCTTATATATAATAAGGTGTAAACCATATAACAGAAACAAAGATATAATAATATATTTTTATTGATATAAATATATATTTTTGTGAATAACTGTAAATATAAAGGTATATATTGTTTTTAAACGTTAAATATAAGGGTAAATCTTTATTTTTTTCGCAAATTATTTGGTGGAATAAAAATATATCAGTATCTTTGCAAACGTAAAACAAAAGGTAATTGTTTTACAATAGATCTTTGACTTATTTACATATTGTGTGTAACTGCAGGCGGTTACTCAAAATCACAAATGAATTGAAAATATATAATAAGTAGCAAATACTTATTATTAAATACGTATAAGGATTTTTGCCGTTAACCTTTAGAAAACGGCGGGCACTAAATATTTAGGCTATTATAAAGAATGTAGCGAGCTATTAGGTAGTGTATTTTATTTACAGGCGCGGGCGTCGTTTGGAGTATTGCAACGGTAAGAAACGGCGACAACTCAAGCCAAACAAAAAATAGAATACATTACATTATAGACGGTGAAAACATTAGCTTTTGAAAAGGGGGCGGATCCCTTTATAGCCTCGAAATTAAAACAAGAAACAAGGTATTAAACATTTAAAATTAAAAAGTTATGAAAAAGAATTTAGTTATCTCGACAATTGCGGCGATCGCTGCGCAAAATCCAGAAGGTTACACCGTTAACGCTGCAAATTTGAAGCCTATAACTTCCGGCTATGCTGTAGCCCTTGCAGTTACTCAAGACTCTTTTGGGGCGAAAGGTCTCGAAAAGGTAGTTGACGTTATAGAGAGAATGCAGAATCAGGGAGAAGATTCTCGTTTTGATGGCCTCGCTTTTGGTGGCTGGTATAACAAGAAAAACGGTCGCTACTATTACGATGCAACCGTAATTGTAAAGGATCGCACGGAGGCCCTGGAACTTGCACGAGTTAACGGCCAACTGGCAATTTACGATCTGGATAATTTAGATGAAATCAGACTCGACGATTAAATAAAGCCATGGGGGCCGGTCCCGGCTCCCTTATTATCCCTTTATTATACAACAATTTAAATTTTGAGGAATTATGAAAAAGATATATTTATTTGAGTTTTACGTGATTCTGCATGATGGATCTTGGACCCTTAAAAATAATATACGTTTGGGGTTATATGACAAGCGCAAGAAGTTGGCAGACTTAAAGCGAAAAGGGTACACCTACGACCGTAAGGAAAAGGCCTACATTTTGAAAAGTGACCCTTTCGAATCTTGTTATGATTACGCGTGTGTAGTTACAAGTTATGAGGCATAAGCAAAGAGCACGAGCGCCTAAACTGCAGGCGCTCGTGTTGGTAACAAAATAATAAATAGAAACATTTTAAAATTTAGAAATTATGGCTACAAAAAGATATAACAACAAAACTTTTGTTTTTACTGTCAACGGTGAAGAGATACGCTTTTATTGCGACACTACAAACACACCAAACGGTTTTTGCCATCATGTTTTTGCACTCGGAGGCGGCAAAGATTATGAGCACTCCCGCGTATCATATTATAACCGCACTTGGGAGACCTTCGAATATGAAACGGCCCTATATCACGCTATAGAGAAGTTTTCTAAAAGTATGCGTGAACCTTTGCGTCTCGAAGTGGAGGCGCTGGCCCTTGATGAACACAAGAAGGCGGAACGTTTTATAAAAGCATTCGAAGCTAATTTTGCCGCATTAAGCGACGAACAAAAGAAATTTGTATGTGATCACACACCAGAAATCACAAACAAGGACCAGGCAAAAACCGTAAACGCGGCCGTTGCCATGATGGCGGCACTATAATATATTTTAAAGATTCCAGGGTACAAAGGTAGCCAGGCCAAAACGGCGGATCATTCCCGCCGGTACCCCCTATTTATAGAACGTTTAAAATTTTAGGAATTATGAAAAAGAATTTTGATTTTTTCGGTATTATGGCAAAGTTGAAAGAAGTAGCCGCAAAGGTAAAGTTTTTCTTTGCCGTACTCGCAAAAGTAGAAGTTTTCTATTTTTTCCCTGTAGCCCTGGCGATCGTCTTCTTTGCGGTTGTTATCGATTGCGTTTTTGCACTTGTTTCTGGCGGGTGCCATAATGTTGCTGCAGCCGTCGAAGGTATTTTTATTTTCGGCCTTCTGTCTTTTGTTTCCGCTTTCGCGGGGCTTGCCTGTATCGCTGCAGATTGGGATTATACAAAGAAAGAAGTGCTAATTAAATAATATAAGATAACAGTGAGAAAAGAAAGTATTAATTATTAAATATATAACATCATGGCAAAGAATACAAAAGAAATGGAATATAACAGACTGGCAAAGTACGGAGAATGTTTTTGTACGACCAGTAATTGCGGCGGTCTGGGAATTGTTGTAAGTAGTGACGGTTCCGGCGTATTATGGCGCCGTTATTGTATGGATAAATCACACACGGCGCAAAGATGGCAAGAAATAAAGTACACGTTCCCAAGAAATGAGGAGACGGAGGCACGGCCTTATTTCACGGTGTACGGTACCCGTTACTATCTCGACAACTTTATGCGGTGTGCATAAAAGCACGGTACCCTGAACCTTCCAGGGTACCCACAAAATAACTATATTATAGGATCTTTAAAATATTAGAAATATGAACAATTATAATATTACTTTTTTGCGCCGTTCCAGTACGTCGGCCCTGGTAAGTGTTTTATTTGCCGTGTGTGCCATTCTCTTTGCACGCCTGAATAAATGCACCTTTGCCGCTATAAAAAGCGCCTGGCGATGGTTATTTGAGCCTAAAACATACTTTGCCAGCGATGGCGACGGGGTAACAGTCAACGGGCTTCAATTTATAGGCATTAATCTAATAGCCGCGGCCGTGTGTGTATTATTGTCTATCTCTTTATAAAGATATTCTTTTTCAAACTTCAAATAACAGGGTGCAAAGGTATCCAGGCCAAAACGGCGGATCATTCCCGCCGGCACCTTCTAATAAGTGATAAAAGCCGCTTTATAGCGGCTGCAAAATATCACCAGGAATTAATAAAATATATTATAGAACATTTAAATTTTTAAAGTTATGGCAACATGTAATTTTGGAAGCACAATTTTTAGTAGATACTATTCTATTATGACAGAAGACGAAAGCGAGTTCGATTTTCAGCGCGACAATATCGCCGGAGCGGTTAGTGATCTTGATGGAGGCTATCTGGAAAACGGGGAACCATACCAGATTGCAAGTGTTTTCCGTGAAATCGAGTTTTGTGGTGTTCCTTTCGAGTTTTCGATAGATGTATTTTTGCGACCTGGTTATTACGATGGGGCTTATTTAGATGGCAAAATTTATTTAGATGGTAGCGAGTACGACGACGTACACGATATAGATTTTGCCGACATTCTGGAGCAAGGTCTGTGGGACACGGATCAAGCGTGCCAGTATAGAAGCACGGGCCAGGTACGCGGTTTTGCGGTTATGCAGTCTAAAAATTTAGAAAAGCGACTTTTGTCTTTATATTCTTCTATTATAGAGAATATCGAAAAAGTAGCGGCGCCGTTAACTGATCAGATTATAGAGATAGGTCGTTTTAGTAACGGATCGGCCGTATATAAACGAGTATCTTAAATTATATCAGGGTGCAAAGGTTTAAGGCCAGAACGGCGGATCATTCCCGCCGGCACCTTCTAATAAGTGATAAAAGCCCTATTTATAGCGGCTGCAAAATATCACGAAGAATTATTGAACAGATTATAGAACATTTAAATTTTTAGAGTTATGAAGACTTTTCATTTTAATTACACGGTGACTCCTTCTGTATTATACGACAAGGAGGGCAACGAAAAAAGTGCGGATTTTTGGATTGATATTAGAAATCAGCACAGCGAGATCCAGGCGGAAAACCTGAAGGAGGCGTGCCGGGCATTCAGCGAGATTCTGAGCCGTAACTGGTGCATAGATTTGACCAAAAACGGCATAAAAACCGCTGAAGGTGTGTATAGAGACACCGACAAAGGAGTAGAACAGGTAGGTCTTGTATTCAAGGCGCGCACGGAGATTGAATTTGATTACGCTTATAAAAGACGTAATATTCGAGTATGGGCATCTATCCGTGAAGAGTTCATTCCAGATTTCGAGAAAGAAGGATTCAGGGTATCATTATAGACTCTTTAAAATATTAAGAATATGAAGAAATTAAAGAAATTAGCTATTTTATTGCGTGCCCTTGGCTTTAAGGTTGAAGTAAGACATGAGCCTATTACTTTTGACGATGGCACCGTAATAGAAAATATCTTTGCCGCCGTCGATTTAGCGGGCTGTCACTGGGACATCTGGCACGAAGGTGTTACCTTTGAAATGCACTTTTACAAGGATAAGGAGTGTATTTATGATCAGGTGTACTACTCTTTTCAGCTTGGAGTTATCAAACAGATTTTTATAGACTTCGACAAGTACGAAAAATACGCCTGTTAAGGCTTCCAGGGCACTCCTGGAGCCTTCTATATAGGCTGCAAAGAATATCACTATATATTATAGAACAATTTAATTTTTTGAGGAATTATGGAAGCAAAGATAGATTTTAATAATTTGGAAAAAGAGGCCATCTGGAAAATTGCAGACCGCCTGGGCGATTTAGCAGAAGACTCCGGAGACGTTTTCCTGTGGACTAGTGATTCTATCCCGGCCGCAAAACCGGACCGTTTTAGCAGCATGGAAAACGCAAAGGAATGCGGAATTTTAAGAAATGAGTTTTACATGCGCCGTGGTATAGTAAAACGTGATGAGCCTATAGCCTATATTATAGGCTCGGAAAAAGATTACCAAAAAGCCGTGAAGTCTTGGCTCCGTCGCAAGAAAAACGAGGCGGTAAGAAAGTACCGTGAACACGTCGAAAAACTCGTGGACCGCTCAAACAAAGAAATAACAGCGATGAAGGCGTTAAAAGACGTTTGCCATACCTTCAATGGCAAAGTGATAAATAAGCGCTTTCTGGACGCTGCAAAGGAGGCTACAGGCTTTTCTTGTAGCTTTTATGATGGCTGTCTTGAAATGAACGCTATCAACTCTTACGGAGAATACGCTCCAGGTATCACGTTTTATTCTCCTGGCTGTTCACCGACTCAAGAAGCCTGGAAGTGGACGACAAACGACCGTATGGCTGCAGCAGAAGCCGTCAACCTGATCGACGGGTACATTTTGAATAAAACACGGGATATTGCTAAATATAAAGATAGCGTCAAAGGTTATGCAAAATACGTGGATCAGGTACGAAAAATCGAGGCTTCTATTCATGAGCTGGCAAAAACCGATGTAACAATTAGAGGCTGGGCACGTGAACACGACCTGGAGAAGTACCCCCTTTTTGGCCACATCTGGATATGTTAGCAAATAGCCCTGAAGGCTATTCAGGGAACCCTTTATAGAATGAGTGATTTTTTACTTATTATAGAACGTTTTAATTTTTGAGGAATTATGAAAGACAATAAATTGTATGTAGATATATTGAGCCGCCAGGCAGATAAGGATGGCAGACCATACGAAATGGCACTGAGCGATTTCTGTGACTTCCTTCTGGATTTATTCAGCGTCGAGGCATTCAAGGGCAAAGATTTTGACAGCCTGCAAAACTGGTTTAGTGAGCGTATCAGCAAAAAGCCTGAATTTGGTCTGTTGGCTACAAACTGGCTGGTAGATGTAAGCGTGGCACTTCAGAACGGCACCTGGCTTGATGTGTTTGGCATTCTTTATGAGAACATGTACCTATTACCTGGCAAGGCATCTAAGACAGGGCAATTCTTCACGCCTCCTGCCATTTCCAACCTAATAAGTGATATTATAGGCTCGAAGGAAAAACAGGCTTCCAGCCCTAATGTTTCAGGCAAAACGGTAAATGATTGCGCCGCTGGTAGTGGTCGCCTTCTTCTGTCACACTTTGCTAAAATGAGCAGCCCTGATCCTTCAGTAGGTAGAACATATAAGTATGTTGCCCAGGATTCAGATCCGCTGGCATGTAAGATGTGCGCCCTAAACATGATGGCGCACGGTATGAATGGCGTGGTAATCTGCCAGGACACCTTGGCAATGAGTACACCATCGGCGGTATATTACGTCAACGAAGTGAAATATCCATTTAATACGCCCTATTATAGCGTGCGTGTAGTATCAGGGAATCCCGCAAAATAGGATTCCCTGGTAATAAAGAAAATAACACATTATAGAACATTTAAATTTTTAAGGTTATGGAAAAGGAAAAGAAATTAGATGTATCAAACATCGAGCTTGTAGGTTTTGAAGGCTTCTATCAGACTATTTGGGATTCCGCTTTTGAAGTTTCAGATTACGAATACAGAAACGAAGTAGTAGAGGATAAGGATTTCACCTTTGATAATGATAGCTACCAGAAGGCAGTTTGCGAGGCTTACACCCAGCAGTGGGAACGCTGGCTTCAACAGTATGTTTGCAAGGATATTAAATTGTCCTTTGTAGGCGTTCAGCATCCGTTGGCCTATAATTTCAGTACCGATACCATCCAGGCGAAAATCGGGCTATCTGACGATGCTAAAAATGAGATTATAACCAAGTTGGAAAATCACCGTGAAGAGATAGCCGGCTGGATTAAGGAAAATCATTCTTCCTATGATGGCTTCTGGTCCTTCTTGAGCGATGATATAAAAGACTGGAACCGTTCAGCCCTATTCAGTCACAAAAGCGACCACCAGGAAGCCTATCTTGCCTACATGCTATATTATATAGTGAAGGCAGAAACCGGGGCTAAAAACGGCGATGAACGTCTGGAGATAATGGCTTACTACAATATCTCCGAGCAAATGAGTATTACCGAGTTTATCACATGCCATGGTAATAATAAGGCAGCCTAAGCGCTGCCCTATTTATAGAACAGATAGAAAATGAAGAAATCATCAGTTATATATAATTTCGCTATCTCGCAGCAGCAGGGAAAAATCCTGCTGACTGCTCAGGAATACCCCTGGAGTGTGCTCCAGGTAGTGACTTTCGATCCACAATCTTTCGACAAGGTAGTGGCACTTTGCAAGCGCCGTGGTATGGTAGCTACCCACGACAAGGATCGCTCCTTCTGCATCATCCATCTTGGCAGTGGAGATCAGAACGGCAAATATCCAGATAGGCATATCAATACCGATACGCCGGCAGCTATCGACAAGTATCTGGAGGCATTGAAAGATGCGATGGCGCAAGCAGTGGTTTGGTATTTTACGAATATTATAGAACGTGTGAAAAATTAGAAATTATGATAGAATATTTGTTAGATATATATACGATCCGCAGATATACAAATGGTAAGGTAACATGTGAGAAAATCTCGAAAGTACTTAAAGAAAGTACGGTAAAACTTGCAAAACGAGCTTGCAAAAACGTTGGTTATAAGTACATCGGACGTTACAAGGATACATACGGTAACTATTATGCCAAGTATGAACGCAAGGATGAAAAGTTATCTAATTCCGAATGTGAAGTTTACTTCAGGCAGATATTCACAAAATTAAAGTAATATTGAATCAATAAAAAATTAGAAATTATGGCAAAGTTGACAAAGAAAGATAAGGAGTTTTTAAAGAAAATCGGCTATCTCGAAGAGGATTTCAATCAGATAGAAAAAGCTAATTACAAGTATTACACTAAAGATGATCAGAGAATCAGCGAGGAGGAAGCTCTTAAAAAGTTAGGTAGAGATCGCTGGCTGTCTGGTATAGGTAGAGCCTGTTTTCATGCTTCATCTGTAAGAGATTACAAGCATGGTTCAGGATATGTATATATTAATAGTGATACTTTCCGATAAATAATATCACGATCATCATATTATAACAACATTAAAAATTTAGAAATTATGGAAGCAAAGAATAATAATAAGAACGGTATGAACGTTATAGAGAATGTAGAGAACGAAGTGAAGGTAACAGAAGAGAGCCGAAAGGCATACGGCCGACCATCTGTCAATGAGGAGAAGGGCTGGAAGCTGGATCACGTTATCCCTTTCGACTTCTACCACAACGCCTACATCAAGAGCCGTCTCTCTATCGACGAACTTGTAGGAATGGTTCTGCAGGAGTGTAATATCAGCGCGGATGATACTTGCTTATGGGCAAAGGATATTCGCACGATGATCAAGTATGCCATCGAGCATTTCGATGAGCTTATGGAGGAGAATGAGCAAACTCCAGACGAAGAGAATGACGGTTTATCAGGGTGCTGGATTGGCGACGGTATCGAACTGCAACACGAGGCCTTCTGGGTTGCTGATGATTGCGTTCCTCATACCTTCGAGGAGTTTAAGGCAGAGCATATCCGTGAAGGCTACTGGGAAAGTATGCTTAAAGTGGAAGGTATGACCGAGGAAGAATTTAAGGCAGATTACATTAAGAGCCATCCGCAAGATAATGCGGCATAGAATGAGATATACCGAGGTTATCCATCATACCCCACCATCCCATACAGGGGAAGCCTGAAAGCCTTCCCCTACCCCGTCCGGCAGACCGGCAAGCGTGGATCACCACCACGGCGGGGAGCATTATTTCTTTGAAATAACTTTGAAATTTTAAATGTTTTTCGCGGAAGCGTCCGCACTTGTTTTCACGCTGTCTGCGGTCCGTGAGGATAGCAGCAGCATTTTTTCTATCGCTGCCACGGCAGGCACCATCTATTGAAGATGTGAGGATCGACACCTCGAAGCGAACAACGACTGATAAATAAGGTATAGAGCGCTGAAAACGTAACAAAACGTTAAAAATACATCTAAAATAGTATTTTATGTGTATTTTATTTGGTAGTTTCAGAAATTCTTTGTACCTTTGCATCAGTTAAAACAAGAAGATAATACTAATAATAACCGGCTGTGCCAGATTAGCCCAATAAGTCTCAAGGGCATGAGCAGAAAAATATGATTATCACTTTCAAGGAGTTTAAGGACAATGTACGTAACAACGCTACCGTATGTTTCGGATCATTCAGATTTGACGAGGCAGACGAGCACAAGGGGCGCGAGGTTTCTTTCCGTGGCTTCGGTAAGAACGAGCAGTATCGCTATGGCGATGTTTCCTTTTTCTTCAACCTTCCGCTTGCGGATAGTTATAAGCTGGATGTATATACAGAGTTTGGAAGTTCTTTTGCAAGTAATTTCGTAAAAGAGGATGCTCCTGTAAATTTCAACGCTGATACGTTTTTTATCAACGCTCCATGTTTATTCGCTGATATAGAGAAGGCTTATAAGCGCAAGAATGATTATAAGCACTGCTGCATCAATAACTACGTGATTTCTTCCGTCTCTGTAGCCTGCGCTACCTGGATTCGCCTTACTGACTACTTGAAAGGTAAGAATGAGGTGGAGTTCCTGGATGGTACTATCCGTATCGGTGAATGCGAGCAGGATGAAGCCAAGTTAACGGCAAAGGTACGCAGGTATATCGGCTTCGCTGAGAAGGCATTCAAGAAGTATATGGAAAAAAACGGTCTTGCCAGCGAAAACGAATATCTGGATATGCTTGCACGCCAGGCAGCAGAGAAGAAGGAGGCTGAAAAGGCTGAGAAGAAGGCTGAGAAAGCGAGAGCAAAGGAATTGGCTTATATCAATGACCATATTTTCATTCAGAACAAGCAGAATAATTCGGAAGCTTACAAGCAGGTTATCAATCGCCTGAATACTGGTTCTCATCTGGATGAATTAAGTGCTTATATTGGAAGAGAAAATGGCATAAATTGTTATGAAGTTAGGGACTTTGACGGATATAGCAAGAGTTGTCGTTTCTCTATGATACGCCGATCATTTTGCCTATACTTAAAGAAGGGATATAATATCTATATCGTGGGCGGTCTGATTACCTTCGTGCGTGGCGAAATCAAACGTAGCGGTGTGGCTTGCGAGTGGATTGAGCAGGGCAAGGCTATCGCTGATATTAAGACCGTGAAGGGCTTCCTGGTAAGAGGTGAGCACATCGTGGCTAAATCTTTGAAGGAGGCGCAGCGTATCAACGCGGAGAAGCGCAGCAAACAGGCTCTTAGTCTGCTGAATGCCAGAAGCAAGGATCAGCTCGTTTATCAGAAGTTAGGAAATCACATGTTTACCTTTGAGGAGTCTTTGGCTTCCGGCAACTGCCGTCCTGGTACTCAGAACTTCAAAAACCGCTACGAGGCTGCCATCGGTCACGAGGCTACCGAGATTTCACTTGCCGACCTTCGCAAGTATGGCAAGAAGTTTGGCCTTGAGGCATATACCGAGCGTGTTATCCGCTACGTTATGAACAAATTGTAGAATCATATATATTATTTATAGAATATGGAAAAAATGATATTATCACCCTTGCAGCTATCCTCAGTAGCCAAAAGCTACTACGAGGGTAGCATACCGAAGAGCACTTTCGGGATGGAAAAGTATGTAGCCACAGATGGCGAGAATGCGATGTTCGTAAAGTCAGACTATCAGCCGGCACCTGGCGAAGTGGTCTTCTATATCAAGCGCATGAGATCAGAGCTGTATTGCCAGCTTTACAAAGAATCATAAAACACTTGGAGATATGGCAAAAAGAGAAATTCCCCTGTTTTATTATAGACACGCTGCGAAATCACAAGCGTGGTGAGTGTGACTTCATCGTCTGCACTGATAAGGATTGCGGTTTTATCGCAAAGGTAGATTACATCGACGAGGAAAAGGAGGAGGTAGGCGATGATTACCGCATCGGTTTCCCTCGCCGTGGGTGCAGCCTGAGAATCAAGATATATCAGATGATAGGTCAGCATCCTGATACGGGCAGGATAAGAACTTTGCTGAAGAAGGGTATGGAGTACTTTCTGAAGGCTGTTACCTGCGAGGTTCACGTGAACAATCCGAGCCGCGAGGAGTGCGCTGACTTCCTGAATACGCTGGTCCGCATGAATAAGCAATATGTGGATGATGCCGGCTCAGACTATCACGCACGCCAGGCCACCATTCACTCCATTATGATGCTGGAGGCAACGAGAAAGCTTCTTCTGAAAAAGCAGGAAAGCATCGAGATTGAGAACGGCGGCGATAATGATCCCCTCAAAGGTGTAGATTTTAAGTAATATTTTTTTCAGCCCTCGACATCACGGTCAAGTCAGTATAATGGAAAATTGTCTTGAGAAAGTTGCAAAAGAGAATGGCAATATAGACGTTAACGATTTGAGCTGGAAGCAGATTATTGCACTCCTCAATATGTGGGACACGGATGACGCGAAAAGAGAGAATGCGTCATTTACCGAGATGGTGGAGCGATGCTACAAGCCTCGTACTTGGAACGAGAACGCAAATATCATCTATCTCCATAAGGGTAATATGAAGACAACGGTGGTGCCTCATGCGTGTAAGGACCTCGGAGAAGACGAAGAGAATCTTATATTTCGGTTATTGAAGAAAGAACTATCGGAATAAAAAAGCCCCGACCTAAGCCGGGGCAACCGCGAGTCTGGCGACTCGAATCTACAATAGTAGAAATTTGGCTCATTGTGAGCGTTTAAATCCACAGACCTTGAAGAGTCTGACTGTCAACGGAAGTGCTATTGCTCTTTCAATTCCATAAAGGTACGATTAAAAATCTTCCGAAGACGGTGCAAATTTAAGAAATAAAACAATACGGTGTATCAATTTACCCGAATTATTAATATTAATTAAGATATTTCAGCCCTACCGCATCACGGCGAAGCGGATCTTTATGGAGAATATGAAAAATCAGGCATCATCAACCGCCACGAAAGATAGTATCAGCATCGCTCCCCGTGATGTGCTCCAGCGTTACGACCTATTGGAGGCTCACCTGGATAATTTGAAGCCTGGCGAGTATTCCGTCTGCATCAATTACAAGAAAAAGGGTGTTGTAGAGCTGCGCAGGAACCCACGTCCTGCTGATCACCTGAACGTATTGGAGAAGGTAACGAAGGAGGAGAAGAATACCAAGGCAGCCCTGCATCGTTTTGCTGTCGAGGTTCGTAAGGCGTACCAGTCTGGTATCACCATCATCGGCAAGACTCATGCCCTGAAAAGTTTCGGCAAACGTATCGTAGATGCTGCGCTATGTATTAAGGAAGCCAACAACCAGTATTATTCCTGCGCTGCTCCTCGTCAGTACTACGATAAGAATACGCTGGTATATATGAAGCTGGAGCAGATAGAGAATGAATATAAATAAAGTAATTATAGTAACTTTTTAAATTCACTTGAAGTTATGAAGAAAGATAGATTTGTTGTAAAATCCAGTAAGACCGAATCTGTAGTATGGACGGTTGAAGATAATGTGTCGGGCATAGGCATCAGTTTCGTAGAAGGAGATTTGTTTGATACTTGTAGATATTTTGTCATTGACAAAGAAAAATGCAAGAATAAGGATATTGATGGCATCGTTGCAAATATCACTAAGTGGATAGGTGAGAACCACCTGGATTTAGCTGTATGTAACGTTTCTGCCCGATTCCGTGCTATCTGGCTGCTGAACGATTCCCACAGCCTGACAGTCATCACTGAAGCTATTAAGGGTATCTCTCCTAACGATGTGGATATGGTCAAAGCTTCTGATACTCTCTTTAACAAGGTTCACGATTACGTTCTTACGGGCGATGGCGAAAATGAGTTCTGTTCCGAGCAGGAGATAACCCGACTCCTTGGCGCGGTATCTATGTTATCAGATAAAGAGGCGATGGAGGTGTTTTGTATGGCTTCCGTGTTCTGGAACTACAAGGATAAGGCAGAAATAGATATTGACCATTATGCGGATGATCTTATTTGTTGGCCGGTCTATTTACCTCGTGAGCTTCAAGCCGAAGCGATGGGCAACGATAGTAAGAGCATCGAAGCTGAAGGCTTTGAACTCGAAGAAGATAAATGGGAAAAATAGAACACGAAAAGGCTTTGGCCAAACTTCTATTTAGGAAAAATAGAACATTTATAGTAACTTTTTTAAATCACAAAAATAATATGGCAACGATTACGATTGTAGATAATAAAGGTAGAAAAGGCAGACCTGCTGCTGAAGGCAAGAAGCGACAGTACGTCATCCCTGACGATGTGCATGAGTGGATCATGAGTCACGGAGGCAGCAAGTACATTACTGATACCTTCCGAGCTATAAAGACTACGACCTTACAGGCGCAGGAGGACCCATCTTTATAGTATCGGTGATTTTTCACTGATGCCGCGACAAAATTATAAACATCAATACTAAAATTTACAAGACTATGAATAAAGAAGAAATCAAAGAGCTTGTTTGCAATAAGCTCGCAAACGATCTGAACTTTAACGAAATGCAGATTCGCCATGAAACCATCACGGATATTACAAATGAATGTGGTACCATACAACCTTGCATTATTGCGATGCAGCCGGTTGTAGATTGGTTTAACTCGAAAAAGCTCGAAACCAAACTGAGAAGAGAGCAAGAGCCTTATGTGGGTGTACTCATCAATCTGATTACGCTCCTTGCTGCAAACGACATTGCAGGCTTGACACAGAACTGGGTACTCAGTGATATGGAATAAGAAACGTCAATTAAAATACATTCAAAACATTATAGCAATATGAAAAAAGCAATCACATATTCCCTTGCAGCCCTCGCCTTTGTAGGTGTAGCGGTGCTACTCTTCTCCACCATCGGTGTAGCGGTGTTTTTCTTGCCACTTCTTGCTGGAGCATTCAAGTAGGATATATCAATTTTAATACTTTCATTTTAAAGATTATAAGACTATGACAAATAAGGAACTGAATATGGCTATTCTCAGCAAGCTATACGAGATAGCCGAAATGATTTGGCAGAAGATGGCACGAAACGACCACGGTTGTTTTCGTGCCAGCGAGATAGCAAAGAACCTGGGTAAGATTTTCTGTTGGGGTGAGGCAGATAAAGATGAGCTTATTCAGGTAGAGGTGGGTAGTTTCTGCTGTGAGTTTGCTGCTGCACATATCTTCCGTCTTGTTACTAAGTTCGAGAGTCTTGCCGGCATCGGCAAGAATGCACACATGTTCACTTATCAGGAGGAGAACAGTAAGGAACGCGGCTGCGTATGTTTCCAGGCTACCAAGGAGATGGCAGAACTTTGCGATTTCGTCTATAAAAAGCATGACATGGAGGCAATAATCAGCATATTTATAGATGCAGAGAAAAACCGCCTGGTGGCTACTGATAGCCATAAGATGCTGGCTATGCCTATTACCATCACTCGGAAGTCAGGAAATACCAGCGACATGCTCATCAATGCGAAGACTTGGAAGAAAATGTGCGCAAAGATGAAGCCGGGCAAAGTGTACGACCTGGCAGCCGTGAAACTGGATAATCGTGAGGAAGTCACCGTGATAGAGTTTGATGGTATGACTTCATACGAGCCTTCTCCTTGTCGGTTTGTTGACTGGGCATCCTGTTTCGGTAACATCTTCGACGGATATTGTGTCCATGTAAGCGATAGCTGGGATGCTATCCGCAAGACGATCCAATCCAACAATGGCGAAGAATATGCTTATATCTCCGGTAAGAGAGGCGAGAAGCTCATCCAGGTGAAGGTGGGCGAGAACGTGGCAACCTTTGCTACCGACGAAGTGTTGAAACATAGTTTTAGCCTGTGCTTTGGCTGTAAGCATTTGCTGGCTATCCCTCAGATGGATATTCTGTATCTGGGTACCGAGGCGCAGACTCCGAAGATGGCTGAGTGCAAGAACGGAAATGTTTATGTGCTTTGCCCTTGCAAGGATGGCGATTCCTATATCGGCGAAAAGGTGGCTGATGGTGTATATGATGCAGGGAAGCCAGGCAAAGGCATGAAGTTATTACAGCAGGGCTGCGAAACTACTCCTGCGGTTCTTGAGAAGAAGGCTGCATCATCTTCTGAAAAGAAAGTTGCATCATCATGCACGAAAAAAGCTGATGCTGATAGCCGCAAGTTTGCTTTTGAGAAAATCGGCATCCAGCCGGGTAGCGTAATTACATTCATTCATGGCGGACAGAAGGTTATCACTACAGCAGATAACAAGGTGGAGTATCAGGGAAAGGTTTACACCCTTTCCGGTTTCTGTAAGGAGTTCATGCCTGATGATAGACGAAATAAGGCTAACAGCTATCGTGGTTGCGCTTTCTTTGCCTATGATGGTGTGAAGCTGGAGAAGATGTTCAAGGAGGCTCTGAAGGCTAAGGAACATGTGGTTTTAGCGCAGGATAAGAAGGAAGAAGAGAAAGAAATAAAGCACCCTTCCGCTCCTATGGCTATTATAAAGATGAATATTGTAGAGCTGCTTGCATCGTCATCGCACGCCAGCGATTTTGAGCCTGTACGCAGTTATCTTGCATCGTCGCCTATCATTGTACCATTTGGAAAGGATGATGGTGTAGGCGCAAGGAAAATCCTTCATCTGGCGGGTGTGGCTGCGCAGCCTATGCCGCCACCTGGGGATGAGAGAAGGTTTTCACCTTATAGGGTACGCGGGCGATAACCTGCAAAAAAATACGTGAAGGTGTATAATAATTCCGGAAACCTTTTGCGTTACCTTAATATACATATACGTTATAGAACAATTTTAAAGTTAGAAAATATGAATGATAATGAAGAAATAGTTGCTATCTCTTGCAACGATCACGCCATTTTCTTTGATGAGTGGGGCGTTCTTGATGAGCGTATTGGTATTGCATGGAAGAAAGACAAGGACTGTTTAGAAAAGTGGAGCGAGCCGTATTATATCAGTGAAGATGATTGGTGTGTTCCTGCGGGTGTGAATGACCTTTTCATATATTCCCCTATCATCGGTCATCGTGGAGAGACGATACCTTTTGAAACTTTATGCTACCTCTTTGGCTATGCTGATGATGTTTCATTGATTATTCCCCACCTGGAGAAATTTGATGTTCGTGTAGATAAATCAAATATGACCGGTTCCTTGAAGGTATTCATAAATCGTTCTTTCTGTATTAACGAAGATGAATGTCCAACCTATGAACTGACGGTAGAAACTGACAAGGGAGTGTTAGTTATGTCTCTATTTAAAAGTCTGCGCTTTACGAAGCTCGGTTTGGAGGATAAAGACGAGGATATATTAGGCACGTTGAGAGACAAACTGGTTTATTTCCTGATAGAATACAGCCAGTTGATAGGTTCTAAGGTTGAATTTGGGATATTCTTCCGGAAATCAACTTCAAGTAGTTCTTTACAACGTCAAGAACAAAACCGTATCATCTACAAGGAAGAAAGGATGTATCTCGGACCGATACGAAAGTTTGTGAAGAATAAATTTGAGGAGCTGTGGAGCAAGGTTCTGGACGAAGAGCGTCAGGAGAAACTATACAAGGAAAAGTCTTACGAGTGGCAGCTGATAGGTAGCAGCAAGTACGACAATGATCCTAACCTGATGGAGTAACTGAAAAAATACGCAGATACACACAATATTCCGGAATATTACGCGTTATTATGATGTGCGAAGATAATCGCAGGAAGCAGCTATATACTGCTTCCTGCGACAAAAATATAAACTAATATTTCATAAATCCATAAACACACAAACGTGCATGTATTTATGTGTTTGTGTGTTTATGGATTTATGAATTTATTGATTTCAATATATAAACATATATACCAACGTAGAAACATACACTCTCATACATACAGAAATACATTCATACACCAACTAAGTAACAAACACATTAAACAATAAAAGAATGAATAAATACACCAATATATATACAAATGAACTAATAAATGAAGATATTTACGCATAAAAGCATTAAATATTTTAAATTTGTTTGGTGGTTTAAATTTAATTTCTTAATTTTGCAGCCATAAAAGCACAAAAGCATAAAAATACAAACGTGCATTTGTGTATTTGTGTATTCATGTACTTATGTGTATGCAGATGAGTTGATGTGTGTATTCGTGTATTGTTTACTGCATTGTCTGGCTAAAGAGAAGATAATAATAAATAACCAAAAAGATATAAGTTATGGCAGAAACAAGATTGAAAGAAATCCTCGCCTTCGTAAATCACAAGGGAGGAGTTGGTAAGACAACAACAGTTCAGAGTTTGGCAACAGGTCTTCGCCGTTACGGTAAAGGTCATTTCGGTTTGCGTGAAGATGGCAAGGAGCGCAAGCCTCGCATCCTGCTAATTGACCTTGACCCCCAGTCAAGTCTCTCCTTCCTCTTTGGATGGAGTGAGGCAGAGAATGCCGGGCAGCCTACCGTATATGATGCGATGATACAGCAGTCTCGTTTGCCTGTCTATCAGGTAAGAGAGGGCATATATCTCGCTCCTGCATCTTACAGATTGATCAACATCGAACCTTTCCTCAACCAGATGCCGGTACCACGCAAGGCTTTGTTTAAGCTATTCAGTAAGCCGATGACGGAAGTTCGAGGCGACGAATTGACAACGGAAGGAGTTTCATCTATCCTGGAGGCTTTCGATTACGTTCTGATAGACTGCCCACCAGCGTTATCTCTGCTTACGCATAATGCCCTATCGGTTGCGTCGGGCGTGGTAATACCTATCCAGCTCGAAATGCTGGCAACAAAAGGTATTGCTGAAATTCTGAATGCGGTGCAGGAAACTCGTGAAGACTTGAATCCTGATATTGATATTCGTGGTTTATTCATGGTAATGAGCAATGATCAGACAAGAGCCACCAAGCAGTTTAAGGAGTATCTGGGCAATAAGTTTGATGACTATATGTTTGATTCATACACTCGTCGAGATACGAAGATGGTGGAGGCACAAGCCCTCAATCAGGATATATTCTCTTATTCGCCTTATTGCAGGGTAGGACAAGACTATGAGAATTTTACGAAAGAGATATTGGCCAGTATGCCGAAAGATTAAGGCACCGGACGTTATAGATAATGTATCATTTTAAAAAGAAACATAGATATGGCAAGACAAGCATCGAATAATTTGAATAAGTTTAAAGGACTGGAAGACTCTCCAGCCATCCAAGGTATAGAAAGAATTTATGAGGCTAACGAGGAAGCTCACCAAAAGCGAGTTGCCGAAGCATTGGAGCAACAGCAGAACGGACAGGGTACCGCAGAGATAACCCCCGTGCCACAGACTGATGCACCTTCGCACTCTCCGGTCCCTCCTGTATCATCTGCTCCTATTTCTACTCCCGAACCTGCTCCAGCGAAAAAAACTGGCAAGAAGACTCAGAACGGCATCACCATCTATGTGCCGATGAACTACTACATGCAGATATTGCAGATGAAGATGGAGACGGGTGTTCCTATTAAAGACATTGCCCTGCAAGCAGTCATCGAGTACCTGGATAGACATAAATAAAGGTAAAAGAGTAAAAAGGTAAAAAAGGCTTTTGCTGGTAAACGAAAAGTCAGATTTCTACCTTCTGAGGTACCGAAAACTATACCCCTCGGTACTATTTCGGTACAAACTCACTACATTTGTGGCTAAGTTTAGGCGAAATCCTACTAAATCATTTTACCTTCAATCTGACTTTTCGTTTACCAAAAAATGAAAACTTTAAATAGAAAATTATAAGATTATAGATATTATATATATTAGGAAAATCTTAATAGTTTGGTTTTCAGACACTTACAAAGTTACTGGTAAACGAAAAGTCAGATTGTGGTAAACGAAAAGTCAGATTTAGGTAAATGAAAAGTCAGATTGTGGTAAACGAAAAGTCAGATTTAGGTAAATGAAAAGTCAGATTGTGGTAAACGAAAAGTCAGATTTGATATGATTGATGATAATGAAAACAAGGGTTTAGCCTGGATAAATACTCCTTTTTCACTCACGAAACTGGATAGACAATACTCTCTTTTTCAGCAGAACGTGTTGATGATAACAAGCACGCACCTACAGAAGTTTGTAGATGAGTACTTTTTAGAGAAAAGGCAGTTTGGCGATGCTCGTTCTGATTTTCTGTTTGAGCAAGGCGTGGACCATGCTGTGATGAATATCCCGCCTATTAAGATAGACATCCATGATTTCATTACTTGCGAGAACATGAGCTATCAGAAGTTGAGAGCGGAGCTAAAGACAAGCATTCTCGATATGACGGTGAAGAGTACGCTGCCCGATGGTAGCGATGAGTTTGCTCATATATTCAGCCGCATGAGTATTCCGTCATCGAAGAACGGATATACGACTAAGGACGGAAAGAAGGTGAACCGCATATTGGGATATATCACGCTTGAGATTGATCCGAAACTTTCTAAGCGGGTGTTTGATATGGGGCAGGGGTATATTCACCATATATCTATGATAGCTAAGTTTGCTAAGAATGTGAATACCCCTCGTGTCTATATCTATCTTTTGCGACAGATAGGATTGAGCAGGAGTATGGATATAGCCGTACCCTTCCTGGAGCTGAAATCTTATCTTGGTTTAGTGGAACTTGATTGCAATAAGAAAGAAATCTTAAAGAATGAATCGGGAGAGCCTGTTATGAACAAATATCCTAAATTCTCGCAGTTCAGAAAGCAAGTTCTTGATGTGGTATGCAGAGATTTGCAGAGAATGGAAAAGTTATCCCAGACAGATATTGTGTTTGACGAATTGAAAGATGAGGATATTATCTATAAATCGGGTAAACGGAAAGGTGATCCGGACTTCATCAGATTTCGCGTGAAGCGCACAGTAGTAGGTGAGAATCATTTATCTAAGGATAAAAATACCGATATTGCCGCTACTCTGAATGAGCGATATAAGCAGAACAGCGTACAGAAGACCGGAAAACTGGTAGAGGGTGATATATTCGCCCATGTGCATCAGCCTACGGAAAGCAAGATTATAACCGAGAGCGGACAGGGTACCGACAAGTGGAAGGCATTCTGTAACCTTATTATAGGCACCGCAGAAAAATCACTGGTTTCCCGCATTTCCTTCGTCGGTATGAAGAACGACCGCTTCTGCGTGGAGTGCAGCGATGAGGACTTTGATATGCTCCGGAAGTTGGGCATCGAGGAAAAAGCCAAGGAGTTCTTTGGCTGCAAAGGTTCTTTCGCACCAGTATTCTACCGAGGGTAAAGGTAAAAAAGTAAAAAGGTAAAAAGAGCCTGGCGGGATATTGCCCTGCTGTTCTTTTTACCTTTTGCTTTTTTACAGCAAGAATGTTCTTTTTACCTTTTTACTCTTTTACCTTTTTGCCTTTTTACTTTTAAAAATCCTTTTTACCTTTAAAAATCTTTGTCCTTCCCATTTATTTCTTTCTTCGTATCTTTGCACCAGAAAAAATTAAGAATGAATACTTATGAAACGGAAAGAGATTATACTACTACTGATGATGTCTGTAGTGATGGTGCTTACAGGCTGCGCTTCTTCTCGTCGAGTGACTGATATGAGCCACCAGGAAGTGAAGGACAGCATGAGAACCGAGCAGACGGATAGTGTACGCAAGACGGTGGTATCATCGGATAGCGTGCAGAAAAGTACGCAATCGACGGTGCAGGTGTCGTCTTCTACTACTGAAGGTGATAGCCTCTCTGAAACCATCCATGAGCTGATAACTGAGACCACGGATGCGCATGGCAACAAGACGACTACCACGGATAGGACCATCCGTCGCAATTATGGCTCACAGAAACAAAGCAGCTCCCAATCCACTGCCAACCATCAGCAGCATGAAGTCGAACAGATGTGGCAGGGCGTTGATAGTATTGCACTAAGCGATAAGCGTGATGTGGGTACCCACTGGGCAATCAACGACAGTTTATCGGATAGGCAGGAGAAGAATACGAAAGATGTCAAAAGACAGTCTTTCATCGAAAAGGCATCCAAGAATGCCTTCGCTCTATTCGTCATTCTGGTCATCGTTTTAGTACTCACATCTTTCAAAAAACATACTGACAATGGGAAAGGGTAAAAGAGGAAATGATTTTGACGGAATCGACAATAGCGATCAGGCGCAAGTAACCTTGGATGATTTCGTTATTCCGGCGAAGATAACGGCATTCTGCAATCAATATGCGCCATTGGACCATTGGACGGAGGATTGCGATACCTATACCGACTATCAGTTGAGGAGCTACTTCAAGGCGGTGGTCTGTCCGTTGGGTGACCCGTTGAGCCTGTATCTGCAGGAATTGAGTTATCACGGCTTCAAGATGCACAACGATGAAAGTGGTGAGCCGGTTATTTATTGTAAGGCAAAGTTTTAATTATCAAAATAAAGGATTTATGGGAAAGAACAACAGACCTCACGTTTATCTCAAGGTAAGTGAGGAAAGCGAGACAGGTAAGAAGTTGCAAAGCTTTATTGACGATTGCAATAGGGTGAGTGAAACGGCAAGAGCCTGGGTGGAAAAGCAGGGTGGATATACCTACTTTGAGTCGGTGGCTGGCATGGCTGGCGGTGTGGCGATGGTAGAGTTCAAGAACACCATCAACAAGCCTGGATGGAAGAATATCGAAATCCCTAACGTGGAGGGTATCGAGCGAACTCCTTACTTCGTTCCAGAGCAGGATAGCGAGTTGGAGAAGGAAATGATGGGGCTGCCTGTGGTGAGCGAAATGAACCTGATAGGTATTCTTCTACTCAAACCCAAGGAGGCGAAAGATAAGGATGGCAATCCTATCAAGGACCAGGACGGGAACGCAGTCATTCTTCCGTTCTCCTTTGGTGACACGGCTCCTGCCTTGTTCAAGTATCGTGGCTTCTGGTACACGGATGTGCCTTACGAGAGCCTGTCAGACGATTGTCTGGTAATCTCAGAGAAGGAATTTTATCGCCGCAGAATGTCGGCAACAAATGAGTCATAAGTAATCGTGAGATTATTCTTTTTCTTAGAAGCGTTCTAATCGAATTTTAGAAAGGATCTTAATTTTTTATTATGTTTTTGGTTATTAGTTAGATTTTTTATTATCTTCTTGGTCGCCCGTCTGTGATGGATAGGCGACCTTTTTTTGTTTATTGATCATCGTGCATCAGTGGGTCTGCAGCCATACCGACATTGCCAGAGCCATATCTTGCATCAGTCATGCTGAGTATGCGGTGGGTGAGGGTGGTAATCTCTCGTTGCTGTTCTGCAATGAGCGTCTGTTGCCCTGCCATCTGTTTCTGTTGCTCTGCGATAATATCGAGCATCTTATTAAGCGTTGATAGACTCACGTCTGTTTCCTTTGCTGGAAGAGGCTGATTGATGAAAGCATGATTGGCAGAGGCTGACTGATGAATGCCTCCAGTCTGAACATTCTGTCTATGGCCCTTGATGGTGGTCAGTCCGGGTATGATGGATTTAATGCGATCCACATCCATGGGATCACGCAAGGCACGACCGCCGTTAGGTCGTCTCTCATTTTGTGTGATATAGCCGCCATTCGGTTCAAACTGGTCATTAATGTCTGGTTGCACATAGTCAAGTTCATCTATGCTTTTATCGTATTTATCATCCGTATCAACGATGAAAGCGGTGATAGGTACCTGGAACGTATTGCAGAATCGCAGGAGTTGGATAGTAGGGATAGGTGCTTTCATTCTTTCCCAATTACCAAGCCTCGTATTGCTTGTTGTACCTATGGCATGAAGAATCTGCCTATCCGTAATATCTCTATTCGCTTTTATCCATTTTTCGAGGAAGCTATAATTATAACAATATTTCATATCACTAATAATTAAAAAGGTGAATAACTCTAAAAATACACTCTAAACTAAATGTTATACGTAACCTATGTTAAATTCCCCTAATTTTAAAAGAAAAATATACGTAACGTTTGTTTATTTCAATTTTAATATTTAAATTTGCAACAAAATTAAGAAATTAAATCGAAATGACAAAGGAAATTATAGAAAAAGTTACGCAGCAGGGCAATTCGTTAGACGTTAACGACCTAAATGCTGAAGAGAAGAAGAATTTAGCTGAGTTTTTATCGGCTAAGGGCTTCACTGACTCTACTTTTTACCTTCGTTTCTTCCAAAAAGGTTTCGATACTTGGGAAATTCTGGGTATTAATAACTGTAAAAGTCAGTTTTTAGGTATGCCTGATATAGGTAAGGTATTACTTGAGTACGTGGAGCGTGATGCCTTGGGCAAAGAGATTGGCGATAAGGGTTATCTATACACTCTTGCCCAGAGTGATAAGCCGGGTGTATTCTATGCCTGTTTGAAGCAGGCAGCAAACGGCTTGTGTATGAAGTTCTACTCCTTCATGGAAGAGCGCGGTATGAGTCGTACCACCATCATCAAGCGTTTCTCGTCTGATGACTGGAAAGAGTGGGAGAAGGTGGGCATCAAGGCCTTGCTGGAAGAGTTCTTAAAAGGTAAAAAAGTAAAAGAGTAAAAAGGTAAAAAGCAGTCTTACTGAAAAAGGTAAAAACCTCGCATGAATCCAGGGAACAAGGAAAAGAAGCAGGAATGCTCTTTTTACCTTTTTACTTTTTTACTTTTCAAAGATGAAACGATGATTGACATAACTATTGATTTTGAGACCTGTGCGCTCCCAGCTACCGCAGCCATCATGAGTGTTGGCGCGGTAGCGTGGAAGCGCTATGACACCGAAAATCCGTTCTTCGAGAAAAGTGACGGACTGCTGAGGTACCCAACCTTTTCGGCTAACGTCGATTTGCGAAGCTGCTTTGTGAAAGGCTTCACTTTTGACCAGAAAACTGCTGAATGGTGGTCACAGCAGAGCGAAGAAGCAAAACAGGCTTTGCTCGATGATGATGATGGGACCAATCCTTGTCTTCCGATAGACGTGGTTATCACGGACTTGCTCGGTTGGATAAAGGATGAGGTGCTGGCAACGCTGGGAGATACAGAATTGTGTCTGTGGGCGCAGGGTACTGATTTTGATGTCGCCATTCTAAGATATGCCTGCTACAAGTTGGGCATCGAGCTTAATATCAAGCACACCCAGTTCAGAGACCATCGCACGTACTATTTGGAGGGTGCGCGTCTCCTATGGGAGGCAAACAATACGTTTGATCACAATAGTGTTCCTTTTAGTATTGATTGGGCTTATGAGCAAACTCAAGACTATCAGGATATTGCCGATGAGGGTGCTGCCCATGACCCTATCTTTGATTGCAAGCGCAGTATATATAGCACTTGGCAGATGATGAAGAGAATGCGAGCTTTCCCGATTCGGTTATCTGAACTCGAAAAACAGAATGTCTGCGGGTCTTGACGTTTTAATGCAGCAAGAGTTATGAAAAGAAGATATGACTATCTGGGCATGAAATATACGCCCAATAGACAGAATCTGTCAGCATCTGGGCAAAGGTCTAAACATGCCTTTATTCATCGCATTGCTTACACCGAGACGATGAGAGGAATCAGGGATGATATTCCCACCTTGCTCTTCTATGCTCCACTCGCATTATGCAAAGATGCTTCCCAATACATCTATGACATTCTGAAGAATCACGTAGAAGATATTCGGGTTGTCCCCTCGCACAGTTGCCGTGTCAAGAACGGCAAATGCTACTGGAGAACAGAGGTGCAGGTAATAGGGCTGAACACGGAACTCTTGAACTTCGGGAGCTTCACCCAAATGCTGATACATCGGATGCAGGTTATCTGCAACTGCAAGATACGGCATCTGAAACTTGAGACATTTTTGAACACATAGCAACATTTTTACTCATAAAACATCATGATACAACATTTGACTGAAAAAAAGCTCCTTCGTTGGGAAACGCTGGAGTTTTTAAATATGAGTAATGACGTGTTTTGATACGTTCCGAATGTTTATTTTTTTTAGACAACCGAGCCATCGGTGAAATGGCAAGAAGACCGGAAGGGCGATAGTGGTGCGGTAGATGATAGTCCCTACCACCACGATAAGCGGCTCACAAAACGACGCAGGTAAAGTCTGATTAAAAAGCCTGGGAATCCTGTTTCAAAAAGTGACCGTGAAATTTGGCGTATCACCCGAAGGTCTTCTTTATAGTGTGAAATAATGATATTGACGATATAGACCCATGAGAGGCGAAGGATGGCAGTAATGCGTCCTGAACTCGTTCATACGCGATCCTGTGCCGACAGACAGCAATAATACCTGAATGGATAGGTGGGAGATGTATCAATTTTACATAATTTTATGTGTCGTGCCATTACTGATACATTCCTATTGAGGCGCTCGGACAGGTACATAGCTGGAGGCTTATAATACTGGAAAGCAGGGTCGTCATCACTTAAGTTTGGCCTCGCCTATCTCATAGGGTCTATTTTCGTCGATACTATAAATATACGACAGTAAGAAAATGATATATCATCCTATAATTAACCAGCTTGCCAATCTTGACATGGCTTTCCTTGTAAAGCCTGCCGATGAGCAGCATATAGCGAATCAGACTGCCTGCTTCTGCCCGTTCTGTCAGAAGAAGGCGGATGATGGTATGGATGATAGCGATACACCTGCCCAACAGACTCCGCATTTCATTATCTATAATAATGAGCGAGGCGGTATGTACGACGGTGTGGGTGTGGATGATGACAACCAGGCAGGGCATGGAGCCTTGCGCTGGATGTGTACCAAGACCGGCAAAAGCGGTTATGGAGCATTGGAGCTTTATGCTGCCATGCGCAACCTGCCGATGCACGGTGCAAGTCTCTTGCGCCTATGCCATGACCTCGTGGTGAGGGTGTATGGAGACAATGAAAAGACGAGAGCCAAATGGCCAATGCTATTCGGCAAGATGGACTTCAGAACCATTGCCCCACAAACTATTGAGACGTTTTCATTTTTACCAAAGACAGACTTCAATCCCCAGGAGCTTGCAGCCCTGGGGTGCGAAGTTACGATGGTAAAGGGCATACCTCAGTTTGGGTTTGGTAAGGATTTCAGCACGACCATGCTGAATGATGATTTCCGCATCTTTGCCGTAGATAAAGTAACCCTGCCTAATGTGGTGAGAAACGGACAATTAGCGAGTGAAGTGATTTACGGCACTCCATGGAATCCACTGTTCGTATGTTTCGCTACAGATGTGATTGCACCTCAAGGCAGTTGCGGATGTTTCTTCCGTCCAGCCATGCAGCAAGACCCCATCGTCTTCTCTACCTGTGAGGACCACAGCGTGAGAAAGGTGAGCAAATGGCTGATGGGTGATAAGGTTTTTACTTATGCCATGGACCATCGGAGTAACAACTCTACCGCCGTTCATTCGGCAATAGAAAAACTGCAACCCGATGAGCCTTATACGGAGACTAAGGAGATATGGGTAGAGAATGAAACGAAGGAAGGAGCGCCGAAAGGTACTTATCATAGCGAAGAGGAACCCATAGAAGTGGGTGACATCAAGGCGCAGAATATCGTATTCTGCAGAACACCGGAAGACGCATTGAGTATCTATTACGCCATGCGTTCCCTGCGTCAGGATAAGGCGCAGGATAGTCATTTTCAGAAATACTGCTGGTACCACGTAGCCTTCTCATTAGGTAGAAGAAACTTCTGGTATATCGAGCGTGGGCAGTGGAGGCAGGAAAAGTTAGATTTCAATGCCGTGCAGTATCAGAAAATGAAGCGATTTGCCGAGAGGGTTATCATGCTTTACCCTAACGACATCGCAAGCCAGAGGGATTGTGGTGCTATCGCAACTAAATATAGTGATTTATGTTATGCCACGCTGCCAGATGGCTTTAGAAGTAGATATAATCAAAGGTGGAACTGGTTGTACGGTTGCTCTCCGCGAAGCGTGAGAGATTATCTGATGTGTTACCACATGGATGATACCGATAACTTCAAGTTCGACCACGATATAAGGTTGCCGCTATATTCTAGATTGCGGGGTGCCAACAACACAGACCCATTCGAGATAGAATATCCTCGTGATCCGAGAAGCGGCAAGTCTAAACCGCCTACTTGCAAGGTATCGCCTACCAAGGTGTGGTTATTTATGACCTGCCACGGATATTACAGAATGATAGACCCTGAGAGTACCGACCTTGTAGGTCAGTATATCCATCTGGATAGATGTTTTGTAGAATACATCGACACGAAAAGTATCATCCAGGCGACAAAAACCCAACTTCTGCAGTTTACGGAACAGAGTTGGCGGCATAATGATCAGGAGCGCAAGATGATGTCAGATTGTGCCAACCTGATAGACAAAAATTTCAGTGAGAAATCGGCTGGCGGCTTGCAGGGCATGGTGATAGACTTCACCGAAAGTTTCGATGCCCATACGGAATATTTCTTCTTCCGAAATGTAGCGTTGAAGATTACGCCAGAAGCCATCATGCCAGTCAGCTATGACCGCTTGAACTTTTTTATCCCTGCCCTGGCTAAAAGACCGTATGATTTTACGATGAGGGTGTTCAATCCTCCGTTTGTTATCAGCGAGAGCCAGGAATACAAGGATAGGGTGGCAGTCATCGCCCAGCAGGAAGCTCAGACCAACGAAGACGGTTCGCCAGTCTTCACAAGAGCCGAAATTGACCAAAAGAAATCCGAGCTTAAAGATTGGGCGCAAACCTTCCGTTGGCAGGTGGATTGGAAAGGTAAGCAGGAGAAAGAGCTTTGGCCTATCCTGAGAGTGATACGCGGTTGTTGCAATATGCAGTGGCGACTGGAGCAGGATTGCATCCGTAACAAAGAGCCGATGCCTGCCGAAGCTATCGCCGACATCGACTCCCATTTTGCTAACATGATTTCCTGTTTGGGAAGAATCTGTTATCGCTCATGGGCTGACATGCAGAGTATCTGTCCTTATCTTCTCGAAGATGAGGTGGAGGACGAGAAGCAGGCAAGTGGCGGTTCGGGTAAATCACTGATGATAGAACTTGTGGTAGGTTCAGCAGTCAATGTGCTGCGCGTCGATATGAAGGATTTTCTGACGATTGCCGATGCAAAGTTCAGTCTTTCCGACCTGCTGATTTCTCCTGGTAAATATAGGGTAGTACACTGGGAAGATAAACCTTCGGGTTTCCCGATGAAGTACTTTTATAATAAGGTAACGGCGGGAGCCAAGGTAGAACGAAAGTTTGGTGACCCTATCGTCTTCAAGTTGGAAGAATCGCCAACGAACGTAATTTCCAGCAACTCGCAGTTGAGTGATGATGACGAGTCTACCATCGGCCGTTTTCCTTTGGTATCTTTCTCGGATAGGTTCTGTCGAGAAAATCCGATGCAGCATAAGCTGGCACGTTCCCCCAAGGAAGTGATGAAGAACCTCGTTAAGGAACCGGAGAATCTGAATGAGCGAGACCGCAATCAGGCGATATACATCTGTGCATTAGCCGTTCAGTTTATCATGCGCTACCATACCTTCGTGATTGCTCCTCAGAAGAACGTTCAGCGAAGACTGATGGTAAGAGAGCTGACCGAGAACACGGTGAACTACTTCGAGTGGTTCTTCAGTCGTAATGAAGTCTATTCAGCACCTATCTGTGCAGACGAAATGTTCTGCGAGTTTATGCGTGATTGGGCTGATGCCAGCGAGGGTAAAAGTAAGGAATATAGCCGAGCCACCTTCAAGAAGAAAATCAAGAAGTATTGCAAGAATATGAATATCATCTGCAATCCTGATCATCTCCTGATAGGTGAGGACAATAAGCGCCATGGCTGTTTCAAGCTTCGAGCCTGGGTAACGGAGGAATACTTCGTAGGCAGAGAGTGGGAGAATGATGACAGTGTGGAGCCGAAACTCATCCGCAGGGTGAAGACGAGTAAGCACGTCTATTTCTTCTTCCGCAGTGGTAAGGATCATATTCCAGAAAGCTATGATGAGTTAAAGCGGATAGCCAAAGAATATGTAGAAGGTCCCGACCCATTACCATACCGTGATGACGATGGCAACATCGTTTCCCTCACCCCAGAAGAGGAGGAACGCTGGAAAGCCTTCACCTCCCGCAAGCAGGGCAGAAGGCAAGCTATACCGAACGCTAGCGATGGCAACAATGCCGCAGCTACGGTAGAGGAAATAGATAAGAGCGACCTGCCTTTTTAAAGGTTAAAGGGTAAAAGGGTAAAAATGTAAAAAGAACCTTACTCCCTTTACGTCTCCGTTCCCAGCGATTCTATCGCTGGTCATCTTTAACTCAGAAAGCAAAAATGGCAAAAAAAGAAGAAACAAAGAAGAAAGGCATAAGGGTGGCCAATCGCCAAGCCTGGGTAGATACCTTCGTATATCTCTGCCCGCAGCACCGAGGCGGCACTGGTCCCGGTGAGTATTGCGAGAGTTTCGACGGCACCCGAACCAACTGCACGGGCAGATGCACCTATACCGGTAGTGGAGCTTGCGAACAGGTAACGCAATTCTTCAAAACATATATTAAGTTTGTAAACAAGGAAATCGAATTTCTATAAAAAATAAAAGTAAAATGAAAATACAAGCGCAATCATCCCTCTTGCTCCGTCAAGCCTTACAGAAGGCTGCGAAGTGTGTTGACCCCAAGAATGCGATCGCAATTTTGGGAAACGTTCTTCTGACTCAGAAGGATGGAAAATTTTTCTTTTTGTCGGCTACTACTGATTCTCAGTTGAAGATTCCTGCACCTTTCTCTGTTGTCGAAGGCAACTTCACTGATGATGTCATACTGCACCTCGATGACATTCTGCGATTGCTGGCTACTCTTCCTGGCGACTGCGTGATCACTTTTGAGTTGTCTGAGCAGACAGGTTCACACAGCATGAACATCGAGTACTGCACCCATAATGGAGAGACTGCCAAGCAAGGTAAGATCAGAATGGACTTTGAGGATGCAACAGAGTTCCCTCTTGTGGCACCATTCCAAAATGGAATATCTCATATCGCTCTGCCGATGCCGATGTTCAAAGAAGTTCTTTCTCATGCAGGTAAGTTTGTAGCTAACGATGAGTTGCGACCTGTGATGAACTGCCTTTGCATCGACGAGGCAGAAGACTTATCACAAGTTACATTTGTAGCTTCGACCGGACACATCTTGTTGAAGGTTATTCATACCAATGACCCGAAAACTGGTGGCAGTGAGTACTACCGTGAAGGCAAAGCCAGCAAGATTCTGATACATAGCAGTTACCTCAAGATATTCTCTGTCTTTGATGATTGTGAAACGATTGATATTGAGGACAACGAAAACGCTATCCGATTTACAGCGGATGACATTGAACTCATCTGCAAGAAGGTAGAAGGTGGCTATCCTAACTACAACTCAGTGATACCTCGTAACAATCCTTATAGTATTGTGATGAGTAAGAGCGAGCTTATCAGCGTGGTAAAGCGTGTAGCGCTTTTCTCGTCTGAAAGCAGTAATCTTATCTCTCTTCAGAAGAAGGGAATGTTCCTCAACGTCCATGCTGAAGATATAGATTTCGGTACCTTTGCAGACGATCAGGTACTGATTACGGACAGTAATTGTCCGGAAGATTTCCGCATCGGTTTTAAGGCAAGTAGTTTGCTGGACTGCGTAGCCGTTATCCCTGGTGACACCATTCGCTTAGAGTTGAACGATCCGAGTCGAGCAGGAATATTCATTCCAAACGAGTCTTCGCCAAAGCAATTATCATTGCTTATGCCGATGCTCTTGAATGACTAATTTTGTTTTTTTATTATATTAAGTTGTTGTTGTTGAACTGACGTGTATATGGATGATACTTTGTTGTTTATCCCGCCTTGTTGTGTAGATAAGAAACTACCCAAGGCTGTAAGTCAGGCACCCAGAAGGATGCTTACCTTTTACACACATGGCGACGTAACGATGGAGAAATTCTTTCGCGCAATCGCCTACCTGATGGATGATGCACCCAGTCACAAGGAGAGCTTCCTTGTGATGGTGCTCTCCATGCCGGTTCTCTTGAATGAAACGGCAGTCTTTCTCCAGTTGTGTTTTGAGCGAGGATGGATTACCCATCTTGTACTCACTACACAGAGGGACATGAGTAATCTACTGTTCACCTATTTGGAGCAATATAAGGAGAAAATCCTCTATGCTAACAATAGAAATGTGAGCAGTCTTACCTCGCACATGGTGCTCTATAAGAACGATAAAGCCCTCACGCTTTCTGGTCCTATGCTGGAGAAGATGAGCGGTAAAACTTCTGCTTACAACCTGTCATTCTTCCCCAATACTGCCACCTGGACGAATGAGTTGACGTGGGGAAATTCGGTAGAGAATGTTTGCTTTCCTGATGTTCTGTATCAGAGGCAGCATGTCAATAAGGAGAAACGAAAGGTGACAGACCTGTTATTCTCTCGTTTCCTGAAGGCAGAGTTTCCACCTTACCAAGATGAAAAGAATGAGCCGATGAGCCATTCAGATCATTATAATTTCGGGCAGGTGTAACTATGAGATACTAATAGATAATGTTATGGGAAGATATACTCAAAGCTTTACTGTCTTACGGCAGTTTTGTGAGAAATGGCAATGGATAGACCCTCGTAGCAATCAACTTGTTACAGGGTATATTCATCCTCAAACTGCAAGAAAGGTTGAAAGAAAACCCTTCTATATCAAATTTCTCACCAAGACAGGACATGTCGATGAAGGTGAATGTGTCTGCCTCAAGGTAGATGTATTGCGCCATCAACGGATGGTCCAGTTCGTCAAGAGCAAGGAAATCCGTATCGTAAACGACATTTTGGTAATAGAAGTGGACGGAATTAGATTCATTACCCACTAAGTTATTAAGTTATTTTGTTTAAAAAACTGATTTCATATTGTTTGTTAAAAAGTTATTAGGTTGATTATATCGTTGCGAAACGAAGACGGTTTTTAAACTCTAAAAAAGTTCTCTTTAATTTGAAAGATGAATATTAAACATTGTTTTTCATGTGATCAGCTTTTAGTGAAAAGTAAAATGAAATTTTATAATATTTTTGGTTAATAAATTCCTGCTCCCTGGTCTGTGAAGATCGGGGGGTTTTTGTCCTGATATAGGTGTAAGTCTTATTTTCTGTAGAGACATTTAGTACAAAATAGATTATAGTTATAATAATTCTTAAATTTACACCTAAATACGAAAATAAAATAGGTAAGGTATATTATTTCCCTTGTTTTTATTATCTTTGCACCCGAAAGTATATGTTACGTATATGAAATGACAAATGAGAAATGATGTTGGGAATGACGTTAAGGCTGATTTCTTGATGTGAAAAGCGTTTCTTATTGTGAGAAGATAAATGATAAGATAAGTGAGAAGATAAATGGGGAAGGAGAAAACCAAAGCTAAACCCTGTTGGATATGTCTGCATGGCAGGTTATGTATTAGCGGACTGTACTGTCTGAAACATAAGCGATATGTAGAACATCAAGACACTTCGGGGTGTACAGACAAAGAAATGAATATATAATGAGAAATGAAAAATGAGAAATGAGAAATGGTAAGTGAGAAATGACAAATAATTATCAGTAATATTGCATTTGATAATTTCTAATTTCTCATTTCTAATTTCTCATTAAAATAAAGGCTTATGACAGAAATAAAATCAATATTGTTGACGAAAGAAGCCTGGATGAGTAGCTGCTTTAGCGTGGCGAAATTTTCGGGTGGTATTACCGTCACAGGTGAAGGAGGAAAGAGAAGAGAGTTCTTTGTCGTCAATAAGGAAGGCAAAACCCTCATGCAGGTGGTCGGTATTCCAGCCGGTGAACCTGCTGACTTGGTAGATAAGGAGTTTATTCCTCTCTACAAGAAGTTGGGCAGAGAGAAGTTCATCGAGATAGTGAAGGACAATCCTCTATTGTCTCGTGAGGAACTGAAGAATGTTCTTAGCGAAGCTGCTGATAAGGCAAAGGCAGCAAAGAAGGCTGAGAAGGAAAGAAAGAAAGCCGCGGTAGAGGCAATATCTCCATCACTCGATTTCCAAGATTGAAAATAACGCAAGGTAAACGGTTTCGTAGTTTCGGCTTCCGTTAGTTTATCATGCCGAGACTATCGTTTCACTCGTTACCTGCGACAAAATTATAAGTTAATCGTAAACGGATTTATGTTAAAATGAGAACATTACAAGAGTTTCAATCAGACGTGTTATCTCCCTTACGTAAGGAGAGAGACGAGAAGATGATGGCTACTTATGACCACATAAGTAGTCTGAAATCCCAGTACCAACGAGAAGGCAATGAAAGACAGGAAGAAAAAATCGCCTTTATGAAAGAACAGAAGGAGGCATTAAAGGCTTTCCAGAAGCAGCAGGCTTTCGACCTTGGCATATTTAATGCGAAGTTGGCCACTCGCAAAACCAATTCTTTCAATCTCTTCTCTAACGGTATGGCTCGCATTAAGCAAGAGCGCCGTACCATCAATGAGACCTATCAGGACAAAATAGGTCTCGCCTTCGCCAGATACAATAAGGAACGCATGGCAGCGGGAGAAGCGTCCGTCTTCTATGACAAAATGGACGGTGAAAGAATGGCAAAAGAGAAAGACAATGGCAAATATCAAACAGAACCTGATGCAGCCCACTCCATCGGCTGATGATCAGGAGAGGATGAGGATGTGCAAGTTCTGCGTGCATGGCCATATCAGTGACCTCGGTTACAATCATTGCTGGCAGTCTGATATTGTCACTTATGATGGATGTTCTCCTATGGGTATCTGTGGTGCCTTTAGGGATAAGCGGGAATGGAAACCTTACTATATAGCTCGCCTCACTACTGAATATCGAGGGAATATCTGTTGGGTCAAGGCGGTTCGCAACTCTCCAGCAAAAGGCAAGAGTCGCATTTTCAAGTACGAAATCATTGATCCTGTTGCATTAACCAAGGTTACTCTCACGCCTAAAGAGTTCGTTAAGGCATATACTCCTGCCACTCCAGACTCTAAGCCTCCATATCAGATGGATGAGTATGAGAAATGGGATGTCTATTGTTTCGGCACATGCAATCCGCAGCTCACTGAGGAACAGAATGCAAGAAATAATCATGAAGCCCATTGGCAAGAAATCCTTGCTCAGGAGGCTATAGATAAACAGATAAAAAATGAAAAATAAAATAATAAGAAAATGAAAGTAGTAAGATTTTTGAAAAGAGTGGGTATTGCAGCGATACCAATTCTTGCAGTGGTTATACTTATGCTGTGTTTTAACATCGCAAGTATGTCATCTTTTAATACACATTATCCTGATAAGTTATCTCAGAAACTGTTTGCAACAAATACGTTATCTATGTATTGGGTTTTTGCGAGCATAGTTGCTTCCTTTTGGGTGTTCTTTAAGCTGATGGATTGGGCAAGAGCAAAAATCCGTCAAATGGATACAGAGGAACCCGAAGCTGAGGAGCACAAGGAAGGCGATGAGGGTGAACATACTAACAATGCCAGATTCAAACTTCCCTTCAAAGCTTCATACCAGATACAAGATTGGTACCACGTCCGCAGATATTTAATATCTGAAGTACTGATGCTTGATGTCTATGGTACCTTACATCTTGACATACCAAAGCAGCACGAGAAGGAAAATGATTCATTCTGGAAAGATTGCGACGCTTTCGTCTGGGCACTCTTCGTGGATGATATTGCGAGAAATACCGGCCTTGCTAAAAAGATGATGCGTGAAGCCGAGACATTGTGTGTCATGACAGGATGTCGAACTGTCGGATTGCGCTGGGATGACCGCGAAAGCGAGCCTTGGGTGTTAGACTGGTATAAGCGTATGGGGTATGAAGAAATAAGAGTAGAGTCTGATGGCCATGCTCATTTCCTTGTTAAGGATTTGAGCAATAAAGCTGACTCTGGTTCATCATCTGATAGCGATAAAAAGGATGATGCAACCGAAGAATAACCACATTCACACCATTGTCTTAGGTTCTCTTGATACCTCACCTTCCGACAAGAGCTTTGAGTCTCGTCGTAGGGTATTTAGTCCCGCAGGTATTGCTCCTACGTGCCATACCTGTGGGGGGTGGAATAGAGCCTAAGATATTGGTGGAGTTTTAGATAAAAATAAACCGCAAAAAGGTAGGGTAATTATGGCAAATATAATAAAGATAAGCAGTTCCGAACCTATCGAGTATGGGCCGCACGATTTTCAGTTGGGTGATTACGTTTATGCTCCGGTATCTCTTGACGACCCATCACAGGGGAACCAGTTAGCATGTATTGATAGCCAGGACGATGAGTTTGTACACTGCTATTTTCCACAGACGGGTCTTACGGTTGGTAGAAACTATGAAGACCTGTGCCTCGTTCCGATAACCGAGGAATGGTTGAAAGAAAATCCGCAGGTGTTCACCCTTAGTAGTGATTTGAAGCAAAGGAAAGAAGACCTCTCTTTTTCTTATCAGTATATTTTTTCTGCCAAGCGTTTTAACCGCAAATATCATATTGCGGTTTACGAACTGCATTACGAGGATAAGGAAGTATATCAGCGTTTATGCAGGGAAGGATTAGACTGGTTCACTTGTCTCAATGAGTCTCAAGGCAGGGCTACGGTTGCAAAAATAGTAGCCAAAACTCACCATTTGAGTAAAGAAAACGGTCTTGTAATCTTTGGGGTAGAAGTCATGTCGATAATAAGCATTCACGACCTGCAGCATTTCCTGCGCCTTTGCGGATGCGAGGAATTAAAGATTCCTCAGTCTTTACTCGAAAATTAAAATGTATGGATATGGAAAATCTAAAGTCTAATGAAGATGAAGATATAGAAAAGATCTGTATTGCCTTTGGTGTGAGTAAGGCAGCATTGAAGCTTAAACTCAAGCAACTGGAGTATTTACATAATAAACGTAATAGGAGAAGGAAGAAATGACGTTAGAGTTATCGTTGGAGGAAAAAATAATCGTAACCATTCTTTGGGTATTTACGATATTCTTTCTGTTGTTGGTTTCTGGAGTATTTGAAGGTGGGCACGAGCCTATAAAGCCATCAAATACCCCGCCACCGCCACCACCGCCTCCATCTCGTCCCCATCCTCTACTATTCCGTCGTAGATTAAGAGTAAGAACTAATAAACGAAGAAAACATGTTATATGAAGCAAAAGAAGGAACTAAGGCTTACGAATACATAAAGAGTATTCTCGATGCTGAAGAAAAAGAGCGTCAAGCCTATATAGAAAGAGTGGATAAGGCTGTTGGCTTTGAGTTTGATAAGTATCGAGGTTATGAGCCTAACGGCAGCTTGCTGCGAGAGTATGAAATAGTCGCTGTTTGGGTACCATCCGAGCGATATGAAGCGCTTGATAAGAAGATATGGAGGAAAAATGATAGCATGAAATTGGAGGATGGCTATTATATAGCCGTAGCACCAAATAAGCGATATAAGCAGGGAAAGGCTATCGCTGCCGTGCTTGCCTCTTACAAAGCTGTTACCGACCATTTCAAGATACTGAAGGAACTGAGCATAGGGAGTCCTAAAGGTTCTCGTTCTTTCTCTATCACTCAGCTTCTCCGCTGCAATGATCGCTTTTTCGTCTTCTTTGATGATAGTATTCGAGCCGAGAAATCCAATCCTGATTTCAAGGAAATCACGATAGGAGAGTATGAGGATTTGTTTAACAGTTGCGAAGAGTGATAATTAGTAACAAAGAAATTGATAGAAAAAAGATATGGCAAAGAGTAATAATTATCTTGCAAAGGCAAAAGAGTATGTAGCTGCGATGAAGACTATGTACGACTTAGAACAGTTGACAAATGTGGTTCACCCTGATAAGTACAAGTACATCTGTCAGAAGTATGGTATTGATGAGAACGAAGCTATAAGCATGTACTCTATCCTTCAGAAGATGAAGAAGGAGTACTATATGGTGAATTATAAGGACTCTGCGACTTTGGAGCGTGTTCTGGCTATCGCTGAGGAAGCCTATGCTATCTACAAACACGATCGTGTTGATTTTTACGTAGAGCTCCACTCTCCTGAAACAAGATACAATTATATTCTTGTGAGTTTTCGTACGCCAAGCGAAAAGTTGATTCAACAGGAGTTCAATATAACGGACCCGAAAACCTTCCCGGCTATCACCGACATGATGAATAGCGGTTTCGAGATTGTCGGCATGTCACGGCAGGCAGATGAGATAGAAAGTACAAAGTATGACGGAGCCGATGACAACAGAAGGATTTACATCCCTATTTATGATGGCGACGTGCTTCTCTGCTATTCTGAGGATCCTGATAGCTTTTTCTCTAACCACAAAGATTGCGGTCTCTATCTTTGTCAATATGGTTCATACTATCGTCTCTTCTATACTCCTGGTAAGGGATATGTAAGACACGATGAGCCAGATAAGGATGAGGATTTCGAGCTGAATATTGGTGAAGAGTCTTTTACCCAGTACGTCTTGACAACATCTAAGAGATTCCGCAAGTTAGGCAACATATATTCCGGCATCGGTTTCCTCATGGAAGAAGATAACAAGGAAAAATAACAAGCGTATGAAGATAAATATAGAACAGGTAAAGGAGAAGATTGCAGGCTTTATTTTTGACCTTATCATAGAATCTGGTAGTAAGTCTAAGTTCTTCCGTAAGTACACCAACCATCGCTTCCGCAAGCAGTATGAACGGGTGGTAGATAGTTGCAATTATTATTTTATCAGCAGACGTAATTACGATTTGGAAAAAACGAATAGCAGACTGCATGAGGAGATCGACGACTTACATTGCAGACTTCGTTTTATTTATGAAAAGGTGAAAGTCGTAGCTACGGAGTATCCCAAGAACGCCCCGTGCCCTCACGGAGAAAAGGATGAATATAACGATTGTCTTATCAGAACAGATTCTACCGATTGCTGGTGCTGCCCAGGGTTCGTGTGTAGAGTACCCGAAAAAGGTACCATTATCTGTTGGAATAAGAACTTTGAACAGAGTGAGGATTTAGAAAAAGAGAAGTAGCGTATGGAAACAGAAACGAAAGAGACTCCTATTAAGGGAGCATTGATTTACCAGCCGCAAGGTGCAGCTGGCGAATACGCAAAGTGGGCAATCAATCTATACCATGGTTGCTCTAACGGCTGTACTTATTGTTATAACCGCAGAGGGGTATTGAGCCATGCCTTTGGCGACAAGCCAGAATTAGCAGCACCTATCGTCAAGTCGCGCGACAGACAAATTAATTATTTCTTGGAACGCAAAAAACTCACTGCGCACGATCCGATACCAGACGAAGTTATCGAGAATTGCACCAATGTAGCTATTCGTTCTTTGATATACAATGATACAAGAAGGATTGGTATCTTTCGTCTGATAGAAGACGGAGGCGTATTCATGTCGTTTACATGTGACCCGCTCGATACTGATGATAATGCGCAGAATTATACATTTGCCGCGGCAAAAAAAATTCTCGGATATGGCATTCCTGTAACGCTGTTGACTAAGAATGTAGCGTGGTTAAAGGAAGATAGCTGGAAGCTCCTTCTTGAAGAATATCCAAAACTCATCTGTTGTCAAAATCATCATGCACTACTCACCATCGGCTTTACTATCACCGGAAATGATAAGTTGGAGCCTGACGCTCCTTCTACAGAGGAACGTATCGAAGCCCTGCGCAAGCTGCATGATAAATACAAGATTAAGACCTTCGTATCTTTGGAGCCGATAACGAGCATTTGTACCGCATCGGAAGTAATCAAGAAAACGTATCAGATTACGGATGAGATACGCATCGGTGCCCAGTCGCCTATCAAGAAAGATAGGTATGATCCTAACGAGTTTTTCGGTTTTGTTACTGCGGTTAAGTTTCTGGCACGCGACCTTCCTTGTCGTTTCATGGTGAAGGATAGTGTGTATAAGCAGGCTGAAGCTTTTGGAGGTACGTACAGAGATATGTGTATCGCGAAACTTGATGAAATAAGAAAGATTTATGAATCAAAGCAAACAGAAAATGATGAAAAGTAAATTAAAATATTACGCTCAGTTTATCGGTATCAATTTGTTGGCGGCATTGATACCCATCCTTGCCGTTATCCTTATTTATGGTCTCGGTAAGTTAAAGACTGCCTGCACCAACCCCTATGTTATATCGCAGGAGATATACGATTGTTGTCTGTGGGCAACCATTGTTGTACTGACTGGTTTTTCCGTAGGCTTCTGGCTCCTTTCTTGGGCTGATAAATGGAGAAAGGCAAAACTAAGCTCTCTAAAAATCAAAAGAGAGCATGAGGAATTAGGATTGTGTATCGAAATGAAAGTTGAGCCTATCGAGGAGAGGGCAGGACAGAAGAATATGCCTGCATCTGCTGATTCCCAGTGAGAAGATGTTTCCGGATTGACGGTTAAGGAGATTTGGGAACTCTATAAAGGGCGTGAGATAGACCTTTTAGCTGGTAAAATTTTTATAGCCGGTTACGACGAAGAGTCTAACCTTGTTGTTGTCGGCACTAAGTTACCTCAATGCATGAGTTATGACGAGATGGTAGAAAGTATGGCTAATAAAGATCCCGATAAGTGGCATATAGAAAAAGGCTATGCAAGTTACGGGGCGCTTTCTACTAAATATATTCATATTTATAAAAATAGACATCAATAGATATAGTAGATTATGACAACAGCAGAAGAGGCAAGAAGACGAACCCTTAACGCTATTAAGGAGACGTATAAAGATCAGCTCGATTTAGTAGATGCAATAATCTGTCGCGCTTGTGATAAGTTAGAGTGCAACGCTATTGTAACTTTCGAGAGTTACGAAGATAGAGATATGGTAAAATATTATCTTGACACTCTTGGCTATAAAACCTGGCGTAATGGGCTTGTTTTAACTATCTCGTGGCAAAGTGAGAAAAGTAATGCAAAATAGTTATGGAAAAGATTTATTTGTTTGATGTTGATGGCTTGCTGCAGGTGCTGCAAGCCATCAAAGAGGAAAGACCGGTGGAGTATCGCCCATTAGAGGAACCTAATTGGCGAGATTTCAATCCAGAGGAATACGATATTGATACGGAAAACTGCAAGTATCGTGTCAAGCCTTGTGAATATAGTGAATACGTGGGAAGTATTGCTATACCTCCTGCGCTTATGCAGGAAGGTGTGATTTATTTTCTGAAAAACAAAGACCCTCGGAGTACTAAACAGAATTTTGCTTGCGTAAAGGCTAACCTCTGGTATATAGATAAAAAGATATTGCTTCATTTCTTTTGGAGCGAAGACGGTGATTCAAAAAAGCTTTATGTTAGCGATCCGGATAGAAGAGTTAGCCGTAGCGAGAAAACAGATAATTTCGCTAATGAAATTATTCCTGATATAAATCTTGCTGATCCTAATAAAGCCGATATATATGTAGCTTCCATATCGCAAGTCAAGATGTTAGAGTCAAGACTCAGAGATGTGGGTTATGAATTGAAGGACGGACAAATGAAAAGGATAGATGGGAATAAAGCGTAAACAAACGCCTCTTCTTACTAAGGAGCAGGTAACAGAGCAGCTTCTTCAGCAGCATTTGCGTGGCTGGAAATCGAACCCTAAGTACATTGTAGAAAATCTGTATGTGTTCGACTGGGAGAGTGATATGCTCATCAAGCTCCGAAGCGGATATTGGTATGAAGTGGAATGCAAGATTTCACTCGCTGACTTCAAGAATGATTTCAAGCGGAAGTGGAGAAAACATGACCTGCTGAAGACGGGAGAATATCATCCTCTTACCTTTGTACGTAGAGAAACAGATGAGAAAGCCTTGTCGAAGTATGAGCCGTATCCTGGATACTACATCGAGCATACTCCTAAAGGTTGGAATATCTACATCAAGAGCCAGTCGGTACCCTCCAGCAAGCATCGTTTCCCGAACTACTTCTACTATTGCGTACCATGGTACCTTAGTGGCAAAGTACTTCCCCTCCTTCCGAGTTATGCCGGATTGATAGTGCTTACGGAGAATGGCAAGCTGAACGAGGTAAGGCGAGCTTCGCTCCTGCATACAGATAAGTACACCGACGAGGATTTGAAGTTGTGCAACAAGTTCTATTACGCCTATCGCAACTGGAAGGAGCGTGTGGAGGATCATCAGCCTACTAAGGAAATCAAGCGCCTGAAAGATGAGATTGCTTTCCTCAAGGCAGAATACAAGGCAGTAG
>ENA-ORPK01000086-ORPK01000086.1-human-gut-metagenome-genome-assembly--contig:-NODE-86-length-82489-cov-5.141616_pt1 | contig 82489 bp, 74 predicted proteins | sample MGYA00242139_ERZ509068 | MGnify/ENA primary metagenome ERZ509068 (study PRJEB26280, sample SAMEA2338687) | human gut metagenome | biome: human gut; feature: human-associated habitat; material: faeces...
TAGAACGTTAAAGCGAGTTTCTGGTTTACACAGAATTCCGTATTCTCTCTTTAATATCCACAAAAAATGGTAATTTATTGAATTATTTAATTAGAAAGAACTAAAATTAGTCAATCAATTAACAGCCACCCGTATAATGCGACTAAAAGCACAAAAATTTGGAGGAATATGAATGGCAAAATCAATAAACGTTTTCTTAATTGACGATATACCAACCGGAAGAATTAAATGCACAATGCAAAACTGGACAGGTGTCGCTTATAAAATTCCTAGAAAATTATTAGACGAATGTTATAAGTCAGGCGGAGATATTACAAAACACCTTAAACAGTCGGGAATATATTTTCTTATCGGAGGCGATGGCGACAATCTATCAATTTATGTCGGTCAAGCAACAATAAGAAAAAATGGGGATGGAATTTTATGTCGTCTCAACGAACATAAGAAAAGTAAAAATGAAAAGTATCGGAATTACTGGAACGAAGCCATTTGTTTTACCACAACTAACAATACATTTGGTCCAACAGAAATAAGTTACCTGGAAAACAAGTTCACAAACATGGCGATTGCCGCCAAAAGATACAATGTTCTTAATGGAAACGAACCAAATGTCGGGAATGTTACTGAAGAAAAGGAAAGCGAGCTTGAGGAGTTTATTGAATATTCCAAAATTATTATGGGTGTATTAGGACACAAGGTTTTTGAACCATTAATAAACGAAGCGAAATACGAAGAGACAAAATCACAAAATAACATCAGGTTTTCATTTGTTGGGCCATATAAAGCAACAGCAGAACTAACAAACGAAGGTTTTGTTCTACTCAAAGGAAGCGAAATAAGAAAAGAGCTTATTAATAGCGCCGGTAAATCTACAAGAAAGCAAAGAAAACTTCACGAAAAAGATATTTCAAACAATATGACGACATGTGACATACTGTTCCATAGTCCCTCCGCTGCTTCTGCATTTGTAGCTGGACGAGCATCTAATGGCAATGTCGAATGGAAAACTGTAGATGGAAAAACGCCGAAAGATTTATAGGTATTGGTCAAATAATAACGCCTTAGCTCAAAGAATGAATGAATTTTTTTATTATAAGCAGCTGAATTGAATCGTAGGTAGACAGGAATCAGTGCAAAACCATATTATGCGATATACACTAAAAATCAAAAGAGAAGCTCCAAAAATATAATTTAATTATTATAATTGGATAGAGCAGGATTCAAGGAACTACTATCCACATTTTGAGCATTTACTTATCGAAAACGAAATTTAGCCATAATTGGTATTTTACAAAACTAGTGTAAGCTTGATTAATCATAAAAGGAAAGCAAGAGAAGAACTTACTGATTTTCAATCCGTGTTCGATATCAAGATAAGTCCAAAAAACTATAGAGAGTATTTGAAACAATTCTCATAGATTAGTATAAGATTTTTCTACCGAAACAATTTCACTATTACTGACTATTTGCAAGGCTATTTCGATCTATCTCATGAATCTTTCTTACCAATTTCATGTTCAAGATCTTGACATCCGTTCCTATCGAGCCATGGCATCAACCTTAACGATTTCCCTTGGAACGATTGTGTGTTTTGCAAAGCATGGTGCAATTGCCAATATCAGTTGCTCCACCCTTGCTCCAAGCAGTAACGTGATCTGCGTCCATTTCATTGAGCTTATAAATCCTTGTTTTATTATTGTCTGTTCCACATGCACAAAGAGGACAATTAGAGACCCCATGAGCAGTGGCTTCAGAGGTTTGAGCAATATATACAGCATGTTTAGTAGCATCATCGAAAATTCGAATATCAAGAAGTTTCATATCTGTACAGCCGCCCAAAATATATTCAAAAACACCTTTTTTATTTTTTACATAAAAGTCCGAATACAATTTTTGTACTTTAATATGCACTTCAGTAGGATCATATGCATTTCCATGAAAACGTTCATACAAATCACCCCAGTTTAGCCCACGCATCTCAGGTTTTACATCAATAAAAACATTTGACACCCAGTCAATAACGCTAATAAAAAATGTCTTTAGTTCGGTTATATCGGCATCAAAACGATGCAAACTCATATAAGAGTCAATGTTCCCTTTTGAGACCCAAGAAAGAGCAGTTCGCAAATAATCCTGTCTCTTAACATCTCCAGCAATATAAGCGTGCCATTTCTGAACGTTAGCATTTTGTGAGTTACTGAATTCAGCTTTCGCCTTCGTCACAAAAGGTCCAGAATGAATTGCATTCGATAATTCTTGCTCGTTCAGAGGTACTCCAGCAATATTGATGGTTTTAAACCATTCTTTAATTTCGGACTCTTCTCCCTTGCATTCGTAAATTGTAAGTTTTGACTTTAAAATCTTTTGCTTTTGATCATCTGCTAATCCATCAAAATAACGAGGAATATCGTCTGAATCCATAATGGAAAACTTGCCGGTAACGAATCTACCGAAACTAGTAATACGCTGCTGTCCGTCAAGAACTTCATACTTGCCATCGACCGTCTTGACAAAATATATAAGTCCGAGCGGATACCCTTTAAGTAGCGATTGAACAACGGCAACATCTTTTTTGCCATCAGCATAAATATAATTTCGCTGGTATTCTGGCTGAATTATCAATTTTCCAGAAAGGCCAAATAAACCCCTTCCTTCATACTCATTATAAACAAAACCTTTACAAACGTCTTCGACCGTAAGATCAGTTCTCAGTGTTGTTTCCATCATCATTTCTCCGTGCTTTAATTATTATTCTTCCATAAGGACAGGATCGAGTTCCATTTTTTGTATATGCCAAATCAGTCCTTCCACGATAATTCTTTCTAACACCCAATTCATAAGCACTCTTTCCGGTGCCAATTCCGAGTAATTCAAACTGATTAGGATTATAGCTATTCAAATAAGTTGATGGCACACCCATCATTCCATCATAATCAGACGGGATGGCATCAATATACGGAACGTCAATCGCATCAAAATTATCATAACAAATATAAGCACCTCTCTCTATAATATCCTTGTGTTTGCTATACCTAAGATTATCAGCCATAGTCATTAATGCTAATGGTTGATGTCGGCGCCCATGATCCATGTTAGTAAACCAGCAGGCATTCCCTTGTCTTGTGTAATTGCCAACATAGCCCATGCGAGCTGCTTTGTCTCTATCTTCCTGTTTAACTTCTGCACCATCTGGTACCCCAAAAACCATATCTTCGTTGTTGCATGTCGCACCTATCCATAAGCGATTATTTTTGATTTCGGGGAATATTTCCTTATAAATAGCCATCCCTATCTGCCCAATCAAAAGGCATTTCTTATTTGCCTCCAAAACCCAAGCCACAAACTCACGAAAGAGAGAAAACGGAGGATTTGTGACAATAATATCTGCTTCGTCACGCAACTTCTTAACTTCATCTGAACGAAAATCGCCATCGCCTTCGAGATATTTCCATTCAAGGTCATCATAATTAATATTTCCTGATTTATTGGTATCGCGAGTAAGGGTGAATATTTTCCCCCTTGTTTTTGCTTTATCCGCATCATACTGCGGATAAAAAGTTTCAAATAGCGTCATTTTGTGATATTGTTCATACTTTTCCTCCTTAGCCTTCAACGAATAACTTGTGCTTATCAATTTTTTTAGACCGAGTTTTTTAAAATTTTGAGCGAAAAACTTTGTAAAATTTGACCATTCAGGATCGTCGCAAGGGCATAAAACAATCTTCCCTTTAAAGAGATTAGGATTGTATTCCAGATATGCATTTACCTCTTTTTGAATATATTCGTAGAGTGTATAAAACTCATCATTTTTTGCTTTTTTAGCATTCAAAAGCGCATCATTCGACATGTTAATCCTCCTCGCCAAGCGACGTGAAATTACATCATGAATATACAATACTCAAAATGTATTAGCAACACGTTTGAGCCGACATGAAAAGTTTTATTTCTTGACATTAATATTTATAAAAAATTCTATAAAAGCTATTTTGAATATAATAAAGCCGTACCGAGATTGCCTTCTAAAAATTGATTTTAATATTTTTTACGATTTTATCTTTTGCCCTTTCAATGCAGATGCGAAGTTAATCCCTTTTCGACTAAACTCTACAGATAAAAATGCCAAAAAGCAACATTCGTCTTTAAAAGTGGAGAATCTATTTTTAACATTAACCCTATGCCATCTCTTAAAATTTTGGTTGTAACCTAGGTTACACGTAAAATCAACAATCTAATATATCCTTAGACCCAACCACCATTATTCCAATTTTCGAAAGTTCATCATGAATTTTCTTATCATTAATAAAAATCCCCTTTTTTGGATAAATCAAGGGGAAATTGAGCATTTTTGGAGCAGCCTGCGGGAATCGAACCCGTATAACCAGCTTGGGAAGCTGGTGTTCTACCACTGAACTAAGGCTGCATGACCAACTAGCCTTGTAATTAAACATTCTTTAAAGGCTATAGTCAATAATTTACTTTGATTTTACAGTTATTTTTGCATTTGGATACTTAACTAGGCTTTTAGCAAATTCAATCGCCTCTTCCTGGGTATCAAATACCTTGACCGCATCTTCTCTAGATGCATATCTAACTCTCCATTTACATGAAGAATTATTGTCTAACGCTTTTGATTCATAGACGACTCTAGGATCAGCAGAAAAAATAGATGGGGTTTTATCTTCTATCTTAGGTTGTTCATTAACATTGTCTTCTATTTTTACTTCTTCTTGCTTGACATCCTTAATGATGTTCTCTCCAGTTTCAAGATCATTCATCGTAACTGGGGTGGCAGTTAATATAGTCTCCACTTCATTTAAAGTAGCAAACATCTTGTGGAATCCAATGAATGGACCAACAATAAATAAAATACCAAAGAAAGCAAAATTGAAAGTAGATGCAAAGGAAGTCCTTGGTTTAGATATCTCTAATTGGGTTGCCTTTTCTTCAATCCTATTAGATAGAAGGGATATATATATTAATGGGGCAATACCTAAAGTAATAAATCCTAATATCCATATAGGCCAGAAAGGTTTGCTTTTCTTATTGGTAAAATAATCAACTTCTTTTCTAACCTGATTAATAACTACAAGGCAATATATATTAAGTGTAATAAGGCTAAGCAATGTAAATAAGACACCAGAACGTTTCTTGTTTTTATATTCCATATATACTTTCTTCTCCTTCAATGGTTTGATTTTATCACATTAAAGGAATAGAGAAAAAAGAAAACAACAAGAGATGATTGCTTTATTGATTTGGTAAGCATATCCCACTCGTTAGTCATAATTTTAACTTGCTAATTATGTTTTCCCATTAACTCTATGCATTCATTAAAATTAGGAGATGGAACATAGCCAAACTCGGCTTTGTTATAATGCTTCAGCAAATCTTCAGCCGAACGAGGCCCTCCACTAGAAACCGGAGCATCTTTCAAGCAAAACAAAGCACTGCCCAAATCATCATTCCTAAACGAAAAATAGATTTGGTCTTTCCTCATCATGTGTTTGCAAGATATCAATTCCAAATCATGGGCCGTAAAGAGCAATTGCCCATTCTTGTTGGCAAAACTATTAAACGAAGCAAGAATGGCCCTTGATAATTTAAAATGCAACCCATTATCTAATTCATCGATAATAAGTGTCTTTCCTTCGATTATTGCTTCATATACATAAGAGGCGATGGCTTCTATTTTCTTAGTTCCACTAGAATCAAACAATATCGAAGGTATTGCCTTGCCATTATATTTGGTAAACAATTTCAATTGATCAATTATATCAACACCTTTCAAGGCTTCTTCATTTATAGACTCGTCATTTTGATTCTTAAAAATCATTTCGTTATTATAGAAAAAATCTTCCACTGATAAGTCTGCGTGTTTTATAAATTCTAGAATGAATTTCTTTTTATTCGAATCGTTTCCTTTTAATACATTGATTGTCTTTTGAATTGGGATATTAAACAATTCGATAATCTCTAGAGAATTAGCAAAAGACTTAAAAGATTCTAAATATGGTTTTAAAGGTGAAAAGACATCGTTATCCAATGAAACGCAATAAAGAAAAGGCTTTGTAGATGGCAATAATTTTAGTAAATCAAGATTATCGTTCCCGAATACACTCAATAACCCTTTTTCTTTATTTCTAGTATAGATATTCTTCTTTGTAGAATTACCAGTTTCATAATAAACAATTTCGCTCAATGACTCTTTAGTAATTTCAAAATTGAAGCTATCGTAAGTAAAAGCATATTCCATCCAATTCTTGTCAACTTCGGTTTTAAAAATAAAGGAAATATCGCTATATTGACTATCGCCAAATAATTTTCTATTAAAAGGGAGTCTTTCAGTTCCAAGCATCAAGGCTTTTATCAATCTAAGCAATCCTAAAACACAAGATTTCCCAATATTGTTTTGTCCATACAAACTTACACTTTTTAATACATTACGATTAAGGATACTAAAATAATTCGATCCAAGTCTTTTAATTCTAGTATCCGTAGAAAAAGACAAGACGTTCTCACTCTTAAACATCTTGTAGTTATTGAATGTTAGTTCAAGAATCATAAAAGTAACCTCCAACAAGATTTTAAAGTAAAATTATCTTTTATGCAATATTTTTACACGAACTATAAAAAATGATTTCAAAGGTCTGATTTTGGAATTCGACCAAAAATATAAAAATTTGGCTGTATTCCAAATTTGTTGTATAATATAGCCGTATGGTGATAAGCAAAGAAAAAATCTATAACACTGAAGAAATAATGAGCGCCATCCTGAAGGAGAACCCGAAATATCGGTCTTCTTCTTTATATAGCAAGATTGCAGATTCAGAAAAAGATGGTGAGATTGTTAGGGTAAGCCGAGGGAAATATATCTATGGCTCCCTTAATACTTTTTCTTATGATTTAGAAGGCGAAAAAGCAAAAGCGGTATATAGGTATTTAAAAGAGAACTATTCTTCAGATTTTGAATTTGCAATATATGAAACAAAAGTTGTTTTAAATCAATTTTTGAATCACTTGTTAGCGCATAACACCATAATATTAGAAGTACCAAAAATATTTATGGAGCATGTTTTCGAATCATTGAAAGAAGCCGGATTCAAAAATGTATTATTTAATCCATCTAAAGCGGATTTCTATAGATATTTTGAAGCCGAGACAATAATTATCAAACAACTAATCTCGAAATCACCACTTATCAAAAAAGAGAGTAAAATCTCTATAGAGAAGCTTTGCATTGATGTCATATCTGATAAGGTGCTCAATTACTTCTATGAATGTGCTGAAATCCCTTATATTTTAGAAGACGTGTTTCAAAATTATAACATCAGGTACGACACACTAAAGAATTATGCAAAAAGGAGGAACGCTTACGAAAAACTTATTAAGTACGTTCCGAAGAATAGGCGGGATTTATTAAATGATAGATGAAAAAACATTTACGTTTGCCTCCAATTATGCATCTACCGCAATAGACATGATAAAAGATATATTATCAAGCAAATAAATCGTCCAATACAATTGTCTTAGCAAAAATAGACGAATATTCATTTCTATTCAATCCATATGTAGTAACCAAGATATTGTGAATAATTTGTTTCTTATTAATTTGTTCAAAAAGCAAATTAAAGCGATTAGACAAGATTTCGTGGTATTTTTTATCTACGACAAAATTAGAACCGTAGAATTTCATCTCGCACATATCCACTACATTATCTTTTCTATCTATCAGTAAATCAATCTGGGTACCTTTATATCCGTCTTCTCCCTTTTTAGACCATAAAAATTGGGAGGAACTCACTCCACTTATGCCCAAAGCTTTCTTTATTTGCCCAATATGATTATAACAAAGATTTTCAAAGGCGAGGCCCCTCCACGAAATAATTGATTGTGAATTGACATTTTGTTGAAAGAAATCTCTATCAATAGACTCCTTGCCTTCAACAAATCTTAAATAAAACAAGCAAAATGGATCTATCAGTTTGTAATGTGCATCCCTTTTGCCAAGGCCAAATGGATAGTATTTCAATACAAAATCGCTAATAACAAGAGAATCTAAAGTTTTCGAAATTTTAGCGCCTGACTTTAATTTTAGCTTTTCTATTATCTCTCCTCTTGTGTAACCGTATGAATTTCTATTTAATAGTCTGATGATTTTTTCAATGAAACCAGCGTCTTTAAAAGTAGATGCAAACAATCTTTTAAATTCATTGTTAAGTTTTGCATTTTGTTCATAAAAGATAAAATCGATACTTTGCGAAAGAGAATAATTTCTTTGAAGATAATTAAGATAATACGGAACGCCACCTAAAATCATGTAGCACTGGGCGATATCATATCTAGATAATACAACCTGGTTTTTTTCGAGCAATTTCTCAACTTCTGACAAACTAAAAGGAGATAGTTTTATTTCGTATGTAACCCTACCGTATAAACCACCATGGCTATTTACAAGTTTGTTTAATATCCATGAATTAGAACTGCCAGAGACAATGACCATTACATTATCCCTATAGCAAGCCCAATTGTTCCAAAACGATTCAAATGCTCTAATAAATCCAGACTTTGGCACATCCATCCAGGGCAATTCATCAAGAAAAACCACAATCCTTTTTGAATTCTTTTTCATTAGCAATTTCTCTAACTCAAAAAAAGCCTCATTCCAATCGGTCGGCTTTTTAGAAATATCAGATCCAAATATTAGTAAAGATTGGTAAAACTGGGTTAATTGTTCATCTAATCCCTTTTTGGAATCATCTCTATCGTCAGGAGAAACACCAGCATGTCTAAATGAGAGTCTATTTTCAAATGTCTTATCAATAAGAAAGGTTTTTCCAACTCTTCTTCTGCCATATACCGCGACTAGTTCAGGTTTGCCACTGTTATAAAGGTTTTCTAGTTCCTCTATTTCCTTTTTTCTGCCGACAAGATTCATAAATGCCTCCAATTATAATATGCCACGAAACGTCTTTTTTTCTTTTCGTGGCATATTATAACATGATTTTAAAGGCTTGTTTATACAATAATTATCCACCAGACAATCTGGTGGTTTTGCATTTTCGGGCAATATAGCCCTCTGCTACCAGCCGCCACCCAGTGTGGTTGCGGGAAACGAACCAACGCCCGCATTGGCTACTGGCTATCCGTTGAACGGATCCCCGTCGAAGTCAATCGTCAACTGGACGGCCATTTGGTCTTCCTTAAGCTGATTTCGGATGTACTCCTCGATCTTCTTCGTGTTCTTTCCGACAGTGTCAACGTAATATCCACGGCACCAGAATTCTCGGTTCCGGTACTTGAACTTGGCGTTGCCCCACTTCTGGTATATCATTAGCGACGACTTGCCCTTCAGATATCCCATTATCCCGGAAACCGAGAATTTGGGAGGGACCGAAATCAGCATGTGCACATGGTCGGGACAGACTTCCGCCTCGTGGATGGTTATCCCCTTCCATTCGCAGAGTCTCCTGAGAATTGCACCGATTTCAAGCCTCTTGAGCCCATAGAATTCCTTCCTCCTGTACTTGGGGGCGAACACTATGTGGTACTTACAGTTCCAGCAAGTATGCGCTAAACTAATGTTGTCGAGATCTTTCGGCATTGTGCCTCCTGTCAATCGCTTGCGTTGGTCCGCAAGGCAATTGCAGGAGGCATTTTAAGAAATGTCCAAAACTATAAGTTCTACCGAACTCCCCGACTATCGGGGAGTTTTCACTCGCTTGCCACTACGTGCAAGCTCAAACACAAAAAAAGTTCCAACTTTCATCGGAACTAATCTTTGTAAATATGGTGGGTGCTACAGGGATCGAACCTGTGACCTCCTGTACGTCAAACAGGTGCTCTCCCAGCTGAGCTAAACACCCATGTTTACATTAGGTTGCCTTTTTTAGGCTTGATTATTCTAGTAATAAGCAAGCCCATAATCAAGCATTATTTTATCTTTTTGTAATAGATGCCAGCTTTTGTAACCTAAAAGAAGTTGAAACAGCACCTAAATGAAGGTCTGACCTTTGATTATTTCAAGTTCATCTTCGCTAAAAGGAGACAAAAGACGCATGGTGTCTCCTAGTTGTTTTTTTAAAAAGTCATAGCTAAATAGATTCAATACCTTCGTTAGGGGCGTTAAATTCATTTCCCATTTATAATTCTCTTTTCCAACGTTTTTATTGCATCCCTAATTCTAGGGTCATTTTTACCATTATACCTTTTGTAAGCAATAATGAGGGTATCGAATGGAGAAATGGCATTATCAATAGCAAAATACGATGGGTCATAGATAAATTCTTCTAGATAACAAATTGAACCGCTATCTCTTAACGATTTTATGCTTTCAAATTTGCTTCTATCAATTGCAATTTCAATAAAATCACTGATGCTTTCCAAATCTGTATAATAGGAAATTGCATTTTCACCACTAAGAAATAAAGCAGGTTTTTTTAATTCGTTTTTACTCAGATAAATCAATTTCCTTCTTTTGATCGGATTGATTAAAAATGGTTTCACCGCTTCTAACAAATCTTTTTTTGATTTAATCCTATATTTTGAATGGTTACCAGTTCCTGTCTTAATAAGTGCCCCTAGTTCATGAAGAAAAATATTAGAACGAGAAACGCTAGAGAAAGAAAAATTATACTTATTAGAAATCTCCCTGGCTGAGTATTCTTTTATTTCATTACTCAAATAAAAATTGACTACCAACTGGGTTATTTTGGTATAGCTTCCTTTATATAAGCTGTCATCAAAGTCATGAACGTTCTTTATCTTGTCAACATTAAAAAGTTTGTAGTCTCCATCGCTAGAAACATAATTCAGATTCGAATCTAGGTAAAGTTGTTTATTTTTCTTAGAAGAATCATATATATAAATAAATGTGATTTTATTAAAGTCCTCTTTTACTTTACTAAATAGTCCTCTAGCAATATCGAAAGGAATTAATTCATGTTTAGGGATGATAAGAACGAAATAAAAAGCACCATCTACATCATAAACGTCGAAATTCTCTGAATAAATAAAAGGATAACTTGTGATTGCTTTTTTCTTAAAAATAGAATCTTCTCCAAATACTTTTCTGATAGTTTCAAATAGTTCAATGCGGTTTTCCATGTGTACCAAAATTATATTCGTGTGTCATTTTTTTGCAACACGGAAATAATTTTGCAACAACTTAAATTTACAATAGCGAATCAAAATATGAGTATTTTCGACAATCGTCTTTCTTACTTAAAAAGCAAAATCTCAATTATAAGTCTCAGATTACTATAACCCCTTTATAACCCCTGTTTCTAATGTTGTTAAGGGGTTATAATTTGAAGGAAGAAAACATACTTAAAATAAATCAACAAATATAAGGTAATTTGTTTTTATATTATCTACCTTTATAGCCAAAGTTTTTCAGTGCATAAAGAATATTGCTTCTACTAACGTCAAATAATTTTACTTTGGAAGCAGAATCTATTTCTTTTAAAACCCCATAAGAAACAAATCTATTCAATGTCTTTAAAGCACCTTGTTTAGACGTGGTAGTATTGTAAACCTTTCCGTAAACCATTCCGTAAACCATGTAAACATTAATAGTAAACCTTTCCGTAAACCTATATATAAAGCAGGACTTTTGTTTTGCTTATTAAAATAGTCAAGTTAGATTTATATGAACAGATAAAAGAAAATCTACGCCACAATAGCTGCCAATAAAGTGGCAATAATTAAGCACAAAGCAAAGAATACAGGATTGTGCAATTACTTAAAGCTGTTTGCCCAATGCAAAAACAAGATAATGTGGAATTGTGATAATGTCTCCTTCTTCTGAAACATTATAATCACCAATCTTAATTAACTTAGTTTTTCCATAATGATCAGGCTTTTTCATTATTGTCTTGCTTGATTTGGTATTGCCCGTTTTGGTCTTGGTTTCGATTAATGTTGCTTCGCTTTTGTACGAAATAACCAAATCCACTTCTAAACCACTATCTTTGCCAAAATAATATAAAGGTATGTTTGCTTTGTATAATGAATCAGCAACAATCGCTTCATATAAATAACCTTTATTCATACCAAGTTTGTCATTCAAAATGCCTTGAATTGTATCATACCCCAGAACATTAACCATTATTCCAATATCGGCATAGAATAGTTTGAAGTCGCCCTCTATTTTGCGAACTCCTAGAGGTAAAGATGGAATTTGAACGTTATTTGCTTTAAAAGCTACAGAAGAATTTAGCAAATAGGTTACAGCATCATCTCTTTGATAACTGTTACCGCTTATTTTTGACATCACGAATCTATGATTGTCTTCAACTATAAAAGATGCGATTAAATCAAATACTTTTTGGATTCTTGCAACCTCGGTCGCTGTATATAATGGCTTCTTTTCTGCATTTAGTCTTTTTGATGGATCTCCTTTGATATCGATTATCAAACTCTTGACCTTTTTAAAGGATTCAAAATAACTATTTGTTTGAATAAATTTAAGAACGGCTTCTGGATAACCGCCAACACAAACATATTCATTAAACAATTGCTTCATTTGATCATGAATTGCTTTAGGTACTTCTATTTTTTTACGAAAATAACCTAACAAGTTGTTAATTTGACTATCGTCATAGCCTAACGCCCATAAGAATTCTTCGAAATCCATAGTTTTCATTTCAAACAAATCTTCTGAACCACTAGGTTTAGCAACTCCATTAGTATCTATGTTTAGCCCAATATAAGAGCCACTAGCTATAACATCAAATCTTCCATCTTCTTTAAAAAATTTAAGTGCCAGTCTTGCCTTTGGGCAATCTTGAACTTCATCTAAGATTAGCACGGTCTCGTGAGGAACAAATTTAAAGGATGGAAACAAGGCGGAGAGAGATTTAACAATCGCATTAACATCTAAGGACGTTTCAAAGGCAGATATTGCATTAGGCGTTTTCCAAAAATCAACATGATTGACATACTTATAATTATTTTTAGCAAAGTGTTTTATGCTTTCGCTTTTACCACATTGCCTAATTCCATAAATAACCGCTGGCGAGTGGCCTTTATCGTTAAACCATTCTTTCAATTGGCAATCAATCTTTCTTCTAAAATATATATCTTCCATAAGTCTTTCCTCTCTTGTAAGCATATTATATTCGATTTTAAGTGGATTATAAAATGTTTTTGCACCAATTTCGGAGCGACTTTTGCTGCTATCCGCACTAATTCCCTAGGGACTTTTACATAGACTTGCACCAATTTCGTAGCGACTTTTACTACTATCCGCACCAATTTCCTAGCGACTTTCATAATCCGATTCCATCCGAACTAGTTCGAACGGGATAAAATTTACGGTTCCAAAGGAAATAAAAAACATCAAGACTTCTAGTTCATCTTGATGCTAAATCATCTAATTGGTGCCGACTAACGGAATTGAACCATCAACCTACGCATTACGAATGCGTTGCTCTGCCAATTGAGCTAAGTCGGCAACTTGGGATAATATAAGCAAACTTGCCTATTTTATCAAGAAAAATATCCCCCTCCATTTCTAGAGGGGGAATACTAACTAAGCCTTTTTGGATAGCTTCTTTTTGATAAACATTACTAGGACTGCTATTTCATGTACTACTAATGGAACAATAGATAAGGCAAATACATATAGGTAATCCATTGGTTCATCATGAAGTGGATAGACAGAGAAAGCACTATTGACATAAGGAGTTTCAATAACCGCTAATTGTAGTCCAATGCCTAGGAAGAATGATACCCATAACAAGATATTCTTATCCTTGAAAACATGGATAAAGCTCTTCTTTGTATTAGTCATGCCTAACATATGGAAGAGTTCAGAGAAAGATAAGACACAGAAGGCCATGGATTGGGCTTCTTCTAGGTTATGCTTAACTCCATCTGCATTAACAGTATCTAGGAAAGCATTGATATCTGCTGGGGTGAAATTACCATTTAGCATTGGCTTTAATAAGAAAGCCGCTAAGGTAATAAGTCCAATAACTAGACCATATCCAAATGTAATTAGATACCCGCCATGGCTAAATAAGGATTCTTTGGAATCACGAGGCTTATCTTCCATGATGTCATCAGGTTTTTTATCTGAACCTAATGCAATTGCAGGCAATGAGTCGGTAATTAAGTTAACCCATAATAAGTGAATAGCAATTAATGGGGTATCTAATCCAACTAGAGCTGCAATAAGCATGCATATGACTTCGCCAATATTAGACGAAAGAAGGAACAATATGGTTTTCTTGATATTTTCATATATTCCTCTTCCTTCTTCTACTGCTTTTTCAATAGAAGCGAAGTTATCATCGGTAAGGACCATATCGGCCGCACCTTTAGCAACGTCAGTTCCGGTTATACCCATGGCTATGCCGATATCAGCTGATTTTAATGATGGGGCGTCATTGACTCCATCTCCAGTCATGGCTGCTATATTTCCATTTGCCTTGATAGCCTTGACTATCTCGACTTTATTTTGCGGGGATACCCTAGCAAATACCCTGACTTTCTTGACAGCTTCTTGTAATTGCCTTTCATCTAAAGCATCAATTTCATCTCCAGACATACACTCGTCTAGACTAGAGGCGATGCCTAATTCTTTAGCAATTGCAAAGGCAGTGTCTTTGTGGTCGCCAGTAATCATTACAGTTGTAATTCCAGCCTTCTTTAAAGTGGCAACTGCAGGTTTAGCAGCTTCTCTAGGCGGGTCGACCATGCCTACTAATCCAACAAATACCAAATCATCTTCTTTGATGGAATCGTTACTAGCCATAGATAAGGCTAATACTCTAAGAGCTTTATTAGACATATTAGAAGCGGCACTTTTTATATCTTCTATATCCTTTTTGGTAATAGAGACTTCCTTACCGTCTTTATAAATCTTGGTGGTATGTTTCAATACCTGGTCCATCGCACCTTTTGTATAGATTAAGTTTCCAACTGGGGTTTGGTGTAATGTCGACATCATCTTCCTAACTGAATCAAAAGGAAGTTCATCAATTCTAGGGGTTTGCTTTTCTAATTCTGATTTTGGATAGCCTAATTTAGAAGCAAATTCGACAAGGGCAACTTCAGTAGGATCGCCATAAGTTCCATTTTCGATTTTGGCATTGCTACATAGACACATGCCTTTAGCAAGCAAGCTTAGTTCCTTATCGGTTATATGGTCTTTATCATAATATTTGTTATTGTAATAGGCTTCTACTACAGTCATCTTGTTTTGGGTAAGAGTTCCTGTTTTATCAGAACAAACAAAGGAAACTGCACCTAAAGTTTCAACCGATGCTAGACGTCTAACGATTGTATTGACTTTGACCATTTTAGTCATACCCATGGCTAAGACAATTGTAACAACAGCAGTAAGCCCTTCTGGAATAGCAGCAACTGCTAGGGCAACTGAATCAAGTAAGGCTTGGCTCCATTCGGATCCGATGTTGCCATTTATTAAAGCCCAAATAATCTTTACTACTAACATCAAGACAACAATCCCGATGGTTAGATAACCTAGGAATTTGGATAATCCTGCTAGTTTCTTTTGCAAAGGAGTCATTTCTTCTCCTTCACTAGATAACATCGAGGCAATGCGGCCAATCTCGGTATCCATGCCAGTAGCGATTACGATGCCTTCACCTCTACCATAGACAATTGGAGTAGACATAAATACTTCATTTACCCTATCTCCAACGCCTACTTCTTCGCTTAAGACAATAGAAGCATCTTTTTCGGCTGGGACAGATTCTCCAGTAAGAGAAGATTCATCAGCCTTGATGGCAAAGCTTTTTATTAAACGTAAATCAGCCGGGACAGTCCTGCCTTCTTCTAGGATTACTATATCTCCTACTACTAAATCTTCAGCAGGAATATCAATAATCTTGTCTCCCCTTCTTACTGTTGCAGTTGGGGCAGACATCTTCTTTAAGGCTTCAAGAGCTTTCTCGGCCTTCATTTCCTGAATTGTACCTATCGTGGCATTTAAGATGACTACACCGAAAATGATAAATACATCCGCTAAGGCTTCAGGGCCTTCAGTCCCTTTTACCATGTTGATGATACCTAGAACTAAAGAAATAATAGCAGCAATGGCTAATATTAAAGTCATTGGGTCTTTGATATTGTCTAGAAATATCTTCCACCATGGGTCAGAGGCTTTTTCCTCTAATTTGTTTTTCCCGTTTTTCTCTAATCTAGATTTAGCTTCGTCTTCACTTAATCCAGATTCCTCATTTGAATTAAAAACGTCGATTACTTCGTTAAAATTCTTGTTCTCGTACATATGGATCCTTTCTCTCCTAAAAGAATATTTGGAAGGTCTTGCGAGGCTTTTGGCCACCCTAATCCGGCCAAGTAGGCGGGATGACGGAGATAGGGTTTGACGCTACTCCCCTTACGAGGTGATATTCTATCAAACTAATATAAAATATTAAATAACGATTAGTTAAAACTAATGCTTAATAAATTCTCCTTAGTCTTTCTAAAGTAAAGCAAATGGCAATAGACATTATCATTTCTGAAATTGGGATAATAAACATAAATAAGGCAACCAAAGTCCCATATGGAGGGAGAATCAAAGATAAAGATATATGGAATGCTAATCCAGCAACTAGGAAGCAAGAATATAATATCCCAGGAATCCTTACCTTCTTAAAATCATCGATACTGCCCCTCATATATCTATTGATATTTATATAAAGGATTATTCCTGTAACGGCCTCTGCTAATAAGAAGAGGAAGAAAAACAAAAATAGACATATATAGGTAACATTTCCACTAGAGAAGGCATTTATGACATTTATTACTGAATTTATTATAAGCGTATATACCTGGTCAAAAGCCATGAAGAAGACAAACATCAATATCCCTTGGTAGGCAAAATTATCATTCCTGATATTGGCAATCAATATGATTAGATAGGAGACTGCATATAGCAAATAATTCCAAACCGAAGAAAAGGATAATGAACCCCTTGCTCCAATTAATACATATAAGGCATAGGCAAAGAAGATGATATTGGCTATGGCTGAAAATCCTACCGCGAATATCTTGTTTTTGTGATTTTTAAAATAGACTCTGTAATTCATGTTTAGATAATACTTTATTTTCGTTTCCTTTAAATAGGAAAAATTTAAATTACTACATTTTCTTGATAATGTTTAGAATATACCTATGGTCAAAATATCATTCTTGCTTAAGGATAATGAAATTACTTCCTATTTGAAAAATGAAGAAGGAATCAAGCCTATAAAAATAGAAAATAATGAACCCGTGTATCAATTAAGCATGGAAAAAGAAGGTTTTCCAATCGCGACTGGCTCTATAATCAAAATAGATCCAGAGACTTATAAAATAGCTAATTTGATTGTAAATAAAAGATTAAGAAATAAACAAATCGGAACTTATGCCTTAAAGTCGATGCTAACCAAAATAAAGACTTTGGGTGGAAGAATTGTAATATTAGAATCACCGATATCTTTACTTCCGTTTTTTAGGAAACTAGGTTTTAAAAATGAAGATGGGGAGATAAAAAATAATAAGATAATCCTAAAGAAAGAACTTAAGTTTAGTAAAAGGCCTATTAATAAATATTAATAAAGTTGCTCTTTAATAGTAAATAAAAGAGAGTATAGTTTTGACTTTGGGAGAAACGAAGATGGAATTAATTACATTAATTGATGAACAATTCCTGAATCAACCTTACATGGTTTTATTACCTCTAGCCTTGATCCTAGGAATCGGAAAAGCACTTGCCCTGCTTATGGGCAAAATAAAAATACCAGAGGTTGTAGGTTATTTATTAGGTGGTTTGCTAGTTGGCTTATTTTATTTCTTGCCTAGCGATGCCCAATTTATATTGACCCCATATAGTACAGACGCTATTAATTCGTTAGCAAAAATAGGCGTCGTACTCATTTTATTCGAAGCCGGTATTGAGACAAATCTATCCTCGATCAAAAAGCAAGGAAAGGCATCACTGGTAATTACTTCTTTCGGTGTCCTTTTCCCATTAATTTTAGGTTTCTTAGCTGCCTTGACTTTTAGATTAGGGGCTAAGATGGATCAAAGCTTCTATTCTAGTTTAGAAAGCAAAGGACAAAATCCATTCTATTCCGATATCTATTATGGGGTAATATTAACCGCCACTAGCGTTTCTATTACGGTTGCCACTTTAAAAGAATTAGGGAAATTAGATGGCCCGTTAGGCACTTCGCTAGTATCTGCTGCTATTATTGATGATGTAATCGGAATCGTCTTGCTTTCCATTGTCATTTCCATTTCTGGTGGCTCAGAAAAAGGAGCCCCATGGGTTATTCCTACAGGAGATGGTGCCTTAGGTGTCTTCTTCTTGATATTAATAATGCTAGCCTTCTTTGCTATTTCGATTGGAATTGGATATTTAATCCATAGATTATTCAACTGGATGGGAGAAAAATATCCTCATCATAGAAGACTTCCTATATTCTCTTTGGCTTTTTGCTTCTTATGGGCCTTTATTGCGGAGATTTTCCATATTGCTGATATTACAGGTGCCTATATTGCAGGGTTAATATTAGCAAATACTTCCTCTAGCAAATATATCGATCACCGTGCCGAAACTACTGCAAACGTCATATTTACACCAGTATTTTTCGCTTCAGTTGCCTTGAAGATGTATACCTCTTTAGGAGTTGGGGGATCAACTAGTTCCACTTCAATTACTTCTACTTTCATAATATTTGGAATCGTTTGGGTTATATTAGGATTATTAGGAAAGGTAATGGGAGCCGGAGTTGGAGGACTTATCTCCAAATTTAATTTCAAGGATTCATTAAGTATCGGGATTGGAATGATGGCTAGAGCCGAAGTAGTTATAGTCACCGCCCAGGAAGGTGTTGACGCTGGATTAGTTGAACCTGCAATTATCCCATTTACCTTAGGATTAATTATATTCTCTAGCTTCTTGACTCCTATACTCCTTAGATTATTAAATAAGAAAAAGGAAGAAGTTCAAGTAGCGGAGGCAAATTAATATGGGATTACATGCATTCAACTGCGGGGCTAATCTAGTTAGCTATTCAAAAAACAATAAAAACTACGCGATGATTGTCGCCTGGGCAATGATGGTTGATTATTCTAAAGTTGCCCTTTTGATGGGTGGACAAGCCGATACTTCTAGAAATCTTGAATTAGGAGATGAAATCGGAATATCTGCTTTAAGCAAGGGACAAGAAGAAATAGGAAAGAATGTTGGCTCTACCCATTCTTCTAAAATCAATAAATTGGATTTATTCCCATTTGAAATGGATGGCAAAGCCATTTTATGCAAGGAAGCTAAAACCAAGATGGTTGGTAAAGTCATCAAGATAGATGAAAACGAAGACCATGATAAATTCGTTATAGTAGAAATAAGCAAATATAGCCAAGACGAAAGCAAAGAATTCGCCTATGGCTATGACCCAAAGTTATATTAAAGGAGCGAAAGCTTCTTTTTTATTTTACCAATAGGCCACTTCTACTAATCTATTTTCCCTAAGTTCTTTTAGGTAATAAGAAGAAGTGAAATAATCTTTGTTTTTCAAGATGAATTCCTTTAATGAATCTTCTTTTAGGAAATATTTTAATAACCTAAGTGTTAATTTAGAATCATCTAGGGAACGGTGCTCTGTATTGCCACCTAAATCACCTAATAAAGATATATTGGCATTCCCAAGACTTATATCTTGTTTTGAATTTAGTTCAATGTCTACTAAAGGCTGCAAATCAAAACAAATAAATGATGGAGGTATTTTGTTATATCTAATTAAATCCGTTACAAGGAAGCTAACATCATTTTTGCTTGCATACCCTACTTTTAAAATAGTTGGATCTTCAAATAACGACGCAAATTCCTTATATAGATAAGATATTGTCGGGGAAGACATATATTTAGAATATGGATAATATAATTTTATATCGCTTCCTAATCTAAATTCCCCTTCAGGATTGAATAGATATTCGACTTCTTTTATTAGGTTTAGGTTTGAATCTAGGTATAATCCACCTAATTCACATATCTTTCCTATGCCCCTATCGTTATTCGCGCATTCAAAATCAAAGACAAATACCCCTTTAATCTCGCCTTTAGTTAATTTATCTACTGCTTCTAGGGTTTCTTTTTCTTGCTTGATCTTAAAATATTCATAGGCCCCGCTTCGCTTGGCGTTTAATTTGCAATCTGAATAAGAGCCCAATAGAAAATAATCATAATTATATCCGCTATCTTCAAGAAGGAAGACAAACATCGATTTAGCAGGATTATATTTATCTAAACTAATCGCATAGTCATATGAAAGATCATCTAACGATGGTTCTTCTTTAATCCCATAAAATGCCCTAAATAGCCTAAGGATATCAAAATAGCTAAAATAGAAAGTATACGAAAACGATTCTAGGCTTTTAGCTAAGAAATATTGAAGGTTATAACCTAGATATATAGCGTCGTTATTTCTTATATAAGTAGATAAATCATCTAATCCCTGCTTATTAAAAGGGAATACTTTCTCTTCTTTGGTCAATAAATATTGATTAGTAAGAGAAAGATGGATTTCTTTATCTTGATAAAAATATATAAACCCTAAATCATTCATCTTATATTCTTGCTATATTCTTTAATCATTTCTTCGTTTTCTTTTGAAAGGAAGGCGTTTTCAAAAGGAACAATAAGGGCTTTATGGATTTTTGAGCCTAGAAGCATATCGTCTATCTTCTCTTCTACTCCATTTACATCAAACCCTGTCGTAATGACCGGATAGACTTCTTTTCCTTTTAGAACGCCACTTCTAATTAAAGCAATTATTGGGCTAGAAGCATTTAGCCACCAGACAGGTGTAGCTAAAATAACAGTATCAAAGTCACCGAGTCTATGAGTTAAAGGATGGATTTCGGTAGCCATGCCGGTTTCTATTTCCATCTTTGACCTATCCATAACATTATCTATATATGGATCAATAGGCCTTAGGAGTTCTTTCTCACATCCTAAAACTTCTTCCATTAGGTTAACAACTTTAGCCGTATTGTAGGTAGTCGTGAAATATATTATTAAGGGTTTCATCTTCTTTCCTTCTTTCAGAGGAAAATTTTACCCATTAAGAAGAAGTTGTTCAATTAGTTCGCTTAAAAAATAAAGAAATTAGAAGCGAATGAGTCCATTTACAGATATCGACCACGAGCCTTAGTTTGATTTAGTAGATGAAAATGACCCGTATTTATATTTTGTCGCTATCTAAAGTCCGGCGTTTAATCTCGTTAGCCAATAAAGAAATTCCAGTAGAATTTTTCATTTAAGGCTTCTGAAAGTTCTTTTATTAATAGAATAACGGTCTTCGCCCCATTCCCAGTCTTTGTCTATTGAACCAATTTTATTTTCGGGATTAACCCCTTTATTTATTACAATATCGTCGGAAAACCATGCCCCGCGAGAAAAACAATATTTATAATCAGCAAAAACAAAGATAACACCTTTAACATAATCATATTCGCTAACGAGTTTATTGTTTGATTTGTTATATGCCTTAACACTATCTTCGACAATCACGATGTCTTTAATCAATTCATCAATCGGCATTTCAATTTGCTTTGGGTAATTATTAAATCCGTATTTATAATCAATTCCTTTATCATCTACTTTGTGAAATTTAAATACAGCGACGTCTTCTTCGCCATAGTCGTCCCACATAAAATCCGTTGGTTCGATACAATTTTCTAATTCATAGACTCCGTCATCCTTAATAAAAAAAGTGACTCTTAAAAATGAAACATTAGCATTATCGAATCTATCATGCCTGATTTTGCTAATTGTTTTACATACTAATGTTTTTAATAATGCTTCTTCTTGTTTTGTAAACATTTTATTGATTTTTGTTTTCATAATCGCTTTCTCCTTTTAAATAAAATGAATTTTGTGAGATCGTAACCCACAATTATCACTACTATTGTCAATATTGATATCAACCGCTGGAGAGCCAGATTTTGAATAAACTCTAAAGTTTATTATGGTGCCGTCCCTCAAAAGTACGCGATTGAAATTAGTTTCACCAATCTTTTTGTCCATAAGAAACATTCCGCCATATCCTATTTTATCAAAGAACTCTTGGGCAGTCTTTAAAGGATTATCGCTTTTAATGGTTGTTACAGCTGCACCATTTTTACCAGTTTGGCCAAAATGATTGCCATTTCTTTGAAACAATGGACTATCGCCAAGTCTTGGCAAGTTGTCCCTTAAAGAGTGATGAGTTAACGTTCCGCCCTTATAAGACAATCCCATATTCTAGCCCTCCTTTCTTTCTAGATTCTTCGAATTCGCTTGGATAACGAACAAAATTCGTTTTATCCATGTGCTGCTTAAAAATCTCATCAGGCATAAAACCATGAACGATAACCATTCTTGGCTCAAGTTGTCGTAACATCTCAGTCAAGCCTTTTTTAAAGCAGTCTCTAAGAAAATTACTATTTTCACTATCTCGTTTGATGCACCCATGGGTGCTAATTGCCACAATTGATTTTTTAGGAACTCCAAGGAAGGCAAAAGAATATGTAGATTCATCTCCCCACCTAACATTTGGTATTACAGGAATGCCTTGTTTTTGAAAATAATAGCCAATTGCTCTATTCATATAGGTACTTACAGCATGCAAACATTTCGATTTGCCAACAATAATTGTTGGATCAGGCGATATCACACCATCAAATTGTTTCAATAATTCCACATATTTGTCTGTCGAACCGAAAATTTGTTTGAAATACTTATCATGCGTATAGAAATGTACATAGCCACGTTTGGTTTGGGAGGTTCTTAATTTCGTAAAGGGTATTAATGCTCTAGGCTGTTCAGTATTCTGAATATTTAATAGTTCCGGAATACCTTCTTCTCCAAGAAAGTTTGCTCCTTCTACAAGATGCTCTTGGAAACCATCATCATAGAATGTTTTTCTTTTGATCATAAATTGATTCTCCTAATAGATTCCTAGATTCATTTATCCACAATTTACATTGTGTTAGAATTAAGCGAATCCAGATTGCGATTCATATGTCGCACTTATACATTACTAAAAATGTTTTTCAGGTTTGGAAATGGCTGGAACTTTTCGGAGAATTAAATGTTATTTAAAACTTTTGCTCAAAAACTATACAGGTCGATTGGCTGTGAAACTACTCAGGCAGATTTTGTTTTCGATATTTTGAGCAGTGTTCTTTCTGACAAATATACGGAAAAGGATCAAATAATAGCTAAGCCTTATTCGAACGGAGGAAGAATGCTCCGGTACTATTTCGACGGAACCAAGTCGATTGATAATATGGCCAGAAAAATCATTAGATATATTGAGGCAGATAATTTTGAGTGGTTTTATAGCAATATGTTCGATGATCAGCCTGATTTGATAAGAAATGTTGTCAACGAATTTTCGGATGAAGTCCCAGAAATAAACGATGATAATTCCGCCATCAAACTTGGTAAGTTGCTTGTCGATATTTTGTTCGATGCAGCCAAAAAAAGCATTGATATTCCAGAGAATGAATACAGCAAACTAAGACATGAATTATACGAGGAAGCAGATGGTATCTGCCCTATTACTGGACGACAATTACAAATTTCTGGTGATAATGCGTTCAAAGTTATTAAAATCGATAAGAATCTTCCGAACAATTTCGATAACACAATTGCAATATCGCCATTTGCCAGCCCTACTTATTTTTATAAAGAGAGCAATAGGCATACAAACGAATTAACTTTATTAAAAGAAAAATACTTTGAAAAGCATCGAATCAAAATGCTATTAGACGATTCGTTTTATAGCAAAAAACTCAAATCGGTTATCGATAAGCTCAATTCAAACCCAACAGTTTTTAACGTTGGCTTGAAGTTAAAGCCAATAAAAGTTAAAAATAAAATAGACAAAACAAGCAGGTTATATTCTGCTGTTAATCCGCTAATAACTGATTACTATCTCTACCTAAGATCGTTGTTTAAAGAAAGAGATGGTAATAATCTTGATTTTGAAGATTTATGCAAAACAGTTAGATCAAGTTATCTAAGACTCTCTGGTGAGGGCTTGTCTCAGGAAAGGATTTTTGATTTATTGGTTGAAAACCTATCAAGAAAAATCCAGGAAGCCCTACTATCTTGTGAAATAGTTATTTCTTTCTTTATACAAAATTGCGAGGTGTTTGATGAAGTTTCCAAATAAAGTAACCGGGATTGGCGAAAGCATAGTACCGTATCTTCTAAAAATATTGAAAATTATTTCGCTGCGCCCAACCAATGTAACTGCCTTATATAAAGAATTAAAAATTTATGATGCTTCATTATTTGCCGATGCATTAGCGTGCCTGTATGCACTTAATATAATTACATTAAATAGCAATGAGGAGATAGAACTATGCTAGTTGAAATCTATTGCGAAAAATTCCTTCAAAAACAAATTAAATTTAGTAATGGTTTAAACGTCGTTTTAGGTGGATCGAAAGCTAATAACTCGATAGGAAAATCAACACTACTTTTAATTGTCGATTTTTGTTTTGGCGGAGACTCATATTGCAAGAAGCAAGATAGTGATATTATAAAAAACATAGGCAATCACAAAATTCACTTTGTATTCAAATTTGATGATAAGCTTTATCCGTTTGCTAGAGACACAAGCAAACCAAATATTGTTTTTAAATGCAATGAACACGGCCAAATGCTCGAAGAAATGCAATTAAAAGAATTTAATGCGTTTTTGAATCAACATTATTTTCAAAACGATTTTGATTTTTCGTTTAGAGAAAAAGTTGGACGTTTTTTGAGAATTGCAGGCAAAGGAAATCTGCATGAAGATAAACCCTTAAAAAGTTTTGATGGAGATAGCGACAGCCAAGGAATTAACGTTCTTGAGGAACTCTTTGGCTATTATAAAGAATTAAAAGGAATTAAAGATCAATTAAAATCATTAAGAGATGAGAAAAAAGCAAGGGAATCTGCAAAGAAATTCAACATCATTCCGAGTGAAATTAGAAACAAAAGCGACTACAAAAACGCTTTAGCCAAAAGAGATACACTGAATACTGAAAAACAAGAAATTTTCAGAAATGGGAATGTCAGGCATTTTGAAGGAGATGCTGCTTTTTCAAAAGAAGCTATAGAATTAAAAATACAATTAGAAAATTTATTAAAAAACCAATCAAGATTGAATTATCGAAAAAAGAAGTTGGATAAGTCCATAGCAGAACACGATTCTATCAATGAAAGCGAATTGAAAGAACTTCAATCTTTCTTTCCCGATATAAATATGAAAAAACTTTATGAAATAAATGAATTTCATAATGGAATTGTTGCCATAATAACAAACGAAATTAAAGCCGAACTATTAATAATCGAACGGGATCTGGAAAACTTGGCAAAAAATATTGAACCAATCGAAAAAGAATTAGCTAACTTAAATATACCGAACTGTATCTCTCCTGATGTAATGAAAGAGGTTTCTCAAAAAGAAGTAGAAATAATTTCAACCAACAGTTCAATTGAAAACTATGAAAAAGATCAAAATATTAAAAAATCGATAACAGAAATTAAGATAAAATTGGCCGAATTAGAAAGCGCTATAGCAACATCGATTAATAATTCTATAAACAACGAAATGGAAGAGCTTAGTGATAAGGTCAACAAAGAAAAAAGATATTCTCCGAGACTCAAAATTATAAATAACGATAAATATAAATTTGAAACTCCGAACGATACTGGAACTGGATCCAAATATAAAAATGTGATTATTTTTGATTTATCAGTTTTAAGGTTGAGTTCTCTGCCCCTGCTTATACACGATTCAATTGTATTTAAAAATATCGGTGATGATCCGTTGAATAATATTTTTAAGCAATATCTTTTATGCAACAAACAAATTTTTATATCTATAGACAAGATTGAAGATTACCATAATGACGAAACACTGAATATACTCAAGTCAAGATCAATAATTAAACTAGATGATGGTCATGAATTATTTGGCAGGAGTTGGGGGAAATCTATTTAAAATTTTGGGTTTTTGATATTAAAAATTTTTCGTTGAGCGATTCAACCCTTTCCTGCATTCTTCCACAATCAAGACACCAAAATTAAAATAGACTGTAGTTTCATATAAAAATCCTTTTTCAAGATAAGTCTTCTTCTTTTCTAAAATAAAATTATTATACCAAATATGACCAATGTTTTTTGAGTTCTATAAGATGAAAACTGGAGCATTTTTGCAATTAAAGAGAGCTCTTATTTTTTGATTGAATGATTTTCTCTCAAAGAATAAACAGTAGTTCCAACTTTTACTTGGAAAGTTAAGAAAAGCAAACACCTTTGTTAGTACATTAGCATAAAACTCATCTAAAGTTGCTAAAGAAAGCAAATGTAAAAATATTGAAAAAAACATGCCTATTTTTTGAAAAAACAAAGAAAGGTCTAATGAAAAATTATTCCATATGCCGAACTATATGTAAGCAAATTTAACGTCAATGAAAATAAATTTCAAATTAAATATACTTCTTTTTATATTCTTGTAATTGCAAATTTTAATATTTTTGCAAAGATATTTAATATGAATAGATATCGTATCGCATCCTTAATTATTTATCCTCTTATTGCCATTGGTAGCTTCTGCCTATTCTTCTTTGTTAAAGGCAATTATTACCTTTCTGGATATATAGATCCCTTGTTTTTTGCTGGAATTATGGTGATGGGGTGCGGTTTATTGACTTTAATGGCTTTTTTTGGAGCGTTTGATTTTGTTGTTTATGGATTTAGATCCATTTTTAAACATATGAAAAGAGACTACAACAATTATCTTGATGAATATCCTGATTATTATGAATATAGCGAAGCCAAGAAAAAGAAAAGAAAAGATAGTGGCGTTTTTATTTGGCCATGGTTAATAATTGGAAGTGCTTTAATTATTTCGTCATTCATAATTAGAGGAATCGTGTTTTAAATAAAAAATAATAAATTGTAAATTTTCTCTTGCTATTTTTTGGATAGGCTTTTAACTATTGACATCTCGAAAGGAGAAAATTTATGGAAAGAAGGAAATTTATATCTCCTGCAGTAGCCCTAGGTGCTATCGCGATGGCCCTAGCTTCTTGTGGGAAAGATCCTAGTAGTTCTAGCCCTAGCAGTTCTACTCCGGAAGACTCAACAGGAGGCTCCGTAACCACAACAACAGAGACAGATGTCGACCCATCTACTCTTCCAGTAGCATCAGGTGCACAGCAATTTGTCGATAGTTCTTATGCAGAACGTACAAAGATACTTGGACAAATCGAAAAATATGCAGTTGATCATGCTTTAACTGGATTGCCGCTTTATTCAGATTCAGGTTATCAAATGATTAACCCTCGTATTGTAAAAGGCGTAAACACTTATATCACAGGTTATGGCTTCTCTACATTACGTGATGGCTATATCAACGGTAAACTCTCTGGAGAAACAAACGAGAAGTTCCAAAACTATTACCATAACTGGTCCGCTTCTGATCCAGGTTCTATCGATGCCTGGAATACAGAAGGTTCTGAAATTAGCGATTTACACACCAATGTTGCCTCAACTTATTATGGAAATCGCTTAAATGAAGATAAAACCGGATATGAATGGTATCCAATTCTTGCTACCCAAGAACATATGTGGTCAGTAGAAGGTGGAACAGTTAATAAGACTCCTACCGCTGAAGAACTTCATACAACTTGGAGAATGCATGTACGTACTGGTGAAAAAGGAAATGTCACTTACCGCACTGCTTCAACTCTAGCTGACCGCAAGGCTTTTGATGGACGCAAAGTTGTTTTGGAAGACTATATAACAACATTTAAATACATGCTTAATGGTGCCAATAAACTATTTAGAGGTACCGAAATGGCCAAGAAAACTGGTAAAGGTGCCATTGCTGGGGTTGCTAACTACTATTCTAAAACCGCTGGTGCTGGAGTAGTCGGCTTAAATGAAACCGCTGATTTCTCTGGAGTTGGTATCAAAGCTGGTACTGATGCAGATGGCGATTATCTAGAATTCACCTATCAAACACCAGTCAACCGTTTCTATGCGATGTATAGCTGCAATAGCGATCTATACGCCCCGCTTCCAGCTGAATTTATCAAATTAGTCGGCACAAATCTTGGTAATTATTCTTCTGATAAGTCCACTTCCCCAGTCGATAACATCTTGTCCACTGGTCCATTCATGCTTGAAACATGGGAAACTGATAAACTCATCACCTTTGCTAGAAATGATGAATGGTATGAACGTAAAGAAAATGCCAACTTATATCGTATCGGAGGCATCCATACCGATATCTTGACCGGATATGCTACTGATAAGAACATTGCCTTTATGCAATATCTAAACAATAAGCTTGATGCTGCTGGAGTTCCTTCTGATTACCTCACCCAATATTCAACTCATAAAGATGCGGTTGCTATTCCAGGAACAGGTACTTGGAAATTGAATCTTAATACCTGCACTCCTACATTATGGGAATCCCTATTTGGTGAAAATGGGACTATCACAAGAACCCAAAAGGATGAATATTGGAATGTAAAGCCTTGGATGTCTAATGAAAACTTCGTCCGTGGGCTATTCTATTCAATCGATCGTCAAAACTTTGCTACTAGCATGGGTGGCACTCCTTGCATCGATTACTTCTCCGATATCTATTTGTCTAACCCAGAAACTGGTGAATCATATAACTCTACCAAAGAACATAAGGCAGCCTTAGAGAATTTCTGGGGATCTACTGTTGAAACCTATGGCTATAGTGCTTCTTTAGCCCAAGCTGCATTCAGCGCTGCTATTGATGAATTACTAGCCGCTGGCTCTATAACCACCGCCACGACAGAAATGAAACTAGAGATTGTATGGATGTATCCAAACCAAATCAAATCTGAAGGTTCCTTAATTGCCGGCTATATGACTAAAGCCTTCGATACCGCCGCTGAAGCCAAAGGACTTCCAGTCAGATTAAAAGTCGAACAATCCGCCGTTACTATATGGAATCATGTCTATTATAACCACTTGATGGTTGGTAAATTCGACCTTGCCTTCGGCTCAATCTCTGGTAATCCTCTGGATCCACTCAACTTCATGGAAGTATTAAAATCCGATAATTCTTCTGGATTTACCCTTAACTGGGGTTCTGATACCTCTATTGTTGACGATACCGAAGAGGCACTTGTCTACGATGGCAAGAGATGGTCATTCGATGGATTGTGGGATGCTGCCGATCATGGTGTTGTCCTTGATGAAGAAGGTCAGCCACTTGAACCAGTTGCCATAACAACCACCTCCATCACCGAAGCCGCTTCTTCAATTGCTGTCCAAGGCAATATCGAAGTAACTAACTTTGATGGATTGGAAGTTGATATAGCCGCCATATTCGGGACAACTAGCGCTGAATACACCGACTACTTCGAAGTCTATCCAGATGGCAGTTCATCTTGCCAACTTGGAGATGGCTTAATTAGTGATGTAACATTCCAAGAAACTGCAACAAAAGGTAAATACGAATATTCATTCACTCTAAAAGGTGAGTTGGCAACTAATGTCAAATCAGTTGGTGGATTACCATTATTCGGTGTTGATTACGAACAAACAATCAAAGGTGTCTATGGTGGATTAAAGAGTTCCTATGGCTCATTCGTCTTAACCAAATAATCAATTCTAAAAAATATTGAAGCAGCATCTATAACGGTGCTGCTTCTCTATCAAAGGAGGGACTTGTCCTTTTTTTGATAGAGAATAAAATTTACTTATAATTAATATAGATATAGAAAGGAGGAATTATGTTTAGATATTCGGTCCAACGTATATTTTTGGCCATTTGTACTACAATCATAATCCTTTCCCTTACATTCTTCCTCGTAAAATTGCAGCCCTTCCCTGCTGCGATTGGTACTAATGACACGAAACTAATTTATTACTTGCACCAAGTTGAATTAGGATATGCAGTCTCTTATTCAACTGCCCAGCCTCATCTAGGCAGCCCATTATTCTCATATGTTCCAGATAAAGGAGTTGCCTATTATTTCTACCAAAGGCCAATTTGGGATCAATATTGTGCCTGGGTTCGAGGATTATTTAATGGGAATTGGGGTACTTCTACTTCGATTTCCCCTAATGTTGATGCAATGACTGTAATTGTTGGCTCTTCTTGGAAAGATTCAAGATTATGGACAACAGTTAAGACCAATATCTGGCCTGTAATAATATCAGTACCCCTAGGAATTGGACTTGGTATATGGGCAGCCTTAAAGAAAAACAAATTGACTGACCACGTCATATCTACCATTGTTATGGTATTTATATCCGTTCCATCTTTTATTACTATCAATATCCTTCTATATCTACTTTCTTATCAAGCTAATTGGTTACCAAGCCAATGGCCATCTGCAACTGCCCCGCTTGGAACTAGGGTATTAGGATATATCATCCCTACTTTATCTTTATCATTTGGTTCCATTTGCGGTTATTGCCGTTTCACTAGGGCTGAATTAACTGAAGTCATGTCTAGTGATTTCTTATTATTAGCAAGAACTAAAGGCCTAACTAAATCCCAATCAATAAAACGTCACGCCCTTAAAAATGCAATGGTTCCGATACTCCCATCCATATTATCGGAAATCATTGGATTGTTGGGTGGATCAATGATTCTAGAATCCTTATATGGAATACCCGGTGTAGGTAGATTATATATCTCTGCCATACAAGGAAATGACTATAACGTATTGATGGCGGATATGGCCTTATATACCTTAATAGGATTGGTATCAGGGGTCTTCCTTGATTTATCCTATGGATTTATTGATCCTCGTATCAGAATGGGGGCAAAGAAGTAATATGAAAAAGAATACTTTTACTTATCGCGACTCCAAAAATGTCGAACATGTCGTTTCCTTTGATAAAGGCGATTTTGATTTGTCGCAAGAAAACATTTCTTTAAGCGATACCAAACTAAAGACCAAACCTACCACTTTCTTTAAAGATGCGATGAAGCGATTCTACAAAAATAAATCTTCCGTTGCAGGTGGAGTTATTTTAGGTGCGATTTTATTACTAACTATATTTGTTCCTATATTTAATACAAATTCATTAAATACTGCTGATCCAGCTTTGGCATATCAAACTTTCCTTGCCCCAAAATTATTTGAAGCAGGAGCCGGGTTTTGGGATGGCACGAGCGAATTCAAGAACATGCCTATCGATTTTGATTGGGATTCTTATTATAAAGACGGCAGTTATAATGGCACCCCTGCGACTAGTTCGAATTCCTCCTTACGTAGCGATGCCATTGTCGGAGATATATCTTTTAGTGAAGTTGGCGAATATAAAATAAGTAACAATGCCACTTCTTATGCTAGAGGGGGTTCGATTAGATTAACCTCAACTGAAAACAAGAATGTTAATGCTAGATTAGATTCACCTGCCACTTCTTTTGATTTTGTTTCCTATAACTATTCATTAAAAGTAGTTACCTTAGATGTCCCGAAAGAGAATTTTGATTATGGGGATGCAGGTATTTTTGATATCACCTTCCAATATAAACTAAATGAGGGGGATGCTTATTCTACTATTGTCTTAGATGCTAATTTAACCGGGGCAAACGAAAAGACATATGAATTATCTTCCATTGAAGAACTTAAAGATAAAATTGTTGCCTCTGGTAGATTTGAATTAAGTCTTCATCCAACTAATGTCAGGCAAAACGTATTGTTAAAGCAATCTATATTCGGTGTCGAAAGCAAAACAATGACCCCAGTTAGTCAAAATCTATTAACTGAAATGGAAAATATCTCTTGCAAAGATGCAAATTTAACCATGTATAGAGGGCAAGTAACTAGTCAAAAACAATACATGTATACATCAAATGACGACATGAATGTATTTGAAGCCGATTATGTAGTCGGTTCGTTCCGTTATGATACTTATCTAGCTACTTTTAGCGATTATGTAAAACAAGGAATAACTCCTGCGGATCTAAAAAAATATGAATCCAATGGATGGATGAATTTTAGCTATCCAGTTGATGATTTTATTTCTTCTAGTTTAAAACAAGCCGATATTGATAAATTCATTGCAGGCATATCGATGACTGAGGAAGGAAAAGCGCATTGTCCATTACAAGTTGATGAAGAACATCCTTTGACTGTCAAAGTTGAAGGGGCTGGCAAATTAAAGACTGCTTCCTTTACTGGGACAATATCTAGATACCGCGAATATGGGTATTCAAAGATGCCTAAATTCCTATTTGGTACGGATAATCTAGGCAGGGATTTATTCAAGCTTGTATTCAATGGGCTTAGATTCTCAGTCATATTAGGTGTTGCCACCACATTAATCAATTTGGTAGTCGGACTTATATGGGGTGCAATATCTGGCTATTTTGGTGGATGGGTCGATATTGTCATGGAAAGAGTTTGCGAAATTCTTGGTGGCATTCCTTGGGTAGTTGTCATGACCTTGATTTTGATTAATAAGCCAAAGGACATGTCTACCATCGTTATGGTCGGAATTGCTTTATGTGCGACTGGCTGGCTAGGCACTGCTTCTATTACTAGGACGCAGTTCTATAGATTTAAAGACAGGGAATATATATTGGCTGCTAGAACATTAGGTGCAAGCGATACTAGACTTATATTCCGCCATATATTGCCTAATGCTATCGGTACTTTAGTCACTTCTAGCGTTCTTATGATTCCTTCAGTCATATTCTCTGAAGCTAGTCTATCTTATCTAAGATTAGTAAACGGTATGCAGGGATTTGGTTCGACATTAAGTGATAACCAAAGCTATTTGACTACCTATCCGTATTTAATACTTGTCCCATCCATTATCATGGCGTTGGTAATGATTTCGTTTAACTTATTCGGAAATGGACTTAGGGATGCCTTTAACCCAAGCTTGAAAGGAGGAGAATAACAATGGCTATTAAATTAAATAAAAAAGAGAAATCTTTAATAGAATCTTCTTCTATTTCTAATAAAGAAAAAGCCCTAGAAGTAAAAAACCTTGTTATCTCTTTCCGTACGGATAATGGAAAAGTGCAGGCTGTAAGGGGCGTATCTTTTGATTTATACAAAGGTGAAACTCTTTGCATTGTAGGAGAATCTGGTTCAGGTAAATCAGTCACTTCTAAAGCCATCATGGGGATATTATCTCCAAATGCCATGATTGAAGGTGGGTCGATTTTATATAACGGAATTGATTTAACTAGGGCTAGTGAGGCCGAGTTCCAACGTATCAGGGGAAAGAAGATTGGGATGATTTTCCAAGACCCATTGTCTTCGCTTAATCCTATCGTGCGTATTGGTAAGCAAATTACCGAGACCATGATGATAAATAAGGATATGCTGAAGCGTTACTATTCCGATTTGATTTCACCTAGCCTAACTGCCTTGATGAATGCAAAAAGTAACCGTGATTGCTTGATAATTGAGGCCAAAAACAAAGCTTCGATGCCTATTAATGGATATGAAGATAAAATGTCGACTTTCCTAGACAAGAAAGCCGAATTGAAAGCGGAGATTAGGCAGGCTAGAAAAGACAATAAAGATGTTACTTCTTTAGAAAACGAATTTTCGAAGATAAACGAAGAAGAAAAAGCCTTCAAGGAAGAAAATAGGCAATATCTAGAAAAGGCTAAACTTGAAGCCAAGCAAGTTATCTTGGATGCAAAAAAGCAATATAAAGAAGTTGCCCCTAAATTAAAACTTGACCTAAAAGAAGCAAAGATAAAAGCCAAAGAAGAAACGAAGAAGCATCACGAAGAACTTAAATCCATTAGGGATAAAGCTTTAAGCGAGATTGCTTCTAAAAGAGAAAAGATAAGTCTATCCGATGAAAATAAATCTCTTCTAAAAAAAATAGATATAGAGATGTTAAAGAAGAAGGCCTTATATAACCTTCTAATTGGATTATTCTATGTCTTTCCAAAGAAACATATGCACTTCTCTATCAAAAAGAAAGAGGCCCTTTCTCCATTAATTAGCAGAAAAGAAGAAATATTGAAGGACAAGATTGCCTTAGATAAGCAAGAAAAGAAAGTACTGGATGAATATCAAAGCCAAGTCTGCATAACTAAGAAGATGGCCAAAGAAAAAGCGCTTAAGGTTATGAGCGAAGTTGGCATTCCTGAGCCTGAAAAACGTTATAAGCAATACCCATTCCAGTTTTCTGGGGGAATGAGGCAAAGGATAGTCATCGCAATTGCTCTTATTTCTGAACCTGACATCCTTATCTGCGATGAACCTACAACTGCTTTAGATGTTACAATCCAAGCCCAAATACTTGAATTAATCAATGATTTAAAGGCAAAGCATAATATGTCTGTAATATTTATTACCCATGATTTAGGCGTAGTTGCCAATATGGCTGATAGAGTTGCAGTCATGTATGCAGGTAAAATATGCGAATACGGGACTGATAAAGAAATATTTTTTGATCCACGTCATCCATATACATGGGCATTACTCGCATCTATCCCTGATATCGATTCAAAAGAAAAGCTAGAGGCCATCCCAGGTACCCCACCTGATATGATTTATCCTCCAGTCGGAGATGCTTTTGCCTTACGTAATAAATATGCATTAGGTGTAGATTTTAAATATGAACCACCATTTTTTGAAGTTACCCCTACCCATTTCGTTGCTTCTTGGCTTGAATATGAAGAAGCCCCAAATGTAACCCCACCTAAGATAGTTTCATCTAGAATCCATCATGCTTTAAGTGAAGAGGAGGCCAAGTTAGAATATGAAAAAGACTAAATCACCACAAGAGATTTCTTCTAACGAGATCTCTAATTCCATAACTAGTGATCCTAAAAGAGATAAGGATAATCTTTTCCTTGCCGAGCAAGAAGAAGCTAATAATGCAGTTACTTTAAAGCAGGAAGAAAAAGAAGAAAGAAAAGAACATGAAGTAATTAGAAATGTTCCAACTCTAGAAGAAACAAAAGCTAGGTATGCTAAAGACAAAGAAATCGCATCACACAGGAAAGAAAATGCCAAGAAAGCTTTCGCATTAATTAAATCTGAATACGATGCTATCCTTAAGGATTTAAAAGAACTCCAATTAAATAAGGCTGATGAAAAGCTAATTGAAGAGAAAAAGGAAGAACTTAAGGCCAAAAAAGAAGAATTAGATAATGCTAGATTAGCCATTAAATTAGCTAAGATTGCCTATAAGCCTGAACTAGTTGAATCAAAAACTATTTTAGCTGTGCGTCACTTACGCATGTTCTTTAAGCTAGGTGTGTGGCCAAATTATGTAAAGCTAAAGGCAGTACATGATGTTTCTTTTGATATCAAAGAAGGAGAGACTTTTGGGATTGTCGGAGAATCTGGATGTGGTAAATCCACAACCGGACGTTGCATCATGCACCTATATAACATTACTTCTGGCTCGATATATTTTAAAGGATATAGAATCGGAGCCGGGACTAGATGGAACGAAAAGGAAATCAAATATTCTAGAATTCACGGCAAAGATGATATATCTAGAATCAGAAAAGAAACGCAAGAAAAGTTAAAGACTGCTTCCGAAGAAGAAAAGGCAAGGATTCTAGAAAAACAAGATAAACAAATCGCCTCTATTAAAGAAAAGCTAAAGGTTATCTATGAACGTCAAAAAACCAAGATCAAATCCTTAAAACACGACAATAAGCACGCACCACGCGCCTTATTAAATGAAATACAGATGATTTTCCAAGATCCAGTTGATTCGCTTGACCCTAGGATGACTGTTGAAGATATCATCCAGGAAGGATTAAGGATACAAGGTTCTAGAAATAGAGTCGAAAACCATAAGAAGACTGTCGAGATATTAAAGAAAGTAGGTTTAGTTCCTGAACACGCTTCTAGATATCCACATGAATTCTCCGGTGGCCAAAGGCAAAGAATTGGTATAGCGCGTGCCCTCATTATGAATCCAAAGCTTTTGATTTGTGATGAACCTATTTCGGCTTTAGACGTTTCAATCAGGGCGCAGATTATAAATTTGCTTAATTCTTTAAAAGAAGAATTGGGACTTACAATGATTTTCATTGCCCATGATTTATCTACGGTCAAATATTTCTGCAACAGAATTGCTGTTATGTATTTTGGCAATATGGTCGAACTTGCTAGTAGCGATGAATTATTCAAGCATCCGCTCCACCCATATACCAAATCATTATTATCCGCTATCCCACAGCCTAACCCATTCTCAGAAAAAAGAAGGAAAAGAATCGTCTATCACCCAAATGAGGTCCATGACTATTCAAAACAAAAACCTACTTTCAGGGAGATAGTCCCAGGCCATTTTGTCTTGTGCAATGATGAGGAAGAGGCTAAATATAAACAAGAAGTCGCTTCTATTGATAAAGGAGACATCGTTATCCATAACGGGGTTGCCATTAGCAAACAAGAATACGAAATAATATCCAAAAAGAAATAAGTGATAATTCAAATTTGAATACAGGGGTCGCTTATTTTTGAATCCTATTTTATATTTTTTCCGTTTTCGGCAAAAAAATAAAATGAAACTTATTAACACTTATTTATATAAACTATTTTCATCAATCAAGAATCTATAAAAATCTAAATAATAGATTCCGTTGTTATCGTATCCATCAAAAACATTGTTATAGGTAATAATCACTTTTTTAAATGAATCTTTTATGTTCAATAAACTTCTGGTTTCTTGTTCCCTTTTTTCGGGGCCATCGATTAAATAAACAGATTGAATATAAAATCTATTGCTACCTTCATTAGCAACAAAATCAGTTTCTATATATTTCTTTATTTCTTTTTCTAATCCAGTCTGTTCGTCTTTGATCTTGTCTCTAACTTCAATTTGACCAACATCCACCGAATAGCCACGGAACCTGAGTTCATTGAAAATGACATTTTCCATTAAATGAGTTAGTTCAATTTGTCTATATGAAAGGACACCATTTCTAATCCCGACATCTTCGAAATAGACTTTATATGGGGTAGAAATATAGGTAGTTCTTTTAACATCGTAACGAAGTGCTTTCTTTATAAGGAATATTTCTTCGAAATGTTCAATATAAGTTGCAACGGTAGGCTCACTTATTAATGAATGTTTTATGCTTTTGAATCTAGCGGATAATTTTTTTGGATTTACAAAGGTAGAAATTGCAGAAGAAATAAATAAAAGTAGTTCTTTTAAATCTTCCTCATCTTTGCTGCCATATCTTTCGACAATATCAGCAATGTAGGTTTCATTAATTTGTTTTTCTATATATATTCTTCTATCAAAATCAGTTTTTGATAGAACAACCATCGGCAAGCCACCATAAACCATATATTTATTAAGAGCTTCTTTTGGATCTTTATCATAGAAAGACCAACATTCAGAAAAGGCCAAAGGCAAAAGGTGGATTTCATCGCCCCTGCCTCTAAATTCAGTAATAATATCCTTCGAAAGGAATTTAGCATTACTTCCAGTTACATAAATATCGAATATCTTTTGGGAAAGGAATCCATTAAGGACACTTTCAAACGATTCCAATTCTTGTACTTCATCAAGCAATAGATAATACTGCTTGTCGTTAACGGTTTTTTCCAAAATATATTTAATGAACTTAGTAGAATCAACTTTTCTATGTTCTTTTTTTAATTCGTTATAATTTTCATTAATAAGCAACAAGTCCTTTTCAGAAGAGAAATCAAATTCAATGATAGATTCTTTGCTTATCCCTGATGAAATTAAATAATCATAGAAAATACTGCCAAGAAAATATGATTTTCCAACCCTACGTAAACCAGTAATGATTTTTACCATTCCATTGCCAATACGATTAATGAGCTGATTAAGATATTTTGGTCTTTCTATTCTAGGCATTTCTTTCTCCGATATGCCTTAATTTTAGTTCCTTATAACATGCTATTCAAGGTTTCCATTTTATTTTTTTTCCGTTTTCGGCAAAAAAATAAAATGCGTTACTTGACAGAGTCATTGCAACAGGAGCACGATAAAAGTCCAAAAATTCGTTAAACTGTCCTATTTTGTTGCAATTACTTTGTCACCTAACAAAAATTTTCCTTATTTACCGATTTTTCTTTGCTCATTAATCAAATAACTAATTTCCAACAAAGATATATTTAATATTAGGAATATGCCTAAATAAATCGGCATCATGCAGTAACCAGTTCTTTCTTCAATCAATCCAAATACAGTCGGCATAAAAGTTGAGCCTAGATAAGCACTAGCCATCTGTAACCCAATGACTGAAGCGGCATATTCATGTCCGAAATTAATCGGTGCCATATGTTGAATTGAAGGATATATTGGACCCATTCCTAATCCTATTACAATAAATCCAATCAAAGGTAAAATGTAATTATCTATATTTATCGATATCAATATTATTCCGATTAATTCAATCCCAATTCCAATGCGAATTAGATTCTTGTCATTTAATTTGTTCGCGAATATTCCTGACAATAATCTACCTAGCATTAAACCAAGGAAGATTAAAGACCCGCAGGCAGCGATTATATCTTCTCCTAGATAATCAAATCTATTTTTAAAATAGGTAGAAGTCCATAAAAAGCAAGTAGCCTCCCCTGCACAATAGGAAAAGAAGGCAATGAGAGTCAATATAACCGCAGGTATCTTTAAAGTAGAAAATATACCTTTTGTTTCTTTTTGGATTTCAACATCTTTCTTCTCGTTTATTTTCCATAGAGGAATAGAAAGAATGCATATTAATAATATTCCTATTTGGATATAGGCAGTCCACCTATATCCTTGATTCCAATGGGCATATCTAAGGGCAATAGACATGATATTAGGGCTAATTACTGCCCCAATTCCATAAAAGCAATGAAGGAAATTCATTACCCTAGAAGAATAATTTGATGCTACATAATGATTAAGTGCAGCATCAATTGACCCAGCCCCTAATCCATAAGGAATAGCAAATATAAATAGCATCCAGTATTTACTTGAAAAAGAGAATCCTAATAATCCAATTATTGTTAATAATATCGAGAATATTACTATCCATTTTGTATGTATTTTCTTTATTAAAGTCGGAGAAATTAATGAAGAAATAATAGTCATTAGACAAATTGTCATCGAGACATAACCTGCAAATGAAGAAGGAACATCAAAAACAATTCTCATGCTAGGCCAAGCCGATCCTAATAAGGAATCAGGTAATCCTAGAGATATGAATGCAAGATATATAACTGCAATTAATAAAGCTGCCATAAAGTAAGAAAATTATAATATTTAGATTGATGGTTGTATTAGATTATTTTTAATAATTTTCTCGGTTAATCCAAAACCTATATGTTACATAGCCATCGAGAAGTTTGGCGTTAAAAGAAAAGGCCTGGCACATTTGCATCAATATAGAAAATCTTTTTTGGGGTGCTTTTATATTAATTTTATATAGATTTGCACCCCAAAAGTTAATACTGACTTCCTAAAAAAGTGGATAACGATTAACCTGCCAAAGCCAAAAATAGTTATTTTAAAATCAACTTTGATTTGAAATACTTTTCCTGGAAATTAACCATTTTAAGAATTTCTTCTTTGGAAAAATCAGCGTTCTTATCAGAGACAATTAATTTGTCTTCAATATCATTTTTCCTATTAATAACTGCAATTGCCTTTCCTTTGAAAGTCTTCAAAGGTTCATAAGCCCCAATAACGTAAGCGCCTTGATATTCATTATTTAATGCAGGCAATTCTTTTATATGCCCATAATTTTGGGTATATATGATTCCTTTATGGTCATAACCAATAGGTCTATCAATGAACACTTCGACGTCTTTACCTAAAAATCCAACTAACTTATCTGTAAAAAGTAGTCGTTTCATATATTTATACGCGGTTTCTTCTATTGAAGTTTCACAATAATTAATGCTTTCCATCATTCTTTCGGCAGCATCCACAGCATCAAATGTATGGCAGATATTATAATATTTCACTATATCCTGTCCGTTAAAAAGTTTATAAACGCTTTTGCTAGATAAGTTATATTTGATACAAATGACCCTATAAATATATCCAATCCAAAACATTTGATCTTTTGTGTACTTTATTTTTCCGTAACTGCTTTTTCCAAATTCTTCGTCCATTAAATCAAATACATCTTCTATAGATTCTGTACGATAAAGAAAAAGCTTATCATCAAATGATTTGCCAATCGAAGAATACATAAATCTTCTGATAAAAATAGCAGAGCTATAACTAGTCTTCTCAACTGACGCCTCGAAAATTTTGGCTTGAGATCGACACAACAAAATTTCTATTGAAGTTAATGGTTTCATCTTAACACCTCTTCAATATATTTCCCTTTGCCTTTATATTCGATTCTAGCCATTTTCACCTTTTGAAATCCGCTATTTGTCAAGCAATTCCTATTTTCGATGCATTTTTCTTTTTCTTTTTTGCATACATACATTTCTTTAATTAATTGAATTTGGTTTGCTGCTTTACTCGTTTTCAAAACATATTGAAGTCCTAAATTTGTAGCAGCCAGAGCATGCCTACACTGCTCATCCGTAATAGTTCCTTCAACATATTCAGATATAATGTCAAACATTCTATTATCCGCGATTGGGGCAATTATGACATCACAAGTGTCAATCTCATTTATTATGTTTCTAATAAAATCGCAGTCCTTATAGTCTTCAAGCCAGCCTCTATAATAAGCAATAGTTATCATCCATTTTGTATCAACGCCAAATTTGTATATTTTTAAATTCTTAAGATTCAGTTTAAACGAATAGACTCTATTCAGTTGAAGAAAACTAATATAATTAGCAGCCTGTTCGAATGTTTCTCCTAGATAAAAACCAATACCGAAATCATTGTTGCTTTTAGAGTGCTCAATAAAATTAATAGGCATGGAGAATGGTCTTTTAGCCCCATGAAACAAAACAACTTCGTTTTTTTGGCAATCTTCTTTCAAAAACTGCTCATATATATTGTTGAAGCTAATTTTGTTTGAATATGCATAAGAATAAAGACTTTCGATATTTGAAATATCTATTATTTTGCTTTCATCTTTCCAATTGTTAATAGTTTCAAATGTAATACCTAATTCTTTAGCAAGTTCAACTTCTGTTATTTTAAGAGTATTGCAAAGGACGGCAATCTCATTTTTAACATTCATAAGTCCCAACCTCCTTCTTAAACTTAACTATACAATATTTCATAAACAAGTTCTATTATATTATTAAACTTGTAACTCAACTTTTTTATAAACAAGTTTTGCAATACAAACTTTTTATGCTTCTTGTTTAAGTAGCAATTCCGCAACATTAGTCCTACAAACCACCTTATATGTGTAACTTTTTCATTATTTTGTTTCACATAATAACAGATAAGCTCTTTTCACTTATGGCGATAGGTATCAAGCCGCAAAACCGAAAAGAAAAAATCATTCTGAAAATCACAAAACAAAAATAGATTTTATGAATAATGTGGTTCATTTCCTAGTAATAAGCAAAGGAAAATAACCTCATGAATTGCAGTTCGGCGCCTCCATAAGATCCCATACACTACCGGAGAAAAGGACAAAAGTTCCGATGTGTAAAAAAGGTCTGACACAATTTGCATCAGACCATGATTTCAACTGGAGCAGGTGGCGGGAATCGAACCCGTATAACCAGCTTGGAAGGCTGGTGTTCTACCACTGAACTACACCTGCATTGCCCTTAAAGGCTCGATTATTATATCCACTTAGTAATTCTCTATCAAGATAAACTTTCTTTTTCTAGAAGGGCTAGACATATCCTGACTTCTTCTTATCTAGAAATCTTGAATGTGGGTTTATCTATATTTAAATTAGAAGAGGAAAAATCATTAAGTACTAGATAATCAATTCTAGATATAAATTCATCTAAGTCCTTTATTACTTTGCAGCCGTACACTTCTTCAATTTGGATATTTGGATCATAGATAACAACTACATGTCCTGCTTCTTTTATGTTTTTGATAATATCTTCCATCGGGGATGATTTATAATTCTTCCCTCCTTTTTTAGAAGATATTCCATATACACCTACAATTGGGCTATCTAGTTTTTCTAATTCTTTATTTATCTTAGAAGAAAGATAATTCTTCCTAGTTTCATTTGAATCCACGATGGCTTTAATTAAGGTCTGAGGTATCCCTTCAAATGAAGTCAATAACTGCTTGCTATCTTTTGGAAGGCAATATCCCCCATAGCCAAAAGAAGGTGAATTATACCCTTTCCCAATCCTAGGATCATCGCTTAATCCTTTTATTATCAATGAAGATGGGATTCCTTTTTCCAAGCAGAAAGAATCCAATTCATTAAAGAAAGCGATTCGCATGGCTAGATATGAATTAGAGAACAACTTAATAGATTCTGCTTCTTCATATGAACATATATATTTATTGGGATTATTCTTAGCTAGATTAGACAATATATCCATTATTTCCTTGGCTAGATTTGAATTATTATCCTTTCCACCTATAACGATTCTAGTTGGATTTAAAATATCAAATATAGCCTCCCCTTCTTTTAAGAATTCAGGGGCGTAGACAATATCTAATGTAGGATACTTATTTGCTAGTTTTCTAGAATCCCCATAAGAAATAGTAGACCTAATTACTACTTTATTGATGTTAAATTCCTTACATTCATCTAGGCAATTTATAAGATTATCTAAATCAAAATAACCTTTGTCCTCAATGAAATTAGTAGGTACGGCGATGAAAGCTAAATCAAAATGTTCGTCATTTCTAATGAAATTAATCCCTTTGACCTTGCTTATATAGTCTTTCATCAATGGGTCAAATATGGGTGATATGCCTTTATTTATTAAATCAATCCTAATTGAATCTATATCAATTACCTTGACTTTATGTTCATTAGATAAGGCGCAGACAAGAGATAATCCGACATATCCTGCCCCGAAAACTAAAATATCCATACACATATAATAACATTGTTTGTATACTTTTACGTATTATGAATAAAGAGATTTGTCTATCAACCAACAATAAGGGAAAGCTAAAAGAATACAGGGAACTGCTTTCTCCTTTAGGTTATGTTGTCTATACCCCTGCTGATTTAAATATAGATCTAGAAGTAGAAGAAACTGGTTCTACCTATAGAGAGAATTCCTATTTGAAAGCTTTAGCATTATCTAAGCTAGTATCTTTCCCGGTTATCGCAGATGATTCAGGATTAGAAATTGCTTCTTTAAATAATTTCCCTGGATTATATTCATCTAGATTTGAGCAAGAATGTGGTTCTTATCCAAAAGCCTACGAAAAGATATTCAAGATGTTAGAAAATAAACCTAGGGATGCCAGGTTTGTTTGCTGTATCTGCTACTTAGAAAATAAAGATGCAAAACCTTTATATTTTGAAGGGGATGTAAAAGGAGAAATCACTACTTCACCACATGGGTCAAATGGATTTGGCTATGATCCAATATTCTTTTGCAAGGAAAACAATAAATATTTTGGTGAGATTAGCGAAGAAGAAAAGAATTCCATCTCACATAGATTTAAAGCTAGCAAGAAATTATCTTTGTTTTTGGCTATATAATCGGAATAAAAGTAAATACTAAACCCAAGGCAATTAAAGCCTGAGCCAATAAATAAGAGGCCATGATGAAGAAGTCTCTTCTTTTCTTGTCCTTAACAAATAATGTATAACATAGATAAATATCAGAAACTATAAAAGAAAGACCACCACAGCTAGCAACAGCAAGAGATATAGAATGCCTGCTTATTGCCAAAATAAACATCGTTAGGAAATCTAGTGTCAAGAAAGCCCCATATATGCTGGCACCAAAAGATAACCTTCCTTCCCTAATTATCTTTTTGAATACAAAATATCCACCTAGGCAAAATATAATTGGGAAGAAGCCTAGGAAGAAATAAAGGAAATAATTAACTGGATAGCATAACCTGATTGCTTCTGCTATAAAACAAATGTGATTAAGAAAGAAGGCAATTACTCCGGATACAAACGGCCATACCTTATGTTTCTTAATTAAGCAGATATCGCCGATTACCCCAAATAGTAATCCTATATATATTAGATATTGTGTAGGTGAAGCAAATGCGATGGCTATAGCTAAAATAATCACGCAGAAAGGTTTGGTAATCTTTCTCCACTTCTCCATTTCTTTAAAGCAAAATACCAAATGGATGATGCTAATCAATAGGAAAAGTCCAATAAAAATATAAAAGGGGATTCCATTAAAAGGCATAGATTATCTTTCCTTCCTCATTTTCTTTAATTGTAGTTTCGTCTCGTTTTTGATTTCGTTATTTCTTCTTCTATTCTCATCGAATTCCATTGCCTTTTCGACATAGGACGATGCTAAGGTTACTAGATTTACTTTCGAAGTAGAGAAAGCAAATATCCAAGGAGCATGTTGCTTCATCTTCTTATGATATTCAGCAAAACTAGTCTTGGCTTTATCCCATTCAAGAACGAGATTAGAAGACTTAATGGCTTTCTTAAGTTTAAAGGCAACGTCGAACGAATAATAGCAATCTACTAGCAATATCCCGTATAGGATTCCTAATATAAACAAGAAATAAATCGCATTATTTAAGAAGAAATCGGTTATAAAGACAAACCCAGGATGGGCTAGATATCTATATAATGCTCCACATAAACACCAGATAAGAGAGAATTCAGGACATATGATGCCCATAATATTAAGAGGTCTATTCGTATAATCCCATAATTTGATATTCATTCCTTTGATAAAGATAATCCCGGCAATGAATTCAACTAAAGTCATAGCAAGCCCAATTGAGATAATGCAAAGCACTTCTCCCCATGCTTTAGATATTGATCCGGAGAATGTGTAATCGATAGAACATAGGTAATACAAACAAATTACCCCAAATCCATACAAAGGAAGCAATGGGCCTGCTAGAAATCCAGGGTTGACCCACTTTTTCATCGAAACAAAACGACGGAAAAATAGTTCAAGAACCCAGCCTCCAACTCCGCCAATTAAAAACAAAATACACAAGCGATAAAATTCCATGACATTATTCTAGAATAAAAGATATACAAAAGCCATTTGATTAAAAGAAATTAGGCAATCCATGTTAATTTGCATAGACTATTTAGTTCTAGAACAAAAAAATAATGAGGACGTGTAGCGATTTAGACTCTCTTTAATAAACAAAGAAAAAAACCTAACCCATTCTAGAAACGAATTCTTTAATGCGGTTTTCTTCTTTGATCAATAAATCCTTATTATCTAATTCTAGATATAGCCTTAATACAGGCTCTGTATTAGATAATCTTAATAATCCCCATTCATGTGGAGAGAAATAATATTTGAAGTTCCTATCAATGCGTTCCTTCTTTAACAAAGGAATATCAAATTCAGGGTTATTGTTCTCCAGGTACTTTTCGATGTAATTCTCTTTTGAAGAAGGATATTCGACAAAAGACTCAAATTCAAAAGATTTATAGGAGGCAAATTCTTTTACTTCCTTTACGATTTCAGATACTGGTTTGTCCATATCATCCATCATGTTTAGGAATAAAGTTAAGGCAAAAGTTGTATCTTTTCCTTTTAGATAACCTCTAACTGTAAGACCTCCGCTACTTTCGCCACCTAAAAGGGCATTAGTCTCAGCCATACCTCTAGTTACATTTTTAAATCCGACATCAACTTCATGGCATTTTTGACCTAAAGCAAGAGCTAAATCATCAAGAAGGAAACTAGAAGCAACATTTCTAACTACATCACCCTTCTCTCCTTTAACCTTGACTAGGTAATAATAGATGCACGCCATAGTTTCATTTGGAGAAACAAAATTACCTTTTTCATCAATAACGGCAAGTCTATCTGCATCTGAATCGGCAGAGAAACCTACATCATATTTATCTTCTTTTACTATATTGATAAGATCTTTTAAGTTGCACGGGATTGGGTTAGGTAACTTCCCGCCAAAATTAGTATCGTGTTCTGGATTTAAAACTAATGGGTCTTCTATTCCTATTTCTTTTAATATAGGCAATATCGAATCAATCCCAGTTCCATAGATATTGTCATAGGCAACTTTGATGTTGTGGTTTAACTTTTTCTTTGAGAATTTAAGAATGTTAGAAATATATTCCGGAAGAGGATTGAATCTAGTTATTAAAGAATAATATTCATCCTTAAATTCAGGGATAGATATTATTGAATCAACTTTCTTTTCTATTTTTTTGGTAAAGGTTTCATCGGCATCATAACCGCCTTTGGTAAAGAGTTTTACCCCATTGAAAGTAGATGGATTATGGCTAGCTGTAATCATTATTCCATAATCATTATTTCTAGCCATTGTATGATAAATTGCTGCAGGTGTTGGAGAATCAGTATTTGCAAGATATACCCTTATATTATGACTAGCTAAAACTTTAGCCATTTCTAATCCTGCTTCAGGGGAATAATTCCTTCTATCATAACAAATCACTACTTCTTTTTTGGCATTTTCTTCTTCGATTATCAAAGAAAGTGCCTCCGCTACTAACCTTACGTTTTCTTTGTTGAAGGCTTCGTCTATTATTGCTCGAAACCCACCTGTTCCAAACTTTATCTTTCCCATAACTATATTATTTCATATTATGAAAATATTTTTTCATACAAATTGCAAAATTTAGGTTGAAATAAAATGAAAGTGAAAAATAATTTCATTATCTACATGTTATCAAAGAAATATAATCCTTATTTATCGAACATACCTTTCATGTCATTAGGCAAACAAACAACAATCTCATCTTTGATCTATATCATCAAAAAGGCATAAACAATCGTTTCCTTGTTAAAACTTTATCTTTAGTATCTCCCGCATGAGCATATTCCATCTTATAGTTTGGTTAATTTCGACCACTTTTTATATTTAGTGGTTCAATTTAACTACCTGAATGTATTGCTTAAGACCTTAAAAATACAATTAATTTCTTGAAGTTTATAACCTGCAAATCAATACTTATTGCATGGAAAAAGAAATTAAAAGAACCCCATTGGGTGTTAAATCCTGGATTGGATTTATTCTTGTCGGATTAATAGGCCAGCTAGCCTGGGCGATTGAAAATCAATACATAAACCTATATGTATATTCTCAAACTGGAGATGCCTCATATATAAATTACATGACGACATTTTCTGCTATAGTGGCCGCCATTACTACTTTAGTTATCGGACCTCTTTCAGATAAATTAGGCAAAAGAAAGCCAATAATTGCTATAGGCTATATGCTTTGGGGAGTCTCGGTTGCATTATTTGGAGTGGCTTCTTATCCAATATTAATAAAAGGTGGATTAAACCCAACTCAGGCTATCATGTGGGTTGGCATATTAAATGTCATTATCGACTGCGTGATGACTTTATTTGGTTCAACTAGCAATGATGCCTGTTATTCTTCTTATATTACTGATCAAACAGACGAGACAAATAGACCAATGGTTGAATCCGTTATATCAATTCTACCTTTAATCGCTTTAGCCTTGATGATGGGATTAGGCTTGATATTAGGAGTTCCAGGAAGCAAAGAAGAAGGTGAAACTCAAAGTGAATTTGCTTCTAGAATTGCTACCCCATGGCTATATTTCTTTATAATTGCAGGTGCTTTGACGTTTATTGTTGGATTAGCATCTTTCTTCTTATTAAATAAAGATAAGACCGAGATAAAAAGAGATGATGGATTCTTATCTAATTTCATCTATGGATTTAAGCCATCTTCAATAAAGAATAACAAGAGATTCTATCTATGCCTTCTTTGCTTCTTCTGTTTTAATATAGCAATTGATTCGTTCTTGCCTTATTACCTAGTCTATTTCCAGGAAGGATTAGGAATCAATGGGCTTAATTTCTATTTGGTAATGGGAATTATATTAATATTAGCTAGCGTATTTACTATTATCATCGGGGTATTTATGGAGAAACTTGGCAAAGATAAAATCCTTTTTGCTTCCATAATAATCCTAGCAGTTTCTAGCTTATCCTTATATTTTATAAAGGACATGATAAGTGCAACTATTGCAGGGATATTCCTAATGAGTTCATATCTAATTGGCACAACTGTACTAGGAGTTACTTTAAGAGACGAAACTCCGCTAGATAAAGTAGGGTCTTTGCAAGGAGTAAGGATGATAATGGCGGTCATGCTTCCAATGATTATTGGTTCAAATATTGCCTTAGCAGTATTTTCTAGCGAATATATAAATGAATTCGGTAACACCGCTTCTATGCCAGACAAAAATATGTTCCTAGTCACCTTAAGCGCTTCTATTTTAACTTTAGTCCCAGCTTATTTCTTGTTCTATTTCAAAAGAAAAAAAGCCAATTAAATCTTATTTTCTTTGATTAGTTTATATAGTTTTTCGTTAAGCTTTTTATATACGTGTTCAATAAACCACGGCTCATTAGATAATTTGTAGATATCTTCAATAGGCGCCCACATAAGGCCTTTGTTTTCATCTTCCTTAACCTTTAATGGCTTGGTATCATCTGCTTCTAATAGGTAAGTAAGATTAATATGGATATGGCTAGATATATTCTCTCCTTTTTTAATATGGGAATTTACACACAAAGATTCCATAGAGAAAATCCCATCGGTTAGACATCTAAATTCATCTAATCCGCTTTCTTCCTTTGCTTCCTTAATCGCGACTTTTAGGCAATCGATTTCGTTATCGCAATGCCCGCCAAGCCAACTCCATGAATTATAGATATTATGGAAACACAAGAGAACCTTATCCCTAGATTTATTAATAATCCAGCTAGAGGCAGTAAAATGGACCAATGGGTTTTTCCTAGAAAAGACATCCTCTTCTTTATCTAGGCATCTTAATATAAGTTCTTTGTCTTTTTCCTCTTCTTTATTAAAAGGAATGAACCCCTGTATCTGTTTTCTTAAAGTTTCTTTATCCATAATTAAATCCTAAAAGAAGAAATAATCTCCCTTAAATTAATAAAAACCTTAGCCAATGGAAACCCATCTACTAAACAATGGGAGGTAGTTATGTTCAATGTCAAATGGTATCTATTATCTTCTTTTAATATAAACTTCCCCCACAATATCCTTGGGATAGAAAGGTTATCATGATCCCCGCTTGGAGTAGGATGCCTAAATGAAATTACGTCTAAAATAGGTAAGCAAGATGCATAAAATACATTAGGTTCATTACATAAACTAGATATGTCTAAATCAGAACTAGGGTCTAATTGCTTTGTCTTGGAATTTAGTTCAACTACTTTCTTATTAAAGGAAATAAAGTCTTCTTCGAAAGTAGTCCCTACATTCATATATACATCTTCTTTAGTAAGGACAGTCCAAGTCGGATGGATGACATCATAATAATAGATATGCCCTTTTTCTTCCCTTAGATGTAATTCATAAACCGAATTAATCGCCTTGGTCAAACAATATAAAAACATAGGGAAAAAGCCTACATGGGTCGCTTCTTTTATGTTTATCAAGTTAGTAACATCAATATCGACATCTAATCCAAAAGAAGGATCAGGAAACTTAGAGAAATGGTAATATTGGTTCCTTTTCTTATATGTAGATAAATCTAGTTCTTCTTTCATATCTATTTGATTTTATTATATCTAGATAACTCTTCTAGGAATTCTTTCTTGTCAGATTCGTTATAGACAATGTCTTTTTTATCAACATCAATAGAAATAATAGGAGATGCCTTATATGAAGAATGAACCCATTCATCATATCCATCATAAAGGAATTTATAATAAGAGACTAATTCAGAATCTAGTTCAAATGACCTTCCTCTTTCCTTGATACGATTTAAAACCGTTTCAAACGACCCATGAAGATAAACCATTACGTCAGGAGATTTCTTTGGAAGCAAGTTCAGTTCATCCATCATCTCACTTAGTAAGCCTTCATAAAGATCCATTTCCATTTCATTTATGTTGCCTAATTCAAAATTCTTCTTAGCAAAATAATAATCTTCATAGATACTTCTATCCATAATCGCGTTGTCATTTTTCAAGGCTTCTTTAATCGCATGGAACCTTGAGCGAAGGAAACTTAATTGGAGAAGGAATGGATATCTATATTTTTCCTTCTCTTCTTTGCTAGAAGTATAAAACAAAGGCAGGACCTTATTGCCTTCGACAGATTCATAATAGACTTTTAATCCAGTTTCTTTTCCTAACATCTTGGAAGTGGTAGTCTTTCCAATTCCAATCATTCCACCTACTATAACCACCATTATTATCCCCTTAATCTATATTTATATACGGCCTAAGTTGTTCAATTAGCCAATCCTGGTCTTCTTTGTTAAAGGAGCAAGCCCTTTTATTGCAGTCAACTTCAATAACAGGAGAATATTTATAAAAGGAATGGAACCACTTGTCATAACCTTCCCACATAAGACGATGGTGTCTTAAGCTAGGTTCATCAAGTTCAAAATCCCTTCCTCTTTCTTTGATTCTATTAAGTACGGTTTCAAACGATCCATGAAGATAAATCATGACCGAAGGAGATTTAGAAGGAAGAGGAGGATAATCATTTACAAGTTCCTCGAACATCTCTTGGTAAATTGCTAATTCTAAATCCGATATACGTCCTTCATCATGGATTGTTTTGGCAAAATATAAATCCTCATAGATACTTCTATCCATGATTGATTCTTTATCTAGCTTTGCTTGTTTTATTTGTTTTAATCTAGATTGCAAAAAAGATAACTGAAGAAGAAAAGAATAACGGTATTTCTCATTTTCTTCAGGAGTAGCCTTATAAAAAAGAGGAAGTATCTTATTATCTTTTACAGATTCAAAATAAGTAGGTATACCTAGACGCTCCCCAAGCTTCTCGGCAAGGGTAGTCTTACCTAATCCAATCATTCCACCAATTACTATCATAGTTCACCTCTATATAGGAAAAACTCAACCCTTAAATTATCCGCCTAGAGAATAAAATGTCATCTAGAAATTTACGAATAAAATATAAATGTCATTAGGTAAATATGTAATTCCTTTAGAAAGTGCTTACAAATTCGACAAATTCTAGATAATGTAAAAAGTTACATTTTTTAAGTTACCTAATGCCATTTTTTGTTTATAATATTTGAATGTGGACAAAATTAAACACATTAAAAGTGACATATCTCATCGGTAGTGACACACTTTTTTTGGCATAAATTTGCCCATTTAGTTCATACTAACAAATATCTTTAGGAGGATAAAACGTATGAAAAAATCTGCACTTTTATTACTTAGTGCCTCTCTCCTCACTCTTGTCGCCTGTGGCGATAATGGCAATGATGACGCTCTTAAAATTGCCCTAGTTACCGACTCTGGTACCTTAAATGACCACAACTTCAACCAAACCTCTTGGGAAGCTGTCAATGATTGGGCTGTCGCAAATGGTGGCGGAACAGTCAAGAACAACATTGTAAGCAATGGTTCTATCCATACAATGTATTATCAACCAACTTCCTCTTCTGCCGAATTCACTACTGCCGAACGTGTTGCAGCCGTTGAAGCCGCTGTCGAATGGGGAGCCAAATTCGTTGTCCTTCCTGGATATCTATTCCAACCAGTCGTCAAGCAAGTTCAAGGCAGATACAAAGATGTTTGCTTCCTTGCTCTTGACTGCGTTAACCAAGACTCCGATAACGGCTATACCGAATATACATTAGGAGAAAATGTCTCCATGACCCAATACCAAGAAGAACAAGCAGGGTTCCTTGCTGGTTATGGTGCCGTTAAAGATGGCTTAACTAAATTAGGCTTCATCGGTGGAATGGCTGTCCCAGCCGTCCAAAGATATGGATATGGATATATTCAAGGAGCCGAAAAAGCTGCTACTGAACTTGGTTTAGCAGACGGTTCAGTCAAGATGGATTATTACTACGCTGGCGCTTTTGCTTCCACTACCGAAGCAACCGAATTTGCCACCAGCTGGTATAACAATGGAACCGAAACCATATTTGCCTGTGGCGGTGCTGTCTATAATTCAGTCACCACTGGTTTAAGCCAAGCCACAAATAAAGATGGAAAGAGTTGGATTGGTGTTGACACTAATCAACACGCTGACACCTCTATCCAGCCAGCCGGAACTAGAGAAAAACTACTTACCTCTGCCATGAAGGGTTTAGGAACTTCCATCAAAGAAGCCTTGACTTCCTGGAAAGACAACGAAAACAAATTCGATGCAAAGCACTCTGCCAAAATCCAAACCCTTGGAATCAACCAAGATGCAGTCGCTCTCCCAACCGAAGCCACCACTGGCGATAAAGGATGCTGGGGATTCAAGAAGTGGACTGAAGCAGACTATGCAAAATTAGTCGCTGACATGAAAGCTGGAACTGTTACTGTTTCTAACGATACAAGTAAAGCCCCAACAACTACCAAAGTCACTGCAACCTACCACAACAAATAATTAACTAAGGGGGCAGGCATTCCTGTCCCCTTTTTTCTCTAAAGGAGTCGCTTATGGAAGAAAACGTTCTTGAACTTTCTCATATTTGCAAATATTTCCCAGGAATCAAGGCAAATGATGATATTTCCCTTACTTTAAGAAAAGGCGAAATACATGCTTTGCTTGGTGAAAATGGAGCAGGAAAGTCTACCTTGATGTCAATGGTATCCGGATTATATAAACCTACTTCTGGCGACATTATCCTTAATGGTGAAAAAGTAACTATCTCCGATCCCCATCAAGCCTGTGCCCTAGGTATTGGGATGGTACATCAGCATTTCATGCTTGTAGGTATTTTTTCAGCATTAGAAAACATAATTCTTGGAGAAGAACCAACTGGACTTTTTGGCTATATAAAACCAAAAGAAGCTAGAAAGAAACTAGAGGAATTATGCAAGAAATATAATTTCCATATTGATCTAGATGAAAAAATAGATGATATGTCAGTTGGAGAGCAACAAAAAGTAGAGATATTAAAGATTCTATATCGTAATTCCAACATATTAATCTTTGATGAACCTACCGCTGTTTTAACTCCACAAGAAATAAATGATTTAATGATTTCTTTAAGGAATCTAGCAAATGAAGGAAAATCCATTCTCTTCATTTCCCATAAATTAAATGAAATCATGGAAGTATCCGATAGGGTTTCCATTTTAAGAAAAGGAAAATGCATCGATACATTAGTTACAAAAGATACAACAAAAGAAGAATTATCTAGGTTAATGGTTGGAAGAGAAGTCCAACTTGTAACTGAAAAAGATGATGCTAAGCCTGGAAAAGAAATACTTACTGTCTCTAATTTAACTGTCTTTGATCCTGAAAAGAGGAAAGATACCGTAAAGGATGTTTCTTTCTCAATTAGGGAAGGAGAAATTGTTTGTCTAGCAGGTATAGAAGGAAATGGACAAAGCGATTTGATATATGCCTTAACTGGATTATGTAAGGCTAAACAAGGCGAATTAGTCCTCCACCATGTAAAGAATCCTAAATATAAAGAAGGTGGCAACGAAGAAGAATATATTGATGCCCATTTAGAAAAATTAAGCGTAAGGAAAAGAGCCCTTGCAGGATTAAGCCACATTCCTGAAGATAGGCATAAATATGGTTTGGCCCTAGATTTTTCTTTAGCAGATAACCTAGTTTTGCAACGTTATTTCCAAAAGCCGTTCAACATGTTCGGCATTAGGAACAAGAAAGAGATAAATGAATACGCGAATAAATTGATTGAAGAATATGATATCCGTTCATCTCTTGGCTATAAAACTATTGTTAGATCAATGTCAGGAGGAAACCAGCAAAAGGCCATAATCGGAAGGCAACTAGATTTAGGTGCCCCATTACTATTAGCCGTCTCCCCTACTAGAGGACTTGATGTTGGCGCGATTGAAAAGATCCATAAGCAATTAATCGAATCTAGAGATAAAGGAAAAGCTGTCTTACTAGTATCGCTAGAATTAGATGAAGTCATGAATCTTAGCGATAGGATTTTAGTCATGCATGAAGGCGAGATAGTCGCTGAGCTAAATCCAAAAGAAACTACAATCCAAGAAATTGGTCTTTATATGTCCGGGGCAAAAAGACAAGAAAGGAAAGGTGAATAGAAATGGATAAAATTAAGAATTTCTTTTCCAAGATTTGGAAAGCCATATGTTCATTCTTCGTCAATATTTTTAATCCTTTCTTTGTCAAACTAGGCAAAAATATCTGGAAGGGACTTAGATATGTCTGCGTCCCGATTGCTAAAGGAGTTTCATGGCTATTCTCTTTTGGAGCGACTAAGGCAATTGCATCTAGTGTCATTTGTGTCTTAATTGGATTACTAGCAGGATTTATAGTCATGCTTATTAGAGATCCGGAGAACTGTTTCCGTGGGTTATCTGTCCTTATTACTTCTGGATTCTCTAAAAAGAGTTCCATTTCTCATGTATTAATGAATATGACCCCGATGATGTTAGCGGGTTTATCAATTTCATTTGCCTTTAAATTAGGCTTATTCAACATCGGAATTACCGGTCAATTAACAATGGGTGCCTTCCTTGCCTTTATCGTTTCCTTTAATGGAGGGAATTGGCTAGCCTGTATGGTAGTTGCCTTACTTGGAGGAGCTGCCGTTGGGGCAATTTCAGGTATATTAAAAGCTAAATTCAATGTTAATGAAGTACTTTCTGGCATCATGCTTAACTGGATTGTCTATTACTTAACTTCCTTAATAGGTCAACAGTTGCCGGAAAATTGTATCGATTATTATAACAAAGCCCAATTAGCCAAAATGGGAATGCAAGGAAGAATGCCTTCTCTATTTGGTGAAAGTAGCACTTTTTATGGAGTAACCTGGGGATTAATAATCGCGATTGTAATATGTTTGATATTCTTCTTCATTTTGAAATTCACCAAGTTCGGATTTGAAATGAAATTATGTGGATCGAATAAATATGCCGCTAAATACGCAGGCATCAACCAAGACCAAAAGATAGTCTTATCACTACTTCTTTCTGGTGCTATTGCCGGGATTTGCGGATATCTAGTATTCTCTAATCCTTCTTCTCCAAAAGCCTTCACATATAATTCACTTGATGGGGTTATGATTGCAGATGGATTCAATGGAATTTCAGTTGCCCTTATTGGCCAAACTGATCCTATAGGATGTATCTTCTCCGCTTTCTTTATTAATTACATAACCGAAGCCCAGACTAGGATAGTTAACGTATCTATTCTATATAGCAAATATTATATGGAACTAATTAGGGCCGTCATTGTCTATGTTGCATCCTTATCTGCCTTGTTCATCACTCTTATTAGAAGAAGTAACATCAAGCATAAAGAAACAATAGATGCTTGCTTCAAGCAATTATTCTCTAGAAAAGCAAAGGAGGCCAAATAAGATGGAATTATTATCTATGTTAAATACATGTATTGATATCCCTGCTGCTACATGGGGTTCAATAATATTCCTATTTATTGTCTTTGGAGTCGGGTTTACCCTTGGTTCCTTTGGAGGTATGTTTAGCGAATGCTCCGGCATTATCAATATTTCTCTTGATGGTTCGATGTTAATCGGGGCATTCTCAGGCATATTATTCATTCAGCAAATATATGGCTGGATGGGAGAAAGCGCCTTATTAAACAATTGGTTCTTCGTCAATTTCATCTATATATTAGGGATGTTAATGTCGGTTGTAGTTGGCATTGCTTTCTCTTTCTTGCTGTCTTTTGTATCAATAAAATTCAAAGCTGATCAGACTATCGTCGGCACGGCGATGAATTCCCTTGCAGCTGCTATTGTATTGATCCTAAATACAATTCACCTTGCAAAAGATGAACCAAACATGAATACTTCCATGTCATTCAATGTCATGAATTACAATACGAAATCTGCTTTCTTCAATGGAGCATTTTCTAATATAAACATAACTGTCCTAATCGGAATCATCTTGATATTTATCTTGATATTCCTAATTAACAAGACTAGATTCGGATTAAGGCTTAGGGCGTGTGGTGAAAACCCTGCTGCAGCCGATTCAGTTGGAATCAATGTCAATAAGATGAGATATATATCCACTGCTATAGGAAGTGCTTCTGCTTCCATTGGGGGATTTATCATCTTTTCTTGTTTAAGATTAGGTGAATGGAACTTGGCTTCTGGTGTATTTGGTTATGGCTTCTTGGTATTAGCCATTGAAATTCTAGGTAACTGGAAGGCTATAAATATCACCTTGGCATCATTATTCTTTGCTGCTTTCTTTGCCTTATCTAATTTCATGGTTACAGCCTTCTCTGGAAGTTGGAATAATCCAATCAATTCCAAGGCCTTCTATAACATGCTTCCATATCTATTAGCATTCCTTTCCCTTATTGTCTTCTCTAAAAAGAGCCATGCCCCAAAAGCAGAAGGTATTCCTTACGATAAATCTTCTAGGTAATTAATAATCTAGATTAGTTATAATGAATCTATGAAGAATGTTTTGTTTTGCCTAGATTCTTTTAAAGGTACTTTATCTACTTTTGATATTATTTCTATTTCTAAAGAAGTTATAGATAACAAATATAAATCCTACTTCAATGGGGCTTATTTACCTATTGCAGATGGAGGGGAAGGTAGTTTAGATATTATCTTGGCTATCCTAGAAGGAAAAACAATATATGTTGATTCTATCGATGCTGAATATAAGAAAATAAATGTCCCCTACTTCATATCCAAAGATAATGATGTCTACATTGAAGTTGCTAAGATTATTGGACTTCCATATCTAACAAATAAGATTCCATCATTAGAGAGAACTACTAAAGGAATTGGGATAGTTATTTTAGATGCATTAAGACATAACCCTAGATCGATAAATATATTTTTAGGTGGAAGTTCTACAAATGAAATGGGGATAGGATTACTATCTTATTTAGGGGTGGACTTCAATGTTAAGGATGAACTGACTGCTAAAAACATTAAGGATGTGTATTCATTTAATATAGAAAAACTAAAAGAAAAGATTAAGGGAATTAAGTTTAATTGCTATTGCGATGTAACAAATCCTTTAACCGGGATTAACGGGGCTAGTTATATCTTTGGTAAGCAAAAAGGATATAACGGAGAAGAAATTGAATTTCTTGATAAATCATTTATCCACTTCTCTTCTATCATTAAAAAAGAACTTGGAAAAGATTTAACTAATACTCCTTCTTTAGGAGCTTCAGGAGGATTAGGAGGATGTTTCTATTCTTTCTTTGATGCTTCAATTAAATTAGGAATAGATAAAATATTGGACTTAAATGATTTTGATAAATATGCATCTAAAGCAGATTTAATAATAACTGGCGAAGGAAGTTTTGATAACCAGTCATTAAATGGGAAAGCTATAAACGGAATATCGAAACGAATTGATAAAAATAAGCTAGTGATAATATGCGGCAAATCAAAAATAAGCAACCCATTATATCGAATTTATGGAACCTCAGATGAAAATATGTCTTTTGAATACATTAAAGAACATGCGAAAGATTTATATAGAAAGACCTTAATAAAAGTATTGGATGATTTTATCTAACGTAATTAAGCACTTCTTCCAATATAGATGCAGGGATATCATCACCTATCTCTAGATTGTTATTCCTATCTTTGGCTTCAAATAAAGTAATGTTATAACCTTTATAGATAATCCTGGTCTTTATTTTGATTTCGATTCTATTAATCATGAATCCATTAGTAAGGAAATCATAAAGGCAGCTTTCTTCATCTTTCCAGACATCTTGGATGCAATTTTCATCAAGCAAGACATTGACTGGTCTAATTATCTTGTTGTCTTTTCTCCATTTAGGGGCGCCTTTATGAACTAAGGAAGCTGGTTTATAAGTCTTTCCTTCGTCAATTGAAGTTTCCCTAAATCTAAGGATATTGTTTTCTTCTTGTTTTTCATTGGCGCAGACGATATAGAAATCCTTTTGGAAAGATCTCTCTACTACTATTGAGTTATCTTCTAGCCTCTTTAATCCCTCTTTTGAATTTACGGGGTAAAGATTTTTGCTTAAATAGAGATTGCCTGACCTAAGTTCAGCAAAAGACATATCGTTATCTAGAACTAAATCCGCCTTGCTTCTAGAAGGAAGAATTGTCTGCCTATAGCTATCCATGATAGAAGAAAAATATAACTTAGCTGTAAAAGAAGTAGATGCACTTGTTGAACCCATATCCCTAATAAGACGTCTAAGGAACAAGGATTTAGGGTTGCCATCAATGAAATTCTTTACTATTTCTATTCCTTTTAATTCATCTAATAGTTCATCATTTAAAGCATATATGCCTTCAACAATGATGAATGAGCATTCATTACCGTTGATGATGGAATTGGATTTGATTCTTTCTGAGACGACTTTTGAATATAGTTTTTCTTCAATTGTCTTTCCTTTTAATAAATCCTTGATGTCCCTGCTAGCTTCTTTTAAATCATAGACACTAGGTTCATCGAAATTGAGTTTAGACCATTCAATTCCTAACCCAGTTATGAATTTATCTAAATCTGATTCATTGAAATCATCTTTTAAGGCATCTTTAATAAGAGAAAGCCTAGTTTCATCATATTTAGAAGAGAAATCTACATTTTCTATAATGGGTTTAATCTTGCAGTAGATACGACCCATATCTTTTATAGAGGAATCAAAATAATTGAGGTTTACCTTATTAGGGATAATCCTAGATAATCCTCCATTATATTGGTCTAGAGATATGATGCAGGCTTTATGCCCCATCTTTTCTAGCATTTGCTTTAGGAATACTGCCCCATAGGATTTACCAGAGCTAGAAGCGCCGGCAATCAAAATAAGAGCCTTTTGGTTCTTTTCTAATATCTCTTCCCCAAAATCAACGTTTGCAAATCCCCATTTATCAATATGATGTAATTCTTTTGCCATAAAATTCCCTTTATTAGGTAAGTATAACTTAATTAGGAACTTATTTGTAAAAGAAATAAGCTAACTAGCTACTTAGAATGGGTTTTGATAAATTCTAAGACATCTTCTTTATATGGAATTGGGTTAATCGCCCCTTTGCCTAAAGTAGTTAAAGCCCCAACTACATTAGCAAAGCCAAATACCGTATCAAGATATTCTTTATCCAATTCAAATAGGTTATGTCCATCTAGATTAGCTAATATAGCCCCAAAGAAAGCATCCCCTGCCCCTGTTGTATCAACTGGTTTTACTTTTATAGATGGAACAACTCCTTTTAAAGAATTATAACGATAGCTACTACCTTTGCTTCCTAAAGAAAGGCAAATCAATTTATCTTTTAAAGAAGAAATATAATCTTCTCCAAATATAGATATCTCTTCTTCTGAAATCTTTAATATATCGACTTCCTTGATTATTTCTTTATAGATATCCTTAACATTAGGGATTCCTTTGAATATATCTTCCCTATAATTGATATCAAAGCTAATCAATATATGTCTCTTCTTTAATTCTTTTATTACTTCTTTAATAAAACTTCTGCCGACTTCTTCGCTTAACATCAATGATCCTAAATGAACAATGCTAGAAGAATATATTTCATTTGGTAAAGGTAAAGCAAAATGATAATCAGCCCCGTTATCCCTAATGAATTTAAAATAGCGTTCCCCATCGATTAGCTTAACTTGGGCTATGGTAGTCTTATATTCCTTGAATCTATTTAGGTAAAGATTATCTAATTTTAATTTAGATGCTTCTTCTAGGATAAACCTTCCTTCTTCATCTTCTCCAACTGAACCAAGGAAAGAAGAATGCCCTCCACTCCTTTTAATTGAAGTTGCAACGTTAAAAGGAGCACCCCCTATAGCGTTTATTACCTTATCCCCTTCAACAAATTGATCAATCAGGATTTCTCCAATGCTAGTTACCATAAATAATTCCTATTCAGCCTGTTCTTCAAATAAAGACAATTGTTTCCCAACAAATTCGATATCAGGGATATTCTTGATGACACATTCAAATAAAGATATTATCAATTCGTAATCCTTTACTTCATAATTAGCTATCCTAATTAATTTAATCCCGTATTTAGAACATATTTGTTCTTTTTCCCTATCTCTAGATGCGACTAGTTTAGAACCAACATGTTCTCCTCCATCTATTTCAAATACAACGATGGTTTTATATGTCTTGTTAAATAATCCATAACTAGACTGTACGATTACATCAAATTCCTTCTTGCCGATTAATGATATGTCTTCGGGATGGATATGCTTAATCGCATCTTTTACTTTTACATTCCTTTCAATCCTCATCTTAGTCCCACGTTTATTAAAATATGGGGTGATGGTTGCAAAGAAATCTTTCTCGCTGTCGGAATTATTTGAAAAGTCAGTAGATATAGTCGCAACACTTTTAGGTACGACTATATCCCCGTTTTTAAATACATAATCGGAAAGCACTTTTAAATCAGAGTCATCATCTTTGCTTAAGGTATCTATCGCGACTTTATCCCCTACAAATATGAATTGTTCCTTAGCCCTAGTGACTGCAACATTGATGAGTTCGTGGTTATTCTTAATCCAATCCATCGTCTTGATACTCGTGCTTAAAGAAAGGGCGCTAGACATGATGATTATTGATTTTTCTGATCCTTGCAATGTATGTACTGTGCCTGCTTTTATATCAGATAATCCATTGATAGAAAGATATTTGTTTATCAAGGAAGCCTGATTAACAAACGGGGTAATGATGCCTACATCTTTATAATTGTTCTTCTTGATTATATCTACAATAGATTTAGCTTCATCCACATAGGCATTTCTAGATCCGGCCTTATAATGGTTTTTAACATTTACGTAAGTTAATTTGCCTTCGTTTAAGTTGCGTAATTTAAGCTGACGTTCATAGAACCTTTGATTAACAAAACCAGCGATACGTTTGCCACATCTATAATGGTATCTTAATAGAATGCTTTTGGAATTATTATCCTTTCTAAGCATGGTTGATAATATCGAATTAGCAACATAATCGTATTCTGGCTTGATGTTATATTGCTTCAATAAATAATCATTTACATCAGTTTCTATAACAGTTACAGGTTGTAATTGGTTTGTATCTCCTACTAGAAGAAGATTAGTCCCCCTTACTATCGGGATAAGGCTAGTAGCGATGTTGCACTGCCCTGCCTCATCCATTATGACTAAATCAAAATGGGGTTTGGCTTCGCCTAGTTTCTCGCTTGCTACATTAGTAGATACAACAATAGGGAAAATATCTAAGAACTTCCTTAGATTATCATCATCACGAAGGTATTTATTTAATTTATATACGGCTTCTTCAATGTTTTCTGTTTCTATTGCATCAACTAATTCTTTATAAGAAGGGAACAGGAGTTTCTTGATTTTAGACAAAGAAGAATAATAAATGAAGTTAAGGAAACTAGAATTATCCTTAGCTGAGATTGCATATTTAGTTACGTCTTCTTCGTTTACTACTAAAGTCGAGACTAGTTTCTGTCTTTGCAAATCAATTTGCTTATCTATTTCTTTTGCAATTTGGCCAATTTGGGCAAGGGGTTTAATCTTTTCTAATTTATTGACCTTGTCTTCTAACTCTTCCCTTTCTTCATAACGTCTTAATAATTCTTTTAATTCAGTAAAACTAGAAAGAGCCCTATTTTTAGATTTACTTGTATATTCAGATATGGTATTCGTGTCTTTATGTGAGTCAGCATATTCCACTGCCCTACGTAATTTAATGATAGTTTCCTTTAATTCTTCATTATTACCTAATCTCATTATAGGAAACATGATTGTTTCTTCTTCATTAGATGCATTCTTCCTAGTAAGTGATTTAGTCATCTTAGCAAAGATATCATTGACTGGATGGTTGTTATTCGAACACACTAAAACAGTCTTGTCATTCGCATAAGCCGATAATAAAACATTGAATATAGTCTCAGTCTTTCCTGTTCCAGGAGGACCTTTGACATAAGTAACATGGTTGACCATCGAATTATAGACAACCCTCATCTGGTCTATGTTGATTTTATCTTTATTGAATACAACTATATTTGGGTCTTTTTTGCTACCTGTCCCGCTTCTATTCCTGCCAAAAAAGGATTTTAAGGGTTGGGTTAGCTTCCCTTCTTGGTCCATTGTGGATATAGCATCAAAAGCCAAATCCACTCCTTTTTGGGCATTCCTACTTAATAAAAATAGCGAAGGACGTGTATTAACTAATTCCCCATTATGGAAATTCTCTTTCATTAAATCGATATATTCCCTAGCCTTCTTATCGAAACTTCTAGAGAATTCATCTGGATCCATGTCTAGATACATCCTTAATGTTATCTTTTGGTCTTTATCTATTAAGAATGATTTATTAATCGTAGTATGGTCATCCATCTTAAGAGTCTTATTCTTAAAATTGATATATAGTTTCCTATAACCTACAACATATTGCTTGCCTTTTATATCGATAGAGAAATAATTGATGGCCAATGTAGAGAATCTAAATACTTTCTCTGCTTCAAAGGCATTGTCTTTTTTAAAAACGGATTCTAGAAGGGTATTGAATTGTTCATCATCTAATTCATATAAATAGTTGTCATGTAATTCTTTTCTATCAATCCCATTAATCGTGATTGTCTCTTTTAGATAAGGGTCGTTATCTAATTTATAGCAATCAGAAAGATACCTAAGGATATTATTGTCAAAAGTATCTACTTCTAGAAAGGAAGCTAAAGAAGCATCTACTTCTATTCTTTTCTTTAATTCATCAGGAATAGGATAATAGCTTTGTTCGATTACTTTCGCGTGCTTAATCCTATCGATATTTATGTATATGGTCCTTTTGTCTTTTGCTACTAGGCAGTTATTATCGATAAACGGATTAAAGATATCACATGTTATAGTCCCCTTATCAATATTGATATCGATAATGCCGATATAGTAATCGGTATTCTGTTTATCTCTATTGACATAAGATATATCAAGCCACTTATCTTCGATTATAGCCTGATAAATCGTATTCCTAATGGATGTTTTCATGTTAGGTCTATTTTAATTGATAATCCTTTTGACTAACAGCCGTATCTTGGTTGGTTTCTGAATCGTATTTATACATCCATTCAACCCAAGATTTAATTGTTGATGCCCTGCGTTTTTTTGTAGACTCGGATAAACACTTATTCGCACTATCTTTGGAAAGGCTGTTCACGATATCTTCCGTTTTTATTTCTTTGGAATTAGAAAACTCAGTATAGTATTTATTGAAAATTTCATTACTTTTGAGCTTGTTGTAAATATCTCTCTTAACATCGGCCTCATTCATTCTTATTTCTTTTGCTTGGTCTGTAAACTTTTTACGATGAGTCATGTATTTAAAAAACAAAAGCGTCGATAAATAGTAGGCAACTTGCCTTTCGGAAGTTACTTGAATAATTTTCATCGCAGCCTCTTTATCTTCAAGAACTGTTTCGTCCGCCATTACCAATTTTATTATTTTACTCATGTCATTGGCTTGAGGAAAAGGAATGTTATTATTCATTCCCCAAAAAATCACTTCTTTGCCACTCTTCCTATCCGAACCATGGCAATTAATTGATCTCAAAGTAGAAAACTGATTAACGTCATAATAAATTTTATAGATTGGATCTTGCTCGAACAAATCAAGAACCCTAGAAGTGGCATTGTTACTAATAATGGTAAAAGCACCTTTATCTATTGCAATATCACACTTCTTTTTTAGCTTTTCAAAATCATCAAAAGTGAAACCGGCCATTTGATATTTGGTAAACCCGTCATCATCTTCGTAGTCATATGGTGGATCTATATAAATGATGTCTCCATCTTTTGCTTTTTTCATCGTTTCTTCATACGAACTGCTTAAAATTTGAATATTATTACTACCTGAACTTAAATAGTCGTGAATTTCCATTAAATTAGTTTCATCGCAAATCAAAGGATTTTTATATCTACCTATAGGAGTATTAAATTGTCCTTTTGAATTAACGCGATATAAACCGTTATAACATGTCCTATTAAGGAAAATCATTCTAGCAGCTCTTTGGACATTACTATATTTTTTTTGCCAGTCCTGTACTCTATCCCAGGCTCTAACTTCATAATAATATCCATCACGATCTTCAAAATAGTTCTTAGCGTGTTCTTTGAGTTCCTTTATTAATTCGTGAACTTGATCTGACTTAATGACTTTATAAGCATTTATTAAATCATCGTTTAAATCACTTATTATCGCCTTTTTCGGTTGCAAATCGAAAAAAACAGCGCCACCACCTAAGAATGGTTCTATATACGTGTAATCATCATTATTTTTTGCAGAATCTACAATATATTCTTTTATTCGACCTAAAATCTGTCTTTTACCACCGGCCCATTTTACAAATGGTTTCATCAGTTAATCACTCTCCACCGAGTAATTGTACCATTTTTCGATAAATCATTTCTTCAATATCTTTTTCTTTTATTTTATCTAGAAGCCTAACACTTCCGATTATCGACACATATTTTGCAATTTCTGGATATAATCCATTGTCTTCTTTTCCACCGAATTGTTCAACGGCACGTTTTTCTCCGCTCAAAATTCCTCTAACAAGATGAGGTTCCGATGAAAAAGATCTCCAAGATAAATTTCTAAATCTGTAAGGGTTCTCTATTACCCATTTTGTCAAATCGTATTTATTCTCAGGATTATTTTCATCAACGGTTAAGGCAACCCTGAAATAGCATCTAGAAAGAACACCAAACATAAGTCCCCTTCTAGTACCTTGACTATGCATCCAATGATCCTTAATAGTAGACTCTCCACCTACAGGCATCATTCCCTTTACAACTCTATAAAATTTTTCAAAGTGTAACCAAAGCCAAAATCTTTCATCGCAAACAATATATCTGGGTAAATTTTTGAGGTTTTCATATATTGCTATCGAATTATTAAAATCAATTTCTTTGTTACTGCTCTCCGGATTATCCATCAATTCAAAATCATGAATTACCAATTTCTTTTCTACAAACATTGGTTGAGGAAAAAATGTATAAATCCAGTCATTATCATCTTTTTCTTGAATTTTCTTAGTTATAATCGAGATATTTTTCTTCAAAAAAATCAAAGCATTTTCATTTAAAAGTTTAATGTGGATAGAATTATTCATTATCATTGCCTCCATCTGGGATTTTATTAGTTTCGTTGACAAGTTTTGTTAAAGATTCACCCATTGGTTTGCCTAAAAGATCTTGGGCCAAATCAACTGGAGAAATTTGTTTAAATTCATCAAGACTTAATTCATGTCCTTTTAGCCTTTTAAATGCCGACTCAATAGAGCGGAACCAAAGAAAATGGTTGCCAACATCTTCCAAGTCCTTATCTCCATCGTTTAACTCTTGTTTGCATAACGACAATCCCTCAACAAGAGAAGGAACAAGCAACATATTGAAGAATACCTTCTCATATAGTGGGACTGTGTATATTATTTTGTAGTTCTTATACTCCTTTTCGGGAAGAGTAATAGATATTTTTTTCCCTAAGTCGCACTCAACTTTGTATTTACCTTCTTCTAAATCGTGATTAACGTTGATTGCAAAAATAGATTGAACGAGATTTTCCTCGGATTCATCATGCTTGAAAGTAACATAAAAACCATCATATGCACCAAGAATGTCATATTGATCGATATTAAATTCTATTCCTTGATAGTCCTGATCAAACTCATTTGATACAAAACTAAACGATTCCTTAGCTGTCGCAAACATTGAAATAACAACTTTTTCAGTAAAATCAACTTTCGGCAAAATTATGTCTTTGGGTTCGCGAGAAATATCAAAAGACTTCCTAAAAACAGTGTCTGAGCATTCTACAATGACAGAGATTTCTATTTTACCTTCATCATATAAGCGGTTCAAAGTCGCGCTATCAGTATGGAAACAAGCATTCTTCAATATGTATGATCGTTCATCATCAAAAGGCTCAAATTTAAGGCAAAAATCAAGCTGTCCGAAATTGGAAAAAGCAAAATTATGATTGATTACAGGATATGGAAATATTTTATTTTTTACTTGCATACAACTTTCACCTCGCTAGCAAAAAAACCTAGAGCATTCGTCTTAACATCTAAAACAACTCTTTCATTAGTTGAGATTTCAAATGGACCATATTCATTTTTGTCTTGGCTTTCGATATCTATTCCATTTTTCTTCATTTCTAAAATCTCTACATTCAAGGCTTTGTTCGAATCGTCTAACATAACTAAATTCAAATAGCATGTTTTGAAATCGCATGGAGAAACAAAAATTACTCTAAGTTCTCCTTTTGCTTTATTTGTGGAAATAACCTTGTAGCGAACTCCGGCCAGCTTCTTTCTTTTGAAGACAACATTATCGCCTTCGATTGAACCCCCACTTAAACTTCCAGGGTGGTTTTCTCCACCGGAAACATCATTACTGCCATCGGGATAAGAAACATCGCCTTCCATAGATTCATCTATTCCACCTATATCGGGTTGCAAACTATTTCCATCTTCCGAATAACTTCTGGCATTCTTTTCGATGGTCAAATTTTCTTTTGGCTTTGAAACAGTTACCGTTTCAAGAGGCTTTTGGTTTCCGTTGCTTTCATTTGGAGAATCCCCCACTCCAACATCAGGTAAATAATCACCTGCTCCATTGGGGTCTAATGGTTGTTCGTCTCCTAATTGCAAGCACTCAATTACTTTCTCTTTTATTTGTTCTTTAATCGAGCGTAACAAATTGTCTATTTCTCTACGAACAGATTTATCGCTAATTCTCTTTGTTTCCCAATCCGTATGCTGAGCATTTTCGATGTTACGTAAAGCTTGACCCAATGGGTTATCTTCAATAACACACATTGCAGAAACCCTAAAGCTAGCTCCGAGTGGCTCGTTTTTAATTTTCATCAAAGGATAACGAATCATTGTGCACTTATGAGTCGCCAATGATTCTTCATCTTTCGAAAGTGGTAAAATGTAAAGAGAACAAGAACCATATTCAGTATCGATATCGTAAGTCCTAACTTCGCCGTCGCAAGTGAGTAAACGATATAAAGAAATAATGTTACTTCTATTATTTTTGTAGACTATCGAATCGTCGTACACGATTTCTTTAACGTTTTCGCGATCAATATAAGTATTGTTTACAACAACTTCCAAATGTCCACGAACAATAGCAGGCAAAAAAGAATCCAAAACACTATTAATTATTTCAGTTTCCCAGTCCTCAACTGTGTTGAAGCCAATAATAAAAATATCAGTACCAAATTCATTTTCCCCTCTTTGAAACGATTCGTCCAAAGATAAAGTTCCGTCAATCGGCTCATTCAAATTATTTGAAGAAAAATAACCTTTTCCTTGAGTATAGTCTCTATTACTGCCACCAAAATCATCTATATATCCAGAAATTAAATCTGCTACGCCGATCGATCCAGAATAGTTACCTGGATTACCATCTATGTCTTTATTTGCTCTAGTTGAATAAAATGCAGTAGAAATTCCAGACATCAAGAAAACTGCATTTTTTCCAAGGCCTTTTGATCCAGCCGCTAAACCTGAACCTTTTTCTGAAACTCCGGTGCCCTTTATTAAAGCGAGATACTTATTATTAATTTGGTTTTCAGTATTTACGCCAATCAATCCCGTGGTATTAAAATCGCTTACTCTTAGGCATGTTATACTTTCATCTTCTAATAAAGCCGCTAATTTGCTATAAGCCTCGATATAATCTTTTTTAAAATCCCAGAACTCCAAGCACCTTCTAATCTGTTCTTTTAACTCTTGATATCCAGGAATGGAGTCTGTAGGCATTTCGAAAAGTTTAAATTCTACTCTTGTTGGCTCCTCGTCTGAATCTCTAGCATCAATCGAGTTTTGCAATATTTCACGTGCAAAGGACTCGAAAGGCGACTTTTTAAATGTTTCGGTATCGCCAGGACTTATACCTTTTCTATTGCCATGTCCACTAGCAGGAAATCTCCACTTATTCTCCATTTCTAAAACCTCACAATTCAAATCTCTTTCCATTTTTAGTTTTATTCCTCTTTAAAAGTATTTCTTTTGATTTTTTAGTTTCTTGTTCAATGGCATCAAATATTTTTTCGATATCTTCGTCTGAATATTCGTAATAAGAAGAATTGCTTAAATTTGTTAGCTGAGTAAGCATCGTTAATATTTTTGATACTCTATTCTCAGATATTCTTTTGAAATTGTCTTTCTTTATATCCATAAATTTAATAACCTTCCTTCCTACACATAATGTTAGAATGACAAAAAGAAAAAATCAAATAGTTTGATAATATTTTCAAAATATTTTACAACTATTATGAAAAACTTTATTTCTTAGCAACTAATTTCAAACAAAAATCAAAGGTTTTATATGTACCTTCGGAATAACATATTTGGAAAGTATTTTGAAGATAAGACCTAACGATGCCTAACAAAAGATATTTATTCCATGTAAAACCTACGTTTGGTAAAGAATCATAGTCGGCGAAAAAATCACCACGAATATCGCCAAAACTATTTATATCAAAGGACAAAACCTTCTTTATCAAATCTAAGTAGTCACTTTTTAAGGCTAAAACATCTTTTTTTACAATCTTATCTTGATTAACTTGAACATAATCGTCGGAAATATCATCAAATAACTGTATATAATTAGAAGCGTTTTTTAAATGCATCTTAGACACATAATCATTAATTTTCGATATAGTTATTTCTTCGTTTTCATAAATAAAAGACTTAATTATTTCTTCATTATTTAGTTGTACGTCTTTATCAGCAGATATAAACGGGTTTTTACAAAAATAATCTTCTCCAAAAAACGCTTTAACCATTTTATATAATCCAGATGAATTATTATATTCGCCCAATTTGTTTAGAAGATCTCCGTGAACTATAGCCATCCTTGAATATAGTTTTCCGCATGTTATTACTTTTGTATTTAAGGAATCGAACAAGTAATTGATTTCATCCTTTAAGGTTTCTCTAAAATTTAAACCAAAATCAATTTTAGTTATTTTGTTATAGAATTCTTTATTTTTATAAAAGTCATCGAGTCTATCCAAAGCCCTACGCGTTGCTTTTACATAAGACTGTTTTTCAAAAAAACTCTTCTCAGAATAATTGATAACCGATAGTTTGTAATTATAGAAAGTAAGATAATCTTCAAATAAAAAGAAATCGTCATAACCGGAAGAAACGCATTTTAAAAGTCTATTAATTACTTTGAAATTGTTAATAGTAGTATTAATTCTTTTTTCAGAAAAGCCTCTAAAAACCATGCAGGAAGTAAATTCTTTTATTATTTTATTTCTTAAATACTCTCTAATAGGAACTGGTTCGGCAGCTGGAAGTCTCCTAATTATAAAAGAACATTCGGATGGATTTACGTCAAAGGCCTCGAGCAAAAACTGAATGCTCATCATAGAATGGGTGGACGTGTGATTTGTGTTTAAAAATATGTTTTTGTATGGGGCGAAATTAGTTCTTCTGCGCGGTGCAAAAACTTCTGTTTTACTCCAAGGATATTCAAGTTCCAAAAGATAATACCTATCTTTAGGATGAATTTTATCGAGCGCTTTTACTATTTCTAGTGTCATTTTCCCCCAACTATTTTCGCAAATCTCAATATTTTGGTATTTAAATAAATATGGGGTGGTATTTTCCAATGAAGGCAACTCTGTCGACATGTCAAATTTGTAATACCTTTTTCCGTCGATAAAAATAAGTCCATATTCATTTATCAAATTTTCAAGTTTGCAATTATCAGCAGACATCAAATTAGGCTGAACACTGCTTAAAAAAATACGTTTTTCCATATCTCGCTCAATTTCAAAAGATAAATCTATAGTTCTCAATAGTTTCCTTTTAGTCATTTCAAACACGCTAATTATATCAAACTGCATAAAATACTGCTATTATGCTTCAAAAAAGAGAGAATACGGAATTCTGTGTAAACTTTTCTATTCGATTTTTCGTGCCAATTGGCGAAATAAATCGAATAGGCTTTATCACATGTTTCATTTAGCACTCTTCCTAATTCGGTTTATTTTTAACGACAGGGCAAGTTCATTAATGCTTTAACCAAACCACTCCACTTGGTCTAGATACATCCCTACTTTAGACAAGATAATTCTGATATAAAAATCAAGGCTCAGTGATTAATATAAATAATGACTTCATTCCTCTAAAAATTATCCTCATCAATTTTATTCTAGCAGTTAAATCTTGGTTTTTATGCTCACGGGTCTATTGTTTTAATAGCTTCTAAGAAAAGCCACCCCAAATAATGCACTATTTTTCGAGACTATTAGGGTCAGACAAGAAGTCTCTTAAGCCAATATAAAAGATACCATTATCGTCATATCGAGGAACAATGTAATCATAAACAACAATAATCTTTTTAAATGAGTCGCCAATATTTTTAAGTGGCTTAAGTTCTTGATTTAATTTATCTTCATCATTGATTTTATAAACCGATTGTATGTAATACCTTTTATCCCCATAATTGGCTACAAAATCAACTTCAGTAGAATATTGTTTTCTAATACTGCCTCCATTTTTATCCTTAATATTTTCTCTAATTTCCACATCTCCAACATCTACATTAAATCCGCGGTATCTAAGCTCATTATAAATAACGTTTTCCATAATGTGATTGTATTCGGTTTGTCTAAAATTGATACGAGCATTCCTAATTCCGACATCCTCAAAATATATCTTATAAGGAGTTGATATATATCTTTTCCCTTTTACATCATATTTATTTGCAATACTAACCAAGAAAGAATCTTCGAAATATTGGATATATTGAGCAATAGTATCTTCAGTCAGTCCGTCTTTATGAATACTTTTAAAAGTAGCTGCTAATTTTTTAGGATTTACTAAGCCTGATATTCCGGAGGCCAAGATATTAAAAAGTTCATCTAATTCTATTTTGTTTCTTACATCAAACCTATCAATAATATCAGTAAGATAAGTTTCATCGATCTGAGTTTTAATATAATTGATTTTTTCTTCATCAGAAGGCGCCAACACAGCCCATGGCAACCCACCGTAGCGCATGTATTTTTCTAATGCATCTTTTTTGTCACTATCGTAATAATTCCAACATTCAGAAAAAGACAAAGGCAAGACATGAATTTTATCACCCCTGCCTCTAAATTCAGTAATAATATCTTTAACTAAAAATTTTGCATTACTGCCAGTAACGTAAACATCATATTTCTTATTACTAACATAATTATTTAAAACAAATTCAAAAGCATCAAGTTCCTGTACTTCATCTAATAGAAGAAAATAATGCCCAGGAGCAGCAGTTTTCTTGGATACATAATTAGAAAACTTATAAGGATTAACCTTTCTTTTTTCTATTTTTAATTCAAGAAGATCTTCCCCAATCTTTCTCAAATCTTCATCATTATCGAATGCGAACTTGATAACATGTGAACTTTTTACGCCTTTTTCAGAAAGCAAATATTGATAAAAAATCTCATTCAGCAAATAAGACTTCCCAGATCTACGCAATCCAGTAATGATTTTAATCATTCCATTATCAATCTTATTGATTAACTGATTTAAATATTTATCTCTTTTAATAGTTATCATAAGTTCACCTTTATATGCCTTAATTTTATATTAACAGCCTCTGAACATCAATATTCTATTCGATTTTTCGTGCCAATTGGCGGAATAAATCGAATAGGCTTTATCACATGTTCCATTTAGCACTCTTCCTAATTCGGTTTATTTTTAACGACAGGGCAAGTTCATTAATGCTTTAAACTAAATCACTCCACATGATCTAGATACATTCCTACTTTAGATAAGGCTTTGACTATATCGAAAACATCTTTTCCTTTTTGGTCTACATATCTTTTGCAAATACCTGGATTATTTTTACTAATAAGGTCGCCTGCAGTGATAATGTTATCCACTTCTTCTATACCTAATTCTTTTAGTTTTTGAATGAATGGGTCCCTTATTTTTGAATAAATGCTTATCAAATTATATTTACATTTCATTATCTCTATTTGGTCTTTTAAAGAAGAGAAACCAAAAGAAGAAATCCCATCATTAATCAATATATCCCCTAAATCATTAAGGATAGATAACATGAATTTATGATCAATGTTATCTAAATAATAGACATCATTATGCAACATATCTTCTTTGCCTTTGCTTAATTCAGCTTCTTTTTCTTTAGAACAAGGTACTTCTAATATAAAGAAGCAAGGTTCAGGGATTAATAATGATAATGATTTCATTATCTCTAAATAATTATCTGCATCGGCATTTATAAGAATATTATCCCCTTCGGTAGAAAAGCATTCCTTTATTTGATGCGCATTATTTATTTGATAGCCTTTTAATAATTTCATTAACATTTATTGTCGCAAAACTTATACATCTTTTGCGACATCCCATTATTAAAAATCCTTTAGATATATGTCTATATCAATCAAAGGGACGTTTTTTGTATGGCTGATACTTTTGACTACCGCAAAAAGATATTTTCCTGCATCCATTAATCTAGCAAATATAGACGAATCTACTTCAGGTACATAACCCACTACTTCATTATCGTTATTTTTTATTATGATTTGGTCTTCTTCGTATTTCGATTGGCCACGAACAAAAACTAGACGTTCCCCTACTGCTAATTTAAGCAATGGTCCTTTATCTTTTAATTTATATGTATTAGCTATTTTAGTAGAGAAAAGAAATATATCCCTAGACATGGGTTTAAGATATTCATTCATGTCTTTAGAATTCTTGATAACCAAAGACGAATTGATTTTAACTAACTTACCCATTAAGCTTCATGCCCCTTTACAATGTCAAATCTAGATAATTCCTTCTCTAGATTTTCTTTATATTCTTTATAATCGTTGATTTCTTTTTCTAGATTTTCATGAATCTCTTTTATTTCATCTTCATCATCAAGGATGAATTTATATTTATAAGGTTCATTATCCTTGATTTCGCTTATCTCATCCTGTATTTGCTTAATCTTATTATCAATATCATCTATATGAATATCGCCTTCTGCATTTACTATGATAATTACTTGATCATAAACCGCGACCAACCCTCTATAATCATTACATTTATAGTAATTAACAGCCTTATCCCATAATTCTTCTATAGTTTCATTACCAACTAATTCAGGATGTAAATCAGGATGGATAAGGTGAACTATTTGGTAATATAGCTTCTTTATCTTCTTTACATCAAGGAAAGTAATAGGAGCCCCTTCTTCCTTGCTAGACCTATTTATTTCAATAAGTTCATCTAATTTAGCCTGGTATTCAAGTATCTCTAAATCTATATATCTGTCTAGCTCAGAAGAATATATGGTTTCATTTTGATATGACTTCTTGACGCAGTAAGCAATCTTCTTCTTTAAAGTAACTACTTCTAGTTTCAATTCGAATAAGTCTTCTATTTGTTCCCCAAATTCACGTGCATAATCAAGACTATATTCAAAACATTCCTTTTCTAAGGATGCTTTTTCGTTTAATAACGTTTCATAAATCTTAATCTTCTCATCCATAACTATTTAATGATATCTAGATAAAAGAAATCCTCGAAATTAACAACATAGGTATGCCTGTTATTAAATAAAGCACGTCTAAGGAAATCCTCGATTGATTTATAATATTTATCTAGACATTTAACCCTTATCTCCCCTTCATCGGAGAATGATTCGATTTCATATTGGTTCCCGTTATATGTAAGCCTTACTTTATTAGGTTTAGCTAGTACATAGAATAAATCAAAGAAATCGATATTATCTTCATCTAATTCACTTATTTGGTATAGCAACGAAATAGTGCGCCTTGCTACTATAAAGTTCCCCCCAGAAGGAGTTATATCTAATCCTTTGGGTTATATATGCCTTGCCTTTTTCTAGTAAAGGAAGTGCTAAATCAATTTTACCTTCATCGATATAGATAGAAGCAAGCCTATGCGCAACTTCTGGAAATGGAGAAAATACATCGTTAAGATCTTTGACCTTATCATATATTTCTAATAACAAGGCTTTATATTTAGCTTCATCTTTATCCACGCCATATCCATTATGGTACATATCGGCAATTTTCATCGCCGCTTCTAGATTGCCTCTAGATTTAGAGATGGAGAAATAATGGAAGGCCTTCTTATAATCTCTTTTCCCAGTTCTTCCATAATAATAGATATATCCAAGACCATCAGCAGCCCAGGTATCCCCTGCTTCATCTGCCATTAGATAATATTTCTCGGCTAAATCATATTTTTGCTTGTCATAATAAAGCCCACCTAGAGTAACCATTGCGTCTGGATCATTTTCGGTTTCGATAAGATAGCTACAAGCCTCAATGAAAACAAACTGATCATCTTCATTAGGATTGTCATTCCTATAATACTTCCTGATAATGGATTTTGCTTCTGATTTGGTCATTTTTAATAATTAGCATTCCACTTAATTTCAACTAGAACCTTCACTCCAGTTCCATCGAATAAATCAGGGCTATCCGTTTCTTTGTTCTTAACATTTATTGTCGTTAATCTATCACATTCAGCCAAAGCGTTCTTGCCAATGCTTTTGACCATAGGAAGTTTTAATGTAACCATTTTAACCATAGATCTAAAGGCATTCATGCCTATTTCTAATTCGCCTGTAACATTAGATAAATCAAGAGTAGTCCCACTTCCTTCACTACCTAAGCCATATAAAGAATCGTTATATAATTTAACTAGTGTAGATGGGAATTTAATATTATCTATATTAATGGACTTATCGTTTAACTTCTTTATTCCTTTGAAGTTATAAACTCTATTTTGTAATAAAGAACTCATATCAAGTCCGGCGGTAGGAATAGAAGAAATCCCTGTTAAGGAATATCCTTTTAAGGAACTATCATATTCAAAAGAATAAATGCCTTCAGTTAGAGTCTTTTTTATACATAGGCAATATAAATCTAAGTTAGTTGTTACTGGTTTACTAAAATCAATTTTAGCAGACTCAAACCGTCTATCTAAAGCAGTCTGACCGGTATAAAGAGTATTTAAATCTATTCCTTTCATTTTAGAGCCATCATACCAATCTTCACTAAAAACATAACCTGCAGGAATGGTACTCTCATCAATAGAAATCGGATTAATTAACGAGCCATAAGACACTTCCTTAATGTCAGTTGTAGTCCCTATATGGAAAGTAACTTTTAATTTAGCGTAATCGAATTTAGGAGTTAGAGTAACATTATCCTTGATATGGTTAACGTCAACCGGCTTTTCCTTAGCTTCGTCATAAAAGGCATTATCAAATCCGGTGAAAACATATTTGGTTCCGTCGATTGTCATTTCTTTAGTTTTAGGTTCAAAAGCCTCGTTATAAGTTACTTTATAAACATAGTTATCCCCAACGGATTCATGTTCTTCAGTAAAGAATAATTGGGTATCTATAACCTTGCTACCGAGCGTAACCGTTTGAGGAATGGCTACATCGAACTTCTTATAAGTAAGGTCGTTATATAAAGCCTTAATTTCATACGGGGCATCAACATAATAAGTTGCATTACCAAAAGAATGATCTTCAAAAATATCCCCATTTTTACGTTTTAATTCGAACCGAGCGAATTTAGCAGTTTCATAATAATATGGAAGACTGTCTTTGGTCATTCTAAAGGTGGCTAGTGGCTCGCTAACATATCTTTCGTGAATCGAAACCGTGTCGTCATCAATTTTGAAGTAGTTCGCATATGTAAGGTTTTCCGAATACACTACTTCTTTATCGTTAAAAATCTTAACTAGGTATTTGTTATATACCTGTTTAAAATTAGCAAATACATCACAAGAAGAAGTAAATACGGCATCACTTATAGGCTTGCTTTTATCTCCTGCAGTATAGAACCCATTAAATTCATAAGTGAAATAACTTTCTGGGATATTGGATGATTTCCTATAATCATAATCTTTATTGGTTTCATCTAGATAAGTTAAAGACGGGACTGATTGTTTTGATGGATCTTTATCTTTTAAGATATATCCATAACCCAGGTATTTGGCTTTAGTTTTATCCCAAGAAGTTGGATCGCTATAATCCATATCCGCATAATCAGAATAGAAGTCGATTTTATAATAGTCATCTTCATTTCCCTTTAATCCAGATCCACTAGAAGAGAAAGAACATGATATGAGAGTAAAGCTAGTTACTAGCAATAATAATTTAGAAAATAATTTGGTCTTCATACAAAAATTATCGTTTATTTATTTTAATTAGGCAAACTCTAATTATATTAGTTCACTTAAAAAGTTCGTTGCTATAAGTCCAATCTTTAATAGAAAGGAAATCATCCCTATCGAAATATAAAGTCTTAACCCTCTTTATTTTGCTTTTTATGCTGTTATTGAGTCTTTTAATATCACCAAATGGATAAGGGCTAGAATAAAACCTAGTCCCATTACCTACAATAATAGCAATGGATAACTTGGAATTATTCTCATTATCGACAAAAAGAAAGCAATCGCTCATATCTTCTTTAGGAAAATTCCTATTAAATCTTTCTAATGTCATATCAATTGCAAGTTCTGCAATCCTTGGGTCTTCTTTGTATTCCAAAGAAAGTATCTTATTAATTAAATCGCTAGGACTAGTCGCCCCATAATGCCTATATCCATTTGAATCCATTTGGGAATATCCAGGAATAACGTTATAACTAGATAGATTCTCTTTGCTATCTAGATAAATATAGAATTTATTTACTGGGTTAGTATAAATACAACTAGGAATAACCTTGCATATTTGACCACAGGAAGAGCATTTATAGGAGAAAGCGGATTTATTTAGTATAGCCTTCCTCTCTTCGACCTCAAAAAGGCTATTGCAGCTAGTAAGAAGATTAATTTGTTCATGATGTCCACATTTCGGACAAGATACTATTGCAGTGTTATAACCCATATTTCTAACTCCATTATAAAACAATGACAAATAAATGGGATTAGAAATTAAAAAGGACCAAGTTTTGTGCTTGATCCCATAAATGCTATTTATTCTCTTTCTTTTTCTTTAATAGGAATGTAACTCCTAGAATACTTCCTAATTCCATTAAGGAAAGAATAGAAATCAAAGGTAAGTTGGAATTAGAAGCTATTCCGAAGACATTTGCCTTACCGATGGATATATTTCTTTCTAGATAGTTTTGATATTGGGTATCACCATATTTAGAAATAATGTAATCGTATTTGGCTAAGGCTTTTTGTAAATTTGTCCCGTTAGGATTAGCAACTTCATTCCTAATAGTTTCAAGGTCCACTGCTTTAATAATGTTATCGAAATAAGTTGTTTTGATATTGTTCCAAGCATCGACACTCGGTGGATTAACCCCGTTATTGCAGGTTAATTCATCGTTTATTTGATTAGCCCAGTTAGTAAGAGGAGTTGATTCAGTGGCTTTGTATTCATATAAAGCAACAGATATACCTGTTATTGCACTCTTATAGTATCTAAAACGTTCTTGGCCGGCATCGGAATTAAACCTCATTGTCATTGGACTCCCTTTGACATCGCAAGCAATGGTCACACCATCAGCTCCATCAAAGCTTATAGTGTTTAATAATTTGGTAGTCTTAGAATTAATTCCGTTGGAAGCAGTTGTCGTTCCAATATAACTTCCATTATAAGATTGAATAGAGTAACCAGTTAAATACTTCTCGATCTTGACCGATAGATAAATTGCATCTGCGATTACGCCATTAGTATCCACTACTTTCTTATTATTATTTATGGTATCAATTGGGTTTAAAGATGAATCAAATGCAAAATAGCCCTCGTCCTTCTGAGCAACAATAATATATGTTCCCGTCCAATCTTCTTTTGCAGTGGTTACCTTTACAAATGAAGATTTAGAATATACTTCAATATTAAAGGGAGATGATTTCTTTCCGTCATATTCAACTGTATTTGTAATTGAAGGAACATCATATTCAGTGAATGTTTTGTTATCTAATTCGGTAGTAAAATCCGCCGAATCAACACTTGTTTCTTTTCCTTGAGTATCTCTTTTTGTTACAGCAATACCTTCTTTTGAATACTTTTCTCCTACAACATATCTAGTAGTTCCTTGGTTAGTAACGGTTATACTATCCAAAGTTCCGAAAGTTACAGGTTGCCAGGTGATTGAAATACTAGAAAGTTGAAGTGCGCCGGCATCAGATCTAAAACCAATGTATTGCAAGGTATCATCAGAGAAAGTAATTGTTTTTGTATAAACATTAGTTTCCGAAGTTGAAGTACTGTTATCCGATAAATCAACTTGAGCAAATGGAGTTGTGTCTTTTGCAAAAAGGTCTTCTGTGCTTGAATATACCGCAGAGGAAGCATAAATATTTAGCGTCCTGGCATTTATTGGATAATTAACAGTAATAGACTTTAAAATTCCACCACTAACGGAAGAAACAATGCCATAAGATGTACTGGTGCTACTGAACTGAAAATAAGGCGAAGCTTTAGAGCTCTTATTCGTTGAGCCGCTGAAGCGGGCCTTTGAATCGGCATTTAATTGAAGTTTAGTGAATGACACATAGGTTCTAGTTGCAGCTGGTAATTTATCCGCTGTTATTACATCAGTAACTGTTGTAGGTTCTGTTTCACCTGTTGCAGACACCTCAGTGACACCTTTAATCCCAGCAGAAGTAATTAAGCCAAACGAAAGAATAGTCCCTAACAAGGCAACTTTAAATTTAGAAAATACATTCATCATTTTTTTCCTCGCGAAAAATGATAGCAAAGAAAAAATGTAGTCTAAATCAAATAAAGTATTCTTTAGGTTGATTTATTTAATACGTATAAAAAATAATGATTTTGATAAATATGGGGCACGAAATGAACGCTTTTAACAAAAAAGTTTCATATTGAGTAAATATTCTCTAGCAAAATGAGTTAAAACAATAGAAAATATGAAAGCGCCTTTCTTATTGTCTAATAGACAAAGTGAGGGTATATTTATTCACGGAGTATTTTTATGAATAAAAAAACTAATGTATTTCTAGGCTTAGCTACTACCATATTGGCCTTAGTAGCAATATTCGTTCTATTTTCCACCGCTTTCGGAAAAGAAGGTGGAGCCGCTAGCGTTAGAGGCAATGTCTTCTATATTATGTTTGGAAGTGAAAAGAGATCGCTCAACATGGTTCCTGGCTTAATCACTGCTTTCGCCTTGTTGTTGCTTGGAACATTAACAGCTTTGATTTCTTCCTTATTGCCGGGAAAATCCGCTACAATCGGATTTGGCATCACCCTAGTTGCCTTAGCTGCTGCTGGAATTTTATTCATCATGGGTCCAAACATGTATGCAGCTGCCAACAACCTTTCTTCTTTGACTTCTACTAAAGAATTAACTCTTGGTCCTGGATTAATCTGTGGAGCAGTCTTCTCCTTCTTAGGAGCCTTATTAAGCCTATATGGAACTTATTCTTCCATTAAAGCCTAATCATTAATTTTGGTTTTTTATCTCTTTAATAACCCTGGCGAAAGCTGGGGTTTTATTTTACCCAAAGAAAAAAGGCCTAATGGCCTAGCTTCTAGAAGCGATTATAGATGGTACTTGCTCAATGGGCACTCCTAAAGCCAATGCAAGTTCACCATAAACAATTGGTTCAACTCTATGTACGAATTGCCCGTCCATTGAATTTAGATGGCCATCCTTTTGTTTCCTTTGTTTTGCACCTACTAATAACGGGGCCATAATCTTGATGTCACCTAATTTAAGCGCATCTTCGTAGGAAGTCTTTCTCTTTTTGGAATCAACAATGTAATGGTTGATATCTTCCTTAGGCCAACATTCAATTATTTTCTCGGCATCTTCTTTATTTATAGGATCACGCAAAGAAGAAGGATTAGAAAGGGGGACACGGACTATATTTCCCTTATCTTCTCCAAACAATGGAGTTAAGACATAATAAAGGGAACCACTGTCATCACCAGACAAAGGTGCAATATTCTCGACTTTGCATACTCCACAACGCAAATGGAATACGTAACTACCGGGGGTAAAGCTTGCCATCTATATCAATTTTCCTTCCTTCAATCTATTCCATTATACATAAAAAATGCCTTATTTTCTAGAAAAATCAAAATTTTTGGCTATATAGGAAGTTAAAAATGACGCTAAAAACAATTACTATTTTCATCCTTTATTCATAATAAAAATTTATAGGTATTCCTTTATATTTTCTATATCCCATATAGACACTTATATAAATATATATAGGATAAGGACTAATAATATATGAATGATTGATTAATCGATATATCTAGATCTAGTAACTTCAAAAGGATTATTAATCGCGTTCTTCGCGCTTTCTTTTGCTAGTAGTATTTTCTTTTTGCTTAATCCAGCCGGGGCAAACTTTATTTTATCGACATCTACTCTAGTTAAGGTGGCAATAAAGGTTAAACCGGCAATATATCTGCCTAACTCAAAACTAAGGTGACTTGCTTCATCACGAGTTAAATTGTCCCCTATAAATGATGTTCTCGCATTTTGAATTGCAGTCCCATTTGGGATAACAAATCTTATGTCTTTGTTTAGAAGTACTTTTGTTCTGATTGATTCTAGTATCCCTTTATACATAGTTTCTTGATTGCATGAATATGAATTAAATCCACCATTCTTGCTATTACTTGCATAAGCCCAAGTCATATTAAATCCAAATATTACATTAGGGTTACTAGCTATTTTCTTTACATAATCAATTAACATAGGCAAGTTATCATATTTATAAGGGATTCCACTATCGCGGCTACCTTGCTGGAAGATAATATAATCCCAGTCTGCATAGCTAACCCCTTCTTCTATAAAAGTATCAGGAGTATCTCCTTCTGCACTATGAATGATTTTTTCGCTTCTAGCCAATCTAAAATTATAATGCGGATTAGGGTCATTTAAGAAAGAAAGATGTTCTTCAATCGTACATCCTCCATAATATAGGCTTCCAATAAGAATGCCTTCCATCCCAATATCTTTAGCAATGCTATAAACATATTCAATTGTGTCATCAGAAAAGCTATTCCCGATGAAAAGAACTTTGAATGATGATTTAGAAGGGTTTTTATTTTCCATTTCCATTTCTTCCTTTATGCAAAAAGAGGCTACCCATATATCAATATAAATAATACGACCATTGATTATTCCAAACAATCAAACCTTATAATTGCCTATCTATCGAATTAAATAGAAGCAATATTAAGGAAAGGAAATTTATAAGATTACTTTTATTCCCTTTAAGCGGATAATTATATAGGTATGGACGTAGTTAAATTAAAACCAGCTAGTAAAGATTATATTTGGTCAGGAACAAAACTTGCCAAATTAGGAAAACCCAACAAAAACGGAAGAGTTGCTGAGACATGGGAATTGTCTTTCCTTGACGAAGGACCATCCATAGTTGCTTCTGGAACTTATAAAAGTAAAACATTAAAAGAAGTCGCATCTAATTTAGATATAGGTAGTATCCCTTCTTCTTTCCCCTACTTCCCTACTTTAATTAAATTAATCGATGCAGGGGATAATCTTTCAGTCCAAGTCCATCCTAGCGATGAATATGCCTTAGAAAATGAACACCAATACGGCAAGACCGAGATGTGGCATGTATTAGACGCAGAACCTGGCTCAGGATTATATGTTGGATTTAATAAAGATTATACTTTAGAAGAAATAGAAGATGCCTTAAATAAAGGGAATATATTAGACTTGCTTAATTTCTTTAAAGTTAAACCTGGGGATACATATTTCATTCCTTCTGGAACAATTCATGCGATCGGAAAAGGAGTTACCTTAATTGAAATCCAGCAAAGTTCGACTCTTACATATAGACTATATGACTACAATAGGATTGATAAAGATGGGAATAAAAGACCTCTACATATAGAAAAAGCCTTAAAAGTCATAAATCCACATAAATACGAACCAATTAGTTTTGATAATGACTGCATTGGACGTTGCAAATATTTTGCTGTCTATAAAAAAGATGTAGCAAAAGAAAATATGATTATTAATGATGAGACTAGTTTCTCTTCTATAACATTCATCAAAGGAAAAGGAAAATTAAACGGGATTAATTATAAAATAGGTGATTCCTTCTTCATCCCTGCTTCTAAAAAAGCCTTAATAATTGGAAATGGGGAATATATATTAACTAAATTAGAGAAATAGCAAAAACAGCGTTGTCGTCTTTTTGCTTAGAATAGAAAGAATTTGTTACCACTCTTCTTTAGGATTATAAATCCCCATCTTTGATATATCTTCCTTTTCGCCTTCTTTAATTTGGATGATTGAATTTTTGCTAAAGGATGGATTAATGATCTCTAACATAGATTTATATTCTTTTTCTGAAATGATAACCACATTGCCTTTTTTAGTTGTTATGGTTATGCGCTCATCAAAATCAATTACACTTTCTAAATAAGATGATAGGTTTTTTCTAAATTCTAAAATATTTCTAACCATAATTAATTCACCTCTATTTAGGCTATAAATAAGTTAATCAACTTTCAAGCTTTTTAGGCAATCGAGTAGAGAGTGAGAAGCTGTTGCCCCTCCGCCCCCTCTCACACCACCATA